>Ga0181539_1005303_pt1 | contig 10474 bp, 12 predicted proteins | sample PEATcosm2014_Bin_46_FD_119767 | JGI IMG/M metagenome (GOLD analysis project Ga0181539, IMG submission 119767) | Peatland microbial communities from MTU Mesocosm Facility, Houghton, MI, USA - PEATcosm2014_Bin23_60_metaG | ecosystem: Environmental > Terrestrial > Soil > Wetlands > Peat | place... | reverse complement strand
CGTGCTCGCGGCGGTGATCGTCTGCGGCTTGCTGGGGCTGCGCAGCAGTTCGCGGCTGGCGGGAGTCACCATCGCCATCGTCATGCTGGTGCAGAAGGCGGGTCCGCGCTGGGAGCTGGCGCTGGACCGCGTGGTCGAGGTGATGCTGGGCATCGTGGTGGCGCTGGCCGTGACCACGCTGGTGCTGCCCGACCGCGCCCGGCTGCGGCTGCGCGACGGCCTGGCGCGGGAGTATGAGGTGCTGGGCGCTTTCTTCGATGCGATTCTTGAAGGCTTTCGCGGCGCTCCCGCCGACAACCTGGCCGCGCTTCGCGGCGATGCGCTGGCCATGCTGCGCGGCAACAACCAACTGCTGGAAGCCGCGCGCAACGAGCCCTCCGGCGGCCCGGGCTGGCGCGAGGGGCTGGGAACCCTCTCGCAGTTTGGCCGCTCGGTCTTCGACGCCCTGGTGGCGCTGGAGTTCTCAGTCAAAGACACCAACGAGTTTGGCTACGCGCGGCAACTGGAGCCTGCCCTGGGACAGTTGACAGCGCACATTCGCACCGGCTTCAACCATGTGGCCGGCTGCATTCGCGATTGGCGCTTCCACGTGCCGCCGCCGATGAGTCTCGAAGAGGATATCGCCCAGCTCGAAGCCCGCATGACCGCGGCGCGGCCCACGGGCATCGAATTCTCGCAAGCCGAGATTCTGCGCGCCTATGCCTTACAGCTTCATCTCAAGCAGATAGCGCGGCTGCTGAGGGCCTCGCGCGTTGAGACCAGCCGGGCCATCGGCGAGGCGCGGGACTGATCCTGAAACCCGGAGTTGAACCTCCGGGTCACCACGCCAAGGAATCGCTGAACAAGTTCACATCCTCACTTTCAAGGCGTGAACTCGTTCATCGATTCGCTTTAGTGCACCATGCTTGTAAAGAGCGGCGAGTGCAGCAGGTTATCGAAATCCGCGTCGGAGGTGGCAAAGTGGATCGAAAGCCGCCCGGCATCGGAGGCGACGACAGTCCCGCCCAAAGCCTGCTTCTCGGCGTCCGATCCGCTCATCTTTCTCAGGGCCACCGCCGCCGTCAATAGCGAAGAGATGGTGGCCGCGGCAAAGGAATCGCCGGTGGAGATGGTGAGGTCGAACTTGACGCCGTGCTGAAAGTCCATCCCGTACCAGGAGGCCTGCAGGCGCTTGCGGACAGACTCGAAGTCGGCGACCGCGCCGGCCTCGCCCATCACCTGGCGCATCATGGTCTGGGTGCCCTTCTCGTCCAGGATGCTCCACAGCGGCTCGGAGTCCACGGTCTTCATCGCGTCCATCATGGTGGCGTTGGTCAGCAGGCTGGGGGAGACGCCGTCGCGAGCATCGAGAGCCTTGCTGACCGCATCCTTGCCGCCAAAGACCATGGTGGAGGGATCGACAAAGCAAAGCACCATGCCCGTCTTGGCCAGCGGATAGATCCTATTGGTGCGCAGGCGAGTGGGCAATACCTTCTGTTTGCGGAAGTTGGCCAGGATGTCCTGCGTGGAGAACTGGCCTTGAGCAATGCCCACGGTCGTCAGCGAATCGCTCGAATCCGCGGACCGGAAGAGAGCAAAAGCCAGTTCGTCCACGTCATGGTTGTCGTTCAATCCGGACTTGCGCAGCGCGTCGTCGAACTGCTTCAGCTCGGGGGGCATCACGCGGTCGCGCAGATTCATGGCCGAGGCCGAGTCCTGCATGGCGCGGTAGTCGACCACGACTAACTGCTGCACCTCGTGCGGAATAGCCGTGCGGGCATCGGTGGACAACTGCGCCGCCGGGGCCAAACTAGCCGCCGCCAGCAATATGGGGGCAATCGAAACCTTGATAAGAACCTTGAACACTTCCATCCTCCTGGAACCAAAATCTCGTCGAATCGAGACCTTGGGGATCGCTTGCATCTCAACAATTCTTCTTCAGGTGAAAACTCAAAAAAGCTCTTCGCTCCGGCTTCCATTGTAACCGTCGAAGGGCTTGACTGCGGCGATCCCGCTTCGGCCCGCTCTCCAGCCCGATCGGCTATGGAACTCCAGGCCCCTCTCCCGGCCAAGCCAGCGGAGCCTCCAATCGGTGCTCCAGAATCTTGGTCTGCGGATCGAACCCATTCAATTGACGCATCCAGTCGCTTTCCCGCTCACAGGCGGCTTCGGGGATCAGGCCAATCACCTCTCCCTCGACCGGCGCGACCTTATGCCGCAGCGCCAGGCTGGAAACGGCGCGATAGACCTGCGAGATCGGCGTCGCATGGAAATCGGTGATGTTCATGGAGAGCTGTGCCCGCCCATGGGCAAGCACCCCCATGGCCTTTACGCCCTTCAAGCCGCCGGAAGCGGCGCGAATCTCGCGAGCAATGGCCCTCACAACGGCAACGTCCGCGGAATCGAAGTAGATGTTGTAGGCCACCAGGAACCTGCGCGCTCCCACGGCACACGCGCCGGCGGTGGGATGCAGGCCGGGTCCGCCCAGATCGGGACGGCGAGCCGCATCCTTGCTAACCGCGTCCCGGAGGCCCTCGAACTGGCCCCTGCGCACCTCTTCGAGGTTGGCGCGATCGGGCCGGGCCGCCGCCGCCTCATAAAAGAAGACCGGCACGCCGAAGCGCCGCCAGATCTCCAGGCCGGCCTGGCGGGCCAGCAGTGCGCACTGCTCCAGCTTGATGCCGGAGATGGGCACGAAGGGAATCACATCCGCCGCGCCGATGCGCGGGTGAACCCCCTGCTGGCGGGTCAGATCGATCAGCTCGACGGCCTTGCCGGCCCCGCGCACCGCGGCCTCGACCACCGCGGCGGGCGCACCGGCAATGGTTACCACGGAGCGGTTGTGATCGGCGTCCATCGACCAGTCGAGCAGGCGCACTCCTTCCACGCGCATCGCGGCCACAATCGCCTCGACCCGCCGGGCATCCCTGCCCTCGGAGAAGTTTGGAACGCACTCCACAACCGGTTCGCTCATGCTTCCTTTCATCCCGGCGCGGAAGATCCGCCGCCGGAGGCCGGATTACCACCCCGGAGTCATTTCCAGAAGGTGTAACCCACCTGCACCTGAATACTGGCGTTCACGCCGGGATTGCGGTCTCCCAGCGAGGCCGAGGAGATATGCACGCCGTTGACTCCCACATCGATCGACCGCCTGGGGCGAAAGAAGTAGTGAAATCCGCCACCGCCCTGGGGCGAAAAGTTCCATACGCAGGTTCCGCCGTCGATCCCCGGTACGCCGTTGACCGTCGGCGTGCTTAGAACATTCGGCGGAAACTTGTGCGTGGTGTAAATGACCCCGCCCGCGCCCTGGAACCATGGCTGAAAACGCCGCGACCCCGTCAGGAAATTCCAGCGGAAGATCACCGGAGTAAGACTTACGCCGCGGAAAGTGCCGCCGCCGACCGGCAAAACGCAGGGGAAGGTTTGCCCCCCGCCTGGCGGGACACAGGTGTAGTTCTCGTCGTGCGGCGCCGGGGTGTAAGCCTGCCACAGCGGCATGATGTTGGCGCCCAACTCGAACTGGCCGCTGAGGATTCCTGCGCGCAGGACCGGGGTGAGCACCTTGCCCCCCTGAATACCGGCCGAGAGAAAATGGAAGCCTGACCGGCCGCCCACGCCGTTCCCATAGTTGACGAACGGTCCATACTCCCAGCTCCTGGCCTGGCGAACCTGGGCCACGGGGTTATCCGCGCCGTCACGGCCGCCAACCGCGGCGGCGCTCGGTGCTTGGGCGGAGGCGGCTATCGTCCCCGCCATCAAGACAAAAAAGAGAAACCTTGCAGTTCGGATCAATGTTCTTCCCTTCCCTCCATAGCAATTGAAGACTTCCACAAAAAGGCCGCCACAACCGGGCGGCCTCTTGAGTGCCTGCCTGAATCTGGATCAGCCGGCCGCCTCTTCCAACTGGGCGGCGTCCATATCGAAGTTCGAGTAGACGTTTTGCGTGTCGTCGCAGTCTTCCAGCGCCTCGAGCAACCGGATCATCTGGTGGGCCGCGTTGCCCTCGAGCCTGGTATAGGTGGACGCGACCATGGTCACTTCGCTCATCACCGTGGGAATGCGCGCGGCCTTCACGGCTCCCAAAACCGCCTCATAATCCGCCGGATCGGTTAGTATCTCCCAGGTGTCGCCCTCATCCTTCAGGTCTTCGCCGCCGTGTTCGAGCACGATATCCATCAACTGGTCTTCATCGGCCGCGGATTTCTCGACGGCGATCAGGCCCTTCTTGGCGAACAGGAACCGGACCGAGCCGGACTCACCCAGGTTGCCGCCGTTCTTTGAGAAGGCGTGGCGGATCTCGCTCACCGCGCGGTTGCGGTTGTCGGTCGTCACATCCACAATGATGGCCACGCCGCCGGGGCCGTAGCCCTCGAATTTGATCTCCTCATAGTTGACGCCTTCCAGCTCACCCGTGCCGCGCTGGATGGCGCGCTTGATGTTCTCCTGAGGCATGTTTTCCGCTTTGGCCGCCAGGATCGCGGTACGCAGGCGGGGGTTGCCGTCCGGGTCGCCGCCGCCCTTGGCCGCGATGCTGATTTCCTTGATGATGCGGGTGAATACCTTGCCGCGCTTGGCATCCAGCGCGCCCTTTTTGTGCTTGATTGTCGCCCATTTTGAATGGCCGGACATGGGAACCTCAGCGATCGAAAGAGAATGCCGGCGCGGACCCGCGCCTGACCTTGTGAGTATATCACCGGCAGCGACGGTCAAATCGCGGCCAAGCGGCAGGCGGGGCGCCTTGCAGCGAGCGCGTCCCACGAGGCCGGAGCGAGCGCCACTCATGCCGTCGCCTTCGGTAAGGAGCTCTTGCGGGTTCACCTGGTTCTTAGCTAAAATATGTTTAGCTAATGAGCGGGGGCCTGCCGTGGAAGCGACGATGCACGAGGCAAAAACACAGCTCTCAAGACTTGTGGAGCGCGCAATTGCCGGCGAAGAGGTGATATTGACGCGCGGACGTAAGCGGACTCCGGCGGTGAAACTGGTGGCCGTCGGGCCCGTCTCAAGGCGGGAGCGCCCGATCGGGCTGTATAAGGGCCAGATCGACATCGGGCCGGAGTTCTTCGAGCCCTTGCCCGAAGAAGAACTCGCTCTGTGGGAAGGGAACGACAAGGATTCGACCCTCCTGAGTGCGAAATGAGACTGCTGCTCGACACCCATACCCTCATTTGGGCAATGAATAGCGACCCTCGCCTGGGACGCGCGGCGCGGGCTGCGATTGCGTCGTCCGCAAACCGCGCCTTTGTATCTGCCGCCTCCATCTGGGAAGCATCCATCAAGTTTCGAATCGGCAAATTCCCCGAGGCCGCAGTGCTCGTCGACCATCCGCGAAAGGTTCTTGAGTCTTTGGAAATGGAGGATTTGGCAATCTCTCTTGAGCACGCGCGTTTGGCAGGATCGCTTGCCGAAAAGCACAAGGATCCCTTCGACCGAATGCTGGCGGCGCAGGCGCTGCTGGAGGGCCTGACCCTGGTCAGCCTGGATACCGTCTTCGACGATCTGAGAGTTGCGCGCCTGTGGTAGCCGCAGCGACAAGAACCTCCCTTCGCCGCGCCGCAAAGCTGATACCCTAGAACCATGAAATTCGGGGTTCTGGTCTTTCCTGGTTCCAACTGCGATCACGACACCTACAACGTGATTGCCGAAGTGGCCCACCAGCCGGTCACCTTTCTCTGGCACGATTCCGAAGACCTGCAAGGCGTCGATGCGGTGCTGGTTCCCGGCGGGTTTGCCTACGGCGACTACCTGCGCACCGGCGCCATCGCGCGCTTTTCTCCCGTCATGCAGGCGGTGCAGCGGTTTGCCGCCGGCGGCGGACTGGTGCTGGGCATCTGCAACGGCTTTCAGATTCTGACCGAGGCCGGCTTGCTGCCCGGCGCGCTTATGCGCAATGCCGGGCTCAAGTACATCTGCAAGCAGGTTCATCTCCGCGTGGAAACTGCCGATAGCCCATTCACGGGCGGGCTGGCCAAGGGCGACGTGCTTCAAATTCCCATCGGACACATGGAGGGGAATTACTTCTGCACGCCGGATGACCTGCGCGAGCTTGAGGCCGAGGAGCGCATCGCCTTCCGGTACGCCACTCCCGGCGGCGAGATTACCCGGGAGGCGAATCCCAACGGCTCGTTGAGCAACATTGCCGGCATCCTCAACGCCAAGAGAAACGTGCTGGGAATGATGCCCCATCCCGACCGGTCAAGCGAACAACTGCTCGGTTCGGCGGACGGCTGGAAGATCTTTGCCTCGATGGTCGAGGCATTGGCAGCGCATTGAGCCTCTTGCCCCCGGAGCTGAAGATCGGATCGCCATGATCGACATTCATCATCATCTGATCTACGGAGTCGACGACGGGCCGCCCGATCTGGATATGTCCCTGGCCATGGCGCGCGAGGCGGCCGCCGAGGGCGTCACCCGCATCGTCTGCACCCCGCACGCCAGCGACGGCCATCCCTACCGGGCCGCGCTGGTCGAAGAGCGCCTGGCCGAGTTGCGCAGATTGCTGAACGGCGTGGTCGAATTGAGCCTGGGCTGCGACTTCCACCTGAGCGCGGAGAACGTCTTTGAGGCTGTGGCCAACCCTTTGCGCTACTCCATCGACGGCAAGGGGTACCTGCTCATCGAGTTTCCCGGCATGACCATCGCTCCCCAGTTGAACGATGCGCTCTTCCGGCTGCAATCGGTTGGCTATACCCTGATCGTCACCCATCCTGAACGCTACCCGGCCGTACAGCGCCAGCCGGAGATGCTGGCCGAGTGGATGCGCCAGGGCTGCCTTATCCAGGTAACCGCCAGCGCCTTATATGGTCGCTTCGGCCCCGTGGCGCAAGCCATTGCCAATGAGCTGCTGGACCGCAACTGGATTCACTTTCTGGCCACCGACGCGCACCATCCCGAATGGCGTCCGCCGCACCTGAAAAAAGGGTATGACTACGTGACCGGGCGCTCCGGCGAGGAAACGGCGCGGCGGCTATGCGTCAGCAATCCCCAGGCTGCGGTCCAGGGCGCCAAGTGGCCCGCGCAGCCTGAGCCGCGCGGCCTGTGGGAGCGCGTGCCGCTGAAGATCGATCCCCGGCGCTATGCCGCCAACCTCGAACCCCTGCCCGATATGGATGGCGAGGACGCCCCCAAGACGGGCGCAAGAGGCTTCTGGGGTCGCTTGTTGGCGCGGTAATTGCTTCCGAAACTACTTCTGTCGGCTGACGCAATGCACTGGGTTGTCCGCCCTCAGGAGCAGCACCTCTCATACTCTTGCCACGAGCTTAATGTCGAGATCCATTCCTATCGCTTCGGCATAGCGCAGCAGCGTGCGCATGTTCACATTCTCCGGGCGGCGTTCGGTGCGGCTCAATTGCGGAGCGCTGGTCCCTATCTTCCTGGCTACTTCCGCCTGCGTCAAACCCTTGCGCTTGCGCTGATTCGCCAGTTCGAGTCCAATGCTCAAAACCTTGGTCTCCTCCTCAAAAGCACGCCGCACGTCCGGTTTCTCAAGCTCATACTCTACATAGCTGTCCCAAGCAGTCTTCATTTCCTTTTCCCTCCCTTGGCCGGTTCGTGTTTCCCGGAGTTGGCTGACCGTCGGGCAAGCCGCGCCTCGTGCTTCGCCATCCGCTCTCTGCCGATCCGTTTGTCCGATTCCTCGACAGATGCTGTGTCTTTCGTGAAGCCGTGCAACAGTATCGCGGTGCGTTGTTCGTCAAAGAAGTACAGCACTCGATAACGTGTCTTCCCCATCCGGAGCCGCGCTTCCCGAAGTTTCCCTTCAATCTGCGAGGTGTATGGGAAATCGAGCGTTGGACCGCCCCTCTTCAGCAGATCGATTCGGGCCATCACCTTGCCTCGAACACCTTCCGGCAAATCGCCTAGCCACTCCTGAACAGGAAGACTGCCGTCCTCTTCTCGGTAGAAGTCGATACTCCAGAGTGCGGCGATAACGAGCCTCTCAAATACATCTTATCATATTTGATATTTCTTCATATCTAACGGTTCCCTTTCGTGTTCTTTGGAGGAAATGGCAGGAATCCCCAAGCTACGAGCACATCGGCAAATCCAGGGCGTCCCGCTACAGCCCCAAACCGCCATCGACAGCCAGGATCTGCCCGGTGACGAAGGCTGGACCCGAGGCAAAGAAAAGCACCGCCTGGGCCACGTCCTCCGCCGTGCCGTTGCGCCGCATCGGCGTCAGGGCCGCAAACCGGGCGGCCTCGTCTTCGGAGTGATCGTCCATCTCGATGCGCCCCGGCGCCACGCAGTTCACGCTCACCTCCGGAGCAAAAGCCTTGGCCATGGCCAACGTAAGCATGTGCAACGCGGCCTTGGAAGCGCAGTAGTGAGCATGGTCAGCCCAAGCATGAATCCCCCCCAGCGAGCCGATGTTCACGATCCTGCCTTGGACGGCGCGCAAGTGCGGCAGCGCCTCCCGCGCCACCAGAAACGGCCCCCGCGCATTGGTCTCGAAGACCGCGTCCCATGAGTCGAGGCTCATGCTCTCCAGCGGAGCGGAGGCAAAGACGGCGGCGTTGTTCACCACCACGTCCAGCCGCCCAAACTTCCCCGTTGCGGCGGCTATCGCTTGGCGCACCGAGGCTTCGGAGCGCACGTCACATTCCACCGCCAGAGCGCGCCGTCCTAGTGATTCGATCTCGCGGGCAGTCTGCGCAGCCTCGGCGCTTGAGTTTCGGTAGGTAATGGCCACATCCGCCCCGGCCCGCGCCAGCGCCAGAGCAATCTCCCGGCCAATGCGCCGCGCGCCGCCGGTAACCAGTGCCGATTTGCCACTGAGGAGTTGGTTGGTCATCGCCCTGCCTGACCTGAAAGCGAAGCCACACCCTATTTCGACGGGGGCTGGCTGGGCTGCGCGTCCGGCGGCTTGGTCGAGTCGGCCGGCTTGTCGGGGGCCGGGGTCGCGGATGAAGCAGCCGACGCATCCTTGGCGGGCGTCGCCGTCTTGTCCGCGTTCGCGCTCTTGCCGCCCACCGCCGATGCATCGTGAGGCTTGTAAATCGAGTACTGTTCGCCCGGCCGTTTCATCTTGATCTCGACGGCCATCTCGGCCTTGTCGATCTTGTAGTCCTCGCCGTAGGTCTGAAAACCCTTGGCGATGATCTGCAGCCGCACCGTGTCGCCGATGGGCAGCACGTCGATGATGGTCTTGCCGTCCTCATTGGTCTTCAACTCCATGGCGCCCTTGTCTTTCCCGCCCTCCATAGGATGAAAGACGACGGCGGCGTTCTCAATGGGCTTGCCATTCGCATCGCGCAGGACGGTCACTTCAATGCGCGCGGTGGCCGGCGGCGCCTTGTACTTGCGGCCGCGCCTGGGCGCGTCCTGCGCGCTGGCGGCGAGCAGTGCGGCGATCAGGCCGAATGCGGCTACGAAGAGGCTGAGACGAAAGAGAAAACGGCATTGCATGGGAACCATTGTAAATGCTTCCCGCCCCGGCTAGGAACTGTGTCCCAGGGCAGTCGCGAAGGAGAGGAAGACCAGCGCAGCGGGCGAGTAGCCGCCGGGGTCGGGCTGGGTGAACTCGCCGGTTAGCGGGTCCATCTGCTGGCGAAACTCCGCGTGACGCAAGATGGCCTGGCACCATTGCCGCATCAGGCGATCGAGCTCCGCCTGCTTGCCGTAGTGCGCCATCCAGCGCGGCGCGCGCAGAGCGGTCAGCGCCTGCGAAGCTCCGCCCCAGGAGTTGCGCGGGATGGGGCGTACGAAGGCGGGATCGTCCATGGCAATGCTGGAGAACGGAAACGGCGCCCAGAAAGCCCTGGGATTGTGAAGCTGGCGGCTCCAGACCGCCTCAAAGATTGCCCGGTCGCGCGCCTCGGCGAGATCGAGAACGTGCTCGCCCAGAACCCGCCCGATCGCGTCCGAGCGCACCCGCACAAAGTTGCCCCGCGCGTCCAGATCGTAAAAGGCGGCGTCTTCCGGGCAGTAGAGCTTATTGAGAATCAACTGCCGTATGGTCTCCGCGTCGCTCTGCCAGCGGGCCGCCTCGGCGGTTTTTCCCAGCGCCTTGGCCATGGCGGCGAGCGCCACACGGCCGCCGTAGACCGTGGCGGAAAGGTCCGGGCACAGCCGCGGCATGGTGGCGATCCGCGGCGCCTTGCGCGCATCGCCATCGGGACAGCGATCGGGAATGCCGCTCCAGCGCGGGCTGTTGTCGTGGCCCGTGTCGTAGGTGCAAAAGCCCTCCACCAGCCCGGTCTTGCGCGTGTCGCGGTACTGCCGCAGCCAGGCATCCCAGCGGCTGCAGGCGCCGTAGGCCGTGGCCAGAAGCTCCTCATCGCCGGTGAGTTGAGCAAGCTCCCACGCCGTGGCGGCGATGGGAACCACCATCTGAATCTGTCCGAACCCGGTCTCGGTCATCTTCACGCTGGCGGGGAGCTGGCCGTCGGGCCGCTGCAACTCGAAGAAAGCCAAGTGGTTGTTGCGGGCAGCCTCGAGCGGCGTCGCAATCGCCTGGCCCGCGGGAACGCGCTTGGCCAGAGTGGCGTACACGAGG
>Ga0181539_1005301_pt1 | contig 10477 bp, 6 predicted proteins | sample PEATcosm2014_Bin_46_FD_119767 | JGI IMG/M metagenome (GOLD analysis project Ga0181539, IMG submission 119767) | Peatland microbial communities from MTU Mesocosm Facility, Houghton, MI, USA - PEATcosm2014_Bin23_60_metaG | ecosystem: Environmental > Terrestrial > Soil > Wetlands > Peat | place... | reverse complement strand
GACCAACGAGTCGATCTCGGTCTTCGTGACGAACCCGACGGACGTGATCCTGGACATCAACGGCTACTTCAGCCAGCCGGGGAGTCCCAACGCGCTTTCGTTCTACCCGGTGACGCCGTGCCGGGTGGTGGACACGCGCAACGCCGCGGGTCCCTTCGGCGGGCCGGAGATGGGGGCGGGGACGACGCGCTCATTCACCATCCCGGCGAGCGCGTGCAACATTCCCACGACCGCGGCGGCTTATTCGCTCAACGTGACGGTCGTGCCGGATGGAGCGCTCTATTACCTGTCGGTGTGGCCAACGGGCGTAGCCCAGCCGCAGGTGTCGACGCTGAACTCCTATGACGGCTCGGTCCTGGCGAACGCGGCGATCGTGCCGGCGGGGACGGACGGAGCGATCGACATCTACGTCACGGACTCGACGCAGGTGATTCTGGACATCAACGGGTACTTCGCGCCGTAACGATCCCCGACCGGGCGACCGGTTTGGTGGCGTACAGTATGGGTGATGAGTCGCACCACCGGTTCGCCCCGCCGTGAGTTCCTCCGCAATGCCGCGTTGACCGTTGGAGCTGCTACCCAGGCCAGCCTGGGCCAGACTCCCAGGGATTCAGCCGACGCCTCAGCGCCGGCGGCCACGCCACCAGCAGCGTCTGCATCCGAGATTCACTACCCCCGTGTCTTCGCTGGCGACCACCTGGCGATGATCGCCTTCCCGCTTGGCGGCGTCGCCGCCGGCAGCCTCAGCCTGGGCGGCCGCGGGCAACTGCGCGATTGGGAGATCTTCAACCGGCCGAACAAGGGCTATCGGCCCTCCTACGCTTTTCCGTCGATCTGGGTCCAGCGCGGCAAAACGAAGCCGGTCGCCCGCGTGCTCGAGGCGCGCATCCTTCCGCCCTATGAAGGCGCCGATGGCCTCGGGTCGGATAATGTTCCGGGCTTGAGCCGGCTGGCGGGCGCGACCTTTGTTGGCGAGTATCCGCTGGCCCATATCGACTTCCACGACGACGCGCTCCCCGTCCAGGTGTCGCTCGACGCGTTTTCCCCGTTCATCCCGCACGATCCCGATGAATCGGGTCTGCCGGTCGCGATTCTGCGTTATCGCGTCGCCAATCCAGGCGGCGCGGAGGCCCGGGTGTCGATCGCCTTCTCCATCGACAACCCGCTAAAGGTCAGCCACGACGAGGGAGGCGCGGCGACCCTGCACACGGACTCGCGGCAAAATGACTACCGGACCGAAGGGCCGCTATCCGGGCTGGTGTTCAGCAATCCCGGGCTCCCCGGCGGCCATCCGATCGAGGGCGACTTCGTCGTCTGCGCCGCCGATATCGGCGACGGGCAGCTCACTTACTGGCGCGGGTGGCCGCAAAGCCGCTGGTGGAATGCGCCCATGCTGTTCTGGGACGATTTCAGCCACCACGGAGCACTGGGCGCGGAACCTTCGCCGCGCGGCTCGGTCGGCTCGCTGTGCCTCAAGCGCACCATCCCGCCCGGCAGGTCGGCCACGTACACCTTCCTGCTGGCCTGGCGATTCCCCAACCGGACTCCGGAGTGGTGTGGCTGGACGGCGCCCAAAGGCGAGGGAAAGACCATCATCGGAAACTATTACGCGACCCGCTTTCGATCGGCATGGGAGGCCGCGCTCCACACTGCCGGCAACCTGCCCGCGCTTGAAAAGCGGACCCGTGCGTTCGCCGCGGCGCTGCGCGAGAGCACGCTGCCCGCGGAGGTGAAGGATGCGGCGTCGGCCAACCTCTCCACCCTCGCGGCGACCACTTCGTTCCGCACCGCCGACGGCGAGTTCCACGGCTTCGAGGGGGCCGGCGACCACTCGGGCTGCTGCTTCGGCAACTGCACGCACGTCTGGAATTACGAGACCTCGACCGCCCACCTGTTTCCCTCTTTCGCGCGATCTCTGCGCAAGGCCTCCTTCGGCTACTCGATGGACGATGCCGGCGCCATACGCTTCCGCCAGCTTCTGCCAGAAGGCAAGGAGCGCTTCGGCTTCGCGGCCGCGGATGGCCAGATGGGCCAGATCATGCACGCCTACCTCGACTGGACGTTGTCGGGCGACACCGCGTGGCTGCGGTCCATCTGGCCGCGCGTCAAGAAAGCGCTCGAGTTCGCCTGGGTTCCCGGAGGCTGGGACGCCGACCGCGACGGCGTCCTCGAAGGCGTGCAGCACAACACTTACGACGTCGAGTTTTACGGGCCGAATCCCATGTGCGGCATCTACTATCTGGGCGCACTCCGGGTCGCCGAAGAGATGGCGCGGGCGGTTGGGGACGAGGGCTCCGCGAAGGAATATCGCCGCCTGTTCGACAACGGTAGCCGTTGGATCGACACCAACCTGTTTGCGGGCGAGTTCTACGTCCAGCAGGTCCGCGGGTACGCCAAGGACCAGATCGCACCGGCGCTTCGCGGCGACATGGGGTCGGAAGGAACCGAGAAGCCGGAATACCAGGTCGGTGAAGGTTGCCTGGTAGATCAGTTGATCGGCCAATACCTGGCCGAGGTGGCAGGCCTGGGTCCGCTCGTCTCACCGAAGAACATCCGGATGGCTCTGGGCTCTATCTACCACTACAACTACAAGCGAAGCCTGGCGGATCACGATACGGTGCAGCGGACATACGCCTTGAATGACGAGGCGGCGGTGGTGGTTTGCGACTACGGAAAAACTGAGAGGCCGCGCATCCCATTTCCCTACTACGCCGAGGCGTGGACCGGCCTCGAGTATTCGACCGCCGCCCTTATGCTCTACGCGGGGATGGTTCAGGAGGGCGTGGAGTGCATCCGCAACAGCCGCCTCCGCTACGACGGCAAGAAACGCAATCCCTGGGACGAAGCCGAGTGCGGGCACCACTACGCCCGGGCGATGGCCGCCTGGTCGGGAGTCCTGGCCCTGAGCGGGTTCCACTACCACGGCCCGACGGGCGCCGTCACCGCGGTCCCTCGCGTCCAGGCGAACCCGTTTCGCTGCTTCTGGTCGACGGCTACGGGTTGGGGGACGTTCTCCATCGACGGGAACCAACTCGTCATTCGCGTCATCGAAGGCCGGCTGCCATTCCGCTCGTGTGAGCTGCGCGCGGGCTCCGGTGAAACGGCCGCATCGCTCAACGGCAAGGCGCTGGCGCACAAGGCCGTGCGCCGGGGTGACCGGATGGTGTTCGAGTTCGCGCCCGCCATCATCGAGGCGGGAGGGGAATTGCGCCTCGGCGTGCGCGTATGAGCGATCGCCCGCACCTGGTGTTGGTCGGCGGCTTCCTCGGCGCCGGCAAGACGACGCTGATCCTGGCCGCGGCCCGCGAGCTTGCCCGGCGTGGGCTGCGCAGCGCGGTGATCCTGAACGACCAGGGCGACTTGTTGGTCGATACGCAATTGGCTCGGGCGCATGGTCTGGCGGCCGCGGAGGTCACGGGCGGTTGCTTCTGCTGCCGCTTCTCGGACCTGATGGATAATGCGAACCTTCTTCGCGCGCACTCGCCGGACGTGATTTTCGCCGAGCCCGTCGGCAGTTGCGCCGATCTCAACGCGACGACTCTGCTTCCGATTCAAGCGGCCCATCTCAACGAATACCGCCTCGCGCCGCTGACGGTTCTCGTCGATCCGGCGCGGGCGCGGGCCCTCTCACGGCCGGATGCCGATCCCGACCAGGCCTTCCTCTTCTCGAAGCAGTTGCAGGAAGCGGACCTTGTCTGCATCGCCAAAACCGATCTGTATCCGGGCTCTGCGGAGATCCGGCACGCGAATGTCCGCCAGCTCAGCGCCCGCACCGGCGAGGGCGTCGCGGCCTGGCTCGACGAGGTGCTGTCGGGCAAGCTGGCGGCCGCCGCACGGGTTCTCGACATCGACTACGAGCGCTATGCGCGGGCCGAAGCTGCGCTGGTTTGGCTGAATCTCGAGGTCACGCTCGAGTGCCGTGTGCCCCAGTCTCCCGCCATGGTGCTGGGGCCGCTCTTCGACCGCATCGCCGCCGCACTCACGCGCGCGTCGATTTCGATCGTGCACCTGAAGGCGTCGGCTACTTGCGATTCCGGCTGGGTGAAGGCGGCGATTTGCGGAAACAGCGAGGAGCCCAGCGTCGAGGGCGACCTGGACGCCTCGCCATCCCCGCGGCACGATCTGCGCGTGAACCTGCGAACAACCGGCGACCCGCGCGCGGTCGGCGAGATCGTCTCCGGCGAAGCCCACAGACTCGATGGCCAGCTCGCCGACCTGCGCCTCAATTGCTTCCGCCCGTCCGCGCCCAAGCCCCAGCACCGCATGACCGGAGCCAGCGGCCCCGCTATTCGATGACGGTCTCCGCCTGGAGGCGCAGATCGCGCGAAGAAGCGCCTACATGCACCATTCGCGAGCCGGTGGCTAGGGCCCACTTGTCTTGCGCCGTCGACCAGTACTGGAGACCCCGGAGAGGCACGTGCAGCATCACGTCTTTTGTTTCGCCCGCCGCCAGGTTCACGCGGTCGAAGGCTGCCAGCGCCCGTGGCGCAAACTGCGCCCCTTGGGGAGCCTGGCTCGGTGCGGCCAGGTAGACCTGCGGAACCTCGTCGCTCGCGGCGCCGCCGGCATTGCGCAAACGGAAGCTCACATCGAGCCCGCCATCCGCCGCGCGCGCCGCCTTGAGGTCCGAGTATTCGAACTTCGTGTACGACAAGCCGTAGCCGAACGGGAACAGCGGCTCGATGTCGTTCTTGTCGAACCAGCGGTAGCCGACATTCACGCCCTCAGCGTAGGTGGTCTTGCCCTGGACGCCCTTCGAGGATCGCTCCGGATGCTTCGGGTCGTTGGCCGGAGCCTGATCCATCGTCTTCATCCACGTGAACGGCAGCCGCCCCGCTGGGCTGACCCGGCCCAGCAGGACATCCGCGGTCGCCCAACCGCCTTCATCGCCCGGGAACCACATCAACAGAACGGCCTTCACCTTGCCCAGCCAGGGCAGCGCCACGGGCTGGCTGACGTTCAGCACCACGATGGTGTTCGGGTTCACCGCGGCTACGTCCTCGATCAATTGGTTCTGATTTCCCGGGATCCCAAAGACAGGCCGGCCGCGCGACCACGCAAACACCACCGCCGTCTTGGCCTGCTTTGCGGCGGCGATCGCGGCCTCGTAGTCGGACTTCTGCTGTTCCGGCGTCACCCAGGCCAACCGGATCTGAACGGGATCGCCCGAGATGTCCGCCGTCGACGTCACGGAGATCGTGTGCGCGCCCGCCGTGAGCTCCACCCTGCGTCGCAGGTTGTCGAGACCATCCGGGGTGGGCACGATGTTGTGCTCGCCCGCCATCACGATGTTGCCGTGAATGTTCCCCGTATGGCTGCCCACGCCGCCCACGCGCTTGCCGTCGATGGTGAGGGAGGAGGTAGTGCCGAGCATTTGCAGGTTCAAGAAGTACGCGCCGGCGGAGGGTATGGTGAGCGTTCCCGTCCACTTCCAGGACGAGCCCGCGGGCAGCGCGTTGCCGTTCGCCTTGGTGAAGTCGATCTGCGGCGAGACCTCGGTGGCGTCGGTCCTGGTATCCGTGCGAAGCAGGCCGGGTTGGCCGTCGTGCGACAGCGCGGAAGCGGGGGCCGGAACGCCGGTCATGTCATCCGCCACCGCAACCGCCACGTGCGCATCCGGCGCCAGCTTGAGCAGCGCCTCGACAGTGCCGATCTGCCGCGCGGGGAAGCCGAGGGACTTCTCGCCCGGCTCGCCCACCGCAATCGTCTGCAGGGCGCCCGGCCCAATCAAGGCCAGCGACTCGCCCGTCTTCAGCGGCAGCGCGCCGCCTTCGTTCTTCAGCAGGACCGCGGCATCATCCGCCGTCTTGCGCACGATGGGAGCGTTGACTTCCGGGGAGACCGGCGTGACGTCGTGCTTGCTCTTGCCGTCCAGCAGCCCGAACTTGTCCATCTCGAACAGAATGCGCCCCACCGCGCGCGTGATGGTCTCCTCCTTCACCAGGCCGCTCTTCACGGCGTTCAGCATGCCAACCGGGGGCGCGGCTTTGGGGAAGTTGAAGTGGAACCGTTCGGGCGCCGGCTCTTCGGGCACCGCTCCCCCGAAGCCGGCGTCGCCCATGTCGAAGCCAACGTTGCGCGCCGGGGGCTTGAAGGGCGGAGGAGGCTCGGCAAGAAAATAGGGCGGAATGAACCCGATTGTGCCGGGCATCTCGAGGTCGAGGCCGTGGTTGATGAAGTCGGTCGCGTGCGTGGCGCCCCAATCGGAAGTGACAAATCCCTGGAAGCCGATCTCCCCTTTAAGGATCTTGTTCAGCGTATCGGCATTGCCGCAGGCCCACGGCCCGTTCACCTTGTTGTACGAACACATGATGGAGGACACGCCCGCAGCCACCGCATCCGCGAACGGCGCAACGTAGACCTCGTGCAGGGTCTGCTGATCCACGATGTTGTCATCGCCGCCGTCGTAGGCGACATAGTGCTTGGCCTGCGCCATGGCGCCCTGGCTCTGGACGCCCCGAATCATCGCGGCGCCGATCCGTCCGGTGAGCACGGGATCCTCGCCGAAGGTGTTGTAGCCCCGTCCGAAGGTGATATCGCGGTCGATGTTGATGAAGGGCTGCAGCACCACGTCGATCCCGAGCGCCCGCGCGTCGCGGCCGATCACCACGCCATTCTGCTCGGCGTCCTCAAGGCTGAAGGTGGCGGCCAGACCCATCGTGGCGGTCTCGGCGGTGGAGGGGTGGCGCGTCAGCACGCCCGGCGGCCCGTCGGCCATGCGCAGCGCGGGGATGCCGAGCCGTGGGATGCCCGGCAGGAAACCCGCCTGCCCCTGGTCGGTGGCCGGCGGTTCCGCCGCGCCATGGATCATGGCGATCTTCTCCTCCAGCGTCATCTGGCTGAGGAGCCTGTCGACCTTGGCATCGCCCGTCACCACCGGGGCGCCGGCGCCGGTTTGCGCCAACGCGACGCCGGCAGAGAAAAGAAAAAGTGCAGCTAGACTGTTCGAGGTTTTCATTGAGTCACTCCTGGGACCCGGCAGGAACTCATCTTGGCGTCCTGCGCTTTTCCACTGTACAACGAACCGCCGCGGTCGGGCGTTTGCTCATCGGGCCGCGGACGCTGGCCAGAGTCGCTGAGCGGACGGGGCTGAGGCCGGAAGATCTCTGAGCCTCTAAGCTGCAAAATCGCTGATGCCAACTCTCGCTTCGGGGCCCCGTTTCTGCCAGGGCGGCAGGGACGCGAACGTGAGAAACCACGGCCTCGTCAGTGGGGATTCTGCGACCGGGGCGGCGGGTTTTCGGCCTTTGACTTCCACTCCCTCGCCAAGCGCTGAGCCTCAGCGACTTGGTCTGGCGTCATTTTCGCGGCTACCGCGTCCCGCGGTACCTGAAGCCGAGGCTCACCTGAGCGTCAGCAATCCCCTGGTCGGCGGCTTCGGCCAATCGACTCAGGATCAGGATTATCCAGAGGGGTGGCCGATTCACGATGCAGCACGTGAAAGACGGCAAAACGGACGTGCTGCTTACCGATGAAGGAGGCGCGGTTGTCGGCCACCAGTGGTGGCTGAACCCGCTGATGCTCGATCTGATTAAGGAAATGCGGACGTGGAGGTGCTCGGACAGCAGATCAGAGAGGCGTATGAAAGCCTGTTGTCCGGGCACGACACCGGCCTGGAGTCTGATGTGCCGCTGTGACGCGCAGGCCGCGGCCAGGGTCGCGCGAGCCGGTTTGAGGTACCAGCCGTCCGCGCACCCGCTCATTCGATCCTTGTGCCGAACGCCGCCATCCCCTTGGCGAGTGCCGTCAGAGGGTACTCTCCGGAGCCGCACAGTTTGAACGAGCCGAAATCCTTGTACCAGTCGCCCTCCGGCGCCTGCGGCTTTGACTTGACCCACTCTTGCAGGCGAACGAGATCGGCCAGCGCAATCTCCCGCTCCTGAACACGTTCGAGCAGGTGTTGCCAGAGACCGCGCGGCAGGTCAGAGAACCGTATCTTCGGCAATGGCGTCTTTCCCAAAGATCGCGCGGATCAGATCCTTGCCGGCTTCGTTCTTAAGCGCGGGCTCCCGTTCCCGCATGAACCGGCTGTACGCCGCCTGCAGGTTCTCTTTCGCGTCAAGTTCCGCGCGCAGGCCGCGCTCGGCCAGGTCCACCAGCGCACGGCTCATCGTCAGATGACGCTCTGTGGCGACGCGACGCACCGCGGCCGCCAGTGGCGCCGGGATGGTCACGCTCTGGCGCATCGGCTTGGCCCTGGACCTGCGCGGCGTCTTAGTCCGAGTTGGCATGCTTCCATTGTACCCGGCCCGCACCAGTGTGGTGCAGTGTGGGTCACGCTTTCAGCCGCCCCCCTTGCCACCGTCCCAGAGTTCGGATACCATGCTGGTGGGTATAGCACCACCCCGTAGTGGTGGCTATAACTTTCACAGAGGGAGGTGGACTCTATGATCGCCGCTGACGCTGCGGTTCAGGAGAACCCTTACGAGCTTGCGCTTCAGAATTTTGACATTGCCGCGGATGCGCTCGAACTGCCCGACGATATCCGCGAAATGATCAAGTACCCGGAACGGGAACTGGCGGTCACGCTCCCGATTCGCATGGACAACGGCCACATCCGCCGATTTCAGGGCTATCGCGTTCAGCACAATACCGTGCGCGGGCCGGCCAAGGGCGGAATCCGCTACCACCCAAACGTCACGCTGGACGAGGTGAGAGCGCTCGCCACCTGGATGACGTGGAAATGTGCGGTCGTCAACATCCCCTTTGGCGGGGCCAAAGGGGGCGTGGCCTGCGATCCGAAACAACTCACAATGGGGGAGACGGAGCGCATCACCCGCCGCTACGCCAGCGCCATCCTTCCCCTGATCGGGCCGGAGCAGGACATCCCGGCTCCTGACGTCTACACCAACCCGCAGATCATGGCCTGGATCATGGATACCTACAGCATGACCAAGGGGTATCCGATACCGGGTGTGGTCACCGGCAAGCCGGTCTGCCTGGGCGGATCGCTCGGGCGCAACGAGGCGACCGGGCGCGGCGTGTACTACACGATCGTAAGCCTCGCCGAGCATCTGGGACTGCCGATCAAGGGCGCGCGCGTCGTGGTCCAGGGATTCGGCAACGCGGGCTCGGTGGCGGCGCACCTGCTCGACAGCAATCAGGCTTATGTGATCGGCGTGAGCGACTCCCGCGGGTGCGTCTACAACGGGAAAGGCCTGGACATCCCCAAGCTGATGATGCACAAGGAGACCTCCGGAGCCGTGATGGGCTTTCCGGGTTCCGAGCCGATCACGCCTGCCGAACTGCTCGCGCTCGACTGCGACATTCTGATTCCGGCGGCGCTCGAGAACGTAATAGGCCGCGGGAACGCCGCGGCCGTGAAGGCCAAAGTCATTGCCGAGGCAGCCAACGGTCCTCTGACGCCGGAAGCCGACGCCATCCTGGAAGGGCGGGGCGGCTACATCATTCCGGACATCCTGTGCAACGCCGGCGGCGTCACGGTCTCCTACTTCGAGTGGGTGCAAGACGAGCAGCACCTCTTCTGGGACGCTCAGGACGTCTACAACCGCCTGGAGCGTGTCATGAAGACCGCTTTCAACGAGGTGTACAAGGTGCATCGGGAGCGGCGCGTCGGAATGCGGGTGGCGGCGAATATGGTCGGCATCAGCCGCGTCGCCGAGGCCACCAAGCTGCGCGGCCTCTATCCGTAGCGCACTCGGCCTGATCGCGAGGGGACTCCGGCTTCGGCGCCGGCACTACCCCGCGTAGTACCCCTCGCGCGCCTGCACCGTGAGAGTCTTGTCCTTGACCGTGAGCAGCAGGTGGCGATACCCCGGCCCGGCGTCCGGACGGTCCGACGTGAAGCCAAGGCTATACTGACTGCGCAGCTCCTCGTCGATCCGCGCGAAGATCTGTTCGAGCGGCTGCTTCTTGGATGCCTCGAAAAACCCGCCGCCGGTCTCTTTGGAGATCCGCTGGAGCACCTTCTTGCCGTCGGGGCGGTTGTCGCGGCGCGGCATCCGGCCGCCTCCGCCGCCGTGGCGCCCGCCGCCCCAGCCGGGGCCCCCAAAGCCTCCGTGCGAAAACGGCTGCTCGTCCGCAAACAGGATCGAATAAGCCAGCGTATCGGCGCGGTGGGCGGATTCGATCGCGCTATCGATCGACTCCTTGCTGCCGCGATCCACGCCGTCTGAAAGAACGATCACCGCCTTGCGCCCGCTCTGCTTCTTCATGAGCTCATCGGAGGCGAGGAACACCGCGTCGTACAGAGTCGTCCCGCCGCCGTGCCAGCCGCCGGAACGCGGTTCCCCGCCGCTGGGCCCGCCCCCCTGGCGCCGCTCCAGTTGCGGCGTCTCGAGTTCGCCGAGAGCCGTTTTCAGGCGCTCGCGGGAGGAAGTCAGATCCTGCAGCAGTTCCACTTCACGGTCGAAGTGAATCAGGAACGCTTTGTCTTTGTCTTCCCGCAGCACCTGGTCCAAAAACTTGGCGCTCGCCGTGCGTTCCTGGCCGATCAGCCGCCGCTCGCTCATGCTGG
>Ga0181539_1005300_pt1 | contig 10478 bp, 9 predicted proteins | sample PEATcosm2014_Bin_46_FD_119767 | JGI IMG/M metagenome (GOLD analysis project Ga0181539, IMG submission 119767) | Peatland microbial communities from MTU Mesocosm Facility, Houghton, MI, USA - PEATcosm2014_Bin23_60_metaG | ecosystem: Environmental > Terrestrial > Soil > Wetlands > Peat | place... | reverse complement strand
CTTCATGTTGAGGTCGCCGTGCGTGCCGAAACACCACATGGTGAGTTCGGCAAAGAACTCGTCGTAGTTGGAGCCCGCGTATGACTCAGCCCAAAGCCCACGATCGAGCGAGCGCCGGTACTGCTGCCGGACCTTCTCCCGGACCGCGTCCGGCACGCCGTAGGCCAGAATGTTGTGCGCAAACTCGTGGACGCAGATGTCGCGGCCGCGGTAGCGATCCTTCTCCAGCTTCAGCAGGTTCTCCTCACCGCAGGAGGTCAACAGGCCGCCCATCCCGCGGGTCCGCTCGTCGCGGGTCAGGCCGTTGTATTCGGCCAGAGGTTTGCCCTTGTCCTGGCGCCATTCCGGCAGATCGGTCGTGACCTGGTCACGTCCGATGATGTGGAACTCGGCGCCCGCGGTGCGCAGACCTGCTCGCACGCTCGGGAGGTTGCTCAGCATCATCGAAAGGCGTTCGCGCGCGGCGAAGAGGGCCGCGTCCACGACGTTGGCGGGCGCCTTGATGGGGATGCCCTCATAGCTCAGGCGTTTGGCAAAAAAGCCGCTCTCGGGCGGATTAATCGGAATTATGGCTGGAGGCGACCTAACGACAGGCGTATCTGCTGCGGCCAGCGCGCGAACCCCGGTCACGGCGAAAAGGCAAAGCAGTGCAAAGACCAGCCCCCGTCTCGTCGTCCCAGCCAAATTCATAATTTTGGGCCTCATGGTCTCTTGTCGTGCAATTCCCCGGCGACTTCGGCCGCAATCACGCTGGCCTCCGGGCCGCGATCCACAAAGAACCTGCCAAGGATGGCCCAATCAGTCGGTTGGTCATGCAGGACGTCCTTGCCAATCATGGGTTCTCTTTGCCGTGGTGGCGCCGCGCCCCTCAGCATCAAGGGCATCAGGATGGTCAGCAGGATAATGAGCCCGCAACTCATGAGTCTCATGGGGGTCCTTGGGATGATTTGATTGCACCGCTTCATGGTGGATCAAGGCGCTTTGCTCAAGCCCTCCGACTTGACCACCCAGCTTCCGTCGTCGGGAAAGCCCGGGGCCGGTCTTGCCGGCGCCCCATCCCATCCTGCGGCCATCATGGCAGCCGCGTAAAGCAGGCCGCCGTTGCCGGGGAGGTAGGGGCAGGGGCCGCCCGTGTTCACGCCGCGTTCATCGTAGCGGTTCCTGGCACTCGCGTCCTTCAGCAAGGCCTCGACGGCAACCTGCGGTTCGCCCACCCGAGCCGCCGCCATCGCCATCCAAGGAAAATCCCAACCCCAGCACTTGGCCCAATCCCATGCCTGCCACACCTTGAGGACCGTGCGATGCGCGGTTTCGCGGTCCACACCTTCCATGGGCGGCAACATGCCGAGCACACCGACAGGGTCAGGATGCTCCCACGCGCGCCTGGTGTACGTGTCGGTCCATTCGGCGGAGTGAACGAACGCGCCGTCTGCCGCCGGCAAAGGCGCCAGATGGACGCGGACCTCGTCCCAACGCGGATCGCGCCCGAGGCCCAGCCGCTCGCGCCAGCGCTGGGCCTGGTCGAGGCCCCAACGCCAATAAGCCAGGTCGAAGACCGTGTCCCGCGTGACGCCCTGCTCGTTGGGCGGCATGATGGGCCTGAGATGAAGGGTCCTCCCATCGTCCGGGGTGGGAAAGTCAGCCATGTAATCGGCTGTGGCAAAGACGATGTCCCTCCACTTGTCCAGCGTGGCGCGCGTTGGCCGCAAGCGATATTCCAGCTCGGCGAAGAAGATCGGGTGCGGCTGCTGCCAATGGAGCACAAAACTTCCCTCCCAGGGCGCAGTGCGCCCCTCCGGCCCCACTTGCTTGCCCCACTTGGCGCCCTTGTAACCGAACTGCCCGGCCAGTTGCCGCGCCAGCGGGAGAAACTTTTGGTAACAGCCCAGCGCCCGCTCCGCCATGGCCCAGCGGCCCCATAACCCATAGTGCGCCAGGTGCCACCAGACCATTTCCATGTGAAATTGGCTGCTCCAGGGGTCCACCCCCATCAACCCGTCTTCCGCCGAGGGCCAACTCCCGGCCGATTGCGCCGCCATCTGGTATTGGGAGAGCACGATTCGCCGCTCCAACTCCTTCCATCGCGGGTCCTTGCTTTGCGACAGGTCGATCACCCCGCCGGTGCTCCAGAATTCCTTCCAATGTTCCGCCACAGCCTGCTGCGTTTTGGCCACCGTTGGCAGCGCGCTCAGCGGCTTGTCGGAGAAACCAGAGAGGAATTCCAATCGGCCGGCCTTATTACCGGCCAACATGAAGCCGTGCTCACCGAGGGCAGCCTTCGGCCATGGCCTGAAGCTGCAGCCGTCGGACCACGCCACGCTTACGTGGTAGTTCGAGGCGTCGGCCGTGCGGCGGATTTGGGCACGGTTTTCGCCTTCCCGCAACACCAATTGGGTGGTGTGCGCGCCTGGACGATTCCAATCGCCAGCCCAGCGTGAGCTGTTGTTGGCACTGGGATACGGAAAGTCGAGCGCCACCACGAGCTTGCCGTCCCGCAGCAGCGGTGATTCCGCGCGAACCGCGATGAGGTCCAGCGTGGGATGCACGCAGGTTTCCACCACGACCGGCTGGCCATCCACCTCGAATCGGCCGGTGTGCATCCCGGTCCACAAGTCGTAGCGCCGCGAAACAGAGCCAATCTCCTTTGGCTCCAGCACCGCGCCGGTGGAGCGCAAAAAGCGCAGGCGGCCGAGGTTGATCGGGTGCGGATTGCGGAACATCCAGCCGTCGAGTTCCCGATGCTCGGACGCTTTGCGCATAGGGCCGGCGATTCGGCCTGTCTCCACTGTTCCGGTCGCCGGCAGGTCGGCAGGAGTACAGCCGGGCGGCAGCGGGGCCGAGTGCCATGCCCAGTGCGACATGGTGCCGCCGCCGAAGGTCTGCAGGCCGGTAGCGTCAGCGTTGAAACAAAACTCACCATTCCCAAGGGGAATCTGCCCGGCCAGGTCGTTCCACTCGAGGTTGTGCCGAGTGACCAGGGCGTGGCGGTTTATCGGCGCCTCGGCGCCGAGAGCCATCCCGGCTGCCAGGAACAGAAGCAGCGCGCTCTTCATAGTTTGAATAGTTTCATTGCTTGCTGGACAGTAAGAAACCTTCATGCCGCCTTGCAAATGAGATCCTCTTGGCGATTGGCTACGCCCTCTACGTCGGCATCGGCGTCTCGATGACCATCCATTGGCTCTCGGATTTCGTGGCCGGCGCGATCCTCGGAACGGTTATTCGGTGTGGTGGTTGGGGAGAGTTTTTTGCGCCATAATGGTCCAGGAGTTGTTCTCGATGGCCAACCGCTCGGGGGTGCTCCATGACGTAACCAAACCTGTTTTGCAGTTTGGTCCCCAGCCCGTGTACTTTGGCTTCGGCGTTTGTCACCAAATCGAGGAGCGGCTGTGTGGCGACCCCGTCTCGCCCGTCGGGGCGCAGGGGCCTGCGAGCAGGCACTCGGGCGGGAGCAAACCGATTATCGAGCGTCGGAATTTCATTTTGAAAGGAAGGTCACACAGTCATCTGGTTCGTTATTCGGCCAATTCAGACTGGCGATCTGAGCGACCGCCAGCCGGCGGGTATGGGCTGTCACCGTATGAGTTCGGCTGCAGGGTGCGCGATACCGGTATCGAAGCGGCACTTCATGGGAAGTCCGCCAAGGCGGCCTTGAGTTCCTGATCGGTCGGCTCGCGAGTGCCGACCAGAACCGGATGCGTGCCCTTGCGGCGCAACAACCGGGCCTCGGCCGGCTTTGACTCTGTGGGTCTTTCCAGCCGCACGAGCAGAATCCTGCCATCGCCTTGGATTTCAACGCTGAGGACGTCGCCCTGGCTAAGCCGCGCCTCCTTCCTGGCCTTGGCCGGGATTACCATCTGGCCCCGATTATATAACGTAGCCGTCATACCGAGAGCATCGTGGAAGCATTACTTACGGTCAAGCTGAACGCCGCACAGAACCAGAGAACGACGGAGAATCGCAGGTGTTGCATAAGTCACTCAAAAACCACCAGCGAATACATGTCAATTCTGGGCACCACCACTTCCACGGTGCCATTGCCCAACTGTTTCAGCGGCATGTCGAGGCCCTCCGGTTCCTGGGTTGCTTTCGTGACCCCGCTAACCCGGCAGCGCACTTTGATGTCGTGCAACGGGATGACCTCCCGGCGGACGGTCCAAGGCCCCATCAGAGAATGATCCGGGAGCGGGACTTTCTGGTAGATCGAATGGCGCCCGTAAGAACTCTGGTCATTGAGCAGATGAACGATGGTGCGATGCCGCGCCGGTTGGCGGCGGTAGGTTACCGCCAGTATTAATGGGCCATCGGTCTCGACCGGCGGCTTCGCATCGCCCGCCGCCCACTTGGTAGCGTTCACGAGCATCTCGCCAATAAAGGCGTTGGGATAAAAGAACATCGCCTGGTCCAGGCCCACGGCGCTGTACACCACTCGCCCGTCTCCATAAGTCGAGGCCAGCAAAGCCGGAGCCGCCGCGGCCCTGCCCGGTTCTCGATCGAGCGAAACCAGGGATTGGCCGCCCTCGCGTGGGCGCACCGAAGTCAGGCTCGATACCATCTCCAGAGCGCCGCGCTCCGGGGGCGGGCCGCTGGGGTTGCGCCAAGCGGTGGCCTCCTCCCTTTTGATGATGTCGTCGTCAACAATCGGGTGCTCCGGCGCGGCCAACCAGAGACCGAGGCTTTCGTCGCGCGTGGCCATTTCGCGCGTCCTCAGATAGTCGGCGTGGAAGAGATCGGCGAGACTGAAATTCGGCCGCGGCCTGAGCGTCTGATCAAACAACCCGGTGTCGCAGGTGGCCACCAACCCACCGCCGGCTTTGACGAACCGGCGAATCACCTCGCTGGACCGATCCGAGAGCACGCGCACGTCGGGCAGCACCATCACACGGATGCCTTGCAGATCGGCATTTTCCAGGTCGTATTCGCTCAGGACACGCAGCGGTAGATGAGCTTCAAACAATGCCCGAAAGGCGCCGAGCGTGTGGGAAAAGTATTTGGGCAAGGTGTCTCTGCCCATGAGCAAGCGGGTCTGCTCCGAAGCCACGATTCCAATATACGGGACGGCCTCGGATTGTTTCCACCATTCTTCCCGAGCCTTCACCTCCGAGACATATTGACGGCAATACTCCTCGCGCTCGGCGTTCTCAACGAACTCCGCATAAACGCCCCACGGCGCGCCTTCCAGGCAGCGCAGCATCAATTCCACCGCGGGCGGTGTGCCCATTGTGCCATGCACGTGCGGCTGGACCCAAACTCGCGCGCCCCGGTCATGCGACACCCCTTGCGTGAAGGCATAGACAAACTGCTGGAACAGCGCATCGCCCGGGTTATCCCAATACAGTTCCACCGAAGGCAGATCGATGGCATTGGCGTAATAAGCCGGATATTCGCCCATCGGCCAGCCCGGCTCATACCAGGTGCGGTTCGCCGAATAATTGCCATAGATCACCGCCCTGGGATTCGCCGCGCGAATGGCTTGGCGAATCTTGGCTGCAACGTCTGCGAAGTAGGTCTCGTGCCATTGCAAGTATTGCAGTGAAAGACGATCGCGCGGGTTAAGGTCGCGTTGGCGAGGAATGTCATGGCCCTTTGAAAACTCTTTGAAGGCCTGGCGCGTCGCCTCGTCGTAGGTGTGCAGCGCCACCGGCGAATAACCGTCGAACCAAAACCCATCGGCCTTATATTCCCGCGCCAAATAGGCAAATTGCTCGCAGAGCCAGTTTACCACTTCAGGTTTCCGGAAGTTGACATAGTCTCGCGCGCGGGAACCGTCCTCATTCACTCGGAGCCAGTCCTGGTGCTTGGCGCGGAAGGTCTCGCTATGCAGCGCCGGTTGGACCGGGCCGAGATAAAACACCGCCTTCCCGCCGGCGTCGTGGGCGATTTTGGTAAACCGTCGCAGGTAGGCGTCGGCCTCGCTTACGACCTGGGCCGGGTAATCATTCGAGCGCGGCCCGACCCGGTCCCACTGGGCGAGGGTATTCACCGCGACGACCTGGTAGCCGGCCCGGAAATACTCCTGAATTTGGCGCCAATCCGCCGGCGGCAGGTGCGCGACGCGCAAATCCGTTTGCACCCAGTCCACCGGCGGACACATTGCCGGGCCCGCCGGCAAGGAGCGCGGCGGCAGCCCGTCAGTGCTGGGATTGGGGACGCCCGCGTCCTCGTTGAAACGGGGACGTTCACCGCCGGAACCGGGATGCGCCAGTTCCTTCCTCAACCAATCAAGACCGCGCAGGTTATTGCCCAGGGTAGCCTCAGCATCTCCACCTTGCTCGGCGATGAGGCCAACGGGCCCGCGCCAGCCGCTCTGTTGGATGGTCCGCAGCATCTCCAGTTCGTGGTCACCCTGCGAAGGCGGGATCAGGCGCTCATCCATCACCATCCCCGTCACGTTCACCGCCACCACATAATGCTGAATGCGTTTCCAGATGGCGGGAAAGTCCGCAACGTCCCCGTGGCCGTGACTGAAGTTATAGACCATCCCCACGCCGCTCACCCTAATCTGTTTCAACCGCTCAATGACCGCCACTTCATTGTCCGGCTGACCGAACCACCCATTGTGATTGTATAATTCGACCTTGCAGCCGTAAGGCGCGGCCAATTCCACGATTCTGCGAATCCGTTCCGCCTCCCGGTCCGTGCGCTGCCTTTGTTCCGCTTCCGTCCTGGTCGGGCTGCCGGACCCCATGACCCACAATTGGGGATGAATGCCGTGACGTTTGATGACCTCCAGGATGATCCGCGCATTCGGGTCCGCGGCGTCGGTTGGAAACCACCAGGCGACCAGATTGATGCCGTGTTGGCTCAGCGCCTCCACCTCCGCGTCGAAGGTCGGCACGTCCTTTTCCCGCCAATCATAAGCAAAACTCCCGAAGCCAAGCCGCCGCAACATTTCCGCCCGATGTTCGGGCCCGCGTTTCCTGGCGTCAAACGGCACCACGCACCAGGCCGTGAGGTTCTGGCGGTCGAAGAGCCCCGGCAGATCAGCGGAGTTGGTCGGCGCGCCGGGTGGCGCGACTTGGGCATCGAGAGACACGATGCACAGGCACGCTGCAAAAAAGAGGATGTTTGGTTTCATAGGTGCTCTTTCAATTCCGCCGTTGGGGCGCTCGCCCTACAGCTTCTCAGAGCAGAATCAGCCGCCTCGTCGAAGAGCTTGCCGGGCTTCGTGTCGACTGGAGGAGGAGAGGTTGACTGCGCGAAAGCTGACAGGGCAACCAGGAAAATCAGAAAAGTGCGTTTCATGTGGACAGAATACTCGCTGAAGGAAATCAGGAAATACCAGATTTTGCGGGCGTGGCGGTGTGGACGGAATACCCAATCCCCAGAAGCAGCAAGGGTTTTGGGGCCTTCATGAATGTCCCCAGTTCATCGTCGATCCATGTTGACCTCCTGAGAATGGATTGACAGATTCCGAATCAAAAGAGCAAAGTTGGTTACTATGACCCCATACCTGCATCCTGAAAGTCAATGCGTTCACAGCGGTGGTTTGCCGGACCCAAACACGGGCGGCATCAACACGCCCATCTACACGTCCACTGCGGCCGGGTACCTGGATCGGGACCACGTGCCGTATCAGCGGTACTTCAATACGCCAAACCAGGGGGCGGTCGTGCGCAAAGTCTGCGCCCTTGAAGGCGCGGAGGACGGTGTCTTGTTCGGCTCCGGCATGGCGGCAATCAGCACCACGCTCCTGACCCTGCTGCAGGCCGGTGATCACGCCGTGTTGCAGGACGACCTGTACGGCGGCACGCATGCCTTCGTGGCGGAGCTGTTCCAACGGCTCGGCATCGCGTTCGACTTCGTGGGCCTGACACCCGCCGAGATCGAGGGTGCGCTGACACCCAAGACCAAGGTCATTTTCCTTGAATCGCCCACGAACCCGCTGTTGCACGTCGTTGACCTGCGGCGCGTGGCCGACGCAGCGAGCGCGCACGGCGTCACGACGGTGATTGACAACACGTTCGCAACGCCGATCAACCAGAGTCCGGTGGCGCTCGGCATTGATGTCGTCCTCCACAGCGGCACAAAGTACCTCGGCGGCCATAGCGACATTCAATGCGGAATCGCGGTCACAGGCAAGGCACTGGCAGCCCAAATCCGGCACCAAGCCTGCCATTTGGGCGGCAGCCTCAACGCCGCGACCTGCTATCTGCTGGAACGGAGCTTGAAGACACTGCACCTGCGGGTTGAGCGTCAAACCGCCAATGCGGGCCGGCTCGCACAGTTTCTTGCCGGGCATCCAAGGGTGGCGCGCGTTTATTATCCCGGCTTGTCTGCTGATTGCGGCCACGCCATCGCCAAGACACAGATGCGCGGCTTTGGCGCGATGCTGGCATTCGACGTGAAGCCCGAGGCTGGGGCGACCGATGCGGTGCAGCGCCGGTTGAAGTTGATTCAGCCTGCTGCCAGTTTGGGTGGGGTGGAAACCACCATCTGTGCGCCGGTGCAAACATCGCACGCAAAGATGAAGCCGGCTGACCGGGAGAGGTTGGGCATCACGGAGGCATTGCTGCGGCTGTCCGTTGGCATCGAACACCACGATGATCTGATCGCCGACCTGGACCTGGCGCTCAGCTAACGGCGACGCGCCCAGTGGGAAGCAGAAACCGAGAGCACAGCAAGTGCCAGTCCTCAGGTCGCCCTCTTTGCCTGCCGAGCCGCCAGAAAAGGCAATCCTCCCCGCTGTTTCCGCATTCCTCGCAGACGGTGACTATCCGGTGACGTTGACCTCCACTAATTCCGGGTCTGCTTTGGGGGTCGGGACTGCTTGAGTTTCTGGGCCAGCCAGGCAATCCGCTCGTCCAGCCGCCGGGCGCTGTCCAGTTCGCCCTCGTTGACGCCTGGATCGAGCGGACCGGTCATGGCGGCTGCTCCAACTTCGCCCCAAACGCTTCCGGTCTTGTCGTTCTGGTACAGCGGCCCGGCCACGATCATGCGGTTGCTGAGCATGAACATCACCAGCGAGACGACCACGTGCTCCTTGCCGCCCACTTGCCCCCCACCCGTAGCGAAAGCGCCGCCGACCTTGTCGGTGAAGTCCACCTTCATCTTCCACGACCAGTCGTCAATCAAGCAATGGATGGGTCGCATTGCGGTTTGACAACAGGCCGAAATCCGCTAAAGCACCGGCATGAACGGCAAGTTCTTCGTGTTGCTGCTCTCAGCCTTTCTCTCCGCTGGGGCTGCCACCGGTCGGCTGGGTGCGGATAATGCTGCCGCCGCCTCGACCCACCTCGTCCACCGCATCATGGCTGCGATTGGCGGTCAGTAACGGTGACGCCAGGACTTCTGTATTCCACCAGATTGTGCCAATCTTCCCGGCGATGTTTCGCGTCATCTTCCATTTGGACATGGATGCGTTCTACGCCTCGGTGGAACAAAGGGACAATCCGGCCCTGCGCGGCCAGCCGGTAATCGTTGGCACACCTCCGACCCAGCGAGGAGTGGTGTGCGCCTCCAGCTACGAAGCCCGGAGATTCGGCGTCCGTTCGGCCATGCCCAGCGCCACGGCGGGGCGGCTTTGTCCCAATGGAATCTTCGTGCGGCCCCGCATGGACCGTTATCGGGAGGAGTCGCGCCAGATTATGCAGATCGTCGCTGAGACAGGGGCGGTCCTTGAGCAGATGTCCATTGACGAAGCCTATATCGACATGTCCGCGCTCTGCCAGGCTGAGGATGCGGATGCGTCCCTGCTCCGGGCGGTCCCCCTGGCGCGGGAGTTGAAGCAGCGCATTGCCTCGGAGCGGCGGTTGACGGCAACCATCGGCGTGGCCGCTAACAAGCTGCTGGCCAAGATCGCCAGCGACCATCAGAAACCCGACGGGCTGACGCTGATTTCGGAGAAGGAAAAGGTTCAGTTCCTGCGTCCGTTGCCGGTGCGTGCCCTCTATGGTGTGGGGAAGGTGACCGAAGGCATCCTCAACCGGGCGGGAGTCGAGACGGTGGGCGACCTCCAGGACTACCCCGGCGACCTGCGTGCCCTGGTCGGTTCGTTTGGCCCAACGCTGAGGCAATTCGCCCTGGGCCAGGACGACCGTCCGCTGGAGTTGGGCGACGAGATCAAGAGCATCAGCGGCGAGGAGACCTTCTTGAAAGACACGGACGACCGGAAAGTGCTTCGCGCCTGCCTGCGGGAGCAGGCTGCAGACATCGCCGCCCGGCTCAAACACCGCCGATTGGGAGCGCATACGGTCCAGGTCAAGGTGCGGTATGGCGACTTCACCACGCTCACGCGCCAGATCACCGTGGAAGACCCGCTGACGGAAGCCAGGGACATCTACCGGCTGGGGTGCTTCCTGCTGGGCCGGGAAAAGCTCGTGTCGCGTCCGCTGCGGCTGCTCGGTCTGGGCGTGGCCAGCCTGCGGGAACCCAGCGGCCAGCAACTGGTGCTGCTTTGACGCCCATCTACGGGCAGGGCGTCTGGCCTCAAAGCCCGAGCGAGGCCGGGGCGCAGGCTGGCAAATACAGGAACGACCCCG
>Ga0181539_1005299_pt1 | contig 10480 bp, 10 predicted proteins | sample PEATcosm2014_Bin_46_FD_119767 | JGI IMG/M metagenome (GOLD analysis project Ga0181539, IMG submission 119767) | Peatland microbial communities from MTU Mesocosm Facility, Houghton, MI, USA - PEATcosm2014_Bin23_60_metaG | ecosystem: Environmental > Terrestrial > Soil > Wetlands > Peat | place... | reverse complement strand
TACGAGATTCAGACCCAGCTCCGCGAATGGAAGCAGAAGGAGCAGGAGCTGAGGGCGCGTATCACCGGCGAGGAACACCTCGCCCCGCCGCGCAATGGGCGGAAGGACGCTGTACCGGCGCCCCAGTCACCCGGCGCGAACACTTCACAGAGATAGGAGACAAAGGCCATGAATTGCTATAAACATCCCGAACTTTCGGCAGTTGCATTTTGCAGGACCTGCGGCAAGCCACTTTGCCAGGACTGCCAGCGGGCGGTTGAGGGGACCATCGTGTGCGAGGACCACGCGCCCCAGCAGATCGTGGCGCCGGCGCCGCCCTCGCTCCGCCCCCCCACCGACATCTCGCCGGGGCTGGCCTTTGTGTTGGGGCTGATCCCAGGGGTCGGCGCCATCTACAACGGGCAGTACGCCAAGGGCATCGTGCACGTGGTGGTCTTCGGCATGCTGATCAGCATCACCGCCTCGGGATCGATCGGCGGCTACGAACCGTTGTTCGGCCTGTTGATCGCAATCTGGTATTTCTACATGCCGTTTGAAGCGTATCACACGGCGCGCAGGCGGCAACTCGGCGAACCGGTGGACGAATTCTCCAGCGTCTTTCCGCTGCGGGGACACGCCGCGGGCTTCCCAATGGGCCCGGTAGCCCTGATCGTGCTGGGCGGGATCTTCCTGATGAACACGATGGGCATCTTCCGCTTCGAGCAGATTATCCGGTGGTGGCCGGTGGGCCTGATCGTGCTCGGAGCTTACATGCTCTACTGCCGGCTGGCCGGGCCGGGCCGCGATCTTTCCGCGAACGGCCAGGAGGCCCGCGATGCGCGTCACTAGCGTGGACATCATTCGCGCTGTGCGTGGGCCGATTCTGCTGATCGTTCTCGGCTTGCTGTTCGTAGGCGAATACTGGGGCCAGTACCCGTTCTACAAGACTTGGCCCGTGCTGTTGATCGTATACGGCCTACTGAAGCTGTTGGAGCACCTGGCGCCGGACGGCAGCCGCACGCCGGCGGGAGGGTCGTTATGAAACGGAGATCGCTGGCCGGACCGCTGCTGCTCATCCTGATCGGGGTGTGGTTCCTGATGAGCACGTTGCGGCCGGATTTGCAGTTGCTCGACCTGGCCGCCCGCTTCTGGCCGTTTGTGCTGATCGGCTGGGGCGCGCTGCGGCTGCTCGAGATCCTGGTGTGGGCCGTGCGCGGCCAGGAAATGCCGCGCTCCGGCCTGGCCGGAAGCGAGTGGACGCTGGTGGTCTTCCTCTGCCTGGCCGGCTCCGCGCTCTACTGGGTCAACTATGACCGCCCCTGGGGCCGCTTTGCGATCGGCGCCAACAGCGTCGAAATCTTCGGCCGCTCGTTCGACTACACGATTCCGGAGCAGAAGGTTCCGGCGGGGAAAGCAACGCGCGTGCTGGTGGAGAACCTGCACGGGACGGTGAGGGTCACCGGCGCGGATGCCCAGGACGTCACGGTTGGCGGGCGCAAGAGCGTCCGCGCCCTTCAGGACAAGGATGCCGACGAGGCCGACCGGCAGACCAAGGTGGATGCCGCCGTCAACGGCGACATGGTCGTTGTCCGCACCAACCAGGACCGCTTCACCGGACGGCAGCGCGTCACGACCGATGTCGAGCTGACCGTTCCCCGCGGCTTCAGCGTCGAGGTCCGCGGCCGGAATAACGACAGCATCGAGGTCAGCTCCGTGAACGGCAGCGTCGAGGTGGCGGCCGACGACGCGTCGGTGCGCCTCGACGGCATCGGCGGCAACGTGCGCTTGACCGACGTGCGGAAGAGCGATCTGATCCGCGCCGCCAACGTCAAAGGCGCCGTCGACATTCAGGGCGGCCGGGGCCGCGACATCGAGTTGGATACGATCGCGGGCGAGGTGGTCATCGACGGCTCCTATTCGGGCGACCTGGAGTTCAAGAACCTGGCCAAGCCCCTCCGCCTCACCGCCCCGAACGCCGAGCTGAGGGTGGAGCGGACGCCGGGCGAGATCCATATGGATCTGGGCAAGTTCGAAGCCACCAACCTGGTGGGGCCGATCCGGCTGACCAGCGGCCGGCCCCGCGACGTCGAGATCGAGAAGTTCACCCAGCCGCTCGATCTCTCGCTCGATCACGGGGACATCACGCTGCGCCCGCTCGATACGCCACTCTCGAAGATCGCCGCGCACACGCACAACGGCCAGGTGGAACTCACTCTGCCGGAGAAGGCCGCATTCGACCTCAAGGCATCCACCAACCGTGGCGAAGTCAGCAACGATTTCGGCGATCCGCTTAAGGCCGTCTCGGACGAGCACGGGCGCGGCAGCGGCTCGATCACGGGGACCATCGGGCAGGGCCCGGCGATCGTAGTCCAGACCGACCGCGGCGCCGTCACCGTCCGCAAGGATTCAGGAGCGCCGCTGGCGGCGCACAGCGGCCACATACAGCCGGAGATCGAGAAGCACTGACAAGCGGGCCACGGGGCGTGGGGTAGGCGGTTTCGCCTGCCTTCACACCTCCAGCCCAACCGACCTCATCAGCTCGAGCGCGTTGCTCTTCTCCACCACGCCCGGCCGCAACCGGTAGTCGAAGGTGACCTTCCCGCCCTCCAGGTGATCCTCGAAATGGACGTTCCGCGCGCGGGGCGCGAGCGTGTCGGCAATGTCCGCCAGAGCCAGGTCGTGCGTGGTCAGCAGGCCGATGGCGCCGCGGTTCACCAGCGTCCGGATAACCGCCTCGGCGCCGATTCGCCGGTCGTGCGAGTTGGTGCCTTGCAGCAGCTCGTCCAGCAGAAACAGCAGCGGCCGCGGGCCATCGGCCAGTTCCACCAGCAGGCGGATGCGCGTGATCTCGGCATAGAATCGCGACGTGCCCGAATACAGGGAGTCGAGAGTCCGAATCGACGCTCCCACTGCCATCGGCGCGAGGCGCAGCCGTTTCGCCCTCACCGGCGCGCCCGCCATCGCCAGCACCGCGTTCACTCCCACCGTCCGCAGCAGCGTGCTCTTTCCCGACATGTTCGAGCCGCTGACCACCAGCACGCACGGCTCGCCGCACAACCGCACGTCGTTGGGAACGGCGCGGCTCTGCGCGATCAGCGGGTGGGCCAGGCCTTCGCCCTCGAAGCAGGGGCCGCCCTCACAGAATTCGGGAAGAGGATCCGCCGGATGCTCGTAGGCGTAATTCGCGAGCGCGCAGAGCGCTTCGATCTGGCCCGCCGCATCGAGCCATTTCCGAATGTGCCCGCCCGACTCCTTGCGCCAGGCCTCGATGGCGAAGGCCAGCTGTATTTTGTACAGTAACGCCAGGTTGACCATGCGGATCACCACGTGGTCGGCCGAATCGAGCAGCTCCATAAGGCGATTCAAACGGGCGATGCGCCGCGACGGAGGAGCGCCCTCCGTTTCAAACGCCTTCCGCAATGCCGCTAGCCGCGGGCTCGAGAACGGCTCCCGTTCGAAGCGCGCCAGCATCTCCGCCAGCAGCGCGAGGCCATATGCCGGCTCGCCCACCGCCTCTATCACCAGTTGGAGCCGCGCCCGCAGGCGCAGCGCGAAAGCGGTCTCCGCCCCCGCCACCAAAAGGAAGAACTCCGGGGAATCGAAGACGGCCCACAACACCGCCGCTCCCACCATCAGCGCGGCCAGCGCCGCCGCCGCAATTCGCAACCGCCGCGAATCGAAGACCAAAGGCCTCTCGGCCCAACGCGACAGCGACTCCGGGTCGATCCCCGACCTCAGGTCCTCGCCGAGCATGGCGATCCCCTCGCGCAGATCCAGCCTGGGCCGCAGCTCGGCCACCGCCGCGTGGCGCTCCCGAACCTCCGCCGGCGCGGCGGGCTCGAGCAGCCAGCGCGCCAGCGTGGCCTCTCCCGAGCGCAGCCGCGCCGTCGACAGCAGCTCGAACAGCGATCCCTTGCCGAACAGGTCCAAGTCCTCCGCGTAGGGGTGTGCCGGATCGTCGAACCGCTCGCCGCCATCGCCCTGGCCGGCCCAGCGATCGTCCAGGCGCGCGATCCCCTTCTCGTAAAAGCCCGCCAGGCGCCCGGCGCGCTTGAGCGCCCGAATCACGCGCCCGTGCAGCAGCGCCAGCACCGTAAACGCGGCCACCGGCACGAGCAGCCACCATGGCGCGAACCAGTGCCGGGCCACCACCATCCAGCCCGCCGCCACTCCGGCGGCCACCACGGCCAGTTGCACGTTCCCGAACGCGACGTGTCGCCGCTCGAGTTCCGCCACAACCTGGTTCTGCGCCTTCAGGCGCCGGGCGTACTCCGCCCGCGGATTGTCGGTGATTTCGCTCACTGGATCGCTTACGGCGTCGGCTTCACCACAATCTGATAATCGTCGGACTGCGGCCCATCCACGGATTCGATCTGCATGAACTGGAACGGACCGAGCGGTGGAGCGAATTTGCGGGACGCCTTGGTCAGCGGGCCCAGGCTGATGTACACCAGGTACACGCCGGTGGCAATGTCTTCGATTGGGACCTCCGTGCCCGCCTGGACGTACACCAGACGCAAGGGCACGCCCGGCGCCGCTTGTGACGCCACGCGGACCACCGCGTCCTCCCCGCTGCGGTTGGCGATCCGGAACCGGCCCGCGCCCGTGGGACCGCGCGGCGGCATCAACTGGGCTCCGTTCGGAAGCGATATAAGAGCAGCCTCCGTCTCCTCCGCGCCCGGCCGAGACGCCTTTTTCGCGTGGTGGGTGGGCGCGGCTTCGGTGGGGTGCGCGGCCGGCGCCTGCCCCGCGCTCCCCTGTGCCGCGGGCAATTGGTCCTGACGCTCCGGGCGGCTCAGCGCCGGATTGTAGAGGTACAGGCCGAGGCCCGCCAACAACACGGGGATCAGGAACGGGCTGAACTGGGCCGCAACCTTCAAAGCGCTCGGGCTGTGTGGAGGCGGAGGAGGGGGAACGAACTCGACCGCTGGGGCCGCCGGTTGGGCTGCCAGCGTGGGGTATGACGCCGGGCGCTCCAACTCCCAAGCCTGCTTTGGCAAAGGCTCCGCTGGCGGCTCCTCCGGCTCCTCGGCCCGCCGGCCGAACTCCGCCGCCACGGCCGGTTCCGGCGGAAGGACCGGCTGCGGAACATTCCTGTCGGCCACGTGATCGGGCACCGGTGTGAGAAGTTCGGGACGTTCCGGAGGCGCCGGCGCGCCGCTCACCTCGGGCCTGGATGCCAAGGCGTTGTATGCCTCGATGATTTCTTTCAGCTTCGCCTCCGCCATCAGCTCCAGATGGGGCTGGTTGGCAAAGCGCGAAGGATCCCAAACCCTCACCAGGTCTCGATAAGCCTGATAGATCTCTTCGGGCGAAGCCGTCGGTTGCAGGTTGAGAGCTCGGTAGTATCTCTCTATTTCAGGGTCCATTTCGTTGTCTGACCAGGACTCTAGTTGAGCATAACCCGTCCAAATACTTGAGGCAACCACTCAGCACCGGCCCGCAACCGTCACGGACCGGACTGGAACCACCAGACGGTGCACGTTCGCCAGGCCGCCGGCGCCCGTCCGCTCGCTCTCGCACTGCTTCCCTCTCCCCCTTGCCGCCTCTCCCGCTTTCGGCCATGCTTATAGGTGATGAGACGGAGAACCTTCTTGCAGTCGGCGGTGGTGGCGCCTTTGATCGCAGACACGAAGGCGGCCGGCGCGATCCCCACCCGTGTGTATAAGGGCGACGTGAAGCTCTCCATGATCGCCTTCGGAGGCATCGTCGTCGTGGGCATGGAGCAGAAGGACGCCGGCCGCATCGTGGCGGAGGCGTTCGACCGCGGCGTCAATTACTTCGACGTGGCGCCCAGCTACTTCAACGGTGAGGCGGAGATGAAGCTCGGCCCGGCTCTCGAGCCCTACCGCAAGCGCTCATTCCTGGCCTGCAAGACCATGGAGCGCGGCGCGGACGGCGCTCGCAGGGAACTGGAGCAGAGCCTGGGCCGCGCGAAGACCGATCATTTCGATCTCTACCAGTTCCACGCCGTCTCGAGCCTGGAAGATGTCGAGAAGATCCTGGCTCCCGGCGGCGCCGCCGAAACGTTCGTCAAGGCGCGCGAGCAAGGCAAAGTGCGGTTTCTGGGCGCCTCGGTGCACGACGCCGCCGCGGCGATCGCCCTGATGGACCGTTTCCCGCTCGATTCCGTCATGCTTCCCGTGAATTTCGTGCTCTTCCAGGAGGGCCATTTCGGCCCTCAGATCCTGGAGAAGGCGAAACAGAAGGGCGTTGCGAGAATCGCGTTGAAGGCGATGGCCCACACCGCCTGGCCCGGCCCGAATCACGAGGCCTGGCGCAAGTGCTGGTACAAGCCGGTGGACGACCCGGAGCTGGCCGAGATGGCGGTACGCTTTACCCTGGGCCAGGACGTCACCGCGGCCATTCCGCCCGGCGAGGAGAAGCTGTTTCGGATGGCGCTCGATTTCGCCGGGCGATATCGTCCCCTGAGCCCGCCGGAACTCGATGCCTTGCTGGCCAAGGCGCGCGGCGTTCAGCCGATCTTCCACGCCTGATCCGCCTGCATCGGGAGCCGGCGGTTTGGGCCAAGATGGCGCGCGCCGGTCCAGAACTTACGGAACCAACGGCATTTAGCTTGAGCCTGGACGGGTATTCTGTTATCCTCTCTGTTGGGTTTCCCAACGATTCTGTTCCCTTCCCGAGGTTCGCATGTCAGGCCATTCAAAGTGGGCGACGATCAAGCATAAGAAAGCCGCCACGGACGCCAAGCGCGGAAAGACCTTCACGCGCGTCATCAAGGAAATCGCCATTGCCGCCCGCGCCGGCGGCGGCGACCCGGATGCCAACCCCCGCCTGCGAACCGCCATCCTGGCAGCCAAGGCGGTATCGATGCCCGCCGACAACATCAAGCGCGCCATACAGCGCGGCACCGGCGAGCTGGAAGGCGGCCAGATCGACGAAGTGATGTTTGAAGGCTATGGGCCCGGCGGCGTCGCCGTCCTGGTCCAGGTCGCCACCGACAACCGCAATCGCACCGTCAGCGAAATCCGGCACCTCTTCACCAAGTACTCCGGCAAGCTGGGGGAACAGAACAGCGTGTCGCGCCTGTTTGTGCGCAAAAGCCAGATCCTGATCCCGGTCGAGAAAGCGACCGAGGAGAAGCTGATGGATACCGCGCTCGATGCCGGCGTCGAAGACATCAAGAACGACGGCGTCAACTGGGAGATCATCTCGCCGCCGGAGGCGCACCTGCCGGTGCTCGAAGCGCTGCACAAGGCCGGCATCGAGTCCGTCGAAGCGCAGATCGCCATGATTCCCTCTATCCTCGTGAAGCTCGAAGGCAAAGAGGCCGGCACCATGCTCAAGCTGAGCGAGGCGCTCGAAGAGCATGACGACGTGCAGAACGTCTACGCCAACTTCGACATCGACGAGAAAGTCATGGAGGCCCTGGCACAATAGGCGTGCCGGACGGCCCATGCGGGTTCTGGGCATAGACTGCGGGACCGAACGGACCGGCTACGGCATCATCGAGAGCGACGGCCGGAGCCACCGCATGATTACGGCCGGCGTGATCGTGACCAGCCCCAGGCAGCCCATGCACTTGCGCCTGGCCGAGATCGCCTTCGGTCTGCGCGCCCTGATCTCCGATCACCGTCCCGCCGCGGCGGCCGTAGAGGCGGTCTTCTTCGCGGTCAATGTGCGGACGGCGCTGAAGCTTTCGCAGGTCCGGGGGGTGGCGCTGCTGACCATCGCCGAGGCAAACCTGGAGCTGGGAGAGTACTCGCCGCTCGAGATCAAGACCAGCGTGGTGGGTTACGGCCGGGCCGGGAAGGCGCAGGTGCAGATGATGGTGCGGTCCCTGTTGCATCTCGATCATGCCATCGAATCGGAAGACGCAGCCGATGCGCTGGCGGTGGCGATCTGTCACGCCACTCGGGCCGCCGTGGAACGGGAGCTCGCAAAATGAGGCGCGCTGGCGGCATTCTTTTCCTCACCGCAGCGGCGCTCGTAGCGGCCGATCCGCCCAGGATCACGTACACGAAGTCGTTCCCCGGGAGCACTCCGGCCTACATCGCCATCACCGTGGACAAAGAAGGCCACGGCGTCTACAAGGAAGCCGAGGACGACGACAGCCCGATGGACTTCCAGCTCGCGCGCGCGGAGACGGAAGCGGTGTTCGATCTGGCCGCCAAGCTCGACCACTTCTCCAAGCCGCTCGAATCCCCCATCAAGGTCGCGTTCATGGGCGACAAGACGTTCCGCTGGGAAAACGGCGCCGAGAAGCGCGAGGTGAAGTTCAACTACTCCGGCAGTGCCGAGGCGCAGATGCTTTGGGATTGGTTCGAGCGCATGGCCGAGACAGAACAGCGATTCGCCGTACTGGACAACGCGACCCATTTCGACAAGCTCGGCGTCAACCAGGCGTTGCTCGAGCTGGAGACGGCGTTCGACAAGAAGCGCCTGGTCGCACTGGCACAGTTCCTCCCGCTGCTGGACCGGGTGGCGGGGAGCGAGCGCTACATGCATATGGCGCGGGAGCGGGCGGCCGCGCTGGCCGACGCGATCCGCAACCCGCCCAAGGCGCCGGCGCAATGAGGCTCGGTGCTTTCATCCTGTTGCTCCTGTGCCTTGCCGCCGCCGCGGCCCCGCCCGACGAGAAGGCCAGCCTGGAGGCGGCGGTGGCCGAGGCCGGCTCCAGCAAGATCGATTTCATCCACGCGCTGGAAGCGCACCTGGCGAAGTATCCCGCCACCGAGCGCCGGCCGGAGATCGAGCGTTCGCTGCTCAGGAAGTCGATCGAAATCGGCGACTCCGGGCGCATCATCGAATACGGCGAGCGCGTGCTGGCGCGCGAAGAAGTCCCCCTCGAGACGCTCGAGCGCGTGACGCGCGCGCTGCTCCAAGCCGGCGGCAGTCCGTACGCCGAGCGCGCGCTCGATTATGCGCGCCGCCTGGAGCGCGGCGTCGGCGACTACGAAAAGAGCCAGCCTCCGGATCGGCGGGCTAACGCCGAGATGCGCAGCGCGATCGACCACGGCTACGGCTCCGCTTACCTGCTGGAAGCTCGCGCGACGGGTCTGCTCGGCCGTGCGGCCGAAGCAGTCGAACTGGCGCGCAAGAGCTATTCCGTCTACCCTTCGGCCGAATCGGCGCGAGAGACTGCGCGCTGGCTGGCCGACTCTGGCAACGAGCAGGAGGCGATCCGCTGCTACGCCGAGGCCTTCACGATCTGGGATCCGGACAACACCGAGGCCGATCGTGCCGCCGACCGCACCCGCATGGGAGAGCTCTACCGCAAGCTGAAGGGCTCGGAGACCGGCCTGGGCGATTGGATCCTGGCGGCCTACGACCGCACCGCCGCTGAGGCTCGCGGGCGCGAGGCGAAGCTGCGCCAAACCGACCCCAACGCGAACCTCACGGACCCGATGGACTTCACGCTGACCGGCGTCACCGGCGACAAACTGGCTCTCGGCTCGCTCCGCGGGAAGGTCCTGGTGATGGACTTCTGGGCCACCTGGTGCGGGCCGTGCGTGGTGCAGCACCGGCTCTATCAGCAGTTGAAAACGCGTTTCAAAGACCGCGCGGACGTAATCTTCCTTTCGATCGACACCGACGACGACCGCGGCGCGGTGCCCGCATTCCTCGGCGGCCATCACTGGCAGGAGAAGGTTTACTACGACAGCGGCCTGGCCTCTGCGTTGCGGATCGAAGACCTGCCGACCTCCATTCTGATCGGCAAGCGCGGCCAGATCGAAAGCCGCATGGACGGCTTTTGGCCGGATACGTTCGTCGGCCAGCTCGGCGGGCGCATCGAGGAGGCGCTGAAGCGATGACCGCCCGCCGCATCGCCGTGGTGATCTTCGACAGCGTCGGTATCGGCGAGATGCCGGACGCGGCCGAGTACGGAGACGCGGGCAGCGACACGCTGGGACACATCGCCGCCAGCCGGCCGCTGCTCCTGCCGAACCTGTGCGCGCTGGGCCTAGCAAATATCCGGCCGTTCAAGAACCTCGCGCCGGCCGGTGCGCCGGCCGGCTGCTACGGGCGCTGCGCGCTCGCCTCCCCGGGCAAGGACACCACAACCGGGCACTGGGAGATCGCCGGCATCCAACTCGAAAAGCCGTTCCCGCTTTACCCGCACGGATTCCCGCCCGAGGTGCTGGGCGAATTCGAGCGGCGGATTGGCCGGCGCGCGCTGGGCAATTGCGCCGCATCCGGCACCGAGATTATCGAACGGCTCGGCGCCGAGCACCTGCGCACGGGCTCGCCCATCGTCTACACGTCGGCCGATAGCGTGTTTCAGGTGGCCGCGCACGAAGAGATCATCCCGCTGGCGGAGCTTTACCGGATGTGCGAGACGGCGCGCGAGATCCTGCGCGGGCCGCACGAAGTGGGACGCGTGATCGCGCGGCCGTTCACGGGCAAGCCGGGGGCGTTCGTGCGCGACGGCGCGGCGCGGCACGATTACGCCGTGCCTCCGCCCGAGGGCATGCTGCTCGACCGGCTGGCCGGGCGCGGCGTGCCGGTCCGGGCGGTGGGAAAGATTTCCGAGGTGTTC
>Ga0181539_1005294_pt1 | contig 10487 bp, 12 predicted proteins | sample PEATcosm2014_Bin_46_FD_119767 | JGI IMG/M metagenome (GOLD analysis project Ga0181539, IMG submission 119767) | Peatland microbial communities from MTU Mesocosm Facility, Houghton, MI, USA - PEATcosm2014_Bin23_60_metaG | ecosystem: Environmental > Terrestrial > Soil > Wetlands > Peat | place... | reverse complement strand
TTCGAGCACCTTGTTCAGGTGCTTGCAGACCTCGCGCCGCCGCTCCTCGGTCATGGGCGGAACGGGCACGCGCAGCACCTTGCCGTCGGAGATGGGATTGAAGCCCAGATCGGCCACGCGCAGGGCCTTCTCGATCTCCTTGATGATGCTGGGATCCCAGGGCGCAATCACAATCAGCTGCGCCTCGGGCGTGGAGACTTGAGCCAGTTGGCTGATGGGGGTGTGCGTGCCGTAGTAATCCACCTTTACCTGGTCGATCATGTGCACGTTGGCCCGGCCCGTGCGCGTGGAGGCCAGGCTGGCCTGGAAGGTTGCCACTGCCTGGTCCATCCGCCGCCGCAGGCCGGCGTTGAGTTCCTTGAGCGCCGGAATTCCGGCCATTATCGAGACTGCCATCTTTCTCCTCGCTGATTCCAAAACACTATATTAACGAATCTTAGCCGCGGCAAGGCTTCATAAGCCGGACGAAATGGCCCCTGCTGGCGGCAGCCGGAATCTTCTAAGCCACCCCCGCCAGCCCCGTTGCTACCGCCTGCTCGTGGGCGTGGTAGCTGGAGCGCACCAGCGGCCCCGATTCCACGTGGCGGAAGCCCATCTTGAGCGCCTCGGCCTTCAGCTCGGCGAACTCGCGCGGCGTATAGAGCCGGGCCATGGGCAGGTGGTCGCGCGAGGGGCGCAGATACTGCCCGATGGTCAGAATGTCGCAACCGGCCGCCGCCAGATCGCGGAAGACCTGGAGCAGCTCGGCGGTTTCCTCGCCCAGGCCCACCATCACGCCGGACTTGGTAAGCCCCCCTCCGGGGTTTAACTCTTTGGAGTAACGCAACAACTCAAGGGAACGCTCATACCGCGCCCCGGAGCGCACCGCGCGGTAGAGCCGCGGCACCGACTCGACGTTGTGGTTGAGGACCTCGGGCCGCGCCTCGACCACCATCCGAATCGCCGCCCGGTTGCCCTGGAAGTCGGGGATGAGCACCTCGACCCGGCAGCCGGGCGCCTGGCGACGAATCTCTTCGACGACCAGCGCGAAGGCGCGCGCCCCGCCCACCAGGTCGTCGTCGCGATTCACGCTGGTAATGACAGCGTGCCGCAGGCCGAGGGCGGCCACGGCCTGGGCCACGCGGCGCGGCTCGTCGAAGTCGATGGGCGCGGGCCGGCCTTTGGGCACGGCGCAGAAGCCGCAGCGCCGCGTGCACAGGTTGCCCAGCATCATGAAGGTGGCAGTCCGGTGATGCCAGCACTCGCCGATGTTGGGGCACTGCGCGCTCTCGCAAACCGTGTTCAGCCCCAGCGACCGCGCCAGCCGCTTCAGGCCGTGGTAGTTCTCGCCCACCGGCGCGCGCGCCTTCAGCCACTCTGGTTTGGGCGCCGGAACCCGCCGTGCCGGCTCGATCTGCACCAGTTCCATCACGCTCTCATTGTACCGGGCCGTCGAACGCGGCCCCGCCTTCGCGTCCCTGCCCAATCCGAAGCAGCATCCAGCCGATCCGTAGGTACCAAATCAACAGGAAGGGCGCGGAAGCGCTGATCGGAATGGCGTTGAGCGCCGGCGCAAACGAATCCGTGATGTAGTAGCCCAGACCGAGGACGTTCGCCAGAATTCCCATATAGGCGGTGGTCCTGCCAAAGGCCGCGCTGCGCAGCATGACGGTCGCGGCGATCAACCCGGCAACGTTGACGAGGAAATAGCTGATGTAGATGCCGGAGCCGTAGGTCGCGGCGGTATTCTGAATGGCCAGCAGCGCCTCACCGGCGGCCAGCAGCATGGTTCGCTGGGTGTCCGTGGCCGCACTCCAATAGCGGTCGCTCAGCGCCAGCATCGCAAAGGCCTGATTCGACGCGAGGTAGATTGCTGTGCCCATCAGAGCCAGTGCCGCGGCAAGCGTCATCAGACCCCGGCTCACCCGCCGCAGCGCGGCATAGAGACCAAGAAAGATCAGGGCTACAAGAGCGTAGTTGGCCATGTCGAACAGGTTGAGCAGCGTGAGTCCAATCAGGCGGTGGGTGTGAAAGACGGTAAAGCACTCCAGCGCGCTGCCCGGCAGCCCCCTTGGTCCGGAGGAGAAGATTCCGAGCAGCCGGCCGAGTAGATATTCCTCCGCCATGTTTCTTCGAAAGAGGATAGCGGCGATGAAGGCAGCCGCTCCACCCAGCTTGCACAAACCTCTCCAGCCGGATTCCATAGTCCCTACATCTTGGACTTCGCGGGCCATCTTCGCACACATCCTTTCCGCTGAATTCTGCACCAGTTTCGTCGCGCTTTCATTGTACCGGCAGCGAAAACCCGCCCGGTCTCGTTCCTCTCTTGGTACATCCGTTCCCGTTAATGCTCTGCGTAGGAGCGCCTGATCGCAATTTTCCCTGTCGATGTGCTACGGTAATCTTGGACCTCCGCGAGAATCCCACGGATTTCTTCACAGGTCCTAGAGGTGTGCCATGGCATACTCCGCAGCCGGCGAGCCGGGCATCCTGCAATTGGTTCGCAAGGCTCTTCTGCGCTCCATCGATGAGCTTTCCGCTCTTGCTGAGGGCAACCAGTCCGAAGACTTGCGCGCCTCGCTCGCAGCGCTCTCCGACAAGTTGAAGAAGAATCGCTTCAACCTGGCTGTGCTGGGACAGACAAAGCGGGGCAAGAGTTCCTTTATCAATGCGCTGCTGGGCGCCAGGATTCTGCCCACGGGAGTCCTGCCGCTCACTTCCGTCATCACCAGGGTCACCTACGGAGCGAGTCCCTCGGCGGAAATCCTCTACCGGACGGGCCAAGTCCAGCAGATCGCAGTCGATCTTCTCTACGAGTACATCACGGAAGCCGGCAACCCGGCGAACCAAAAGCAGGTGGCCGCCGCCAAGGTCGCGTACCCTTCGCCCCTGCTGGGCATGGGCATCGATCTCATCGACACACCCGGAATCGGCTCCACTTACCGGGATAACACCGCGACGACCGAGGGTTTTCTGGCTGAGGTGGATGCCGGTATCGTGGTTCTCTCCGTCGACCCGCCCGTCACTGCCGCCGAGTCCGACTTCCTGCGGCGCATTCGGCTGGATGTGCCCAAACTCCTTTTCGTCATCAACAAGACCGACCTTTCCACGCCCGATGAAGTCGAAGCAGTCGTCACGTTTCTTGAGAATGAGCTGCGCAACCACGTCGGCATCAAGAAGCCGGAGGTGTTTTCGCTCTCCGCGCGGCAAGCGATGAAGGAGCGGCTGGAATTCGCGCCCCACGAGCGCAATGGCATGGGCCCGCTGCTGGCCCGGCTTCACCATTTTGCCGCCGAGGAAAAGGAGCAGACCCTTTTTCAATCGGTGGCCATCGACTTGTTGCGGATTGCAACCACACTGCGCTTTGCGGCCATGGTTGGGGAGCGCGCCCGGTTCATGGCCGGCGAGGATATTGCCCGCAGAAAGATGGCGCTGCAAGAGGCTCTGGCTTGCGCGAATCAGGAATTGAAGGACGTGCGCCATCTGCTCCGCGAGGATGCCGCCACCCTCATTGTCCGCATCGAGAAGGATCTGAAGGATCACGTTGCCTCGGCCGCCCCGCGCGTGCGCAGCCGGTTGGAGAAACTCAGCAACCAGCATCCAAACGATAGCCGCAAAGACCTTGCCGACCTGCTCGATCGGTTCATGCTGGGCGAGGTCGAAGCCGTCTTTGAGGATTGGCGGGCGCAGGAAGACGAGCGTATCCACATGGAGCTGGGGGCGTTGTCGCGCCGGTTTGTGGAACGAACGAACGCTGTGCTGGAAAGCCTGCAAAGGGCCGCTGGAAGCTTGTTCGACGTACCGGTCGCGCCGGTGGCTTTCACCTCATCCCTGGCAGTGGAGAGCCGGTTGTTCTATCGCACGGAACCTGTTTTTCAGCGCCAGTTTGACAAGCTGATCTTCGTCCTGCCGAAGTCCATGTTGCGCCGCGCTGTCTTCAGCCGCATGCTGGCCTCCGTCGATGCGGAACTGAACCGCAACGCAGACCGCATACGCGACGACTATCTGCAGCGGCTGGAGAGGTCCGTAGACGCATTCGAAAAGGAACTCAAGGCCGCGGTTGCGATTGTCGCCGACAATCTCCGCTTCGTGTTGGAACCGCAGGCCGGCGGCGCGGCTTCTTCCGGATCGGTGGTCTCGAAACTCGCTCCCATCATCTCCCAGTGCTCTGCGCTGGGCTAGCGAAACGGTCGCTAACCACATCTGTCAGCTGCTTCCGCCTGCCAAGGCGTCGATGAAGCCGGCGTTTGATGGTCTCCATGGCGCCGCACTCCAACATGGCGGCGCCTCTCCCGATCCGTTTGTGGACTCCCGCTGCCTGCCCTGCCCGCCGTTCAAACCAACGCCGTTCGACAAGCTGAAGAGGCTGTGCCGCTGAGTTGACTGGAATCCTGATTGCCGGGCATCGTCCTCCCAACGGAGGCCTCCTGACCATAGTCAAATGACCATGGTCAGGAGTATACTGGATCTGTCAGGAGGCGATCCCATGCGGACAATGGCGGCAGGTGAGTTCAAGGCCAAGTGCCTTGGCGTGTTGACCGAGGTAAACTCCACCGGCAAGCCTGTGCTCGTTACCAAGCGGGGCAAACCGCTTGCGCGGGTCTTGCCCGCCGAGGAGCAGACGCCAAAGGAGACCCCGGAATCGATCTTCGGCTGCTTGCGTGGCTTCCTCGCAGCGCCCGACCAAATTGCCGATCTCACCGAGCCGTTCATTCCGTTGGAGGAATGGGACCATCTAAAGGAAGACTGGTCGCCGTTTCCACCCGAATGATCCTCCTCGACACGCACATCGTGATATGGCTGTTGACGGCTCGTGAGCGCTTGTCCGGCAGGGCGCATGATGCCATCCTGCAAGCCCGCACCGCAGGAGAGAGTCTTGCCTATTCTCCGGTTTCCCTATACGAGATTGCCTATGCCGTTCACCGCAAACGGCTGCCCCTGAACTCTCCGACCGAGGACTTCATCGCTGCCATACAAACCAAGCTCGATATGGTTCCATTGACGGCAGGAATCGTAGTTTGCGCCGCGGAACTCCCAGACCCCTTCCACGGCGACCCGATGGACCGAATCATTGCCGCTACCGCCATCGTCATGGATTGCACGCTGATTACTCACGATGATCGAATCCGCAAGGCCAACGTCTGCAAGGTTCTCTGGTAGTTTCTACCGCAACCGCGTCCGCACCTCGGGCCGAACCAGGTAGAGAAAGAAGACCAGGTTCAGCAGTCCCTGCACCAGCGCCGCTCCCTGATGCAGGCTGGCGAATATCCACAGGTTGTAAACCACCAGGAGGAACACCGCGCCCAACGCCAGCGCCCAGGCCCAGCGCAGCAGCAGCAACAGCCCTCCGCTCGCCGCCATAAAGCACGCCGCAAACAAAAGAAACAGCGGTGGATAATGCTGCCCAGCCACCACTCCCAAAACGATCACCCCAGCCAGCGCCAGCAGGTAAAGGCCGATAAACGCCATGCCAGGGAGCGCCAGCAGCTCCCTCCCGGCTGGAAGACCCTGGCGCACCGGCCGAGTTTCGCGGTTTCCGCCGCCGTTGGTCTTGGGGTTCGTCATAGCGTATGCAGATAGGCCAGCAGATCGCGCAACTGGTCGTCGGTCAGTTGCGTAGCGGGCATGTTATTCCGCCCGTGCAGAATCACTTGCGTCAGCCGCTCATCGGTGGGGGGCGCGCCCGACGGCATGGCTTTCACCTTGGTCAGCGCCTGCAACCCCGGCCCGTTCAGAGGACGCGTCGTGGTGGGGTGGTGGCACCTGGCGCACTTCTGCCGATACACCTGCGCCCCGCGCCCCTCTTCCACGGTCCACAGCGCCTCGGGCTTTGAAGCCGGCAGCGAGCGGCAGCCGACAGCCGGGAGCACTCCGGCAAGGCCGATCGCAATAGTCAATACGCTCAGGGAACCAGCAAGGAAACGCGTCCGCATCTGCTTCCGATGATACAGGCCTACTCCGCCGCCGCAATAGCCTCGGCAATGCGGTCGATGGCCTGGAGCTCAGCTTCGCTCCCCGGACGGTGGCCGTTCACCAGAATCGAAAAGGCCAGCGTCTTGCCGCTCGCCGCCGTCAGATAGCCCGATAGCGCGTTGCCCTCGTTCGAGGTGCCGGTCTTGGCCCACAGCCGGCCCTTCAATGCCGAGTCCTTGAATCGCCCGGCCAGCGTGCCGTCCACTCCGGCCACTGGCAGCGAGTCGCGCCACGCCGCTCCCCACGGCTGGCGCGAGGCATACGCAAGGAGCTGCGTGAAGGCGCGCGGCGCGATGCGATCGTCCGGGCTCATGCCCGAGCCGTCGTAGAGAAAGAAGTCCCCGTCGTCCACGCCCGCGCCGATAAGAAACTGCCGCACCACGCGGGCACCCTCGGCAAAGCTGCCGTCCGTCCCATGCACCTTGCCCAGCAGCCGCAGAAGCAGCTCGGCGTGCAGGTTCTGGCTCACCTTGTTGGTGACCGTAATATCCTCGGCAACCGGCACCGAGACGCGCCTGGCCAGAACCTTTTGTCCCTCGAGGGGCGCGGCTACCGTCGCCAGGTCGGAGCGGCCAAGCTTGATCGGTTGCGCCCGTTCGGCGCTGAAATCGCCCGTATCGATCGAGTACTTGTGCCGGGAGGCGGCCGCTCCCGTCACGCTGACACCGCGGCCCCGGAGCGCCACTTTGAAGGCCTCAGCCGTAAACTCCGCCGGATCCTCGACCGCCAGCGCCGCACGGAACCCCTCGGCAGGCGCGGTGCCCCAGGCGCGCACCAGCATTGAGCCGGGACGGCGGTCGAGCCCCGGACCTGGCGCCGGTTGCGCCGGCTGTCGCGCGGCAGGCGGCGGGGCCTGGTTCGCTGCTGTCATGGCGTTGTCCACCGTGTAATAGTCCACATCGGGCGTCCACTCGGCGGCTGTCTCTGTGGGCGCGGCCGCTTTCGCCAACTCCCGATCGGCCGCAATCGTCAACTCCGCCGTGTTCTCGTTGAAGGTCAGCGCGGAGACCGGCGCGCCGTAGCTCCACTGCAGGTCGTCCCATACCCAGGCCCGGCCGTAAGGCTCATAGAGGAAGTAGGTGTCGTCGCCCACCACGCTGCCGTCCACGGTCCGCACCCCGGCTTGCTCCACCTGTTCGGCCAGCAGACTCAGCACGTCCATCGCCTTGGGCGGCCGCTCCGCCTCGCCAGCGGCGGAAGCGGCGGCTGGCGAGTTTGCAGGGGTCTGGCCCGCGGCAGCCAGGTTTGCAGCAGCCGGAGCTGCACCCAGCGGACCAGTCTCCGGTTCCCGGTAGGGATAGCGCCGCGCGCTCAGCGTCGGGTCGCCCGCGCCCAGCAGGATCAGGTCGCCGTGCAGCACTCCCTGGCTGTCGATCTCTCCGCCGGTCACCACGCTGGTGGTCCAGGTCAGCGTCTCCACCGGCAGCAGAGCATAGGCCGCGGCGGTCGTCGCCAGCTTGGCGTTCGAGGCTGGTGAAAACAGCCGCCCCTCATTCAATCCATAGACCGGCTGCCCATCCAGCGCGACCACGCTGATGCCGAACGCCGCATGGCTCAGCGCCGGCTCAGCCAAAATCGCGCTGATGCGATCCGCCAGCGGCCCCTTGGCCGGAACGGCACGCGCCGTCGAATGCGCCACGAGCCTGACGCCGCTTTGCGCCGGAGCCCGTGCAAACAGGCCCGAAGAAGAACCCAGAACCACCCCCAACAAAAGCAGCAAAACTCGCCGAAAGGAATTCATGGACGGAGTGTAGCAGGAGGCACGCGGGAGTGCGGCGTACCATCGAAGAAGGGGATGAACTCCCAATGTTCGTCCCATCCAGGGGGACGCGGATTTGCATCTTGACTTGCGAGCGAGTTCGGAGAGATGAAGTCATTTGAGCGCACGATTTCGGACTGGCGGCTGCGCACCCGCACTCTGGAACTCGGTCGTCGCACGCTCGTCATGGGCGTCGTCAATATCACGCCCGACTCCTTCAGCGACGGCGGGCTCTTTCTCAGCCCGGAGGCGGCCGTTGCCCACGCGCTGCAACTGCTGGACGAAGGGGCCGACATCCTCGACCTGGGCGCGGAGAGCACGCGGCCCGGTTCGCGCGCCGGCGGTGCAGCCGGCTCTGAGTTTGCCCCCGCAGTCAGCACCGAAGAAGAGCAAGCCCGCCTGCTGCCGGTTATCGAAGGCATTCTGGTCGCAAGGCCCGAGGAGATCGTTTCCGTGGATACCTACAAGGCCGCGACGGCGCGCGCGGCCCTCGCCGCAGGCGCCGAGATCGTCAACGATGTGAGCGGCTTGCGGTGGGACCCCGAGATGGGAGCCGCCTGCGCGGATTCAGGTTGCGGAGTGGTGCTAATGCACACGCGGGGAAGGCCCGAGGAGTGGCACGAACAACCGCAACTGGCTCCCGATGAATTGCTGGCCACGGTGCGCTCGGGGCTGGCGGAAAGCCTGGCCGCGGCTGCCCAGGCAGGCATCGCGATGGAGTCCATCGTGCTCGATCCCGGCTACGGCTTCGGCAAGCGCCTCGACGAGAACTATGCGCTGCTGGCCCGCCAGGCGGAGCTGCTCTCCCTCGGCCGTCCGCTGCTCGCCGGCCTCAGCCGCAAGTCGTTTCTGGGCCGCACTCTCGCGCCGCTCCACGCTGGAACCACTCCGAACGCCGAATCCGTCCCCTTCGCTCCGGTCAAAGCGCGGGAAGCGGCCAGCATCGCCGCCCTGGTGGCCGCCATCCTTTACGGAGCTTCCATCGTCCGTGTCCATGCCGTCCGTCCCGCGGTTGAAGCGGCGCTGATTGTGGATGCTGTGTTGGAGAACCGGCCGTAACTCCCACCCTAGCGGCAAAAAGTCGCCGCGGCGACACGCCGCGAGGGTGGAGCACCGAGCATTGAACCACTTAACAATGCGTAACGCTTTTTCGGCAAGTAGAGCCGGTACCGCAAATTCGGACAAGGGTTTAAGTGGAAGTTCCGCTCGCCTGCAGCCTTAAGATGGCTGTGAAGAGGAGAACGGATGAGCAGACGTCCACGCAGGAACCACACAGCGGCGTTCAACGCGAAGGTGGCCTTGGCCGCGATCAAGGGTGAGAAGATGCTGGCCGAGTTGGCCGAGCAGTTCGACATCCATCCCAACCAGATTACGCAGTGGAAGAGCCAGTTGTAGGAGGGCGCCGCAGACGTCTTCGGCGAGGCTAGAGCGGACCAGCCCGCGCCGGTCGACCTCAAGGCGCTGCACGCCAAGATCGGCGAGCTGATGCTGGAGAACGTCCGCCGCGGCGGATTAGAAGGGGCGCTCACCAAGACCGGAGTCCCCGCGAACAGGTCTTCGTTCGCGGGGTGGAAGGCGGGATTGCTGAGCGTTCGCCGCGGCGAATCTTCGTCGAACCGGTCTGGCGCTCGATCAAGTACGAGGAGGTCTACCTGCACGCCTATGTCTCGGTCAACGAGGCCAGAACTTCCATCGGCCGTTACATCGACTTCTACAACATCACCCGGCCGCACTCCAGCCTGAAAGCGCTCACGCCCGATCAGGTATACTTCAACCGCCTGCCAGTACCCTTGGCAGCCTAAAAACAAAAAAAGAACTTCCACTTAAGGAAAATGCGAAAACTGTCCGAACTACCGGGACCACCTCAGTCATGGAACCGAACACCCGATCTTGAGACCTGGGAAACCACAACTGACCCCTGGCCCCTGATCTCTGATCCCTGCCGTCAGTACCGGTAGTTCTCCGCCTTGTACGGCCCTTCCACCGGCACGCCAAGATAGTCGGCCTGTCTCGCGGTCAGCTTGGTCAGCTTGACGCCGATCTTATCAAGATGCAGCCGCGCCACCTCTTCGTCCAGCTTCTTGGGCAGCACGTAGACGCCGATCTTGTAAGTGTCCTTGTTGGCCCATAGATCGAGCTGCGCCAGCGTCTGGTTGGCGAAGCTGTTGCTCATGACAAAACTTGGATGCCCCGTAGCGCAGCCAAGGTTCACCAGCCGTCCTTCGGCCAGCACAAAGATGCTATTGCCGCCGGGGAAGGTGTATTGATCCACCTGCGGCTTGATATTGAGCTTGGTAACTCCCGGCTCGGCGTTCAGCCGGTCCATCTGAATCTCGTTGTCGAAGTGGCCGATGTTGCAGACGATGGCCTGATCCTTCATCCGCTTCATGTGTTCGAGAGTAACGATGTCCACGTTGCCGGTGCAGGTGACGTAGATGTCTCCGCGGCCCAGCGTCTCTTCAATGGTGGTAACTTCGAAACCCTCCATCGCGGCCTGCAGCGCGTTGATGGGATCGACTTCGGTGATGACGACGCGCGCGCCCATGCCGCGCAGCGAGTGAGAGCAGCCCTTGCCCACATCGCCGTAGCCGCAGACCACCGCAACCTTGCCCGCGACCATCACGTCGGTGGCGCGCTTGATGCCGTCGGCCAGCGACTCGCGGCAGCCGTACAAGTTATCGAACTTGGACTTGGTCACCGAGTCGTTCACATTGATGGCGGGCACCAGCAGCTTGCCCTGCTCCAGCATCTTGTAGAGCCGGTGCACGCCCGTCGT
>Ga0181539_1005293_pt1 | contig 10487 bp, 8 predicted proteins | sample PEATcosm2014_Bin_46_FD_119767 | JGI IMG/M metagenome (GOLD analysis project Ga0181539, IMG submission 119767) | Peatland microbial communities from MTU Mesocosm Facility, Houghton, MI, USA - PEATcosm2014_Bin23_60_metaG | ecosystem: Environmental > Terrestrial > Soil > Wetlands > Peat | place... | reverse complement strand
CTCCGCCCATGCCTTGCAGCACCCGCGCCAGAATCAGCATGGGCATGTTGATGGCCACGCCGCAGAACAACGAGGCCGCCGTGAAGAGGAGAATGGAGAGGATCAACAGGCGCTTGCGGCCGATGCGACGCGAGATCCATCCGGCGGCCGGCAGCATGATGGCGTTCGAGACCAGGTAGCTGGTCAGAACCCAGGTGGACTCATCGGTCGAGGCCGAGAGGCTTCCGGCCATGTGCGGCAAAGCGACGTTGGCCACCGAGGAGTCGAGCACCACCATGAACGTCGCTAGCATCACCGACGCGGCGATCAGCCACGGGTTCGCCTCGGGCTTCCAATCGTGATGTTCGGCCTGCTCGCCGTGCGCCGCTGCGCTCTGGGCGCTCATCCGCTCTTTCTGCTCCTGGATGCGGCTAATTTGCCATGGGCCATGCTGCCATTCTAATATGCTGATGGTTTGGCGGATTCCGCGGGCGCGGCGTCAATCGAGGCTCAGGACAACGGCGATGCCGTGAAAGGAAAGACACTCCAATGGCAATGAACAGGCGTGAGTTACTCCAATGGATGGGCGGTGCATCTTCCGCCCTGGTTCTTTCTCGTTTTATGAAGGGGCAGGCGCAGGGCAACAACTTCCTTGCTACCCGTTCTTCCCTGCAAGGCTACCGGATTCCTGACTGGTACCGCGACGCAAAGTTCGGCATCTGGTCGCACTGGGGGCCGCAGTCGGCCATCGAGTATGGAGATTGGTATGCGCGGACCATGTACCAGCAGGGGTCGAGGCAATACCTGTACCATGTGGAAACATACGGCCATCCCTCCAAGGTCGGCTACAAGGACCTGGTCAATAACTGGCACGCCGCCAAGTGGGATCCGGATCATCTGATGGGCCTGTACAAGAAGGCCGGAGCAAAGTACTTCGTCAGCATGGGCGTGCACCATGATAACTTCGACCTTTGGGACTCGAAGTACACCCGCTGGAATGCAGCCAACATGGGACCGAAGCGGGACATAGTCGGAACCTGGCAGAAAGCGGCGCGGAACCAAGGTTTGCGCTTCGGCGTCAGCGAGCATCTTTGGATCAGTTACAAATGGTTTGCCGTAAGCCATGGCGCCGACAAGACCGGGCCGCTGGCCGGCGTTCCCTATGACGGCGCCGACCCGCAGTACGCGGACCTCTATCATGACGCCGATTGCGCCCGGCTCATGGACAAACTCGATTGGAACGATGACGGCATTCCCGAATCGTGGAAGCGCCACTACCTCGACCGCATGACCGACCTGATCGACAAGTATCAGCCTGACTTGCTTTATACCGACGGCCACCTGCCCTTCGAAGATTACGGGCTGAAGATGGTGGCGCACCTGTACAACGTGAGCGCGCAGTTGCACGGCGGCCGGAACGAGGCGGTCTACACCAGCAAGGAAGACACCGATTGCGCCATCGGCACCTGCCTGCTGGACCACGAGCGCGGCGTCTCCGAGGGCATCGCGGCCAACCCCTGGCAGACCGACACCTGCATCGGCCAATGGCACTACAACCGCGGCGAACGATATAAGACGGCCAAGAAAGTCATCGATCTGCTGGTCGACATCGTCAGCAAGAATGGCAATCTCCTGCTCAACTTCCCACTGCCCAACTCCGGCGAACTGGACTTCGAGGAGATGACGGTGCTGGAGGGCATCACCGCGTGGATGGCGGTCAACAGCGAAGGCATCTATGCCTCGCGCCCGTGGAAGATCTACGGGGAAGGCCCCTCCACCAAGGTCAAGATCGAAGCCGGCAACTTCAACGAGGACAAACAGAAGGACCTGAGCGCGGAGGATGTCCGCTTTACCATTAAAGGCGGCACGCTATACGCCTTCGTGATGGGCTGGCCGGAGAATGCCGTGGTGGTCAGCGCTCTGGGCCTCGCCAGCCCGCAGAATCCGGGGAAGATCCGCAATGTTCAACTGCTTGGACACGGAGGCGATCTCAAGTGGAAACAGGACGAAGCCGGATTGAAGGTGGAGATGCCCGAAGAGAAAATCTCCGATGTCGGCATTACGCTCAAGGTGGAGCTGGCTTAGCAAAGGAATGAGCCGGGCCGGCCTAGGTGCGGGTCTGTGCCGGCGGCGAGTGACGCCGCGCCCGCAGATTGTCCACCGCATAGTCGATAAACCGTGGCTCGAAATGCGCCGCCTGCCCCATGAACCGGCAGGTTGCGACGACCTGATCGACGATGAACCTGGGCTGATAAGCGGCGAGTTCGAGCCCCTTCTCCTTTGTGATCCTGTGCACGATGGAGTCGAATAACTTGTAGGGAAGCGTCAATCCTTGCTGTTCGCACTCCTGCTCAAATATGCGTTTGTAAAGTTCGATGCTGGGTGCTCCTACCTCGATCTTATAGGGAAGGCGGCGCAGAAAAGCAGCATCCATCAGGTCTTCTGGCTCCAGGTTGGTGGAGAAGATCACTAACTCCTCGAAGGGGACGGTGAAGCTCTTGCCCGTATGCAGCTTCAGGTAGTCGAAGCGGTTCTCCAGCGGCGTGATCCAACGGTTGAGCAGATTCTTGGGAGACACCAACTGGCGGCCGAAGTCGTCGATGACAAAACAGCCGCCCAGCGCCTTCACATGGAGAGGAGCCTCGTAGTCATTTGACGTGGCGTCATATTTCAGATCGAGCATCTCCAGCGTCAACTCGCCGCCGGTGAGGACAAAGGGCCGCCGGCAGGGGACCCAGCGCGCGTCATATTCCTCGTGCCGGACGAAGGAGAGCGCGCCTTCGTCGCTGGGGGGGACGGAACTCGGCAGGGTATGAAGGCTGGGGTCGTAGACGCGCATGATCTGCCCCTCGACGATGACCGCATAAGGCAGGTAGATCACGTCAGTGAATACGCTGGCAAAGCTGAGCGCGACTGAGGTTTTGCCGTTGCCGGGCGGACCATAGAGGAGGATGGCCCGGCCCGAATTCAACGCCGGTCCGACATGTTCGACGACGCTGTCTTCGAAGATCAGGTCGCCAAGGCCGTTCCGTATCCGATCGAATGTGACGCGTTCGTTGGTAATCTTTTGCCGGTTGACCTGGTCGGAGAATTCTTCGATGGTGACGGGCGCGGGCCCCGTATATCGCAATTGTTTGAGGGCGTCGAGCATCCAACGCCGGCCCTCGTCGGTGAACGTGTAGTTCATGTCAAGCGGGCTGTCGGACGTGCGCGTTCCGAGGGTCTGCAACAGCTTACGGTCGATGGCCATCCGGACCAGGTCGAGCACGATGCTATAGGGGAGCTTGATGGCATCGACGAACTGGCGGATGGATTCCAGGTGTGCTACGTAGATCAGCTTCATCAACAAGCTGAGGAGATCAACCGGGTCGATCTTGGTGGCCGCGATATCCGAGGGCTCTGAGGGCATGCGATGGATAAAGTCGTGCAGCGCCTCCGGGGCGATGGCGCCGGCGGCCACCAGGCGGTCGCCCAGGCGGCCGCCCAGATCGGCCTGAACTTCGACTGCCTTGGCCACATCTTCGGCAGTGACCAGCTTCGCCTGGATCAGCAGATCGCCCAATCGCATTCGTTCTTTGATGGCGCCCTCCTGGTGGGACTGAGTTGTGGGTCCTCGCTGTCTCCCTCTGTCTCGCCGTCGCCATTTTCAAGCCGTGAGATGACCTTATCGTATCAAGCTCCTCCAGGTTGTGGCTCAGCCTCGAAGAGAGCGCGAAGGAAGGGCTGACCAAAAGTGGAACAGCGAGCAGGAATGGGTCGATTTTTCGTATATGAGCAATTCGATTGGCCGGGGCGGAGGGATTTGAACTTCCGGCCATCTGCTCCCCAAACAGATCAGGCCGCCTGAACCGCTGCTGCTAACCTCGCGCCTTGGAATCGCGTAGAATGATCGCTAGCGGAGTGTGTTGCTGTGCCTCCGAGCACGATGATCCTTATCGATCCAGATTTGGACCCGAACCCCGCGCCCGACGCAACTTCGGCAAAGGGGACGGGTGTGTCGGCAAAAGCGGCAAAATCTCGCCAACTTCGCCTGCCCTCCGCCCGCACCCTGGCCCGGTTCCTCGCCCAGGCGCGGGCCGCAGTCCATCTCCAAGGCGGGGTCACCGTCATGCTCACCACCGACGCGGCGATGCGCAAACTCAACCACCAGTTTCGCGGCCAGAACAAGCCCACCGACGTGCTCTCCTTTCCCGCCCAAGGTCCTGCGTCTGAGGGAATCGCCGGCGACCTGGCCGTCAGCGTGACCACCTCGCTCCGCCAGGCTGTCGAACAGGGCCATTCGCTCTCCACTGAGATCAAAGTGCTTATTCTGCATGGTCTGTTGCACCTGGCCGGCTACGACCACGAAGCCGACAACGGCCGAATGGTCCGCCGCGAACGCCAACTCCGCGCCCGCCTCGGCCTGCCGCAAGGTCTCATCGAGCGCGCGGCAAAGGGTCCGCGGCCATGACCCTCCCCGTCATTCTCCTCATCGTCTTTCTCGTCGCGGTGGAAACGCTGGCCTCCTACATCAGCCGCATCTACGCCGAGTTCGGCAAGATTCTCGCGCGCGAAGAGCAGGAAAACCTGGACGCCTGGGAGGAGCTGATCGAGCCGCAGCTTGGCCTGAGCCGCGAGCACGCCGCCATCTCCGCGGCCGTTTTGCAGCAACTGGCGCTGGGCATCATTGTGCTGGAGTTTGGCGCCGTCCTCTTCGATCGCGCCCCGCACCTGGCCCGGCCCACCTACGCCGAGATCGCGCAAGCCGTCCTCGCCGTGGTGCTGGTGGTGGTCTTCTGCAACCAGCTTCTGCCCGCGCTGCTCTTCAACCGCACCCGTGGCCGCTGGGTCAGGCGGCTGGTCTGGCCCATCCGCCTGCTGCTCTGGCTCATGACCCCCATCACCGTCTTCGTCCGCTTCTTTTTTTCCGTGGCCTCGCTGGCCGAGGAGCCGGCCACTCCCGAGGAAGAAACCGCCGTCGATGTGGAGGCGCTGCTCGAAGCCGGCGAAGAGGAGGGCATCCTCGAAGAGAACGACATCGACCTGGTCCGCTCCGCCGTCGAGTTCGGCGACAAGCTGGTGCGCGAGGTGATGACTCCGCGTCCGGAGGTCTTTGCCGTCCCTGCGGCCACCATTCTCGAAAAGTTCCTCGAACTGCTGCGCGAGCACAACTTCTCCCGCGTTCCGGTCTATGCCGGGTCTCTGGACAACATCACCGGCATCGCCTTCGCCCACGACCTGTTGCAGATCACCGATGAAGAAGCCCGAAGCCGCACCGTGGGCTCGATCCAGCACCCTGCGGTCTTTGTTCCCGAGACCAAGCGCGGTTACGAGCTGCTGCGCGAGATGCAGCGCGAAAAGCAGCACATGCGCATCGTGATCGACGAATACGGCGGCGTCGCGGGCCTGGTCACCATCGAGGACCTGCTCGAACAGATCGTGGGCAACATCAAGGACGAGCACGAGGAAGACGCGGCGCTGGAGGAGCCGCAGCGCGAGCCGCACGGCGTCTGGCTCGTTCCCGGCAGCTTTCCCGTCGATCAGTTGCCGGACCTCTTCGGCGAGCAGCCCGGCTTGAGCGATCTCAACGAGACCTACGAAGCCACCACCCTCGGCGGCCTGGTCAGCGAGATCGAAGGCCGTATCCCGGTTCCCGGCGAAGTCGTGCTGCTCGAATCCATCGGCTTGCGCATGGAGGTGGTGGCTTCCACCGACCGCCGCGTCGACCGCCTGCGCGTTTTTCCGCCGGCCGGTGAGAGAGCGGCATCAGACCCAGCAAGCTCTACTTCACCTGATAAAAAGTGATCCGCACCGCCGGATGATCCGCGTCTCCCGCGCCGGAGAGAACTCCCACAAACGTTCCTGTCGTCAGCCAATCGTAGGCTCCCGTCGGCGCTTCAAAAACCGGCCGCGTAAACACTCTCTTCCCGTCCCCGCCGCAGAGCATCCCCTTGTTGGAAACATAGACAATCGTGCCGTCCTCTGCCTGAAGCCTATATTCCGCCGAGATCGACGTGCAGCCGTTGGACAACCGAAGCTGCCAATCCCATCCGCCCGGCAGAACCTTGCCCTTCAGCCTGGGGCCGCTCACGCTGCCTCCGGTAATCGGCACAAACTGACGATGGCCGTATGCTGTGTCGCCGACCGTGACGCTCTTGTCCAGCGTGACAATCTCTTCAAAAGCCAATTCCAGCTTCGGCGCCGCATCGGGAATCGTAGCCGTGCCGGAAGCCGCTTGAGCGGAGGAGAAGACAGGTGTCAAAGCAACGAAGAACGCCGCGGAAAGCAGCCCAAAGCCACGAAAATCAAACCAACTTACCATCACGGAAACTCCTCCAGAACGAATCGTTGATGTCCATCACGCTACTCTATTTCCTCACACGCCGCCCAACGCTTTCCACGCCCGCCATTCCTCAGCCGTGATCTCCCAGGCCTCCGTGGGCAGCCGGCCGGAGACATATTCTTTCTCCGCGACGCCCACCAGGCGCATTCCCTGTTTCTCCGAGATTCGCCGCGAAGCCACATTTGCGGCGGCCTTGGTAACTCGCAGAACCGGGAAGCCGAGCGTCTCAAACCAGAAATCGTTAGCCCACGCGCAGGCCTCGCTCATCAGCCCCTGCCCCTGCCACGCAGCGCCCAGCCAGAAGCCTCGATTGTCCTCATCGCCCTTCATCAGGTTGAGGTGCCCGATCGGTTGCGCCGGCTCGCTGCGCAGGCGCAGCATCCAGTGCCACTCCTCGCCCCGCTCCATCTTGGGCAGCGCAATCTCGCGGCAATAGGTAAGCGCTCCGTCAGACGGGTAGGGCCAGGGCACGCGATTCAGAAGATAGCGCACGATCTCCCAGCGAGGGAAGTGCTCCTGAATGGCAGGCGCATCGGCCATCTCCAGCGGGCGCAGGATGAGGCGTTCCGTTCGGTCTTCAGGGATCATAGGCCGATGATACCAACACCTGAATGGCGAATCCGCGATAATAGAGCCGGGAGCATGAAAACCCTTTGAAATCCGGATTTGTCGCTATTCTCGGCCGGCCCAACTCCGGCAAAAGCACGCTGCTGAACGCCCTCACCGGCGAAAAAGTCGCCATCGTCTCCGCCAAGCCGCAGACCACGCGCAACCGCATCGCCGGGGTGGTTGAGGTTCCGGCGCGCAAGGGCGCGCGGCGAGATTCGCATCCGGCGGCGCAGATCGTCTTTGTCGATACCCCCGGCGTCCACAAGCCCGGCTCGCAGTTGGACCGGCGCATGTTGCAGGAGGTCTACGCGGCCCTGGAAACCCGCGACCTGGTGCTGGTGCTGATGGACGCAACCCGCCGCGTGCAACTGGAAGCGGCTGCGAAGCCGGCCGCTGCAGTGGGCGATGGGATCTCAGAAACTTCCAAACACAAAAGCGCCCACGGCGCCTGGGCCAGCGAGGATGAGTTTCTCTTCGGCCTCATCCGCAAGCTGGACTGCCCCGTCTTCCTGCTGCTCACCAAGATCGACCTGGTTCCCAAAGACCGTCTGCTGCCGCTGATCGATACGCTCACCCGCCAGTTCAACTTCGCCCAGATCATTCCGGTCAGCGCCCGCAAGCGCGATGGCCTCGATCTGCTGGTGCGCAAAATCGTCGAAGTCCTGCCCAAGGGCGAGCGCTACTACCCCCAAGATCAGTACACCGACCAGCCCCAGCGCTTCATGGTGGCCGAGCTGATTCGCGAGAGCATCCTGGCCGAAACCGGCGAAGAAGTTCCCTACGCCTCGGCCGTGGTCATCGAACAATTCGAGGAACCCGAACCGATGCCCTCGTCCAAAACGAGCAGAAAACCGCTCACGCGCATCGCCGCTGCCATCTACTGCGAGCGTGAGGGCCAGAAGGCGATCCTGATCGGCAAGGGCGGCGCAAAATTGAAGGAGATCGGCACCAGTGCGCGGCGGAAGATCGAGTCCCTGCTCGGCACCCGTGTTTATCTGGAGTTGCATATCATCGTCGAGCCCAACTGGCGCGAATCGCGCAGCTTCATCGAATCGCTGGACTGGCGCAATCAACTCGAACGCCTCGCCGGGGTCCCCAGCGACAGGTCTTAGTCGCTGGGGTGACTGGTCGGGGATCAGATCACGGAAAAATCTTCAGACGCAGATGAATAGTGCGCTCGTGCTCGGTTGGCAAGCTGCACGTGCAACAAAGGCACGCGGTTCCGCTTTTTCCTCTCAACAGCCGCCGTCATTTGCTAAGCACAATCTCGTGCAGCTCTGGCTCGACTGGCTTTTGGCCTTTGTAGTCGGAGTAGTGGACCACGCTGTCGTAGGCGTCTTTAATCAGGTCCTGCAGCGGAATGACGCTGCCGTTGACGCGCTGTTCGTCCAGCAGATCGAGATCGACGTCGGCGACCACCAGTTGTTCCTGGTTGATGGTGCCCTCGGCGGCGATTCCATCCCTGGCGAAGAAGTAGTCCGAGGGAGTGAGAATAGCGGCCTGGCCGTAGTTGGTGGCCATGTAGGGGACCAGCGGGAGATTGCCCACGGTTCCGGTCATGGCGACGTAGATCTGGTTCTCGATGGCGCGGGCCTGGGCGCAGTAGCGGACGCGGCAGAAGCCCTCGCGGCCGTCGGTGCAAGAGGGAACAAAGAGAATCTCGGCGCCGGCCTCGGCCATCACCCGCGCCACCTCGGGAAACTCGATGTCGTAGCAGATGAGGATGGCGATGTTGCCGAAGTCGGTGTGGTACAGGTAGAGGCCGTGGCCGCGGCTGAGCTGATATGGGCCGCTCTCGGTGGAGGTCAGGTGGACTTTTTTCTGGCGGAAGACCTGCCCGTTGGGCGTGAACAGATGCGCGGCGTTGAAGACCTTGCCCCTCTGAAAGACGGGATGGGTTCCACCGATGATATAGACGCCCGTTTCCTTGGCCAGGCGCATGAACAGCGCCTCGTATTCGGACGCCAGCCGGGCCAGGCGGCGCACTGCCAGCGCCGGGGCGGGCTCATTGATGTAGCTGAGAAGCTGCATCGTGAAGTACTCGGGAAACAGGACGAAGTGGGCGTGATAGTCCTTGGCGCTGCGCACAAAGAACTCGACCTGGTGGACGAAGTCGTCAAAGCAGGCGATGGGCCGAAGCAGGTACTGGACGGCGGCGATGCGAACGCGGCGTGGGCGCGGAGTGCCGCGCATGGCTTCGGCGGCGGCCTGTTCCAGGGCAGCGTGCTGCAGGCTCGCCTGCAGGCTGACCGAGGAGGTGTACTCCGGGTTCAGCCATTCCAGCACCGTGGCGAAGCCGCGCGATTCGATGTCGTGCATGTATTCCGGAACCACATCCAGGACCACCAGTCCGTTTTCGAGCTGGAAAGTGAGCGCGGGGTCCCATCGTTTACCGGCGACCACCTCGGCCACGAATTCCTTCGGCGTCAATTGTTCACCGACTTCGTCGTACCCTGCGATGCGGCCGCCGGTGAGCAGCCGCTTGAGTCCACGCTCCCGAATCAGGTCCTTGCGCGCCTCGTAGAGGAGCGCGCCGATGCCCTGTTTGCGCGCCTCGGGAGCGACGCCCATATCGGCCCCATAGAGGGTCTTGCCAAGCGGGTTGTGGGTATCGAAGTTTCCATGCCCCGTGATGACCGACCAGTTGGCCGACTCGGCGTAATCGTCCCAGTCGATAATCAGTGAGCTGGCTGAACCCAGGACGAGGCCCGTCTCGTCCACGGCTACAAGTTGGCCCTCGGGGAAGATCTCGATATGATGCGCCAACTGCTCGGACCCCCACGGCGGCTTGCCGGGAAAGGCGCGTACCTGCAGATCGATGACCGCAGGGATATCGTCGAGTGTCATCTGGCGGACGCTGAATTGTTTTGATGGGGTGGCTACAGTTGCCATGGCGGAATGCTCCGGAATCTCACCTTCGTGAGAAGCCATGACAGCCAGTCTACCGGCTCACTCTGCAACGGAATGTAACAATTTGCTCAATTTTTAGAGCGTTTGCAGGGTTTGGCGCTGAATGAGCCTTGCGGGCCGGGCGGAAAGGGCTTACGCTCCGCGCACCTGGCCGGGGCCATCGCTCTTCACCGCATACATGCGCGTGTCGGCTATGCCGATGATGGCGTGGACGGTGGCGCCGTCGGTGGGACTCGTGGCCACTCCCACGCTGGCGCTTACGCGCAGCTCAATTCGATTCCTCATTCGGAACCTGGTCTCCATCAGCGCACGGTTCAGTTCCGTCGCCTGGGCCAGCGCGGCCTGCTGACCGGTCTCCGGCATCAGGACCACGAACTCGTCGCCGCCGTAGCGGTAGCAACAGTCCTGCTTGCGGCTCAACTCCCGCAGCCGCTGCCCGGTGCGGGCCAGCAACTCGCTGCCCACCAGGTGGCCGTGCTCGTCGTTCACCAGCTTGAACTGGTCCAGGTCAAGAAAGGCCAGGCTCACCGGCAGCCCCAGGCGGCCGCACCGTTCCAGCTCCCGGCCCAGCACATCGTAGAGATGGCGCGCGTTGTAGAGGCCGGTGCAGTCGTCGGTGATGCTCAACTGCTGGATGCGGGCCACGTCGCGCGCGTTCTCGATGGCG
>Ga0181539_1005291_pt1 | contig 10492 bp, 7 predicted proteins | sample PEATcosm2014_Bin_46_FD_119767 | JGI IMG/M metagenome (GOLD analysis project Ga0181539, IMG submission 119767) | Peatland microbial communities from MTU Mesocosm Facility, Houghton, MI, USA - PEATcosm2014_Bin23_60_metaG | ecosystem: Environmental > Terrestrial > Soil > Wetlands > Peat | place... | reverse complement strand
TGAAAAAGCAGTGGACGGGTTCGTTGCCGCTGTTTCCAGCGCTCTGGCAGGCGGTGACAAGATTACACTGGTAGGCTTCGGCACTTTTAGTGTCGGGTCCAGGTCTCAGCGTGAAGGCCGCAATCCCCGGACCGGCGAAAAGATCAAAATTCCCGCATCAAAAGTTGTCAAGTTCAAAGCCGGCAAGACGCTCAGCGAAAAAGTCAAATAGCGACTATATCCTCACTTTCAATAAGAAATTTGAAAGGGACTGTCAGCCTGAAGAGAATGACTGCAGTCCCTTCCATTTTTCCCGTCCCAACCTTTGTCCATTTGGATCCGTAATTGACAATACCTGGCCATAATCTTAGGTTTTGTTTGTCTCCAAGAAGGGTGCGCAACGGCGCCATGCGCTTGGGCCACAGATCCAGGAGCCAATCTCCACGCCTCGCGAGATGGGTTCTTCGAGGTCAATAAATGTCCGCAATTGCTCGTGTTTTTGACGCCTGAGCTGTGACCTGGGCGAAGCATACGCCATGCAAGCAAGTCCGATGGGAATCGAACGAAAAGTTGTGACAAAAAATAGAGGAGTTCAGACGGTGGCGCAGAATCTGACCCACAAGATACTCGAGGCCCACTTGGTTGAAGGGAAGCTGATTGCCGGGGAGGAAATCGGCATCAGAATCGACCAGATCCTCCTTCAGGACGCCACAGGAACCATCGCCATGCTGGAGTTCGAGGCCCTGAGGATGGACAGCATAAAGGCTGAACTTGCCGTTCAATACGTTGATCACAACATCATCCAGACAGACAGCAAGAATGCCGACGACCACAAATATCTTCAGAGTGCTTCCGCCAGGTATGGAATTCATTTCAGCCCTGCAGGCAACGGGGTTTCCCACCAGGTTCATATGGAAAGGTTTGGAATTCCAGGGCGGACCCTGCTGGGCTCCGACAGCCATACTCCGGGGGCTGCCGGTGTCTCGGTGCTTGGGATAGGCGCCGGTGGGCTCGATGTTGCCCTGGCCATGGCCGGACACCCTTATCATCTTCCCTGTCCAAGAGTCCTTGGGGTTGAGCTCACTGGAAAACTCCCGGAATGGGTCAGCGCCAAAGACGTTATTCTCGAGATGCTTCGGCGCTATGACGTGAAAGGCTGTATTGGGAAGATAGTCGAATATTACGGCCCTGGAGCCGCAAGCCTGTCTGCAACCGACCGCGAAACGATTGGCAATATGGGAACTGAACTGGGCGCGACTACTTCGATTTTCCCATCGGATGGAAACACTCGAGCCTATCTTGAGGCCCAGGGGAGGGGAGAGGCCTGGGTTGAACTCAGCGCCGACCCGTCGGCCGAATACGACGAATATGATGAAATTGAGCTATCCAAGATCGAACCTCTCATAGCCAAGCCGCACTCGCCGGGGAATGTGGTCCCGGTGCGTGAAGTAGCTGGATTGAAAGTGGACCAGGTTATCGTGGGGAGCAGTGTAAATTCTTCCTTCAGGGATTTGATGGTGGTGGCCCGGATCCTTGAGGGCAGACATGCATCCCCCTGGACCTCTTTTAATGTAAACCCCGGCAGCAGGCAGGTAATCGAAAATGTCGCGGCCCGGGGAGGGATGTTTACACTGCTGCGAGCGGGGGCGCGAATACACGAACCTGGGTGCCTGGGCTGCATTGGTATGGGACAGGCGCCTGGAACCGGCCAGATCAGCCTTCGGACCATGCCCCGCAATTTCCCCGGACGCTCCGGCACCAAAGATGATCGCGTCTATCTGTGTTCGCCCGAGACAAGCGCTGCGGCCGCGCTCAAGGGCGTCATAACAGATCCGAGGGACCTGGGCCGGGAAATGGAATACCCGAGAATCGAAGAGCCGAAAGAGTACCTCGTAGATGAGGTTTCGATTATCAGGCCAAGTGAAGAGCTCAGAAAAACTCAAGTCGTCCGCGGGCCGAATATCGTTCCACTGCCCACACTTGCTCCGCTGCCCGAGTCGCTCGAAACCAAAGTGGTGCTGGTGGTCGGTGATAACATATCGACTGATACGATCATGCCCGCTGGCAGCAAAGTCCTTCCACTCAGATCGAATATCCCGGCGATAAGCCAGTTTGTATTTTCGATCCTTGATACGGAATTTGCGCAAAAATGCAAAGAAGCCGGCGCGGTTACAGTCATCGGCGGAGAAAACTACGGCCAAGGGTCGAGCCGGGAGCACGCGGCCCTGGCGCCCCGCTATCTTGGCGTCCGGGCGGTAATGGCGAAAAGCTTCGCAAGGATCCACATGGCCAATCTTTGCAACTACGGGATACTCCCACTGGTGTTTGCCAATCCCGATGACTACAATGCCTTTAATCCAGGAGCGACGATCTTATATCGGGAGGTTCGACGCCATCTCATGAGTGGCGCCCTGGAGTTGCCGGTTGAAGTTGACGGCAGGCAAATACGCGTTTTTCTGCGTGTGTCGGAAAGAATGCGCCGCATGTTGCTAGAGGGCGGCGCATTGAATATGGTCAAAACAGGGAGGTTTTGAGTCAGAAACGCCAGGGTTCTGAATGGAGCCGTTTATATAACTATAAATCATCCGGAGGGGAAAATGGCCAACGAGGCAGTCCGCGTCAAAAATATCGGTCTCCGAGGAGTTACAGTGGCCGATACCAAGATCAGCTACATCGATGGCGAAAACGGGGTTCTGATCTATCGCGGCTACAGGATCGAAGAACTGGCCGAACAGTCAACATTTATGGAAACGGCCTTTCTGCTCCTGAACGGATACCTGCCGAAGGAGAGCGAACTTGAGGGGTTCGAAAAACAGGTTGTGCAGTCGCGGGACTTGCCGGGGTTCGTTCTGAAGAGCCTTGAGAAATTCCCAAGGCACGCCGATCCGATGGATGTGCTCCAGGCTTGCGTCCCGATGCTGGCTATCGATGACCCTGAACTCTATGACGACTCTAAGGAGGCCAATATCAGGAAGGCTGTCCGGCTAATAGCCCGTTTCCCCGCTGTGGTCGCCGCGTGGCATCGGATCGGAAACGGGGAGAAGCCGCTTCCGCCGGACGATGCCCTGTCTCACGCCGGCAATTTTCTTTGGCAGCTCACCGGGAAGAAACCGCGCAGGGAGATCGCTCATGACCTCGACGTCTGCCTGATCCTGCACGCCGACCATACCTTCAACGCCTCGACTTTCGCCTGCCGCGAGGTCGTATCGACAAGGGCGCATTTGTACGCGGGAGTCTCCGCCGGAGTGGGCGCTCTTTCCGGAAGTCTGCATGGGGGAGCCAATGCGCGGGTTATGAAGATGCTGCTCCAGATCGAATCCGAAATTAAATCGGCCGATGAGATCGGCGCCTGGGTCAAAAACATGATCGAAAGCGGCCGGATAATAATGGGGATGGGGCATGCTGTTTACAAGACCGACGATCCCCGCGCAAAAATACTCAAAGAGATGTCGCGCCGTCTGGCCAAAAAAACCGGCCACGCAAATTGGTATGAGTATCTCGCCCGCATCGAAGAGGTAGGTCACAAGGAATTTTTGGCTCGCGGCAGACCCGGAATCAGGACCAATGTCGATTTCTACAGCGGATCTGTCTATGCCATGATGGGGATACCAATTGACATCATGACGCCTGTCTTTGCTATCTCCCGAATAGCAGGGTGGTGTGCGCACATTATCGAGGAGAAGTTCGCCGAAGCTCAGGATAAGCCTGCGTTGTACAGACCGGAAGCGGAATATGTCGGCCACTATTGCGGGGCTGTTGGATGCACCTATGAACCGGCAGAGGCGAGGGGATAGATCTTTGCCGCCCACGCCTTTTCCTCGTATGATAGACTTATGTAATACCCTGCTCAAAAAAAAGAATTGGCTCTTTCCGCGCAGCCATGCAGAAAAGCAGGACTGAGGACCGAGGACTGAGGACTGAGCAAAAGCGGCAACCGTGCAGGCAGCCATGTAGAACGCATAGACATTAAGAGTGGTGCGGTTGGAGGCAAGCCAAATGTGAGGCGCTTCCAAAAAGTGAAGTACCTCCGGTGTATAGATCACGCTTCGCGAGCTTCGCATTGCTTCACAAAGTGAAGCATGCTTGCTAGTACATTGTCAACAAAGGTATTACATGTTGCAAGGAATCGTCACCCCGGCGAAGGCCGGGGTCCAGTGTAATGCCGCTAACTTAAGGCAAATAACCTTTCTTTCGCATACTTACGCGCCGCGTTTGAGCGCCTTCTGGCTGAGTTTTCTGGGCTATGTTGCCCTAGCGGAGAGGTTAGGTCAACGGAGCGATATTAAAAGCCCTTGTAATTCAGCAACTTACTTAAGTTAACAGCATTGGGTCCAGTGCTGTTAACCAACTGAAAAGACGCTGGATTCCGGCCTTCGCCGGAATGACGGGCTCAAGGTCCTTACCTATAGGAACTTAGTTGACGCCGCACTGGCCTCCCTTTGAGACGTGTGAGCGCGTAGCGCGGGGGCCGACCGCTCATTCTCCACGCTTTCCCTGACCTGGCTATGACCAGAGACGGGGCGGGAGCGGGAGGCCTTGATTTACGCTGCGCTTTTGCATCGCGCTTAAGGCGAGCTCCGGCTGCGTGGGTAACTTTCCTTTCTATCTTTCATATCGAGAACGTAAATATGTCCGAGGAGACCCTACATGGTTTTTAAGCACGACGTGCTGATTGTCGGGGCAGGACTTGCCGGGTTAAGAGCGGCGGCCGAGGTGGCAGGGAAGACTGATGTTGCGCTTCTCAGCAAAGTGTATCCCACCAGGTCGCATTCCGGGGCGGCGCAGGGGGGAATAGCCGCAGCGCTCGAAAACGAAGAGCCTGATTTCTGGGAATGGCATATGTACGATACGGTCAAAGGCGGAGATTACCTGACCGACCAGGACGCGGCTGAGATTCTGGCCAAAGACGCCATAAGGGCGGTGTATGAACTCGAACACATGGGCGTTCCTTTCAACCGTACGCCGGAAGGCAAGATCGCCCAGCGTTTCTTCGGAGGGCACACCAGGAATTTCGGCGAAGCTCCTGTGAAGCGTATATGCTACGCCGCTGACCGCTCCGGGCGGGTCATAATGGATACGCTCTATTTTGATGCGGTAAAGAAGGGCATCAAGATATACCCGGAGTTTCACGTGCTCGATCTCGTCATTCGGGACGGACAGGTTGCCGGGTTGGTTGCCTATGAGCTTTCAACCGGTGAAGTGCACTTCTTCCATGGCAGGGCGGTGCTGATTGCAACAGGCGGATACGGGAAAGTATACAAGGTAACCTCCAACGCCTTCGCCAGCACCGGGGACGGTGTTGCTCTCACCTACGGGCGGGGACTCCCGCTGGAGGACATGGAATTTGTCCAGTTCCATCCAACCGGAATATGGGGGCTTGGGGTCCTCATAACTGAGGCGGCAAGAGGTGAGGGCGGGATTCTCCGCAATGGTGAGGGCGAGCGGTTCATGGAAAGGTACGCTCCCACTATCAAGGATTTGGCCCCAAGGGACATGGTTTCCCGTGCGATCTATACCGAGATTCAAGAGGGCAGGGGAATAAATGGACAGGATTATGTCTATCTGGACCTCACCCATCTTGGTGAAAAAAAACTGGCCGAAAGGCTTTCGGATATTTCTTCTTTTGTAAAAATCTACCTTGGCATTAACCCGGCAACAGACCAGATTCCAATTCATCCCACTTGCCACTACATGATGGGAGGCATCGCGGTAAATCCCGACGGCAAAGTAATTGATGTGAATAATAACCCCGTGCCGGGGCTTTATGCGGCTGGCGAGTGTTCGTGCATATCGCTTCACGGGGCAAATCGGCTTGGTTGCAACTCGCTGCTGGATCTTGTCGTTTTTGGGAGAAGAGCCGGGCTGCATATTATGGAAAATCTGAACCGACTATCCTGGGTGGAGCCGCCTCTAGCACCGGAGCGGGAGACGGTGGACCGGATAAGACAGATCAAGGAAAACAAGACAGGTGAAAGGTCTGTGAGCATCCGGCAGTCTCTCCAGGAAGTCATGATGGCCGGTTGCTCGGTATTTCGGCAGGAGCAGGGTTTGAAAAAGGCCCTTGGAGCTGTAAGGGAGTTGGAACTAAGAGCCCGGAACATCTCGATCGACAACTTGGGAAATCGCTTTAACACCGATTTGATAGACGCTCTTGAACTCCAAAATATGCTCCCCCTGGCTGAAGCAATAGTGGCTTCAGCGTTGAACAGAACCGAAAGCCGGGGAGCGCACTCGCGCGAGGACTACCCCGATAGAGATGACGAACATTGGCTCAAACATACCCTTGTCCAAAGGACGGACTCAGGCCTTTCGATTACTTACAAACCGGTTACGATCACCCTGTTTCCACCCAAACCGAGGGCATACTGACATGGAAGTTCGATTCAAGATATTTCGGTTCGATCCCGAGTCCGACAAAGAGGCTTACTACAGGACATATACAGTGGCAGCCAGGCCGGAAGAGCGTATTCTGGACTGCCTCAACAGGATTAAATGGGAACAGGACGGAACTCTTGGCTACCGGATGTCCTGCGCTCATGGCGTGTGCGGCTCCGATGGCATGCGAATAAACGGTGTCTGCGCGCTGGCGTGCCAGAAGCTGGTCAAGGATTACCCCGGCTCTGAGCAAATCACTCTGGAGCCACTGCCCTTTTTTGAGGTCCGCAGGGACCTCATAGTCGATATGGACGATTTCCTGGCCAGGATCGATTCCATGCGCCCCTATCTGATCCAGGACAAGGACCCCCCCGAGAAGGAATGGCTGCAAAGCCCGGAAGACCACAAGAAAGCGGAGGACGTGATCCGCTGTATTCTATGCGCCTGCTGCACGGGCGCCTGCCCCGTTATGAGAGACAATCCGGACTACGTCGGCCCGGCGGCCCTTGTCTGGGCTTACAGGTATCTCTACGATACGCGGGACGGCCGGTTTATGAGCAGGCTCGATAAGCTCAACGAACCGAATAGCGTATGGCCTTGCGAAAATTATTTCGAATGCACGCGCGTGTGTCCCAAAAATATACCGATTACCAAATCCATCAACTTCATGAAGCGGGAAATAAAAAAGCAGCTTCCGGGAAAGGGCAAATAATAACTGTGTTGCACATAAGCCTGTTTTCCCTGTAAACTTCCTCTATTAATTGTGATTTGCTGTGGAGGAAGTTTCATGAAGCTCAAGTCGATAAATCCTTTTTCGGGTGAAGTAACTGCTGAGTTCGATACACTGCCGGATGAGTCCTGTATTGAAGCTGCCCTCAAAGGGAAAGAAGCGTTTGAAAAATGGAGAAAGCTTCCCGTTTCCGATCGGGTAAAACCTCTTGCCGGACTTGCCTCCATTTTCAGGCAGAAAAAAAGGGAATACGCCCGCATAATTACATCTGAAATGGGCAAGCCTATAAAAGACGCTGCAGCTGAAATTGAAAAATGCGCTCTGCTCTGCGATTATTATCACCAAAACGCAGAAGAGTTCCTAAAGAGCGAAGTGATCGAAAGTGAGGCTGCAAAAAGCTATGTGGTGTTTGACCCGCTTGGCGTTATCCTTGGAATAATGCCCTGGAATTTTCCTTTCTGGCAGGTAGCGCGATGGGCTGTGCCGACCCTTACGGCCGGCAATGTCTGCCTGCTAAAACACGCATCCAATGTTCCCATAACGGCGCTCGAGATAGAGAAGATCTTCCGCGAGGCAGGTTTTCCAGAGCACGCTTTCCAGACGCTTCTGATTGGACCCCAAGGCGCCCAACGCCTGATAGAGCAAGACCAAATCGACGGAGTTTCGCTGACCGGAAGTGTGGGCGCCGGATCTGAGGTTGGTTCGCTGGCGGGAAAAAATTTGAAAAAAACCGTACTCGAGCTCGGCGGCTCTGACCCATTTATGGTCCTCGAGGACGCGGACCTGGAAAAAGCCGCCCGCGCCGCAGTCAGGTCGAGAACGGCAAATGCCGGTCAAAGCTGCATCGCAGCCAAACGGCTGATAGTGATGGAATCTATCTGCGAGGCCTTCAGAGAAAAATTCGTCGAGGTGATGAATGGCCTCAGGATTGGTGACCCGATGGATGAGTCCACCGATTTGGGGCCGGTTGCCAAAAAGCAATTCGTGGAAACTCTCGGCAAACAGCTCGATGATGCTTTGAAAAAGGGCGCCAGAGCTCACCGGGGACCTAAGCCGCCGAACCGGGGTTATTTCTTCCAGCCGGTTGTTTTGACAGAGCTTACTGCGGAGATGCTGGTGTTAAGGGAGGAGGTCTTTGGCCCGATAGCCCCAGTAATCACGGCGCGGAGCGAAGAGGATATGATCCGGATTGCCAACGCGACTGAATTCGGCCTGGGAGCTGCGATCTGGACCAGGGACATCTCGAAGGCTGAGAGACTTGCCAGGGAAATTGCTTCCGGATTTATAGCGATAAACGGTATCGTAAAGTCCGACCCGTGCCTGCCCTTCGGGGGCGTTAAGAAATCGGGATTCGGCAGGGAGCTTTCTCATTTCGGGTTGAAGGAGTTCGTAAATATAAAGACTATAGTAATAGGCGGATAGTGCGCCGTCAACTAAGTTCCTATAGGTAAGGACCTTCAGCCCGTCATTCCGGCGAAGGCCGGAATCCAGCGTCTTTTCAGTTGGTTAAAAGCACTGGACCCCGGCTTTCGCCGGGGTGACGATTCTTTGCAACATGTCATAACTTTGTTGACAACGTAGCAGGGGCCGATGGGCGCTTGGGTGGCGGAGTCGCGGCCACGCCTTGCAGGCAGTAAGCAAAAAATGGCGACCGGAATGGAACGTGATGAAAATCAATGAGACTTAAATGGGATTGAGTACCTCGACGATTTCGCTCCCGCCCCGAATGAAATTCTTCATGGCATTGTCCCGCACGCCGCACGGGCTGCTCGATATGGCTACCCCGGCGCTTGCGGCCCTTCTCTGGCTCGGCACGATTCCGCCGATTCATGTGATCATCATCGGCTTTGTGACTGCCTTTTCCGGCTACACAGCCGTGTACGCCCTGAACGATGTCGTTGACTTCAGAACAGATCGGCGCAAAATCCGCGAGTGCGGTCTCAAGTGTTTCGCCGGGGACCTGGACGCCATCTATGCGCGCCACCCAATGGCACAGGGCCTGCTCAGCCTGAGGGACGGAATTTTGTGGACAGCAGGATGGGGCACGATTGCCCTGCTCGGGGCCTGGGCCCTTAATCCGGCCTGTGCACTCATATTTATGCTTGCATGCGTTGCAGAAGCGGTTTACTGCCTGATGTTGAGGCTTAGCTGGATGAGGGCGCTGGTAAGCGGCGGGGTTAAGAGCGCCGGCGGGCTGGCGGCTATTTACGCGGTAGCGCCCAATTCTTCAGCGCTTTTTTTGATCGGGTTTTTCCTGTGGTTTTTTTTCTGGGAAATCGGGGGGCAGAACGTTCCCAACGATTGGAGCGACATGCAGGAAGACATACGAATGGGGGCAGAAACCATTCCGGTCAAGTTTGGGCCGCAAGGATCGGCCCGGATCATTCTAAGCTCCCTGACGATTGCTGTTGTAATAAGCATCGCTCTGTTTTGGCTGACACCCGCCCGGCTGAGCGCCCTCTATTTTGCGGCGGCTATTCCGGCCGGGATATTTCTTCTGCTCCTGCCCGCATGGCGGCTCTACGCCGAGAGGAGTGCCGACCTCGCTTCGGCGCTGTTCAACCGGGCCAGTTATTATCCTGTGACGATGTTTATCGTGATATTTTTCAGTATCGTCATTTGATTATATGTAGCGTCAAAACTAGTGCAGCGTCAACTAAGTTCCTATAGGTAAGGACCTTGAGCCCGTCATTCCGGCGAAGGCCGGAATCCAGCGTCTTTTCAGTTGGTTAACAGCACTGGACCCCGGCCTTCGCCGGGGTGACGATTCCTTGCAACATGTAATAACTTTGTTGACGATGTACTAGTAACGAATGTGGGCACAGCTTCACCGACCACCAATCCGGTTGCAAGAGCCGTTCATACCCTCAAGAATCGGGGGATCTTTTCGCAATTATTTAATATATAAGACGTCGTCCATTATTGATCATGGGTAAGCCACCGGCCCGGCGGGGGACCCCGGAAGTTTGACGTTTGCGGGAGTCGGGTCGTCATTCCGGCGGTCCCGGCAGTGCTTTTGAGCCGGGATCAAGAGCCGGAATCCAGCGTCAATGAACTGATCGATTAGAACGTGAGTTCCGCGATAGCTTTACGCCACTCTGACGGGTCCCCCAAAAGGATCGCTTTATCGATTCCGACGTTCTCCAGCAACAGAGCCAGCAACGTTAACCGTTCCTCCTCTGACAAGAAGAGTTTCCCGTCGTGCATTTCGAATCTCTCAGGCGTCAACTCACACCGCTCCATGGCTTCTGCTCCCTCGTAAGACAGACTATGAACAACACTGGGTAAGATAATGCCATATAGATTGCGGGCATCCCTCAGCGATAATCTGGTCACTCCTCTTACCGCCTTTAGGCGGAAGGTACTTCGCGGAGCGCGGAAGGCGACCGCATCGCGCGTCTATCGTCC
>Ga0181539_1005287_pt1 | contig 10495 bp, 7 predicted proteins | sample PEATcosm2014_Bin_46_FD_119767 | JGI IMG/M metagenome (GOLD analysis project Ga0181539, IMG submission 119767) | Peatland microbial communities from MTU Mesocosm Facility, Houghton, MI, USA - PEATcosm2014_Bin23_60_metaG | ecosystem: Environmental > Terrestrial > Soil > Wetlands > Peat | place... | reverse complement strand
TCCCCTCGTGCTTGTCTACAATCTCCTTGCAGACCCAGAGTCCAAGGCCGGTGCCAACGTCCTTCTTGGTGGTAAAGAATGGCTGGAACAAACGCTCCCGGTCTGACCGCTTGAGGCCTGTACCGTTGTCGGCCACGGTGATGCGCAAACCATGACGGCGTAACCGATAGCTGAATTGCCGCGACACACGAACGCGAATCGAGCCTTCCAAGTTGCACGCATCGATGCTATTGCTCAGGAAGTTGGCAAGGAGCTGTCGGAGTTCACCGGCATTCACCCGGATTTCCGGATCGCTCACTAACTCCAGATCAATGCTGACTCGCTTGTTTTTGGCTTTTGTGGAAAGCACGAGGATGAGTTGCCGCAGCAACCCGCCGGCGCGAACCTTCGCGATGCCGGCTTGCTCGCGATAGAATCCGAGTGTCTGCTTGGTGAGATGAGCGATGCGTACCAACTCCTCCTCCGCCACGCCCAGGTACTCCGCTACCTTCGACGGATCGTCAGCAGCGGTTCTGGCAAGGTAGACGAGGTTCATCACACTTTCCAGCGGATTGTTGATCTCGTGTGCGACCGTGGCTGCGAGCCGGCCCATACCGGCAATTTTTTCGCTGATGCGAAGCGCCTCTTCGGTTCGCTTTCGTTGGGTGAGGTCGCGGGCGATCTTGGAAGCGCCAATCACCACTCCCGCCGAGTTCTTAATGGGAGATATCGTTAGTGAGACCTCCAGCCGTTCGCCATTCTTCTTGACGCGCCACGTTTCGTAATTCTCGATTCGTTCGCCCGCCCTGAGCCGCGACAAGGTTGTGTTTTCCTCTGCCTGAAGCTCCGGAGGAATCAGGATCAGGATCGACTTTCCAATCGCCTCTTCCGCCGAGTACCCGAACATTCGCGTCGCAGCCGCGTTCCAACTGGTAATAATGCCTTGCAGGTCTTTCGAGATGATCGGGTCGTAGGAGGATTCGACGATGGCAGCCAACCGCAGCTCGGCTTCCTCGGCGGTCTTGCGCTCCGTGACGGCAACCCGTTCCGCTTCACTTAACTCCGCCTCTCGTTTTCTGAGAGCCTGCTCTGCCCGCCTGCGGTCAGTGACATCGCTATGGACGCCGACAGCGCCCTCGAACTCACCTTGCTCGCCGAATATGGGGGCGGTGGAAACCCGTGCCCACAATTCCGATCCGTCCTTCCGGCGGTAGCGGATTTCGACCTCCTCACTTATGCCGCGGCGGCGGCGCGCGATGGCCTCTCGTTCCGCGGGAACATCTTCCGGGAACATGAACTCCAGAAGATTTCGGCCGGCCATCTCCTCGGAAGAGTAGCCAAGCATCTTGGCCATGCGGTGATTCACGAACCTGGTGCGGAGCTGTGCGTCGATTGCCCAGATTCCGTCGAAGCTGATTTCGAGCAGACGCAGCCCGTCCTTCTCGTGAAGGATGGGAGCGAAGCCATAATCAGGATAATTTTTCAGTTTTCCCATCTATTGCGCTTCTGTCACAACTGTTTCGGCGAAAGGTGGCATCCGGTAGCGTTTGCCGGGTTGACAGTCAGTCCGGCGTCGATAGCTCGGGATGCACCTACTCTGAAAACACCGCCTAGTGACCTCGAACTCCATCTGAGATTCCGGAAAACCGCCGACTGTTGCCAATCCGCATCTGCTATGATGCGGCAACCTAACTTCAAATCAAGAAGTTCATTGGCGATCACGGGCCATTCAGCAGCAGAGTTCCTCGTCTTGAGCTGGCGCTGAGCAGCCGGGATCGCCATTGACGCGAGCCTGTAACTTCGCTAGGGTGATCCAGAGTTCCCCGTATGACGTGCGAACACGCTTGCTTCACGTTACGGAGCAGTTCGTGTTCGGCGATGCCGTCAGGGAAAAAGGTGAGTGCACACAACAACACAACAACATTGCGGAGCGTTCCTATGGCAACAGCACTGAGAATTGCCGTTCTGCCGGGCGACGGTATCGGTCCGGAGATCGTGGCGGAAGCCATTCGAGTTCTACGCGCGGTCGAGGAAAAATTCACTTCGTTCAGGATGGACTTCCAGTTCCACGATGCCAGCGTCGCGCGCTATAGCCGGACCGGTGTTGCCATGCCCGATGAGACCTTCAACGACTGCAAAGCCGCCGACGCTATTCTGCTTGGCGCCATGGGCATACCCGAGGTTCGTTTGCCGGACGGCACTGAAGTGCAACCGGAAATCGTCTTGCGCCTCCGCTTCGCGCTTGATCTCTATGCCGGAGTGCGCCCGGTGAAGTATTACGAGGGAGTGACCAGCAGGTTGATGGACCCCCGGATCGACTACGTGGTAATGCGCGAGAACACCGAAGGTTTGATCGGCGCACGCGGAGGCGGCAACGTCTTCCATGACCAGGTGGCAACCGACACCATGGTCATCACCCGTTACGGCACCGCGAAAATTGTCCGCGCCTCGGCAAAACTCGCGCAGGCAAGAGCCAGAAAGTTTGGGCGTCCCGGCAAAGTGACGTGCGTAGATAAGAGCAACATACTTCGTTCCTATGCATTCTTCCGGAAAGTTTATGACGACGTCATGGCCGAGTTTCCCGACCTGGAAAAAGATTATGCTTACACCGACGCGATGACGGTCAACCAGATTCTGTGGCCCGAAAGATACGACGTCATCGTGACTGAGAATGCCTTCGGCGACATTCTGTCCGATCTGGGCCCGGCGACCGTTGGCGGCATGGGCATGGCTCCCTCCGGAGACATCGGCGATCAACACGCCGTCTTCCAGCCTTCTCACGGTTCGGCTCCGACCATTGCCGGCAAGGGCATTGCCAACCCCATAGCAACAATTCTTTCGGCGGCCATGATGCTGAACTGGCTGGGCGAACGACATCCAAACTTGAAGCTGAAACAGGCAGCCGACTTGATCGACAATGCCGTCGCTCGGTTCATCCGCAAAAAGGAGGGCCTGACGGTCGACATCGGCGGAAATGGTTCAACCAAGTCGACCGGCGATGGCATCATCCGGGAGATCGAAAACACAAAAATCTAGCGCGGTGTACCGGAAGTTCCCGAATTGTTCCTCCGGGCAGGGTGCCGGATTTGTTATTCTTCTAAGTAAGTGGTATTGCGCGACGAGTTTGCTACGCAAGCGGCAGCTCACCCGTGGGGTTTTCTGGATCAACGAATTCGTGATCGCTTCAGTACCGCTAATCAGCAGACCTTTCCGGTCGGTGCATGGATGGCACACCTATCATGAAGACCTTACCCTCTAAAGTGGCGGTGTTTGACACGACGCTGCGAGACGGCGAACAAGCGGCGGGAACACGTCTTGGAACTCGCGACAAGCTGACCTTGGCACGCCAGTTGGCTCGGCTCAAAGTCGACATTATCGAGGCGGGGTATCCCGCTTCCTCGCCCGGTGACTTCGAGGCCGTCAGGCTGATATCGCAAGAGATCGAAGGGCCTGTCATTTGCGCTCTGTCGCGTGCCGTGCCCGGGGACGTCGAGGCTTGCGGTAAAGCTCTGGCCAAAGCGAAGCGTCCGCGTATCCATACCGGCATCGGCGTCTCCGACATTCATGTCATGGGCAAGTTCAGGGATGAGCGCTACGGCAAGACTCTGGGCGAGAAGAAGGTCAAGATGGTGAAGATGGCCGTCGACGCCGTCAAGCGGGCCCGCAGCTACGCCGACGACGTGCAGTTCTACGCCGAAGACGCGGGCCGCGCCGACCCCGCCTACCTGTTCGAAATGTTGCAGGCGGCGATTGACGCCGGCGCGACCGTCGTCAACATCCCCGACACTACCGGCTACACAATTCCCGAGCAGTTTGGCAACTTGATCCGGGCCATCCGCGAGAACGTGCCCAACATCCAGAAAGCGACGATCAGTGTGCACTGCCACGACGACCTCGGCTTGGCCGTAGCCAATTCGCTGGCCGGCATACGCAACGGCGCTCGCCAGGTGGAAGGCACGATCAACGGAATCGGCGAACGCGCCGGCAATGCCGCGCTGGAAGAGATCGTCATGGCCCTGCGCACGCGCAGCGACTTCTTCGGGGTAACTACCGGAATCGACACTCGCGAGTTTTGCCGCACCAGCCGCATGACCTCCGATATGATGGGGATCGTTGTTTCCCCCAACAAGGCGGTCGTGGGCGCGAATGCTTTTTCCCACAGTTCGGGAATCCACGTTGATGGATTCCTCAAGGATCACCTTACTTACGAGATCATGCGGCCAGAGGATGTCGGCATGGGAGACAGCCGCGTGGTGTTGACCGCGCGAACCGGCCGGGCGGGCCTTCGCGACCGTCTCGTGAAGCTTGGGTACACGCTCTCCAAGGAAGAACTGGATCTCTCCTACCAGCGTTTCCTGGCCGTGGCCGACAAGAAGATGGAAGTCTTCGACGAGGATATTGTCGCCATCATCCACGACGAATTGCACCCGGTGCCGGAGATCTGCCAGCTTCAGTATATGCACATCTACACCGGAACCTCCGCCATCCCCACCGCCACCGTCCGGCTGCGCGTGAAGGACGAAGTTCGACAGGGCGCGGCCATCGGGGACGGTCCCGTGGACGCCGTCTACAAGGCCATCGCGGCCTTGACCGGCACTACCGCCAAGCTCATGCGTTACGAAATTCGCGCCGTAACCAGCGGCACCGAGGCCATGGGCGAAGTTACCGTGCAACTCGAGGTTGGCGGAAACAGAGTGGTGGGACGCGGTGCTTCGACCGACGTGATCGAAGCCAGCGCCAAGGCATACGTAGACGGGCTGAACCGGCTCGGATAAGTGATAAGCAATAAGCGATAAACTAAGCCGCGTTTTTGTTTCGGGGTTGCCGGGATTATCCTTTTGCTGACCACACAATGCTTGCTCTGGCTACGGTTACGGGTGCTTTGGCAGCCTTGATTTGGGCATCTCTGATGCTTGCCCGAGGCGGTTTCTGGCGTGCCGGACGATGGATCGCCCCAGTGCCGCGCGCTTGCTCTGGCGCGCCTCGAGTCGCCGCCGTTATGCCCGCGCGCAACGAGGCCGAATTCATTGCCGCCAGCGTCGTATCGCTGCTCAATCAGGGTGTCGACGTCTTTCTGGTTGACGACCACAGCTCGGACTCCACCTCCGCTATCGCCCGTACCGCCGCGGCCAGTGCCGGCAAGTCGGCTTTGCTCACGGTTATTGCGGCCGAACCGCTGCCGCCGGGCTGGTCGGGAAAGTTGTGGGCGGTCAAGCAAGGCGTGGACGGCGCGCTTAAGACTTCTCCGGATTTCCTGTTGCTGACCGATGCCGATATCGTGCACGATCCGCACACAGTCGCCACTTTGACCGCCCTGGCTGACAGCGGCTACGATCTTGTGTCTTTCATGGTGAAGCTGCACTGCCGGAGCTTGCCGGAGAAATTGCTGATTCCGGCCTTCGTATTTTTCTTTTTCTTGCTTTACCCGCCTGCGTGGATTCGCGATTCGCGGCGCGGGAGTGCGGGCGCAGCCGGCGGGTGCATATTGATTCGTCCGCGGGCGCTGGCCCGCGCTGGGGGCCTGGAGGCAATACGCGGTGAGATTATCGACGACTGTGCCCTGGCGCGCGCAGTTAAACGTAGTGGAGGTTGTGTATCGCTCTGGCTCACCAATACCAGCGCGAGCGTGCGCCCCTACGAGTCTTTGGCTGCCATCGGGCGGATGATTTCCAGAACGGCTTTCAATCAGTTACGCCACTCCGCATGGCTGTTGTTCGCCACCGTGCTCGGCCTCATCATCGTTTATCTGTCGCCCGTGCTATTGCTGTTCGCGCACGGCACGGCGCCGGTCATACTCGGGGCGCTGGCGTGGGGACTGATGGCATTCACCTATTTCCCAATCGTCAGGTTCTACGGATTGCACGCGGGCTGGGCGCTCACGTTGCCTCTCTCGGCGGCCTTTTACGCGGGCGCCACCATGCACTCCGCCATCAGGTACTGGTCCGGACGGGGCGGTCAGTGGAAAGGCAGAGTGCAAGACGCGCCAGCAGCCCAGCGCCAGTATTCACCTGAAGAGTCATCCGGGCGACGGCGCTGATTTGCCAACCTCATGCGCGCGCCTGCACAATACTCGTGTGCTGTCGATCCAACTCAGGAGGACCGCAAAGTGAAAAAACTCATTGCCGTGCTGACATTAGTCTCCATCCTGACTCTTTCCGCCGCGGCCAAGAGCAAAGAGAATTCCCGCGTTGAAAACGCCGGCGAGGTCATGACCGAGATATTGAATGTTCCCGACGACATTCCACAATCGCTGCTCGACAAAGCCGATTGCGTCATCGTGCTCCCTTCCGTGCTCAAGCTCGCGATCGGCATCGGCGGAAACTATGGCAGAGGCGTGATGACCTGCCGCACCAATGACTTCAAGGGACCGTGGGGACCTCCCTTGATGATGGCTTTGGAAGGCGGAAGCTTCGGCTTGCAGTTGGGAGGTCAGGCGACCGATTTCGTTTTGCTGGTGATGAATGACGGCGGAGCCCGCGGTATTCTAAGCGGCAAGGTAAAGTTGGGCGCGGACGCCTCTGCCTCAGCCGGCCCCAAAGGACGCGATCTGGCTGCCGCTACCGACGTTACAATGCGTTCGGAGATTCTCAGCTATTCCCGTTCCCGCGGGCTGTTCGCCGGGATTTCCCTGGAAGGCTCGACCCTTCGACCGGATAATAGCGCCAACAAATCACTTTATGGCAAGGAAGTCCCCCCCAGGGAAATTGTTCTGAACAAGGCAGTAGCTCCGCCCGCCTCGGCCAAGCTGCTGCTCAACACGCTGAACAAGAAGTCGCCCAAGCATGAATAGCTAAAGCGGCAAACCATGATCGCCGAATCCGGGACCGCGGCAACTCACCGGCGGTCCCACTTTCCTTTTTCACGCAGGTCCGCAATTTCCCGCTCTGCCATTTCACGCAGACGAAGGTAGTCGGGCTTTGCCACGCGGTTCAGAGGCATTTCGCCCGGCTGCAGCAGCACGTAGTGACGAGGGCGCATGTAGGAGGCAAGCCCGCGCGCGTGCCTTTCCAATATGGGATCTGACAAGCTGACCCCGGGCTTCATCTCAACGAAAGCAACGATCGCTTCGGAGATCAATGCGTGCCCGACACCAACGGCGGCGCAGGCGGCTACATACTCCGCGAGTGCGCAGAAATGGTTTTCAACGTCCGCTGGAAACACCTGGTACCCGGAAGGTTTAATCACCCACTTGGCTCGTCCTGAAAGATGGACGCCCTCGCTATCCTTGAAGCCAAGATCGCCGGTGTAGAGAAAACCATCGCGCGAAATCGTCCGGGCTGTCGCTTCAGGATCGCCGAGGTAGCCCAGGAATGTCTGCGGCCCATGAAAACAGATGTGGCCGATTTCCCTTTCCGGCAGTTCTGGCGCCGCGAAGCCGTCCTCGCGCATCTCCCCTCGAATGGAAGCCGCATACACCGGCATGTCCACTCCCAGGCTGTTCAGGCAGGCCTTTGCGTGTTCTCGCGGCTGGAGCTGATAAGTGCAGAAACCGGCCGTTTCCGTCAGCCCCAGCCCGGTGCCGGCCCAGGGCGCCATGGCCGCCATCTTTTCGATGAACGCTTCGGGCACTTGCTGGCCGCCGTATGCCACGAACTCGAGGCTCGACAAGTCGAACCTGTCGTAATCTTTCAGCCGCCATTCGAACTGAAACTGCGCCGGAATCTGTCCCAGGACTTGCACCTTGTATTCCTGGATAGCTCGCAGCGAACGCAGCGGCTCGAAGGCCGCAAGAATGATTGCCGTTCCACCACTGAAGAATGTGCCCATCAGGAGTTCGGTCTGACAGCCCACATGGGAGGGCGGCAGATTCACCAGCGTCCGCATGCCGGAATCACCTCGGAAAAACGCCCGGCTGATGCACATCGCCTGGCAAGTGATATTGCGATGCGAGAGCAAGGCAGGCTTGGGACTGCCGGTTGAACCGGTGGTGAAGATAACCAACGCGCCATCGTTCTCATCCACGCCTGCCGTGGCGCGTTCGAACGCCTCGCGAACCCGCTTTGCCGAAGCCGCCTCCCCGCTCGCCAGCTCCGACGCCCGGGCCAGCATCTGCCGCATCGTCAAGAGCCCGTTACCGGAATCCTCCAACGCAGTCGCCGCATCTCCGTCCAAAAAACACAGGCGATGCTCGACGAACGGCGCCTCGGTTTCGACCATCTTCCCGAGCAGGCTGAAATCTCCCGCCGCCGGCACGTGCTGCAACTCTGCGCCAAGGAACGCGAACCCTCTCGGTCGAAGCAATCCAAGGTTGCGAATCATCTCGGCCGGCGAGAGTCTCAGGTCGAGAGGCACGAAAATGACGCCAATGCGAAAGCAGGCATACTCGATAAGGATGTGCTCGGTCGACAACGGCAGTGCGCTGGCGAAGCGGTCGCCATTCTGGTAGCCCATCTCGACCAACTGCATGGCCAACCCTCTGGTGATCCGTTCCAGGCCGGCCCAACTGATCGCTTGTCCAGTGTCCGCACTGATAATTGCCGGATGGCCAGGCCTCTCATGGGCCCACTTTTCCAGCACGGAATGAAGCAGGTGGCGGTCACGAAAGCGTTCGTTGTAGTCTTCGAGGGAAAGAGGATGAACTGCGCGCGGCTGGGTCATGGAGACTAGATTTTACAACTGCCTTGGCGATTGACTAGGCCAGCCGCGCAAACAAGCCTCAGTGATCGCAGCAGAGGCGGCGGACGGCGTAGGCAACTCTCCGCCCTCGGCACAAGACTTACCCAGCCTGCTGAGCCCTGAGTTCACATTGGTTAATGGCGCAAGCGATAAGGAAAGAGTGCTTCTGCTTGCGTGATGGCGTATCGGCGGTTACGCGGACGACAGAGCCCCTGCATGAGGCTCGCGCCGGGCAGTGACCCGCGAGTTCCTCGGGCATTTCGAACACCAACTGCAGTTCCGTACCAACCGGCAAAGACGTGGTATGACGAAACAGTAGACCAGAGCGGCTGATATTCTCGCTTGTCGCCTCGACCCACTCGGCGGCTCCGGGCAGGCGGAATTGCACGGAGACTCTATGGCGCAAGCGCCGTTCGCGGGGCATCCACGCCACCCGCGTACCGCACTTTCGAACGGATGACCGCACATGCTCGGTGACGCTATCTTCTTCGTCTTCGGCCAAAGCGAGCCGCCGCATCTTGCCCCAGTCGTACATGTATTTGGCGCCGCAGTGAACGCAGAGCTGGTAGTAGTCACCGTTTTCAGCACGCCTCGGCCAGGCAAACTGGTGCCGACAGGAAGACAGGAATCGCTCTATCAGGCCCCCGCTCATGACTGATATCTTTCCGCGTTTCCAGCGGAAATGCACGTTACCGAAGTAGGTCTTGGCGGCCCGCCGAGGTACAGTGGCCCCATGACTCTCCCACTGAATTGCGACCGCCAGCCACTCGCAGGTGAAAACCAACATTCCAGGACAGTTCCCGGGACAGCAATCCGGGAATTGCCTAACAGGTTGCGGAAAAACTCGTGCCAGTGTCATCCCGAGGTCGCGCCGCTTTTGCGCGACCGAGGGATCTGCTTTGCTTCCAACTCGCGCAAAAGCAGATCCCTCGCTGCGCTCGGGATGACACCCTCGGAGAACAGTTTTTCAGCAACCTGCTAAGAAGCGACATAAACATAAAAAAGGGCGCCTTGTCGGCGCCCGTCCATCGAAACTTAACTGTACTGCCTACACCTGCATGATCTCTTTCTCTTTGGCTTCGGCCATCTCTTCCATCTTCTTGATCTCGTCGTCGGTCAGCTTCTGGATCTGATCGAGTGAGCCGCGCTCTTCGTCCTCGGTGATCTTCTTATCTTTCAGTGCTTTCTTGATGGCTTCGTTGCCGTCGCGCCGGATGTTGCGAACCGCCGTACGGTGCTCTTCAAGGACCTTGCCGAGGTGCTTCACCAGCTCCTTGCGGCGTTCGCCGGTGAGCGCCGGTATCGGTACGCGCACGATCTTGCCGTCATTCATGGGATTCAACCCAAGCCCGGCGCTACGTATGGCCTTTTCGATGGCCGACATGACACTGGGATCGAACGGCTGTACGGTGATCATTTGCGGATCGGTAGCGTGCACTTGCGCGACCTGGTTCAGAGGCATCGACGATCCGTAGCAATCGACGTGAATGGTGTCCAGCATGTTGACGGAGGCGCGGCCGGTGCGGGTCGCCGCCAATTCGCGGCGAAAGTCTTCCACCGCTTTTTCCATGCGAGACTTCAGTTGTGCGTAGGTTTCTTTCAGAGCGGCCACTGAGGCCATGCTGACTTGAGCCATAGGTCTGCCCGTCTTAAGAATAGGATTTCAAAACAGCGATTATAAACCCGGAATTGCTGAACCGGTTCACTCTTCTGGTTCGGGTGGTGTCCTAATATGGAGCACCACGCGAAAGCACCCGCCTTTTTGCCAGTTTGGCTACTAGGGAATCTCTGATCAAGGGCCGTTGTGCCGCTACGTGTGTAAGTTCGCGGTTTGCATAGCGGCTTTGGTGCTTCCTGAGGTTACGTTCCTGCCCGGCGGCACTCCGCCGTGATGCCGTGG
>Ga0181539_1005284_pt1 | contig 10496 bp, 4 predicted proteins | sample PEATcosm2014_Bin_46_FD_119767 | JGI IMG/M metagenome (GOLD analysis project Ga0181539, IMG submission 119767) | Peatland microbial communities from MTU Mesocosm Facility, Houghton, MI, USA - PEATcosm2014_Bin23_60_metaG | ecosystem: Environmental > Terrestrial > Soil > Wetlands > Peat | place... | reverse complement strand
GCTTGCGTGGCTCTGCTCGGAGGGCTTCTAGTGGGCAGCCACGTGAGGGCGCAGAGCGTTCCCACTGCTCCGAGCGCGGAACAACAGAAAGCCGAGCATGAATACTCCGAGATGCTCGCACGCGTTCAGCAAGGGGACATGACCGTAGACTTTCGCGCCTTTCGAGTCGCGGGAGCACTAAGGTCCGGTCCTCACGCCAGTCAACTCGAAACGGAGGAGCGCACCGCGTTTCGCAACATCACGGTTTCGGGCGATTGGACGGGCGCTCTGGATTCGGCGAAGCGGGCGCTCGACCGGAACTACGCAAGTCCCATTGCCCACTTCGACGCGATGGTCGCCTCCCAGAAGCTACAACAGGCAGATGAGGCGGCCGTCCACGAGAAGATCCTAAATGCGCTGCTTGACTCGATTCGCCAATCCGGTGACGGCAAGAGCCCGGAGACCGCCTACTTCGTCGTCGCGGTTCAGGAGGAATACATTTTTCTGAATCGCGTCCTACACCTCCAGGGGAAATCCCAAAGCTGGGTGAGAAAAGACGGCCATTTCTATGACCGCTTGCTAGTGCTTGATCCAGCCACAAACCAGACCCAGTATCTTTGGTTCAATGCGGATTTCGACTCGAGTGATGCGGTCGCCAAGGCAACAACCAAGGATGGCGTTTTAGCGACGATGAATGTAATTCGCCCCGGTGCCGCGCCGGGGGCGCTCCCTGGCTTGGCACAAGCGCCTCCAGATGCTCCATCGCAGGCCGGTGCATCCGATGGGAATATTCCTCGCTCAGGGCAGTTCCATCTCACGGATGAAAGCAACTCGGAGTCAGCCACAGCACTATGGGTGACGTACAGCCTCAGCGGCACCTACACCGTGCAACGGGATTATGTAGCTGTCACTATCGAGTCCGGTTTCGCCAGCGCGTCACGCGAGCAGCCTTCAAATCCAGTATTGCACTCGCTGCAGGTCGGCGTCTGTTATCAATCGCCCTTGCCATCGGATGGCGGGCGTTGGTTCGGGCCGCTCCTTTCACCCCAGAATCCAGCTCTTTCTTTGAACGACGCTGTGCTGAAGGCCGGGCAGACATACAAGCTGCCACCCGCGACCATACGGATTCCACTACCGAAGATTCCGCCCGCCCCCAACTGGCTGTGCAGTCTCGTAATGGAGAAGAATGGAAGAAGCGCTTATTACGCTCACGACGCGGGCCGGCCCAACTTGATTTCCCATGACCTTCTCGCGCGTAGGTATTCCGTTCCGGCGCAACCTAGTTCAGCCTACGTCTTCCCCAACCCGCCGGCATATACGTCGGCAGACCCGAATCTCGGTGTTCCGCCCAACACAACCATCCTAGACAATTTCAACGGGTCCTCTGCAGGTCAGGCCTTTGGCGTCACGTACGTCCAGCTTCCCGGAGCGCAGCCATCCGAGCACGGCGCGTCGTTCAGCCAGAATTCGCACAGTCGCATCGAATACCGGCAGGGTATTCCCAGCGAGGGCACGTTGGAATGGTGGATCAACGTCGCAAACGGTTATTCCTATCACGATTTCCGCTCCCAGGCCAACGAGGATCAGGCCCTAATATTCTCGACTGATTCGTACGGAGGGGACGTCACATGGCCGGGAGCCGCGAAGCTCTTCGTTTCCGCAAACGGCGACGTATCCCTTTTTATAGCGACGAGCAAATACAACCAACCACCCGTACGACCAATTGAATTCAAAGGGACGCCTTTCAGATTCAATTCCTGGCACGCCGTCGGTGTGAGCTATGGCAGCCAAGGCGAACTTATCATGGTCGATGGCAGGGTGATGGCAAGCGCACCCGCGCAAACACAGACGCTGGGAGCTGCCGGAAATCACCAAGCACCGCTGGATATTCCCACAATCGGAGAGACCGTTTCACACTTCTGGGCTCTGCGTCGGTACGACGGAGGCTTTAACGGCACAGTCGCTCTGTTCCGAGCTTCTAGCGCTCAAAAGGACTGGTATCTCGCGCGCGGCGTTACGCCTGACTTTCGCCAACCCAATTTGAGTTCCCCCGACCAATCGGCGCTTCAAGCCACTCCGCCCCCCGTACCGCCTCCGCAAGACGCGCTTCCGGCCCAGAGATCCCTCGCCCGCCTAGGTAATTTCCATTTGATGCAGCAGGGGGGCTCTGCCTTCTGGGCCATTCTATATAGTGTCGATGGTACCTACGAAGTGCGGCCCGACGAAGTTATCGTCAAGATTCAGTCTGGCTCAGCAAGGATATCTGACTCTCGACCTGTAAACGAGGTCCATCGGCTTCGCAATCTGCAGCTTGGGGTGTGTTCTCGGGTCTCTGAGAATGGGGCCTGGGACATTTCGCCGCGCGGTCCCGGGTCCGTTATGGTCTCTTTCAACAATGTTACCTTAAAGCACGGAGACACCTACGACTTTCCCCCCATGACTCTCAAAGTGCCGTTGCCGGCGGAGCCCTTGCCCCGTAGGAATTGGCTCTGCGGTGAGCTCCATGACGCAATCGGAGGATATCCCGCTCACGATGTCGGCTCACGGCCCTTGGTTCCTTCTGAAGCTGTTCTCCCTGTGAGCACTCCAGGAATTCTGCATTCTGCTACGAAGCACGCGGTCAGCCACGAAATTTCCGAAAGGAAACCCGAACTTATTCTGCAGACGGGCCACGCAAACGCGGTGACGAGTGTTGCATATAGTCCCGACGGTCGCTGGCTGGCCTCGGGGTCTGAAGACCAAACGGTCATTTTGTGGGACCCTGCAACCGGACACGAGTTGCGTAGCTTGAGCGAGCACGTGGGGCCTGTTCGGGCGGTCGCTATCAGTCCCGACGGGCGGCGACTGGCCGCTGCAGGCGGAGGCATCTCGATTACAATCTGGGATGTGGAAACGGGTCGCGAAATCCGGACCATTACTGGTGACACGACCACCGTGGGGCAAGCTCAATTTAGACTCGAAGTGGAGACTCTCGCGTTTAGTCGTGACGGAGTTTGGCTCGCCTCGGGGAATTGGGACGGCCAGATCTCACTTTGGGAGGTGGATACGGGTCGCGAAGTGCGAACTTTTGACTCCGGCATTCACCACGTCATTGGTGGAGGTGCCAGGACATTCGCTTCCTTGGCCTTGAGTCCAAACGGAGAATTGTTGGCATCGGCGGCTAATGGAACCGACGGCGTGAACCTATGGAACATCAAGACGGGTAAACAGCTCCCTTTATGCGGGGGCCAATCCAGTCCCACCACCAGCGTGGCCTTCAGCCTGAGTGGGCAGGGCCTCGCCACGGGAAGCAAGGACGGAACTGTAAAGCTCTGGGATGTTCCAAACGGGAAGGAAGTACACACTCTGTCCGGCCATACAGGGGCAATTACAGATGTCACTTTCAGCCCCGATGGCCTCCTCTTGGCATCAGCAAGCGAAGACAAGACGGTTAAGCTGTGGGACCCTACCGCGGGTAGAGAACTAAGAAGTCTGGCTGCACATTCTGGCTCGGTTACGGCTGTGGCCTTTAGCCCGGATGGACTCACACTCGTTTCTGCTAGCGTCGACAAAACACTCAAATTATGGGAAGTGAAGACAGGACAGGTCCTGCGGAGCTTAACAGGTTCATTCACCCAGGTGAGCATTGCTGCTTTCAGCCACGATGGTCACTGGGGAGCCTCCGCCGGCGAGGGCGGTACCGTAAGAGTGTGGGACAGTTCCTCCGGAAAACAAGCGAAGAGTCTTCAAGGGAACGCGGGCTGGATCACTGGCTTGGATATCAGCCCTGACGGTCATCGTTTGGCTTCAGCGGGCAATGACGGAACGTTGAGCATTTGGGAGTTATCTTCTGGAAGACAAGTGCTAAATCTGCATCCGACTGGGGACACAAATTCCTTCGCAAGCGTTGCCTTCAGTGCCGACGGCAATTTGCTTGCTTGGTGCTGGCGGCAAAGGGTCAAAGTTTATGATCCGAATACCGGGGGCACAGTGCAAGACCTCCAGGAGTTTGCCGGGTTCCCCTTAGCCGTCGCATTCAGCCACAACGGCCGCTGGTTGGCAGCGGGCAACACACTCTGGGACTTGTCCACGGGGAAAAAGGCGCACGAGTTCAGGGGGCATATCCAGAGAACCGGGCCCGACACTTTCCGGGGTTTCGCAGTTGGAGGGCTCGCTTTTAGCCCTGATGATCGGCTGCTGGCGTCGGCAGGTGACGACGGGACAATTATTCTTTTCGACGTCGAAACGGGACAGGAATTGCGAACTTTCCATGGCCATACTGCGCAGGTCAGAGGCGTCAAGTTCAGCCCTGATGGACGTTGGCTGGTCTCGGCCGGATGGGACAAGTTGGTCAAGGTTTGGGAAGTTGCGACAGGGCAGACGGTACTTAATCTGGTTGGGCACACCGGACGGGTAAATAGCGCGAGTTTTGAATTCGGCGCACGTTGGGTTGTCTCAGCGGGCTCAGATGGCACGGTCCGAATCTGGGATCCGAAGGAAGGTGAACTAGTCGCCACCTTGTTGTCTCTGCGGGAAGGGGCTGACTGGCTCGTTGTCACACCCGACGGCCTCTTTGATGGATCAAACGCTGCGTGGGGGAAGGTTCTTTGGCGTTTCTCAAGCAGCATGTTTGATGTGGCGCCTGTGGAACGGTTCTTCAATGAATTCTATTACCCAGGACTGCTCGCAGATATCCTTGCTGGCAAAGGGCCTAAAGCGCCACAGCATCTCCGACAACGACCTTGAGAAGACCATCGAGCCTATCGACGCTGACCACATAGTTTTGGTCATCGACGCCTGTAACTCGGGCCAAGCCTTGGAAAGCGAGGAGAAACGCCGTGGACCAATGAACTCGAAGAGTTTGGCGCAACTGGCCTATGAGAAGGGGATATACATTTTGACGGCGGCGCTACCCGCCGGGATCGGCTGGCGCGGGTGGGACGTGCGGGCAGCCTGGAGGGCCACTCGACTGGACCTTGCATTGAGAGGCGGTCGGGTGTACGTTGTCTCTCAGTCGGAAAATGAAAACGGAAATCCGTGCCAAATAGTGGAGGGGGTATGGCGTGAACAAGAGAAGGCTCTACCCGCTGAGCTTAATATTCCTCGCCGCCCTCGCTTGCTCGGTGGAAATGTACGCCCAGGGTAACGCTCCACTGGCGGCGGGGACGGTGAGGTACTGGATCACCGCGACCAAGAATGCACACCCGGTTTCCGACCTCACGAGAGAGGACCTCCAACTCTGGATCGGCAAACAGAAACAGTCGATATCGGTCCTTGCCTTCAATCCGCCCGAGGCACTCAGGGTGGGGCTACTCGTTGACATGAGCGGAAGCCAAAAAGCCCAGTGGCCGAGTCCCGCAATTAGTCTTGCTGTTGACTTTTTCAGACGCGTGATCTGTCCTGGAGACCAAGCGTTCATTATACATTTTAATGATGTATATTACACGGATGCTCAACTAACTGACGACTTAAGGGTCCTTGATCAAGGCCTGGAACGTCTGGCGTCGGTGCATCCTTATGGAGGCACCGCGCTTTACGACGCCATCGTGGCGGCATGCTACCCGCGGGAGGCGGGTGGACCCACTCACCGGGCGCTGGTGCTGATTACTGACGGCATGGATGATGCGAGCCGGTATCCACTAGATCGGGCCATGGCCGTGGTCGGAAGGACGGGTACCCAACTGTATGTAATCGGAACAGGTCCTGAGTCAGCTCGTAACGTCCCGATTATGCTTCATTCCATAAGAGTGCTTCGTTCGATGGCAGACGCAACTGGCGGCGCGTTCATCCCGACCTCCAATAAGCGCGAAATGGAACCGGCCTTCAACTCGATTGCCGAACTCCTCCGGGCCCAGTACGCACTGGAATACCAGCCGGCTGGTGTGTCGCCTGGCAAAGAAGGAAATCGCATCAAGATCAAGTGCTCTCGACCAGGTGTGGAGGTTATAGCACCCGCGGACTACTGAGCTGTTAGTCATGGCGTGGTCTTTGTGTTCTGGGTTCTACATCCTGGTTCAGGCCACAAGCACGAGGTCTCGCGAGACGGAGACGTTTCCCTCTTGATAGCCAGGAGCAAATACAACCAGCCCGCGGCCTCGCCGACGCAAGCGCATGGCACAAAGTTCCGTTTCGGTGAATGGCACGCGATTGGGATCAGTTATGGCAGCCAAGGCCAATTCGTCATGGTCGACGAGGCGGTAGTTGCCTCCGCTCCGAACCAGACGCACGGGCTTGGGAGCGCGGGAAATCATCAGTCTCCACTGGATGTTCCCACGATCGGAGAAACCGTTTCCCATTACTGGGCGCCACACAAGTACGAAGGCGGGTTCGAATGAGTGGTGGCACGCGTCCGCGTCTCGCCAAAACAGCAAGACTGGGATTTAGCGCGCTTTATTGAGGAGTAGCTTCGGAGAGCAAGCAATGCCCGTCGTACTTTCCTGCCGGGGCAGTGCTGTTCCCGGGGGGCGAAGGAATCGTCGTCGGCTGCGGCGCGTCCGACGGCTCCAGCATTGAGCATGCCAGTGGCATCCCCCCGGAGTGGAGCTACTGCGTTTGGTGCCAAAAGCCTCCCTGCGCAACCCTCCCTTCCCCAAAACGGAGCGTCGGCGGCGGCCATCAGTCATCCGCCTAAGCTTTGGCTTGACCCCGCTGGTCGCCTCTCGATTGTGCTGAGTTCCATCAGTCGTAAGCCGGACGGAAGTTTTCAACTCCACGGGATATTGTTGCTTCCGGTCGCTCAACCTGGACCGGTTCCTCTCGACCCTGGCGCGGAGGTCATCGGGGTAGGAACGAGGATCCAAGGCCAGACTTCGCTCGCAGTTACCGACTTGGTTGTTCAGGGGGTCCGCTATAGATTGAAGGATGGAAGCGGCGTAACGAACGCCCAGACGCCGGCAGCCGGAGGGAGCGTGGATTTTGACCGCAGCCGGCTTCACGATATGCGGCCTACGGCTACTGCAGTTTATGAGATGGTGTCCGACAAGATTGGACAGCTGGAGCCTCAGAAATAAAAATTCCACTACGATCAGCAAAGTTTTATGGAATTTTTAACTTCCATCCGTTCTCGACAGTGAAGTCGCAAAGAAATGACTCGGATGAACAAGAGATCATGAGGAGGTTAAACATGCCAAACAAAAGGATCCTGAGAAAGTCGACTCTACTTTTGGTCCTATTTCTTTTCACGCTCATTCTGAGCTGGTTCGGATGTGGTGGTGGGGGGTCGAGCAGCTCTCCTGCCCCTTCGCCCAACCCCGTTCCTAGTATCACCACAGTTTCGCCTTCCTCGGTGACGGCGGGAGCCGGGGCACAGACACTGACGATCAATGGCACGGGCTTCCTCTCGAGCTCGACGGTGACCTACAACGGTGTCGCGACCACAGCTACCTACGTCAGTGCGAGCCAGTTGACCATCCCACTCACCGCCAGTGATCAGGCAGCAGCAGGGAACTACCCGGTCGTGGTAACGAATCCGGCGCCGGGTGGGGGAGCTTCGAATTCGGTCAACTTTACCGTCAACAATCCAACGCCCCAGATTACCTCTCTTTCACCCGACACCCTCGCAAACGGATCGCCGGCTACCACCATTACAGTTGACGGTGGCAATTTTGTAGCGACATCACAAATCCTGCTTAACGGTGGCTCCACCCCGACCACGTTTGTTTCTTCCTCCGAATTGACCGCGACAGTTCCCGCATCCTTCCTCGCCTCTGGAACTTCGGTTTCCGTTGCAGTTACCAACGCACCTCCTGGCGGAGGCACCAGCTCACCCGTCGCGCTTCAGCTTTGGTCCGTGGCTTCCTTGGCATTGCTTGCCGCACCGGCCGATGCCACAACTCCCAGTGGTCCGTGGGTGGCATTTGTCGTAGCTGAAGATGCATCCGGCAACCCCCTCGCGGGGCTGCCCGTCACCATGACGGCAAGTCAAGGCACGCTCAGTGTGAGCCAGGGATTGACCGATGCCAACGGCTCCTTCTCAACGACCATTACTCCACCTGCCGGAATCGCGGCTACCGCGGCTGTGGGCCTCACCGCGACGATCGGCGGCCAATCGGTCAGCACCAGCCTTGCGTTTACAGGCATTTCGACCGCGAATATTCCACCCGGAAATTCCGCCGCGCTTCTTCGAGCCAAACTTGGGGCTAAAGCAATTCCGAAGATCGCTGACCCGCCAACGATTGTTCCACTAGCAATCGGCATAAGCACCGCTGCCCCGGGAAGCACTACCCCCTTTGCCGCTCCCAACTATTGCTATACCAGTGCCGCTCTCTCCACCACGGAGACCGCCCAATGTGCCGCGCTATTCCAGGCGCAGAACATATCGCTCCAGCCTTCAAATCCATTTAAGGCTGCCTGCCGTGCCGCAACTGTCGCGGACACAGCCGTCGATATTGGCGAATGCCTCGGGACGGCGGTAACAGTCATCTCGTGCGCCACTGCGGCGACGGGAATCGGTTCGGTGATTTCGGCTGGCACTACCGACGCTATCTGCGCCGCAACCGTGGAACTAACGGCAACGACACTTGCGCCGGAATGCGCGGAATTTGTATTGGGCGCACTGACCAGCTATTTTTTCCCTTCTGCAGCTACAGCGGAGGAGCTGGTCCAGCTAAGCATTGAGCCCTCCGATAACCCTCTCGATTACTTCGTTACCTATTGCGACCTCGCGAAATCCACCACGGCCCCGTCCTCAGGCGCAGCCGTCGCACCGATTGCCGGGAACGGTTACCAGGGTTACAGTAACGGTCCAGCGCTCAGCATTGAGCTTAATTCGCCGACGGGAATAGCCCTCGACGGCAGCGGGAACGTCTATTTTGACGATGACGGCAACAGCGTGGTTCGCGAGTTGAGCGCCGCTGCCCCCCAACAGGTCACCACCTTCGCGGGCACCGGAACTGCGGGATACACGGGCGATAATGGTCCGGCCACCGCCGCGACTCTTAATCACCCCGCTCAAGTCGTTTTTGACGCTGATTACAACCTCTACATCGCCGATACTGAGAACAACGTCGTCCGCAAGGTTACAACGGAGGGCATCATCACCACCGTCGCTGGGACCGGAGAAGCCGGCTTCAACGGGGACAATCAGGATGCCACACAAGCCATGCTGAATTTCCCTGACGCCCTCGCCTTCGACGCAGCGGGCAACCTTTACATCGCCGATGCCAGCAACAACCGCATCCGTGTAGTGACAACCAACGGCGTCATCAACACGGTTGCGGGCAACGGGACAGGCGGCTATAACGGTGATAATATCTTAGCCACAAGCGCCGAGCTTAACTTCCCCTCACGTGTTGCCCTCGATTCTGCTGGCAACATGTATATCTCCGACTATAATAATAACCGCGTACGATTGGTAAACCGTTCAAGCGGTATCATCACGACGCTTGCGGGCAACGGCGCTGCGGGCTACCAAGGCGACGGGGGTGCAGCCGCAAACGCGGAGCTCAGTGGTCCGATCAGCGTGATCCTTGATGCCTCCGGCAACGTGTACATCGCCGACCTGGGAAACCGAGTGATCCGGGCTGTCAACATGCAATCCAGCCCGGCCACTTTGCTCGGAGTGCCGATCCAGCCGGGTGACATTGTTACTGTGGTAGGTGTGGTAGGCGGAGGAGGAACGCAGAGCGACTTGTATCCTGGCCAGAGCCTGAGCGTCAATCTCTCGTATCCTACCGGATTGCTCACGGACACGAGCGGAAATCTCTACTTCGCCGATGCCGATAACAACATTATTCTGAAGGTTACCAATGGAAATTGAAACTGGTACATGCTTCCGGGCCACCAAGCGATTCAAAATACCGGATAAAGTCTAATAGTAGAATGGGGATGAGCAAGCGTAACGCGGACCGGGCACGTGCAGGACAAGCCTGGCTGATCTCGTAACCTGAAAGGATCTTACCCCGTAATTGCCCATACAACAGGTAGCCGACCAGACGCGGGAATGAGCAATCCGACCGGCAAAGCTCTGGGAGGCGAACCCGCGAGCTGTAGTGAGAGCAAACCCGATTCGGCTCCGTTAGCGCGATGGGAAAGTGGCCAGTCTTGCAGGTGTGATGAAGCCTGCTGCCCGAAAGGATGTTCTCCGTTAGCGAGCCACGCCAGCGAGCGCTGACGCCATGAGTTCAGTGGCCGCCCGCAGCTTCGGGGTGTCGGCTTCCGTCATGCGGCCGACGTCGCCGTACTTGAAGGCGCCGCCACTTGCCCATTCAACTACCTCGCCGATGGCTTGCTTCTTGGTTGTGGCCACACGGCGTGCCGCCGTCAGGAAATCGTTTCGAAGCTGGTTGAACCCCGAATTTCCCGCCGAACCGTTCCCGTTGTTGTGCGCAGGAGGCGAGGCAGCCCCCTCGGCGGGTGGCGTGGCAGATCTATTCCCACCATTCGGGGTCGCGTTGTTTGCAGGGAACGAAGGCTTCGCCATCAGCTTTGATGCCGCGGCCCCTTCCACCGGTGGCTTGGCCGATCCGTTTCCCCCACTCGGGGCAGTGCTGTTCTCAGGGGGCGAAGGCTTCGGCGTTGGCTGCGGCGCGGTAGCGGCG
>Ga0181539_1005279_pt1 | contig 10502 bp, 13 predicted proteins | sample PEATcosm2014_Bin_46_FD_119767 | JGI IMG/M metagenome (GOLD analysis project Ga0181539, IMG submission 119767) | Peatland microbial communities from MTU Mesocosm Facility, Houghton, MI, USA - PEATcosm2014_Bin23_60_metaG | ecosystem: Environmental > Terrestrial > Soil > Wetlands > Peat | place... | reverse complement strand
TTCCGGCTTTCAAAGTCACAGGGCTCTTAATCGCGACTCTCTCGATTGTTGTTGTCAGCTTTATCGTTGCTTCGAACATCACTTCGTCAGCACGGTCGGTGGTGCTCCGTTGGCAGTAATCAAGCAGTATGTGGAGAACCAGAAAAATGTCTAAGGTATCCAAGCAACGTCGAGTCTACAAATTTCGCATGGAGCCGACAGCCGACGAGGTACAGAAACTTCTGTGTCAAGCGGGTGCGTCTCGGCTTGTGTGGAACCTTGCTCTGGATTGCTGTCAGACGTTCTACAAGCAGAACCACAAAGGCATCTCTCAGTCTCAGTTGTCCGCTGAACTGACCAAGTTCAAAACATCCCGACCTTGGATGTACGACTTCGACTCTCAGGCGTTGCAACAAGTTCTCAAGAATCTGTACCAAGCGTATCGCAACCACTTCAATCCGAAGATGCAAGCGGGCTTTCCGAAGTTCAAAACTAAGAAGAACACAAAGCAATCTTTTCGTATCCCTCAGCGTGTCACTGTCGAAGATGGGAAGGTGTACGTTCCTAAAATTGGCTGGATTAAGATACGCCAGTCACGGGAGATAGACGGTGAAACGAAGAGTGCTACGTTCAAGCGGACTGCTACTGGTCGGTGGTTTGTCACACTCGTTTCAGAATTTGAATTGACTGAGTGCCTACCAAAAGTCACTCCCGAGCAAGTATACGGCGGCGACCTTGGGCTAAATACGTATCTCACGTTGTCTGACGGCACAGACATTCAGGTGCCGAAGTTCTATCGCAGATACGCCAAGAAACTACGTCGTGCTCAACAGAAAATGTGTCGCAGAGTAAAGGGTAGTCGCAATCGAGCGAAGGCTCTGTTCGCCGTATCCAAAGTACACGAACGGATTGCAGACCTACGGGGCGATTTTGCTCACCAACTAACACACGGTCTGGTCATCAAGTATCCAGCACTGTGTCTTGAAAATTTAAGCATTGAAGGTCTTGCGAAAACCAAACTGGCTAAATCAATGCTCGACGCCGCATTCGGTGAAACTGTTCGTCAGTGGAAGTACAAGTCGCTTTGGAACAACACGCACGCCGTTCAAGCCGACAGATTCTTCCCGAGTACGAAACTGTGTAGTGAGTGCGGATACAAGAACAACAACCTGACGCTCTCAGATAGAGAGTGGACTTGCCCATCCTGCGAAACACGTCACAGCAGGGACGGCAATGCCGCTCTAAATCTAAAGGCAGAAGGTATCAGAATTCTCGTCGCCTCAGGGCATGTGGAGACGCTAAACGACTGCGGACAGTGTGTCAGTCTGGCGAAAGTCAGCAACGCTGGTTGAAACAGTTAAGGGCGACGTGAGTCGCCTAGAATCCCCCGCCTTTAGGCGTGGGGAGTGTCAAAGAGCCTGCCACCCTGCTCCGCGTAAGGTACAGGCGTGTCGCAATAGAGGCATTCCATCGTGAGTTCCACAATCTCAAGGCATGCTTTGCAGCGATACGCGGCTCTCCTGTCGATGACAGGGCGGGCATATCCAGAAGTCTCCCCGCACACGGGGCAGGGTGGTTCCGAGTTGCGGGGCAGGCATTTGTCCATTCGGCCTGTATATTTTGGTTCGGTTGGCGGGGTAGCAGGGATCACTATTCCCCGCTTTGTATCAGGTATCGTCGTGGGGTTTTCCTCTTCAATACGACAAACAAAATCGGCGGGCTCCTCTGCCTTGAATGATGTCTGAGTTGAACCCTGTCTGCTTTGAACCAAGTCTTTGTCGCTGGGGAGCGACTGGTCAATCGCTGTAGGGCGACTGGTTGGTTGCTGGGGAGCGACTGGCTGATCGCTCTGGAGCGACTGGTCAGGGGCTTCATCCAGTTGGTGGGGAGCGACTGGCTGGGCTTTTAAGTTACAGTTATTAGGGTACTTAGCCGACCACTCTCTATGGGTAATTGCGACGATCTTGCGGGCTTCCCACGTTCCATCTTTCTTGCGATTTCGCTCAGACTTTATCTCGAACCATCCCGCGGATATCAACGCCTTGCAATCGTCATAAACAACGTCTCTCTTTGTCTTTTGGAAACTGGCGGCGATGTCATCACCGTCGAAGTAGATGAACCCCCACTTGCTTTGGAGTTCTCGAACGGCACTGTACAGACCATATTGCCGCATAGTCATGTGATTGCGTGCGAAGCAGTGAGGGCTAGCCATTGGACACGCTCCCCTGCGGGCCTTGCTGGCCCTGACTCAGCGCTTCAACGACGGCTGCGAAGTCAGTGACGTTCAATTGTTTGAGGATGCGTTGTTCTGCTAGGACACTTTGGGGTAGGGGGTATTTACGAAGATTGAGACACTTGCGGAGTGCCTCTTTAGCTCTCGGTGACATATCGTTCCTTTCAGGTACATCAGGTGGTTCAAGTTCTACTGCGTAAAATGGATACTGGCCGCTCGGCTTCTCTCGAAGCGGGAGGACATCGAAGGAGGAGGTTTCGATGGAGCAGGCCAGTATTTGTCAAACTGTTAGTCTGATTCAGGTTGGTTTGTGTGCGTTTCTACGTGCGGCCCATCATCTGGATGCGTGTAGTCTGTATCAACATCCGTATTCGGATCATACGGGAGGTCATTACGCTTGCATAACTCGCTTAGGTCTACAACATCTTGATCACTGAGACAATCCGGCAACTTTTTCTTGAGGCGGGGTTTCGTCAAGCCGTGGTCTGAATCTAGCGTAGGAGCCCTCTTCAATTCGCTTTTACGAATCTCAACCAGCGCACCATCAGGTTCCTTGATGAACGTGAACTTCTCGCCATTCCACCCGATATAAACGAGGTCTCCATATATGATCTGATGGGAAGCAAGCAACCTCGCCAGTGGGACTGCAATTTGATTTTCGGCAGTACGTCTTATCTCTCTACCACCAAACTTTTCACTAAAGCCTAACTCCAATAAATGGCTTTTTGCCTCGGGGGTAATCGAGATCAGGAACGGAGTGGGGTTGTCCATCACTCTTGCCTGAATCTTTCCTAATTCAATATCCAAAATTGTTTTTGCGGACTCCATAGAGAGCGGATGAAAGAGCACGACCGCATCTAAGCGGTTCAAGAATTCGACTGCGTAATCCTTCTTCACGGCATCAAGCACAACTTTGTCAGTGTTTACGGGCTCTTTGTCTACGGAGAACCCGAGAGTGCCGCGCTCTGCTAATTCACTTGCTTTCTGTGTACCAGTGTTGCTGCTTAGGATGATGATGCTCTTTCGGAGGTCGGTAACGGTTGTATCTCCCATTCCCACGGTCCCACAGTCGAGCAAACCTAGGATTAGATTTCGGAGTTCATCGGCGGCTTTCTCGACCTCGTCGAATATTATGATCGCAACCGGGACCTCTTTTTTCTTTTTGTACTCGGTCATGTCGGGTACGTTTTTGTTTAGTGATTCAGTAGATAACAAACCTGCAGTACCATGTCCGACGTATCCCAAAGGCGATCCAACAAGGCGCGAAATTTCATGGCCGTAACTGTATTCTGCACAGTCGATACGCGTCAAACGATCTGCGGAGCCTAGCATTGCTTCAGCCAATGCCCTCGCCAATTCTGTTTTTCCTACGCCAGTCGGGCCTACGAACATCAACGATAGCCTAGGTCTGTTGGGTGAATTTAGTCCGCTCCAGCAAAGCGTAGCAGTGGCAATGATTCTTTCGATTGCAGAGTCCTGTCCGACGATTCGTGATTTGAGTTTGGCCCGCAGGTCTTCAGCCTGTTCGCCTAGGACTTCGGGATTAAGAGTAATGAGTTTTGGCTTCTTAGAGAACAACATGGCAGCACCTCTTTCAAAGTCTTCCAATGCTGCGGGCAATCCTTCAGGGCATCATGCCTGCTTACCCATGGTATATGTCCTCCGCACAAACCCCTGTTCCATGTCGAGCGATGTTAGTTGCTACCTACAAATCAGCCACAGAATCGTTAACACTCCAATGGCCGTAAACACTAGTGTTGCTTCCATCTACTCCTCATTCCTTCGTGATAAATGATAGTGCCGACCGCAACAGCCAACACCACGAAGACCGCGCCGAATACGAGCATCGCGGCTTGGATAAGAACATCAAAGATCGAGATCATAAATTCCTAGGTTCCGATTGCAATCCACGAGATATAACCCGGACTCGTCTGGTTAGTCCAAAACTGAGTTTTGGTGACGCTGTTCAACCCGATGTTACAACTCTGACTTTCCGCAGAGCAAGCTACAGTCGGAACAGTATTGAAGGCATCTGGGAAGACAATCGGGTGAGAACTTCCGCCGTTAGTGTATATACGTCCGCTCTGAATCACAGAAGCCGCTGGGTGCGGGATGACATTGCCCGAACCGTCGAGTACCACTACGACATTTGTGCCTGCCCCCGCAACGCCTGACCCTGCCGTTGCAGGAGTGCCTGTACCACCTGAACCTACCACAGTAGAAACAACGCCACTTGTGATACCTGATGCTAGCGTCTTTGAATAGGTGCTGCCATTAGCGATGTTATCTAGCGAAAGTGGACCAAGGAGGGTCCAATACGTGGTGTTAGTGACCGCCTCATTTGTGTTTGCAAGAATGCAAGCATAGATGTTGCCGCCACTTGATACCTGATTTCCCTGCACATATGCTACACTGTTGCTCCATGCGCCAAGGAGCAGGGCACTCGTACCAACTAACCCCCAATTTGTATTCGTTGGTGTAGGGGCACTGTTGGAATTGTTGACAACACAAATATAATAGTTGCCTTTGTAGGTGACTTCTTGACCGACTAAATAACTCGTAACTGATGACCATGCCCCGGTGAACGTATATGGAATGCCCGCTTCAAGAGCCACTGCCAATGTTCGCGCATAACTGCTGCCGTCTTGAATTGAGTCCAAAGTCGCGGGGCCAAGAAGTGTCCAATATGTTGCATTAGGTGGGGTATTGTTTGTATTCGCTTCGATACAAGAATAGACATTCCCCCCAAGCGTTACTTGATTGCTGATGACATACGCAGTAGCCGAAGACCATGGTCCCATCAACAATGCTGCACTGCCTTCAAGCCCCCAATTCGTGTTGGCTTGTGTAGGCGCAGAGTTTGTGTTATTGACGACGCAAATCCAGTATGCACCATTGTAAGTCACTTCTTGTCCCACAACATAATGCGTCGAACTTGACCACGCTCCGAGATATGTGTATGGCACGCCTGATTGAAGAGAAGTTGCAAGCGTACGTGCGTAGGTGCTGCCGTCAAGTATTGCGTCGAGGTTAGCAGGGCCGATCAATTGCCAGTCGGCAGAGGGCGGGGTAACGTTCGTATTCCCCGTAATACATTGGTATACGTTTCCACCGAGAGTGACCTGATTCCCTGCTACGTAAGCAGTAGCCGAGGACCATGCACCTAGTAAAATCGTGGAGGTTCCAAGCAGGGTCCAATAACCTGAACTTGGAGATGGGGCGTTGCCGGTGGAGTTACTGACGCAGACATAAAATGAGCCTTCATACGAGGTTTGGTTCCCGATTAAATAACTAGTTCCCGAATTATACGCTCCTAAGTAGTTGGCCGTACTAACAGATGAAATCTCCTGCCAATACGTGCCATTTGTCGGAGCATTACCTGTAGAGTTTACGATGCAGATGTAAAGGCTAGCGGGAGAACCGTAGGTTGTTTGATTTCCAACGGTGTATGCAGTGTCGCTATTGTATGCTCCTTGGAATTGGTTCGAAACAGTCCCTACTTGGACCCAATTTATGTTACCTACTGCTGGAGCGGAGTTGGTGCATGCCACAAGGCAGGCCCAATATGAGCCTGTATATGTCACTTCCATGCCCGGCTTGTATGTCACCACAGATGACCACACTCCTTGAAATGGTGTAGGAATGCCATTGGTTAAAGCACTCGCTAGCGTCTTAGCGTATGTGCTGCCATCGCTCACACTATCGAGATTAGATGGGCCAACGAGCAACCAGTTTGCGCTTGGCGGTTCTGAATTGATATTGGCTGTAGTACAACTGTAAAGATTTCCGCCGAGGGACACGATGTTCCCGTTGACATAGTTGACTGACGCCGACCATGCTCCAAGGTACAAACTGCTCGTGCCCTCTAGACCCCACGAGGTATTTGTCGTAGATGGCGCGGAGTTGGAATTTGGTGCGGTGCAAATCCAGAAATTTCCTTCGTAGATCGTCTCTTGGCCTACTAAATAATATGTAGTGCTGTTCCATTGACCCGTAAAGGTGTAGGGAATGCCAGCAGTCAATGCGACAGCCAACGTGCGGGCGTATGTCGCTCCATCCGCGAGGGAATCTAAATTTTCTGCGCCTTGGAGTTGCCAAAAATCAGAATTGCTAGGCGGCTCGATATCCCCATTGGCCACAAGGCAAACATAGGTGTTGCCGCCAAATGTCACGGTCTGGCCGGGATTGTATTCTGTAGAACCTGTCCATGCTAAAGGCGCAACTGTTGCTGTTATCGAACTAGCGGGCACGAGAACATCTTGCCCACCACGAACTATTAGATGCTGATCAGTGGCACTTGAACTGTTAGGTGCTGCCACTGGCAAAGCCGAAATCTTAATTACCGACATTGGTTCTCCTTTCACTCCCCGTACAGGTTAAGCCCACTCTCATCTGAGATAAAATCGCCTGCATCATCGATTAGATAAGTGGCCAGCGTCCCTGATGGATTGCCGGGTACACTCTGGCTAAGATCAAACTGTCCTCCACCAGTGCCAGATGATGTGATTTTTAAGATATTCGGACCCCAAACAGGTTGGCCCGCGGCGGTGTATCCTGTCACGGTGTAGTAGCCGCCCGCAGGAGTGGCGATATCATTCGCCCAGAGGTACTGTGGGGGAGTCACCGAGACCAAGCCGTTTACATCAAGGTTGATCATAATCTCGATACCCGCGCAAACTAGACAAGTGCCTGAGATACCACATGATTCATTAAGCACTGCCTTGAGGTAACCGAGTGCGTTTACTTGACCGCTCACTGTCTGAAACGGCGCTGTGCTGATTATTTGTGTCTTTGCAAATGCCATTATTTTCTCCCTAATATTGGATCAAAGAAAGTTGTGAGATATCGAAGGGATCAACCCCGGCTGGAATTACGCTTTCCTGAGAAAACACCAGTAACCCTGCGGCGTTATAGACATCAAACCTATATGTTGCCCAAGGGTCCATCAATGCCTGAGGGTAAAGCAAAAGCCCCCCTGCGGGAATGTCTCCATTGTTATCGAGTGGTACTGAGGCAAGTGGGCCGTATTCAAGTTGCGTTCCATCCGCACTAACAGTATCAGTGTTAATGCGAATCTTCAACGTCCCATCTGCTATCGGATTGCCTTGCGAGTCCATGAAGTGGCCTGTTATGCTCACTGTGTTACTCATCGATTTTCTCCCTCAACTGTTCCTCCACCCACGCATCTACACTTCCGAGAGATTGGTTGCTCGGCTGTAGATATTGCTGGCGCAACTGTTCACTCGGCGGGACAGGATTTCCATTTGCTGTTATTTCTCTGTTGCTCATCTGATTCTCCTAGACTGACTCAAGAGGCAGCATCACAAGGTTTAATTGAACCTGCTGTGGAATTCCGCTTAGGTTCGTTACAGCAAGGTACAAGTTCGTCGTCTGCGGGCTATCGGCATTCGCGCCACCTTGCCACGGCCAACTCCAAAAGTAAGGTGCTGTATCGAGTACAACATCGACAATTATGCCATTCGCCAATTCGGCTTTAGGGGGTGCATCCATCGCCCTAGTTGCGTCCACAGCCATCGCAAGTGCGGTGTTATACATCCTAATTTCACATGCGACGTTTGCGGTAACTGAAACTAATTGGAATGACTTTGTACTTATGTTGATACTCTGCTGATTCGAAGACCCCGCACCCAACAATGGTGACGTATAAGTCACTGTTTGTGCTGTCAATGTGGGCGTGGTTGTAGACCCGCCCCTCTCTTGTATGATGGTAGTAGGGTAATTGATGACTCCACTGCCTGTCCCGCTTGCAGCAGGGAGAGGCAGGACTCTTCGACGAGGGATGTTCGTATCCCCATCATTAAATTGCCGCAGGGTATCCGGTCCTGCAGCGGTCGGAGGGATCGGGCTCCTGATCCAAGGGTTGACCTTGAAATTGTTGGTCTGGCCGGGTGCCGCGGGAACGAGAGCGGGTGGCGGGAGTGGCGCGGGAACGAAATTTGGAGGAGCATCCTTACGAAGTGTCTGATTTAGAGGCGGCATTAGTTGACTCCTGCTGTATCGCCGTCGAGTATGTAGTCAAGCCTAACCGGGTTTGGTGTGATTGGCGGAATGGTGTGAATACCTTTTACCCAATTATTCATCCCTAATTGGATGATTCCGTCACCGTGATTCTGGACGGCCACTTGGATGACGCCTAAGACTCCAGACAAAGAACCATCCGCTCGCAATGCAGTCGCGGATATCTGACTTATGCCACCAAGTTCACCAACGCTATTGGTTCCATTGTTATCGAACGTGGCCGCGTTAGGATTGGCAGTCCTCGTGACATTGCCGTTCTGATCGACGGTACACACATCGGGGTTACTGCTCTCCCAATAGAACTCAACACCCGGCACAACAACATTGTTGAGATACGCCACAGCCTGAAATTGGGGCAGGGTGGTTTCTGCGGCTTGGAGTTGATCCACCGCGCCACTAAGAAATTGATTCGTTGTTGCAGGGCCAGCAGTGCTGGTCACAACCACCTTGTCATACTTGGGGTTTGACGTAGTCACCCCCGGATTTGCATCGAACATAAAGTTCTCCCTATTCTTTCTTGACACTCCCCACGCCTTGGCGGGGGATTCTCGAACTACACACCCACTACAACAGGTATGTTGGCGTTCGATGGGAATGACCTTCCCAAGATTACCTCTGCCGCTGCTGTGTCCCTACGATTGTTCCTTTGTTGCGTCATCGTAGCCCAGCGTACATTGCCTTTTTGATAGTGCCCGTCATTATCTGGATACCTATCAACGCTGTACAGATGTTTTGGTTCAGGCTTCACCCCAAGTTCTTCGAACCACTCTTCGAACGAGTTGAATAAGAACCTAATACCTCGTCCTCCATACTCGGAGTAACTTTTTACGTTCGGATTTAGACAACGGGCTTTTGCTGCAACGTATGACCGATACTCCGCAGTCCAGCCTTTTACAGTGGTCGCCCCGTGTTGAAAGTTGAAGTTTTGTACCCCGACTCTTTGACGTAAGGAATCGTCTCGTAAACAGCCACAACTCTTTGTTCTGTCATTACGTAAGAGAGTTCCTCGAATAGCGGACGTGCTACCACAATCACATTTACATTGGTAGTAGATGTTTTCTGACGTTGATTGAACTCTCCGCATTACGTACCAACTACCGAAGCGTCTTCCGAGCATGGCGTCTTTACGCATTGGACACCAACTCGTCTAATGTCTTCACCCTGACGTTGTGATTGACAGTGCCATCCGGGAACGCAACAACGCACCACATTTCTCCCGTGATAGGGTTTGGTCGTGTGTCGAACAACTTGCCATTCTTTCCACCCACAACAACTTCTCGAACGGGGAGAGTCCGAAGGTGCCTACCCGACGAAATGTATTCGTAGTAAGCCATGTCATGTGAACCGTCTTTAGCAAATCGAAACAGCGATTCTTCAAGACTGAGCGACAGGTTCTGCGGCAATCCATCTCCTACATGTTCAAGCAGTCGTTTAGCAGTTCGAAAATTCCCCATCCACAGCCCTTTGTCTAGGGCGATTTGAAAGGCATCGTATTCTGCGTTTAGTTCATTTTGTAATTGCTCCTGAGTCTTCTTCACTTGACCCTCCTGTTGAGAAACTCTTTGATTGCTTTCTGCTTGCGGTTCGGGTTTAGCTTGTACTTGAAAGTTTTGATAAGCATTGCTCCTCCCTTCTATACGTCAACGGTATTTAAGAAGGCGAACTCACCTCGAACTTTAGCTGGTAGCGGGTCGATTCCGCTGCGCCAAGAGTTTGCGGTGGGCCTCAAGTCCTTGGCGATCTTCTAAATCCCTAATCCTTTGCTGCTCTCTTATTCGAGCGACAGTTGCGGCATGGTTGGCATCGTTAATTTGCTCCGGTTGGACGAACACGCCATTCGCTGTACCTACACTGTGGGCAGCACGATCCGCGGCGTCCTGCTTGACCCGCTCCATGATGATTCGATCCCGAAGTTGCCGCGACTGCTCTATCTCATCCGCTTCAGCGGTGGTCAATGGTACGTTCCGTTGTACTTTATACGCCATTCAATCCTCCTGATGTGGCAGGACCGCCTAGAAGGTCGGCCCCTGCCTTTTGAATGCGGGCGGTCCAAATAGAAACGCCCGCCACTTGTGCTGGCGAGCGTCGTTTGCTGCAGGTTGTTTGTGCTTACAGGCGGTTTACGCGGAGTTCAGTTTTTCGCTGCTTGTTTGAGCATCGTCTCAATCAGATTGCTCCTGCTGCGATTCTCTTGTGCTGCACGGGCGTCAATGTAGGCGAGCAGTTCTTTTGACAGACGAACACTGACGCT
>Ga0181539_1005278_pt1 | contig 10511 bp, 7 predicted proteins | sample PEATcosm2014_Bin_46_FD_119767 | JGI IMG/M metagenome (GOLD analysis project Ga0181539, IMG submission 119767) | Peatland microbial communities from MTU Mesocosm Facility, Houghton, MI, USA - PEATcosm2014_Bin23_60_metaG | ecosystem: Environmental > Terrestrial > Soil > Wetlands > Peat | place... | reverse complement strand
CAACGCCGTCAACCGCATGATCCAGGCCCACATGGAGGGCGTGGAGTTTATTGCCGCCAACACCGACGTGCAGGCGCTCAAGCTGTCGCAGGCTCCCATCAAGCTTCAGCTCGGCGTTCGGCTCACCGCCGGACTGGGCGCGGGCGCCAACCCCGACGTGGGCCGGCGCGCCGCCCTCGAAGACTCCGAAAAGATCATCGAGGCCCTCGAAGGCGCCGACATGGTCTTTGTCACCGCCGGCCTGGGCGGAGGCACCGGTACCGGGGCCGCGCCGGTGATTGCCTCGCTGGCCAGCGAGATGGGCATCCTGACCGTAGCCGTCATTACGCGCCCCTTCGGCTTCGAGGGCAAGCGCCGCCTGATGCAGGCCGAGCGCGGCATGAAGGAGCTGATCGAGAGCGTTGACACCATGATCGTGATCCCCAACGAGAAGCTGCTCGCCGTGGCCAAGGACGCCGGCTTCTTTGAGAGCTTCCGCATCGCCGACGACGTGCTCCGCCAGGGCGTGCAGGGCATCAGCGACATCATCACCATCCCCGGCATCATCAACCGCGACTTTGCCGACGTGAAGACCACCATGGCCGGCATGGGCCACGCGGTCATGGGCACCGCGGTCCGCTCGGGCGCCAATCGCGCCATTGAAGCGGCCCAGGCGGCCATGGCTTCGCCGCTGCTCGAGGCCGGCGCCATCGACGGCGCGCGCGGCATCCTCATCAACATTACCGGCTCCAGCTCGCTCAAGCTCTCTGAGGTCAATGAGGCGTCGTCGCTGATCCAGTCTGCCGCGCACGAGGACGCCAACATCATCTTTGGCGCGGTCCAGGACGAGAAGATGGGCGACGAGGTCAAGATCACCGTGATCGCCACCGGCTTCCGCGACCAGATGCCGGAGCGGCGCGCGCGCATGTTGACCGTGGAAGACGCGCCGGTCGTTTCAGTGCCCCTGGTTTCAGTGCCCGTCGTGGCGCCTGAGAGCTGGATGCGCGAGCCGGAGCCTGCCGCGCCACGCTTCCTGAGCCAGGCGGAAGAAGAGAAGGAAGAGATGCAGCAGGCGATGTCGGTTTGCCAGCCCTGCTTTTTCTCGGCGGAATCGCTGGCCGGAGGATCAGCGGGCCTTGCGGCATCCACGCTCACCGTCGTGGAGGCGGAAACGGAGCGCGAGTCACGGCGGGAACCGGAGGCCGAGGAGGCCCGGTCGCGCTTCGCCGAGATCGACGAGGAGCCGTCCTACACGCCCCTGCCCAGGGACTACGCCTCGGATTTCGGCAGCGGCGTGAGGGCTCCTTCTGCCGCGGAAGAGTACCGCGCTCATCCGGCTATGGTGCTCTTCACCGATCCCGACGAGGAGGCGTTCCGGGAGTTGGAAACTCCCACGTTCATGCGCCGAATGCAGTTCTAGGAAAGCGGTTCCGTTTTGGAGTCGAGAACCATGGCCGCAAAGTGCAACCTGCCTCAGCATCTTCTGGGCACCGGCTAACATCAAATGGGCATTGCCGTTCCGCTGGCTATTGTGAAGATAATAAACGGGTAGTAATAAGGGGTGATTGGGATCACATTCGGGGCCGCAGAGGCTGGAATACAGTAGCCGAATTCCCCGAGAAAGACTGAAAGCGGCCGCGGAATGGCCGATAAGCTCGATTTGCGCTGCCCACGCGCGGGCGCGCTGCTTGAATTCCTTGGTGGAGAGGATGTTGACCGGATGAAGCTATCTTGGGTTTCATCGGTTGGATTGGCTCTCATCGGCTGCGGCATCGGCGCCGCGGGCGCGTGGGCGCTGGATGCCCCGCGCACGCTGCATCATGCCAAGACCGGGGAAGCTCGACTGGCCGAGTCTCATCGAGCCGGTCCTCATCATGCAGCCGCGGCGCATGGAGCCAAACCGGCAGGCGCGCAGACCACATTCCGCAGCGCGACCTCCCGTCCGCAGGCCCGGTTGACCCCCAGAGGCCAGGCGAGAGCCAGCGTGCGCCGGGTGGCCGCCACCCCGCGACGCCGCCATCATTACTACGAGCGGTTCACCGCCAGCTCCTTTGCCAAGGGAGACCTCTTTGCCGGCGACGTGACGGCCGGCGAGGATCCGGTGGTCCGTCAGGCGGCGATCGATGCGCTGGGCGACATGAACGGCACCGCCGTGGTCATCGACCCCACCAATGGCCGCATCCTGGCCATGGTCAACCAGAAGCTGGCGCTCTCGCCCGGAGCCGAGCCCTGCTCGACCATCAAGATCACCGTGGCCATGGCGGCGCTCGCCGAGGGCCTGGTCACCCGCGACACGCCGGTGGAGCTGGGCGGCTTCCACATGAACATGACCGACGCGCTGGCCAAGAGCAATAACCTCTACTTCGAGGAACTGGGCCGCGAGTTGGGCTTTGAGCGCGTCCGCTACTACGCCAACCAGTTCGGGCTGGGCGAGTTGGCCGGATACCACATCGACGGCGAACAACTGGGCGTCTATCCCGACCAGGAGCTGCCCGCCTCCGAGGGCGGCGTGGCCCGCATGTGCAGCTTCGGCCAGGGCGTCTCGCTCACCCCCCTGCAACTGGGCGCTTACGTGGCCGCGCTGGCCAACGGCGGAACCCTCTATTACCTCCAGCACCCCACCACGCCCGAAGAAGCCGCCGCCCTGGAGCCCAAGATCAAGCGCACCCTGGATATCGCCAAGTACGTTCCCGATCTGCAGGACGGCATGGCCGGCGCGGTGGAGTACGGCACCGCTCGCAGCCTGCGCGCCACCTTCAATGAGCTGCCGGTCTTCGGCAAGACCGGAACCTGCTCCAATAAGGGAACCCGCTTCGGCTGGTTCGCCTCCTACTCCGACTCGCCCCAAGGCAGTTTGGTGACGGTCTTCTTTCTCGAAGGCGGCCGGGCCACGTTCGGCCCTCGCGCAGCGGAGCTGACTGGCGCCTTCTACAAGAATCTCTGGGACCGCAACTGGTTTGCCGCCAGGAATCAGCAGGAGGCATCCGCCGCGCCCGCCGCCTCTGGCCAACAGGCTCAACCGTAGAATCGCGTTCTTCCGCGCCTGCCCCGCCGAAACCGCAAATCCATAACTCCTGGCCTTCATCGACTCCCCTGCCGCCAAAGGCCGTAGTATGAAGGGAGAGGAGCGCCCCCTTTGCCCTACGACGACTTGCGCGATTGGATTAAAGCACTGGAAGATGCCGGCGAACTCAAGCGAATCGGCGAAGAGGTCTCGCCGGAGCTGGAAATTACCGAGATTACCGATCGCGTCTCCAAGATCGGCGCTAGATCCCACGCCGCCGCCCCCGCCAGCTCCGCTTCGCACGCCAATTACGCGCCCGGCGGCCCGGCGCTGCTCTTTGAAAACGTCAAGGGCCATCCCGGCCACAAGGTGCTCATCAACCAGTTCGGCAGCCAGCGGCGCATGGCCCTGGCCCTCGGCGTCGAGCGGCTGGACGAGATCGCTGAGCGGATTCATGCGCTCATGAACGTCAAGCCCCCAACGGGCCTCTTCGACAAGCTCAAGATGCTGCCCCAGTTGGGCGCGCTGACCAGCGCATTTCCCAGGACTGTCAGCGCCAAAGAGGCCCGCTGCAAGGAAGTCATTCGCCGCGACAACTTTGATCTGAACCATTTCCCCATCCTCAAGTGCTGGCCCCACGACGGCGGCCGCTTCATCACCCTGCCCTGCGTGCACACCCGCGACCCGCGCACCGGCAAGCGCAACATCGGCATGTATCGCATGCAGGTCTACGACGGCCAGACCACCGGCATGCACTGGCAGCGGCAGAAGGTCGCAGCGGAGCACTATCGCGAGGTACTGCGTACGGCAGCCTCTCAGTCGGCTGATGCGGACCCAAGCACGGCCCGCGTAGCAGCAATGGCCGAGTCAGCCGGCGGCGCGGTCAGTATCCCCGACGGCCCCATCGGCGGCATGCCGCAAGTGGCTCTCGGCAACCTGCAAGGCTCGCGGCTCGATGTTGCCGTGGCCATCGGCACCGATCCCGCCACCACCTTTGCCGCCATCGTTCCCGCGCCGCCCGAGGTCGAGGAGTTCCTCATCGCCGGCTTCCTGCGCGGCAAGCCGGTGGAGATCGTCAAGTGCGAGACGGTCGATCTCGAAGTCCCCGCCCACGCCGAGATCGTCCTCGAGGGCTACGTCGAGCTGGGCGAGCTGCGCTCCGAGGGCCCCTTTGGCGACCACACCGGCTTCTACACCCTCACCGACCTCTACCCGGTCTTCCACCTCACCTGCATAACCCATCGCCGCGACCCCATCTACGCCGCCGCCATCGTGGGCAAGCCGCCCATGGAGGACGCCTGGATGGGCAAGGCCGTCGAGCGCATCTTCTTGCCCGCCATGAAGATGACCATCCCCGAGATCGTCGACATTCATCTGCCCGTCGAGGGCGTCTTTCATAACTTGATGTTAGTGTCGATCCGCAAGAGTTATCCCGGCCAGGCGCGCAAGGTGATGAGCGCCATCTGGGGCCTCGGCCAGGCCATGTTCACCAAGTGCATTGTGGTGGTGGACGAGGACTGCGACGTGCAGGACCTGGCCGAAGTGACCTTGCACGTGGCCAACAACATCGATCCCGAGCGCGACATTCAGTTCACGCTGGGGCCGGTCGATTCGCTCGATCACGCCTCGCGCCTGCCCAACTACGGATCGAAGATGGGCATCGACGCCACGCGCAAGTGGCAGGCCGAAGGCTTCGACCGCCCCTGGCCGGCCATGATCGAGATGGACCGCGGGACCAAGGCCAAAGTCGATGCGCTGTGGGCCAAGCTGGGGCTGTGAGATCGAGTCGGAGCGGAGGGCAAGACCTCGCGGCCCACTCATCGCGATAGGGCCGCGATGAATGGGGCACAGCCTTCCATGGCTCATGGTGATTCTTCGGGGCTGATAACTGGGCCGCCTGCCCTGTATATACTCGGTGGTGCATGAGGAAAATTGAATGGTTCGGTTGCGAATTGTTATTACGCCCATATTCCTGCTCCTTTTCCTGAGCGGGCTTGCCGCACAGACCAACGCTTCGCCTGCTACGGACGACGACCGCAAACACGCTCTCGAACTTTACGATCAGAACAAGTTCACAGAGGCCCTTCCCCTTCTGGAAAAGCTTGCCGTCGAGCTTCCCAAGGATGTGGTGATTCAGGAACGGCTGGCGTGCGCAGTCTTCTTCACCACGAATGGAATTAAAGATTCCGAACGGCGCAAGCAACAGACGTTGCGGGCCCGTGCGCTGCTGCTACACGCCAAGGAACTGGGGGACAATAGCAACCTGCTCCAAATTCTCCTGGAAGCGATTCCGCCAGACGGAAGCGATTCCGCCTTCTCCTCGGATACTATGGTCGAGCAGGTCATGCGTGAGGCCGAGTCCGCATTCGAGTCCGGCGATCTCGGCAAAGCTCTCAAAGGATATACCAAGGCGCTGGCGCTGGACCCCAAGCTCTATTTCGCGGCCCTCTACGGCGGCGATACGCTCTTCAGAATGAAGCAGTACGACAAGGCCGGCGACTGGTTTAGCCAGGCCATACAAATCAATCCCAATGTAGAGACCGCTTATCGCTACTGGGGCGACTCGCTGATGGCAGAAGGCAAAATGAGCGAAGCGCGGGCAAAGTTCATTGATGCGGTCGTGGCCGAGCCATACACGAAGAAATCGAACATCGGTATCCAGCAATGGGCGGAGCGGAATAAGGTACGCTTTACCGTGCCGCGCATTCAGTCGCCGAATTCAATTAAGCCAAACGAAAAAGGCATGACGTTGACAGTGGACTCCTCTGCTCTGGACAGGAACGATGGCAGCGGTGCCTGGATGATCGCCGACATGAGCCATATGCTATGGCAAAGTGAGAAGTTCAAGAAGGAGTACCCCAACGAAAAGGAATACCGCCATTCTCTGAAAGAAGAAACGGAGAGGCTCGATCTGGTGGCGGAAGCGTTACAGCAGTTGCTCAAGGACAAGAAGGTCAAGAATCTCGACCCCAATCTTGCCATGTTGCTGAAATTAAAGGAGTCCGGGCTGGTTGAGGCCTACATCCTGATCTCTGCCGCCGACCAGGGGATCGCCCAGGACTATGCCGCCTATCGTGAGCAACACCGTGATAAACTGCGACAATATCTTGACGAGATTGTCGTGCCCAAACTGTAGAGGTCCGGGTGCCCCAGATCCGGATTCTTGGACCTGCGAGACCCCGGCCTCGCCACCCCAACCAGCGTCTTTCTGACCACCGACCGCTCAGAAGGCGACGACTCCCAGCCCCGGAACCATCTGGAAGTGGCGCGCATTGGCAGTTGCAGCGCGGTAGCCAAGCTCCAGCGCCGTGACGCCGATCAGCCCGCACTTCCAATAAGGCGCGCTACAGAGCGTCGATCTGGCCGTGAGAAATGCAAGTTAGCAAGTTGGAGAGCGTCACGCGAACGTCCCCCACGCCGGAGGATTCAGCGGCTCACGATGAGCGGCGATGGCCGCCGCAACATCGCCGGCGAAGTCTTCATCCATGGTTGCCGGAGAGTCTGCGGGCAACAGCGAAATACATTCTTCGATGGAGCGGCGGGGCGGAGCCGCCGTGCGCAAAGCCGCCGGCGGATAGCGCCGTTCTCGATGACGATCTCCGCGCCCAGGCGGACGCGGGCCAGCAGACCGGCAAAGTCGCGCACGGCGCCGGCTTCCGAGATGTGGATCGAGGGCGGGTGCCCTTTGAATTCCTACCCATGAGGGCGCCCCATCCTCGCCGCAGTCTCATCGCGGTAAGGGTGGAAAGGCACAAGGCCTAAGCCGCCGCGTCCAGCGCCTTGAAATGCCCATTTCTTGCAAGCTCCAGCAGAGCCTTATCCGCAGTGACGAGCGTTGCGCCCAGGTGGCGGGCCGTGGCGACGAGGATGCGGTCGGCGGGGTCGGGGTGCATCTCAAACGGCAGGCGGGTGCTGGCGACGGCGATCTCCGGCTCCAGCGGCGCAAGCGTCAGGCCCGGAATCCTCAAGGCATCACGAACCCAGTCCATCACGTCTGCCTGCAACGCAAGCCGTCCCTTGCTGACCAGCAGTGAGACCTCCCAGGGTGTGATTGCCGAAACCAGAATGCGCCCATCGTCCCCTGCAACCCGAATCGCTTCCTTGGCCCCTTTTCCTAATTTCGGCCCCTCGTTGATCGACCAAACCAGCGTATGCGTATCGAGCAGCAGAAGGGGTGCTCGTGCCGGGCTTTCTTCACCGTTCACTTCATCGCCTCCCACTCCACGTCAATTGGAGAAATGATGTCACCCTCCCACAACACACTCCCCCGCATGGCGCCAATAATGTTCTTCGCCGCCGGCATGGGCACCAGTTGCGCCACCGGCTTGCCGTGCTTTGTGATGATCAGCGGTTGGTGGTCCTGGGCGACTTTGTCCAGCAATTTCAGGCACTTGGCCTTGAACTCCCCGGCTGGAATCGTGGTTGCCATCGTATTCCTCCCATAGTCACCGACTATGGTCATAATAGCACATCTGGACGCGGCGCTGGCCGGCCCCTTGTGCGCGCCGTCACCCCGGCCCCTCAAACCCATCCACTAGAATCGGCCTGAGGAGTTCCGACAAGATGCCCCGTAAAGCCCTGATCGCCGCCAACTGGAAGATGTACAAGACGCCTGCCGAAGCCAAGGCCTTCGTCGATGCTTTTTTGCCCCTCGTTGCCGGCCACAACCGCGACGAGATCGCCCTGTTTCCCTCACCAGTGCTGTTGCCGACAGTCATAGCTGCATGTAATGCCTCGAAGGTGGCCGTCGGCGCGCAGAACATCCACTTTGCTGAGGAGGGCGCGTACACCGGCGAGACCTCGGTGGGCCAACTGAAGGCGGTGGGCGGAACGCACACCCTGATCGGCCACTCGGAGCGCCGCCAGTACTTTGCCGAGACCGACGAGATCGTGAACAAGAAGCTGCACACGGCGCTCAAGCACGGCGTTGTGCCGGTGGTCTGCATCGGCGAGGTGCTGGCGGAGCGCGAGGCCGGGAAGACCGAAGCTGTGCTCAAGACGCAGATCGCCGGAGCCTTTGCAGGGATCACCGCCGAGGCCGCCGCGCCCATCGTGATTGCGTACGAGCCGGTGTGGGCCATCGGGACGGGCAGGACGGCCACGCCCGAGATCGCCGTGGAGGCGCACAAGATCATTCGCGCCGAGGTGGCCAAGCTGCTGGGCGCTCGGGTCGCCGCGGCCATGCGCATTCTCTACGGCGGCAGCGTCAAGCCCGACAACGCCACCTCGCTGATCGGCCAGGAAGAGATCGACGGAGCCCTGGTGGGCGGTGCCAGCCTCAAGGCAGACTCCTTCACCGCCATCGTCAAGTATTAGCCGTTGGGATATTCCGAGTGCTGGGGTGGGAAGCCGGCCGGCATCTGCCGCCATTGGTGACCGGATCGCTCAGGTATTGGCGGCTGTCGGCCCGGTGCCTGCCGCTAGTGTCTCCAGGACTAAAGCGAGCGCGTCCTCCCAGTGAGGCATTCGCACCCCAAAGGTCTCTTCCACGCGCCGGCACGATAAGCGGGAGTTGGCCGGACGGCGGGCGGGGCGGGGAAACTCGGCAGTCGTTATCGGAATCAGGTTGGGGGCCATAGCTCCGGTAACTCCCGGCGGCTTGCTCAGAAACGCCTTGGCAAAGCCAAACCAGGTGGTCTCTCCGGTATTGGTCAAGTTATAGACGCCGCTGCGTCCCTGAAGCCCGCCGCCCTGGGGCGCCAGCAGTTGCGCCAGTAGATTGGCGGTAGCTTGAGCGATGCATTCGCTGGAGGTAGGCGCGCCGGTCTGATCGTCCACAATCCGCAACTCCGAGCGTTCCCTGGCCAGGCGCAACATCGTCAATAGGAAGTTGCTTCCGCGCGCCCCGTAAACCCAGCTGGTTCGCATGATGAGGTAATCTCCTCCCACCGACTGGATCGCTTGATCGCCCGCCAGCTTGGTCTTGCCATAAACATTCAGCGGGTCAGGCGCATCAGTCTCAAGATACGCGCCTTGCTTTGCGCCGTCGAAGACGTAATCCGTGGAGTAATGCACCAGAATGCTGCCCAGGCGCTTGGCTTCCTCGGCCAGCACGCCCGGCGCGGCGGCATTGATGGCATAAGCCAGCGCAGGCTCGGTTTCGGCCTTGTCCACAGCAGTGTAGGCCGCGGCATTGACGATCGCCGCGGGCTGTGCCGCGCGAACGGCTTCGCGAATCGACTCGGGCCGGGTGAAATCGATCTCTGGATAATCGACCGCGGCCACCTGCCCCAGGCAGGCCAACTTATGGCGCAGTTCCCATCCCACCTGGCCCACGCGGCCAAATACCAGCACTCTTGTCTTCGTCATACGCTTCCTTTAGGAGAAATCCGTCTTGACGATTCGTCCAGGGCGACCTCAGGAGCGAGTATACCTGAGCAGTCGCGGCGTGCTTGCCGGCCGGGGGCTGTTACCGCGGCCGCGGCTCTCCGGTGGGCAGGAAAGCGACTCCGGAGACCATATCCCCCGAAGCCAGCACGTTCCTGAGCCTCTCCGGGTTGGGTCCGCTCTGGCCGGCAGCCGCTTCCACGAGGCGCAAGGCCAGCGCAGGTTTTGTATCAGCCGGCATGCGGAATATCCAGGGAATGTTGGTCGAAGTAAGAGTTTTGTCGCCGCTGAGAGCGATCACCGGCACAAAGGCCTTGAGCGCCAGTTGCTCGGCCAGATGGCTCGCGTTGCGATCGAGCGCCAGGATCGCCAGCGCGCGCTCATCCATGAGCGCATGAACCAGCTGGGTTGAAGCCGCGCCCCAGTTTTGATCGCTCTCGACCGGCAACAACTTCCACGCCCGGCCCTTTGCCGCTTCGGCAGCGAGTTCCGCCTGCATCTCCGGCGACGCGGCAACCTCGGCCGCCTTCGGTCCCAAGAGAACGATATTCACCGGCCCCGGCGGCACGTCGGCGCGATGCGGTCCGGCATAGTCCACGCCGTCTTCACCCACACGCGCGTAGGGCGCCGGCCCAGGTCTCAGAAGCGAGACCTGGGGCACCCCATTTGCCGGCGGCGTCTGCCCCACCGCAGGTGGTTTTTCCATGGTTGCAACCCGATAAGTGATGGCGCCGTTGTGCACCGTGCCCAGATACATGGGAGCCACATTCTTCTGGTTGGGATCGAAAACCATGTGCCCGGTCACGCCGTCGTACTGTTCGATATTGGCCAGCGCGTCGTGAATGCGGGCGCGATTGAGGCCCGCCTTGCAGATGGAATCGAGCAGCGCGTTCATGGCGTCATAGGCCAGCGAGGCAAACTGCTCCGGCTTCTCGTTGAAGCGCGCTTCAAAGCGGCGGTTGAAGTCCAGCCATTTGGGGTCGCTGCGAGTGGGATCGTAAGGAAAGACGGCTTCGAACCCTTCGGCGGCGTCTCCCGCGCCGGCGAGCAACTCGGGCCCCAGCGTGCGGTATGCGCCGAAGACGCGCTGCTTCATTCCCGCGGCGCGCAACTGCTTCAGGATGATGGCCGCCTGCGACTCGTCGGTCCACAGCACGATGGCATCGGCACGCGATGAGCGGATTACCTGCAACTGCTTGGT
>Ga0181539_1005275_pt1 | contig 10520 bp, 16 predicted proteins | sample PEATcosm2014_Bin_46_FD_119767 | JGI IMG/M metagenome (GOLD analysis project Ga0181539, IMG submission 119767) | Peatland microbial communities from MTU Mesocosm Facility, Houghton, MI, USA - PEATcosm2014_Bin23_60_metaG | ecosystem: Environmental > Terrestrial > Soil > Wetlands > Peat | place... | reverse complement strand
ATGTCTCAGCCATCAGAAAGCGCCGTCGCCTGAGGAATAACGCGGTTCGTCTGCGGCACCTGTCGATCTGTATGCACAGGCGTCTCGCATCTCCTGTTTGATCGGTTTCAGCATTCGCCAGGCCGCCAGACAGCACGCGAATCCGATTGTGGAAGACGCTGCGACGAATGCACCGCTAACCAATGCCCCGGCACCAACCACTCTGGCGATCACGCGCCAGCCGCAGGCCTTGCGTACCATCCTCTCGCGTTCCACGGCATCAGCGTTTCTCCAGTGGTGGTCGCGTGCTTCATTGACGGTGCTGACAACTTCGTTGAGTGGACGCTCGAACAGAAACTGAGCTGCCTTGAGGACAATCAGAATGGGCAGCAATGCGAACACCGGAAATACCAGCATGAACATAACGATTACGGTCAAGATTGCGAACATAATTCCTCCTTTTGTTGACGATCAGGGTGAACGACGAGCTCACGCAGATGCGGGCTACTTGTGTTTGAAATACTGAGGAAGGGCAATGCCAGGTCTATCCGGCGTTTTGCTTTGCGGCGTCACTGGGGGTGACTCCGAGAATCAGATCCGCGGCCTTTTGCGCTTGGCTGGCTGCGACGAGCACTATGCGAGAGTCATTCTTCAGTGCTTTCAGCCAGTTCGCCAAATATGCCGCGCTGTTGTGGATGGTCCGATTCTCGATACCACAGTACCCCGCAAGAAATGCGGCGCCCATCTCGGCAACGAGCTCCTCGCGACTGTAGTTGTGGTCTCCGAAGCGTTCGAAGTCCGTCAGGCTGGAACGATTCAGCCGGGCCGGATGCCCTGTGCTGTGGGTAAGCTCATGAAACAGCGTTGAGTAGTATTCCTCACCAATATCGAAGCAGGTTCTCTCTGGCATTTGGACATAGTCGAGGATCTTGCTGTAACTGGCGAAGTCCCCACCATGTTTGATCACCGGCTTTCCCCGCCAGTTGGCGACGATTTGCTCACAGGCTTGAATAGGTTGTACCTGCGGCTGGTTCTCGGTAGGTTCGGCGGGCCGAATCTTGAGCCCTTCGCATTGCTCCACGTTGAAGACCGTGTAATAAAGGCACAGGACGGAACGCTTTTCCATGATTTCGTCACCGTCCTCGACCTCACGTCTTCCGAACTTCCAGTAGACAATGGGCGATCCGACTTCCCCTTGGCGCACGTGTCCGTCGAGTTGTCGCGCTTGGCGGAATGTGAGCCAGCACGGAGATGCGTATCCGCTGCTCAGTAATGTCCAGACGTTGATTCCGCGGTATTCGCGACCGCTGACCAGGTTTCGTGGCAGGCCGCTCTTTCCTCGCGCTTTCCACGGCTTGTGCCAGGGAGCTGTTCCAGATTCGAGTTGTTTGATGATTCGTTCGGTGATGACTTCGTAGACGTTTGGCATAGTTTTCTCCTTTTGATGGGTGATTGATTTGGGACAGAAAAGACAACGGGCGGCATTGCGTCGCCCTGTTCGTTAAGTACTGACAGTCAGTTGTTACCTGGCTGGATCAGAGCGTTCAGGGGAGGAGCGTTTCAGTTGGGTCGGGCGGGGGAGAAGGCCGAGAGCGATGGGTATTCCGGCCCGGTTGAACTGCGTTCGTCGGTATGATCCAACGGCTTCTGCCGAGCTTGTTCCAGTTGTTGCAAGGCGGCGCGAACGTCAGCCTGGTCTACGATCGCGTAGCGCTTGAAGACGCTGGAAGTTTTCCATCCCGCGATGCGCATGATGATTTCCTCCGGCACGCCGGCAGCGCGCAGGTTCCGTGCCGCGGTCCGGCGCAGGTCATGGAAGAGAAGGCCCGGCACGCCGGCGGCCGTGCACAGGTTCTCCCAGCTCTTGCGGAAGTCCCGTATCGGCTTATCACCACGCGTGAACACGTGATCCTCCGCTCGCTTGCCCTCCACGCACTGGCCGAGCAACTCGAGCAGTCGAGCAGACTCGATCGTGACCTCACGTCCTTCCTGGTTCTTGGTCGTGCCCGGTTCCAGCCGGATGGTGCGCGAGACGAGATCGACCTGACCGACGCGAAGATGGAGCAGTTCACTTACGCGCCAACCGTAGTTGTAGGCAGTCTCGAGCATCGCCCGCAGCCACAGGTGATGACAGTGGGCGACGAGTTTTGCGTACTGCTCGGGAGTGACGAAGCCTTGTCTTACGTTCGTCTCCCTCAGGTGCGGGAAATCCGGCACGCTCGCGATCCGCGGTGGAGTCGAGAGGTAAGCCAGCCGGTACATGCGTTTCAGGCATGCCAGTTCCCGATTGATGGTGGCATTGCTGGCGTGTTCTTCTCGGCGCCGGTCGATGTAGCGCGCCAGTAGCTCGGAGTCGAGTTGCGCTGCTGGAACCGAGCCCAAGAACGGCTTCAGATGGAGACGCCAGCGAGTCTTTACATCGTCCAGAGAACGATGTTGATTGATGCGGTAATCGCGAAACAGGTCGTCGACGAGTTGCTCGATCCGGAGGCTTTCGGCTGGGTCGGGCCCGACCTCAGCCAAACGCTGGTGGAGAAACCGGGAAGCCTTTCCCAGGTCCCCAGTTCGAGTGGATTCTCGGATCGGCTTTCCTCGCTTGTAGTACTTGACCCAGAGAAAGGGACTGCGGGGTCTTGAGTAGATCGATCCCTCTCCTCGAAGACGTCGGTGTAGATGTTCCATAGTATTTTCTCCTTGTAACGATGGGTGGAACCGGTCGGGTTGCTGTTGGAATGCGGAGTTTGGGCACACTACGGGCACCCGGAGTGGCCAGACCCGCATCAGTTGTGGGTGAAATCGCGGCGCGGCGGACTCGGAATCCGCCGCGGAATCAGGCCTTCTTCGCTGCAAGACGGCGCAGAGCTCGCGCATACGGAGATGGCAAGCGGAGTTGTCTAAAAGGAGTTACAGCAGAGCGGCAAGGATGGGGATGGTTCAGAGGAGGGGATGAAATGCGGAGTTGTTAGAGGCTTGTTACTAGTCCGAAGGGAGACCCCCCGGCTCTGCCGGGGAGGCAGTAGAAGTTTGACAGATACTGGAGTCCATCGCGGAGACTCCCAGACGTGAGCCGCCAAAGCACACGAAAATGAGTTCGCGATGGACGAAATGGAAAGCCTAAGCCATACGAAGTGGGAGTGCAAATAGCATGTGGTGTTTATCCCAAAGTGCCGCAGGAAGACGTTGTACGGAGAACTACGGCGGCACTTGGGCGAGGTGTTCCGCAAGTTGGCGGAACAGAAAGAGAGTCGGATCGAAGAAGGGCACCTGCTGCCCGATCATGTGCACATGATGATTGCGATTCCGCCGAAGTACGCGGTGTCGCAAGTGATTGGGTTTATCAAGGGGAAGAGCGCGATTCATCTGGCGCGGGTGTACGGAGAGAGGAAGAGAAACTTTGTCGGGCAGCATTTCTGGGCGCGGGGATACTGGGTGTCGACCGTGGGCCGGGACGAGGAAGTGATCCGCGAGTACATTCGGAGCCAAGAGCGGGAGGATCAGCGATTCGATCAAATCAACCTTTGGCGCTAACCGGCCACCGTAACGGTCGCTCAACCCATCGGGGCCGCGTCAGCGACCCCGCCAAGCCGCTTCGAGCGGCTCACAAACTAAAGCCCCCGGCTCTGCCGGGGGATATTTACAGGGTTACTGTTGGCCCAGACGCAGGCTGCTGTCAGCTAGTGCTTGTAGAAAACGACATCGCGGCCCAGCCTCGACAGCTCATAGCACAGGCCACAGGTTTCACAGTTCCCAGGACACCCAATGGCATCCTCCGGTACGCGGGTTTCCGTTCCGTCCTGCATCCAGGCCACGCGGTGGCGGTGGGGATTGTCGAACGTCATCCCCGGCCAAGTCGAGAATACGATCACCAAGTTGCCCGGCAGCGCCTTGCGGTCTTCGTAGTGGTTGACGATATCGAAGGCCTTGGTGAACGCCAGAAAATGCGTCTGTGGATTCGCATCGGCGATCCGACACATGCCGCGCAGGTAGTCGGTGCTGAGGATATCGCCGGCGACATGCCAGCGAAAGAGATGCGGCTTATGCTCGGCAACGCGTGCCGCAATCTGCCTGAAATAGGAATCCGGATGACGCTTGGCGACGCGCTCGTTCCTGCTCCATGCCTTGCGGGTACCGGGATAAAGCCGATAGGCCTTCCATGCGTAGCATCCTTTGCTGGCGCAAGGGACGCCCTTAGGACAACATTTCCGAGGAGAGGTCGAGATATTCATCACGCCGCCAAGTTTGCGATTTCCTTTGCTGATGGCTATCAGTGGATTGCGTTTCATGGGCTCTCCTCCGTTCGTGGGGGCGACCAGGGCGCGCGGCAGACTGCGCTCCCCCGGTCGCGCTGGTGAGTTGTGATTGGGTTCGGCGGGTAACCAAGCAAAAGGGCGGCTTGCGCCGCCCTCTGGGTATCTGGCTTAGTTGTTGGGGATCGTCGACCAGGCAGTTGTTACGGGTGCTGGATCAGAGCGTTCAGGGGAGGAGTGTTGCGAATGGGTCGAGCGGGGGAGAATGCCGTTGTGTTAGGCCACTCATGCCTGTGATTGCACGAGCTGTGGAGTAATGCGTTCGATTTCCTCCCACTTCACGACATGGCAGCCCGCGTGTACCGTGCCGTCTACCTCGATACGGTCGATGACGTAGTGTCCGAGGTGGAGGGTGTGACCATTGCGAACGTACTCCTGGCCTGATTCGCGTACCTTATGAATGAAGTCCAGCCCGCGCCTGGCATGCGACACCGGGAAACGTGCGCCCAGTGAGGTCTGCACTTCGTCGCCTACGACGCGAAGCATGGGAGACACGCCAGGGATGTAACTGGCGTGTGGGTCACCAGCGTGGAACCGCTGGATTTGTTCTGCCTGTTCTCTGCGCCGTTCTTCCTCAGCGATTCGCGCCGCCTGTTCCCGGCGTTGCCGTTCTTCTTCCTCGTGCGCCGTAATCCATGATTGCAGTGCGTCGAGTTCACCGCTCTCAGGGACAGCGACATCGCTCAGGTCGAAGAACGCCACATAGCGCTGCAACTGCTGGCGCAGTCCGAGCGCCTCGCGCTGCTGCCAGTCACGATTTACGCGAGCGCGTTTCGCCTTGGCGAGCAGTTCCGAGATACGCCGCACGTAGCTCTCTACGTTGTCGGCGTGGTTCGGCAGGTCGCCCCAGCTGCTCCGCAGGTGGGAAACACGGAAGAGGGGAACGTTCGGGGGAATGGCGCTTGCCACAGCCGAGGAGTGCCCGGAGGTGGTGACGGAATGGTGGGCGGTGGTAAACAGGATCGCCCGCTCGCCGCGCTCGTTGGTGACGTGCCGGGCGATGGGGAAATGCGAGCCGTAACTGTAGATGGTCGGCCCTTCAAAGTAGAAACTGCCTTTGGAGTTGCGCGCTTCGTCTTGCGACTGATGCGCCCAGAGATGTGGGATTTCGTGATTCGGATACACGTGACGCATGATGTCCTCCAGTGAATTGAATTGAGTGCGAAACAAAAAAGGCCCGGAACCGATTGCCGATTCCGGGCCTGTGTTGTGAGGGCCGAGCGATTACCCGGCCCGGGTTCGTAAAACTGTGGTAATGGAGTAGGAACTGGTGGGAAGAATCAGATGAAGCAGATTCGAGCAGGTGGGTATTGGGTTTGCGGAGGTGGGAACTGCTGGATTAGGCTGTTCGCTTATTAGCGAGCTTCAGCATCCGTGATGGGAATCTCGATTTCGACTCCAGCACGGTTGAGAACCTCCTGTGCGAGCATCGCGGTGTCCGCCAGATCGAGCCAATCTTCGTCTCCCGCGCAGCCGAATGTGCCGTCGGCGAAGCGGACGAGACCGCCGGTCGCAATGATGGTGTCAAGGAACTTGTGGAGCACCTTTACCATTCCGGGCACTTGCCCGATCAAGCGAGCGTTCGCCTGGTCATGCGCCTCTGCGACCGCAAGCCTACGGTCAATCTCGTTCTCATCTTCCGGCTCCGTCGCCCACTCCTCTTGCTCGTACCGAGCCTGCTCGATTACATAACTGCCGTAGCGATCAGGATCAGCTTCAACGGTCCACGTACCGTCTGGCCCGCCTGGGGTCCAGATTGTTTCCGTCATTTGTTGGTTAGTCATTACCGCACCTCCAGATTGGAATCGGAACGTTCGGACTCTTCAATGTCCTCGATAGTTTGTTGGTTGAGCGCCTGCGCGAGATTATTGAGGTTCTCGGGCGACAGCGCATCGGCGGCGATCACATAGTTGCGGTGGGTGCAGACCTTCTCGACAGCAGCCTGTTCGGACGCCGCGACAACAAAGTCGTAGAACCATTGCTGTTGATCGTCGTCGTAACTGATGACGAGGAACTTCTGTTTTGACTGCGTGCCATTGGTCATGGTGTTTAGTCTCCTTTGTGCTTGGGGTTGATGAAGAAAATGGGGGAAATATGCTCTTTGCCGTCGGGCATCTAGCGGTTTCGCTGCATCTTGGTACGCCGCGCCTCCACGACCTCTTCGGTGTAGTTGCGATGTGCCGCATCGAGTTCGGCATAGAAGTCAATCGTGTGGGCGTCGCAGTAGTGTTTAACGTCGGCCAGCAGATCGCGAACGGCTAGATTGTTCTCTGGCGCCGCGCCGTTGAGGTAGTACTTGAGTGCCTTCTTCGCGTGTTGGGTGGAACGTTGAATGGAGTTCATGAGTGCACCTCGGCGAAACAGTCAGCGTCTTCGCCCACGCCGCGCAGATCCCACACGCGAGTGCGGATCTTAACGGTACGGGTGCCGTCAGCTTCGCCCCCGAAGTAATGGGAGACCTCCAGCCGTGCCCAGGTGATGGCACAGGACTGGAAATCACCGTCATTCGTGAGGTGCAGCAAGGTGTCTCGCAGACAGGTGATCTCCATCGAGCGAGGCGCGATGCCTGGATAGGTGCGAGTCTTGCTATGGCGTGGAATACGGGTTAGCTCGAGGTGGAATGCCTTGGTGCATTCGACAGCCGGCATCCAGATGTTGCCGGCGATTTCACCGTAGAACGTGATTTTCGTCCGCATGTTAGTTTTCCTCCGTTCCGTAATACAGCCGGTTAATGCAGTCCCCGCAGACTTGGAAGTCGAACGATTCCCGGTCTTCCAAGCCGCGGTAGCCTTGCAGGTCGTATACAGTTGCACCCAGTCCATCCGCGCAATACTCACAGCCTTGCCAGCTGAAATGGGGTTCATCGTCAAATGACAAGAGACCAGAGCCGATCACTTGCTCGATCAGCTCTGGCGCACTCAGATGTTCTTGCGAGTTCGACATGGTGATTTCCTTTCATTTGGTTTGTGGAATGTCCGTGAAGCCGAAATGAAAAAGGGCGACATTGGCTGCCGCCCTGTTACGATTCCGTGCTGAGTGTGAGCTTAAAGCTGCAGGTTGAGCGCTTTGCCACCTCGCTTTGCTTTGTCCAGCAGCGGAAGCAGGAAGTAGATGACCAGCAAGTTGGTGAATGTCCCGCCGAGGGCGAAGGTTACCCCCAACGGATCTAACCCCGTGTGTGCGTAGTTGCAGAGCTCTGTCCCAATAAGGGAAGTGCTCTTGTGGTTGCGTATCCAGCGGAGGCATCGGTCAGAGCTGACCCAACGCTCGAAGCCGCCTGCCTTAGCAATCTCGTCGCCCTTGAACAACATGGCCCAGACGAGAACCCACAGACCGATCCCCGCGAAGAACGAGCCGCGCATGCTTGGAGTTACTTGCATATAGTGACCCTCCTTTGAATGTTGAGGTATTTGCTGCGACGTTTGATGGCCGTTCGAATCAGGTGTAGGACCAGATACTCGAACGACCGTGTGTGAACCGCTCGGCGACAGACCTCTGCCAGTTTGGAAGCAACGAAGGTTTGAACTCTGCTTGCTCCCGCGGTCTTCCGTCTGAGGTATTCATCGACAAGCGGCAGCGCACGGGCTGAGTCCAGGCTGTTGCCCATCAGCACCTGCTGTTTCCGCGCATGGCCCAGTTTGGAACGGGAGGCGGAGTACAGCATGGCTTCGACAGCTGCAATAAGCGCTATGAGCATGGCTAGCGCCCTCCCACAAGGTAGAATCCAACGCTGACCAAGCCGACCATTGCTCCGATGAGGAACAGAGCCAGCGGTACGACGACCATGCCGAGGCATACAAGCCCGGCGTATTTCTTCGTCGGCGGTGGAACGGACAGCCCTGCCAACTTCGCTAGGCCAGGAATGCGCGCCCTGAGAAGGTCAACATCGAGACCCCAGTGATCGGCGAACTCGCTACAGAGTGAGTCCGCTTCACTGCTGAGCAGTTGGTACTGGTATTCGCCGGGTGGCAACGAGTTTCCTTCGTGACCGGCGGCGGCTCTAAGAATGCCTTCGAGCTTCGACTCGAAAGCACGTTTCGCAAAGAAGAAGCGAATCAACTTCCACTTGCGGTTGAGAAAACCGGTCTCAATGGAGACCGGAGCATTGGTAGACTGAATAATTTCTGACATTGTGCAGCTCCTTAGTTGTGAATTGAGGCGTGTGAATGGGGACAGAAAAATGACCCCCCTGGGCTCGAACCCAAGAGGAGGCTCGAGCCCTGGTTCACATCACCTGGGGCTGCTATCCGGAGAGGAGTTTCCGCTCGCGTGAAGGTTGAAAACAGCCTGAGGTTCGGTAAGCTTGCGTCTTTTACGTGGCGCCGCAACAGATCGCGGGGGTGCTCTTTCGCAAGGCTCGCTCGGGCATTCTAGGGCTGCCGCTGTAAAGGGTCATTTGCTTGAGGGGGTATTGTATGGCGACGGCAAAAGTGCTACACGTTACCATTTGGTAATATCCGTGGGAAACGCGAGTGAGGTGGGGCCGGGGCGCGCGCGGGGTGGGAGGGGCGGGGCGCGAGAGGTGTAGACTTTCAATCTGAGAATATAGGGATTCGCTGGCATTCCTAGGTTTCTTCTCGTGGAGCGCCCCTGTGAACTACGACAAGCTGGATGCTGAATACTGGAAGGCACAGATTGAGCGAATCAGCGAGATTCGCGGCAAAATCGCGAGCCGCAAACAGGTAGTCTTTGATGGCCTGGTGGTTCCGGAAGAAGCAGACCTAACCATAGGGACTGGTCGAAGACTGAGTCTGGCCATTATGTTCATTGATCTCTGCCGATCTTCAAGTCGCCCAGCAGAAGTTCTGGGTGAACAAGACTTGTTGGTGAGAATCTACGATTTGTACTTCACGGAGATGATAAGAATCGCGGAGGAATACGGCGGGACGGTTGAGAAGAATACCGGGGATGGGTTGATGGCATACTACGAAGATGAAGAAGTGGAGGTCCCTGACAATTGTTGTAAGAGGGCCTTAACTTGCGCAATGACAATGATGTACACGACTGCGAACGCGATTAATCCGATTTTGCAAGCTACTCCGACGGACATTATCCATTTCCGGGTCGGAATCGATTATGGTCACACGACAATTGCACAGCTTGGGGCTGCGAAGCGATTTGGAAATAGAGTCGCCGTTGGAAACACGCCTAATGTTGCGTCCAAGATGTTGGACGGTGTGGGAGATGACCAAATCATTCTAGGTGAGAATGTCGTGAACAGGATTCCTGTGGGGTGGCGACAGTGGTGTGAGCTGTATAAGAGCGACACTGGGTACACTTACACGTACTCTGGCAAACCTTACCGATTTTTTCGGTACAATTCGCGTTGGTCGAGGCCGTTATGACAATCGAAAATGCTGCGACTGCCCAAGCTCCGCCAGTTGAGGATGTGAAACACGCACCAGACCAACACGCCCTCGTGGGTAAACCGCTCATTTCCCAACCCGTGCCTGCCTCACCCGAAAGGGTTAATCAAATAGTCGCCACAGGTGAACAGAAAACTAGCGGTGTATCAACGGCGGTAGGACCCTTTGCAAGTGATGTTCACAATCATGTTTGGACAAATTTGGTCTATGCCGAGCAGAAGTCCGCGTTCCTTTTTGCCGCCATCACCGGTGTACTTGCGTACTTACACTCCCGAGGAGCTACTCGACGGTGGTTCGTGGGCTTTCACCAGTGGCGATTGCCGGAGTTGCTGGCATTCCTGGCAGTTTTCGGACTGGTGTTTGCAGGCTTTTGTGTAATACTCGTGGTGCTTCCACGTTTGAAGGGATCGTCGACGGGCATCGTTTATTGGAAAGCGATTGCGTCATTTCCTTCTGCTAGCGATTATTCGGATCGTGTGATCAACTCAGAACCAGGACATCTCGATCGGGCCAAACTCGAACACTGTTACGAACTTTCCAAGATCTGCGATAGCAAGTTTCGGTTTGTTAAGGTTGGTATGTGGTCTGGGTCTGTAGGTTTGTTTGCAGCAATACTGTATATCGGATTTTTCTGAGTGATTTGTTATCGGGAAGCAGATGCGAGCGCCCGGCGATTCGAGAGCTGTGTGCTATGACGGGCAGGAGAAGGCTCATTCTGTCGCGAAATTGTGAAGCGAAGGAACAGTGCTAGTGGCCTGTCGCAGTGAGTTCGTTACTACGGATGCGGCGGGTGGGGTCGGAGTATTTCCACTGGATCGGCTGCGCGTGAGCGGAGTAGGCGTTGATGTAGCGGCGGAGTTTGCGAGCT
>Ga0181539_1005269_pt1 | contig 10528 bp, 8 predicted proteins | sample PEATcosm2014_Bin_46_FD_119767 | JGI IMG/M metagenome (GOLD analysis project Ga0181539, IMG submission 119767) | Peatland microbial communities from MTU Mesocosm Facility, Houghton, MI, USA - PEATcosm2014_Bin23_60_metaG | ecosystem: Environmental > Terrestrial > Soil > Wetlands > Peat | place... | reverse complement strand
TGTGTCTCCTCAGGAAATCTTGAAGGTATTGCTTTTCTCAGGCTGGAAATCGTTTATCGCGATACACGGTTCTATTTCCCTGACCTCAGATATCCCCATCTCGGAACCACCTTCCGTAATTGTTCGTCTGAAGCCATTCGAGCGTGTATATCTTGGAAAGGAAGGAGGCGACTCTTTCCTCAGCCAAATAGCGGTTGCTCGCGAGGCAATACCAGATTCCCCATCGGGCATAGATCGCGTCGAGACTACCCATCATGCCGTTCGGGTGCGCCGGCGCCGGGAACTTGTACTCAGTCTTGAGCTCCGGGAGGCACGCTTCGACGACGATCAATTTGTGGCACAACTTGCTCATCAAAGCGCAACGCTCCAGAAAAGCCTCTCTATTTACCGATAGGGAGAGCACCATTTCCTGGAGGCTCTTCTGCTCGACGACGATGAGCTGTTCGAGACCCTCAATTGTATAGTCGCCAATCTCCAAAGCCTTGTGCACGGTGCCGCCAATCCAGTTTTCGAAACGCAGGAAGTCGTACGGAGCTTGTTTTCTCGCGTCAACGATTACGGTCGGTTTCGGCACGCGGATTGTTTGCTGGTTCTGCCTTACGATCAGCACGCTTCTTGTTGCCGGCACGCATTCTTCCCATGCCCTGCATCGTCCATCGTCCTCTCTCTCCGGTATACCCAACCAGCCTATTCGTCTAGCTTCTGAAGACCGCGTTTCTGTCTTCGATCCCTGTCCGTCCCGTCTTCGTTGTCTTAATCTATCCATACCTCCCCCTCCCATGATTGTATTACGTCCCTGCCTCTATCATTGAGGCCGAAAGGAGACCTGAAAACCGAGTTGATCAGTATCGGTCAGACGACCGGTTTACGAACTCGGGCCGACCGACTTCCACCTATCCAGAAATCAGCTTTCACGTTGAAGTATTACTTCCGGGATCTCAGAGCAAACTAGAGATTGTGCGTTCCGCTGTTTTCGATGCAGGACTTAAAAAGAAAGAAAGCCGCCGGCTTGAAACGGGCGCTAGCCTATTGGACGAGACTTCGGACCAGTATTTGCGAGATGTAGAAGGCCGGAATGATCGGCCAGGCAACCCATCTGATTTGGCAAGTTTTTCGCGGGAGGCCGCTCGCTTTGTCCGTAAGCGCAACGGTTTACCGGGAGCGCCAACGATCCGGATCAACCGCTTATGCGCAATTTTTCCATTCCTTCGAAAAGACCGTCCTGAATTTGGTGCACGTAACGGTGAGCCATTCAAAGGCGCTTTGCCATGTTGCTGCATCGGAAAACCTAAAATCAACAAATGTTCTGATACGGCTTGCCTTTTTCGCTGGCAGTTCCCGCCAATCGAGAGGTACCGACAAACACAGTTCCTTCTCGATATCGTCCTTGCACGATAGGAGGGTTCTGTAGAGATCCTTGGATCCCCTAATGTATAGTTCGCAGCCCACTTTGTTGTCGCGCGCACTTATGGTAAACGTCACATGCCTATCAGATCTGCCGATGGCCACATTGTACCAGTGTTGGGGGCGCGGCGTCCTAAGCTTCAGAGGAAGCTGGTTTTTAGAAGCGTATTCTTTGAGCTGTTGCCAAAACTCAAGTTGCCTGGTCTTTCTGGCGGATGGAACTTTCCGGCTTCTTTGTCCCTTAGATAATTGTGGTCGTGGGCAATCCTTGGCCCTTGCAGACTGGTCCACCCCTTCTGCCGCGCTTTCGACGATCGCGGTTTGCAATATTTCCGATCGACATTTTGTGAGCATATAGTCCAGTCGTTTGTGGTACTCTTCCCCGAGAGAATTCGGCGGCACATACGCCCCGAGAGAAACTGCCAATTGCCACCATCCCTGAAAATGACATCGATCAATCCATTGATAGATACAAAAGGTGTCGACAGCTTTTTTTAGTTTTCCCCGTAAGAATCTCTCAATTCTCCTTCGCTGACTTTCATGTTCCATGTCCGCCCCGCTCAATCAATCCGCCCAGCAGACTCTCGAAAATCTTCAGGTCTCGGGGGCTGAGATTAAATCTCTCGTTCAATTTGGACAAGACAACACCATGGGATACCCATCTCTTGAAATCCTCTATGGTTCCGGCGAACCGCCTCGCACATTTATCACACACGGTTTGGTAGTCCTTTACCTGTAACGTTTTCATGCATAAACGGATGGCCTGCGCCACCTCCTGATCGTGGGCGACCATGTAATAGAGGACAACATAAATCTGCCTAAGGGTCTCGTTTGAACGGCTCTCAAAACGGATGTTTCCTGGTTCATCGTCGGTACGAGCAACCCGAGGCGTCAATGAGGTTCGACGCGCTACGGGTAAAGTGTTTTGTGAAGCGTGTGACCGGCATTCCGACAGAAGATAATCAAGCCTTTTGTGACGATGCGCGTCAAGAGAGTCCGGTGGCACATGGGAAGCCAAAGCCAGGCCAAGATCATACCAGCCGTGAAAATGACATCGGTCAATCCACTGATAAATGCAGAAGGTGTCAATCTCATCCCTGTTCCGTCCGTTCAGGAACCTAATAATGCGACGCTTCTGAGTTTCCGCATTCATCATGATTCAGGGAGCGACCTTTGTGGGCCGTTAAAGGTTTGTATAAGTGGCGTCAGCTCTGCATTCTGATTCAAGGAGCCTCACCGATATGCCCGGATAGACCACATACTGTCAGGGCATGTTCTACAAAATCAGAATACCAAACTCCATCGATGTCGTGGCTCAGGATCTTTTTCCAATCACCCGAAGCTTTGCCATCGGAAGGTTGAAGTATTCCGAACCGGTCTACCAACGCCTCAGTGTCACTCCGGCCTGCATTTGCGATGAGTGGACTACCGGGACGCCCGCGGGAATAGCCCTGACGGTGTGAATCGCCCGAGTAGAGCGCAAGCTTTGGAAGATCGAAGGTTGCCCTCGGAACCTCAATCGTAAATGCTGTTCGGTCCACCTCGTCGGCGTCCCTGCAAACGAATCTCACAGAGTGTCTCCCGGTCTTGATCCTCCCCCGGCTCAATATCCACTTTTTCCACATCGCAAATACCCCTTCCAACACGGCCTCGTGCCGAGATAGCTCACGCATCAGAGCGTCAAATTGAGTTTGATCATCCGTGGCTTGTTCCCAGGTTGTCACTACCTCGGCCCTTCCATCACCGAGGTAACGATAGATACCCGGAGGCGTTCCATGGCGCACCTTAGCGCCATCAATGGGATTCGCACCGTCTATTAGGGCTGAGAAGAAATCCGGAATCCTGTCCTTTGCTTGAAGAACAGTCTCTTTGAGACGATGAATCACTTCGTTGGCCTCATTCCACGCAAGCCCGACAAGAACGTTGTCGGCCTTCTGAACGACTCTGCCCGGGGCATTACCTGGCGTAAGCCATTGCAGACCTGATTCTTCGAGCCACCTACAAAAAAAGGAACGGTCCGCATTAGGAAAGCAAAAGACACAACCGTTGACACCCACTCTCTTTAGAAGGAGCAAGGATCGGCCTTGGTGGTTCAGCTCCAGTGCGTCAGCTCCGTTGATCTTCAGGTCAAGGCCGAGGTTGGCACAGGTGTAAGGAAAGGTTTTGGGTACCATGACAGAAGGCCCGGCATTTCCTTCTCGAAGCTCCATGTAGGTTTGACTCAGTCGATCGCGGCAAAGACCGCTGAGATAGTCCACTCGTTTCGAGTAGTCTTCGTCCAGAGCGTTTGGAGGAATAGCCGATCCTAGACGGAGACCAAATTCCCACCATCCTTCGAAACAGCATCTGTCTAGCCACTGATAGATGCAGAAGCTATCCACATCGGCGCCGGCCGTTCCATTCAGGTAGCGGAGAATCTGCTTCTTCTGCTTTTCACCGTTCATGACCGCCTTGAGCCTCGCCAATTTATATCTTATTCGTGGTCCCCAGTAGAAGGTTCAGATGTACCCTCGGCTTGTCGCCGGATGACGGCTATGGAGAACAAATCCTTGTCCAAGCCGTATAACCTGAGTACACGCCTCGTGAGTACATAAAGCGATTCAGCGTTTTGGTTCACCTCAGCATAAATGTCAGTTCCAGGGATTTGTTCGGGAATTCCGGACAGATCACTCGGATTCCGCGAGAAGTATTTCCTTTTCTTTCCGGCCAGCGAGAAAAGTCTTTCTTGCTTATCGGGATTATCGCGGAGAACCATTCGAACTACTTTCAAAAACACGTCTTTGTGAAACTTAGCTTGATACATTTTGCCATTGAAAGCAAAACCGGTCACCTTCGATCCCCGTAAATAATGAGCAAACATCCGTTCGGCTTCTTCCGCAGGATATTCTAACTTGTTTACAAGAAGATCGATAATCTGCTTTTCGTTTACAGCCCCTGCCTCGTCCGTGGTAATCCCATTCGTCGATAGGTTGTTCCTGCATTCCTGAAGCAGGAATTCCAGCCTTTTATGATGGTGATCGTCCAGGGAATTAGGAGGGACGCTTGAGGAAAGAGAAAGGACCATCTGCCACCAGCCTTGAAAATGGCAACGCTCTATCCATTGATAGATGCAGAAGGAATCGATATTACCTGCAATTCGGCCGCGTAAGAACCTCTCGATTCTCTTCTTTTGGCTTAGTTCATTCATTTGTTAAGAGCCGGCTGTCCCCTCTGCGGCAGCAATCATACACCCCCGGCAAAGCCGGGGGTTTGTTAAAACCATGAACCGCTCAAAGCGGTTTAGTAGCGCGTGAGCCGCCTGAAGGCGGCTATTTGCCTTTCTCGAACAGCCTCATCTGGTCGAGTTTTTTGTCTACCTCTTCTTGGGCTCGGATGTACTCTCGCGTTGCCGCCTCGTCCAGCCCGATGGCCGATACACAATATCCCCGAGCCCAGAAGTTCTCTCCGACGAAATTGCGCTTTCTGCCGCTCATTCTTGCCACGTAGATGGCGCTCTTCCCTTTGATGAATCCTATAACCTGAGCGACAGCATACTTGGAAGGAACCGAGAGCAGCACGTGCACATGGTCCACTACCAGTTTGCCCTCCACTACCTCGCTCTCTTTCTGACGGGCCAGTTCCTTGATGATCGGCCCGAGTTCTTGTCTGAGCTTTCCGTAGAGCACCTTCTTCCGGTACTTCGGAATCCAGACTACATGATACTTGCAATCCCACACCGTATGGCATAAGCTCTGAATATCTTCCATTGAAAGCCTCCTTATTCTGTCAACCTTCGAGCGGTTCACGGATATAGGAGGCTTTCCTATATATTCCCGCAAATGTCAAACTGCGGGGGTCCCCCGGCAGAGCCGGGGGTTTACCGTAGTGCAATTAGTCCCGTTCGCTCCATCTAACCTTCTATCACTCATTCCTGACCCTCGCCACGATATGCCGGCTCTGATATTCTCCCGGACTTATTATCACCATCTGATCGTGAATGATCTGCCGGACCTCGATAGCTACGTCAAGACAAAGCTTGAGTTCGTCTGGCATAACCGTATCGACGTCTTTATGGGGAAAGATGAGCTTAAGCAAACCCGACGCGGTTTTCTGAACTGAATCCTGGTTCCGGCTGGTTTCACCCTCAAAGTCAACACGAGCCGCCACTATTGTCTGGATCGCACGTTCTCGCAGTCGCTTCAATATTTCTGCAAAATAATCCGTCATCAGCCCGAAGCCCTTGGCGTATCTTTCTTTCTTTATCTTATGAAACTCCCATCCAGGGATATACGCATGCAAGCGATCTATGAAAGCAGTATCAGTATTGATTTCTGAAGGTAACACAGCCAACCAATGAGGGTACTTGTCCGAAGGTGCTGGACTTCCTCCCTTCATTTCCAATTCAATATTACCGGCGAGAACGATGCTGGCGGCAGAGGTCAGCTCCTGATCACCTCTCGTAAACTGACCTGTCTGCATGTAGTCCTTCAGGATATTCACCGTGGCGTCAGCGTCGGTGAACCGGGTCCGTCCGATTTCGTCAAAATAGACAACATCGCGTTGCCCTATGATCCCCAACCGCCTCAGGCCCTTGTGGTAAAACAGGGTGGCCGGTGTCGTCGAGCCTCCCGATATTACGAAGGAACGAGAGGACGTATTTCGATAAGTATAAGTTTTGCCCGTCTCTCGGGGTCCAAGCTCAATCATGTTGTAGTTCTTCTCCACAAACGGAACGAGGCGCAGCAGATAAAGGAGCTTCTGCCGGAAGGTGAAAAACTGAGGATCAAACCCGATGGTATTCATAAGAAGGTCGATCCATTCCTCCGTTGTAAAAAGCTTTCGCTTTTCAATGTAGTCTTCGAGACTGACTCGCGTAATCTGAAAAGGTCTGAACTCGGTGACTACGAAAGGGTAAAGTCTGCTTCCAACTTTGTAACTGTTGTCGTATTCTATGGTACATGTTCCCCACGCACCTCCTGAGAGAAGACTGTCCCCGTGCTCGACAAGGATATTCCGCGTCACCCTTACGGTGTTCTCTCCGATGGCCGACAGCGTAACCCAGTAGTGGTCTTTGGAGGCATCGAGCCGCACTTGTAGACTGCCAAGAAGACTGTATGTGCCCTTTTCTTTAATTCGGCTCTTGATTAGTTCCTTCTCGGAGCTATCAACCCAATTTTCCGACAGAATGCGGTCGATTTTGGATTGGCCGACTACTGGATTGGCCGGATCAACGAACCTGGCGACGAGATATTCGATGACGAATCGGGGAAGTTCCTTATAGGCATCATTCCATCTGGTCAGCGATTTAAGAATGATACGGTCGCCCATGAGCTCCTGAACTTTCAGGTCTAAACTCGTCATGCGATACTCGGTCCTGGGTTCTTCAGCCATCTCTTATTCCCTATCTCTCTTACATATCATCAAAGACATCCAAGGCGCTCGTGTCTATCTCGACCTTCGTCCCGATCTCTTTTACGGGAATCGCGACGTGGCGAGTCTCCGATTTCCTTTCTTTGCCAAAACTATACTGCGCGTTGATCGAAACCTGGCTTAGTTTTGGATCTGCCGTCACAGAAAAAGACCAAGGGTAGGCCACGCCCGCCGGCAACACAACTACGTCTTGGGCAACAAGTCGCCCCGCCACTCGAGCTGAAAGTTCAACCTTCACGCTAGTCGTTCCGTCATTTTTCATTCTTACTGAAATCGCAACCTGATCGCCTGCGGCTGCTTCTGCGGGCGGTTCGACCGTGAGGATGACTCCGGCTTTTTTCTCTGAGCGTCTTCTTAAACGCACACCCGGCACAACCATCTCTGCCAAAGAGATTCCGCCGTGGGAATAGCGGGCTTTCTTTCCACCAGCCTTCGGTCTGTCGAACCATTGACTTCCGACCGTCAGGGTCCATCGGCTCTTGTCTTCATAGGCAAACTTGACCCCGGTCTCATAAAAGGCGCCACGTATGTAGCGGTATGTGATGTCCTCCAGTGGGACTGCTTTATCGAGCTTCGTCTCATCGACAACCTGACCATTTTGCTTCTTCAATTCAACAAACCCATGATCGCTTGTGACTACCACGATATCGTCCGGAGTAATCTTATGAAGGATCTCTGAAAGGACCATCTTCTCAAATTTCTCGCGAACAATCTCATTGACCCTCACGAGACTTCCCTGTTCGCTGTGAATCCAGGTATCGCTGATATTGAAGATCATAGTGCGATACTGGGCGGCCTCGAAGTCCAGTTCTGCCTGTTCGACCTTCTCTTCAGCCCTGGCCACCACCTTCAGGAGCTTCTTCGATTCATCCTTATTGAGACCCAGGTATCTGGATAGCAAGATATTGTGGTCGCTTGTGGGATGGTTAAAGTAGTCCTTCCAGTACGGGGGAAGCTTGCCTGCGAGTAAAGAGACTCGCGAGATGTCCGTATAGGATGGAAGCGTGGTGAGATATAGTTTCTCCTGGCCATCGACTTCAAAATGCTCCTGCAGCTTTGGCCAAATCCATCGATCCCAAGAGTCAAGCCTCATTCCATCGAGGATGATGATCCACACCCTTTCTTTTAGGCGCACACCCGCCTGAATAAGGTCGCGGAGTAACTGAATGTTGAGTTGTGGGAAATGGATGTACTTCTGAAAATCTCCGGTTATGAGCTCGGCCAGTTTTTTGTCGTAAGCCTCTAAGATAGCTTGATACCGGCTGCGCTGTTGCTCCACGTAGCCCTTTGTCCATTCCAGCGTTGCGGGCTCTTTCAATAGCCGCATTAGGTCCAGCGTCTCGGCATCCATCAGATCAAAAAGGTGGAGTTCAGCATCACGGTAGACGGTTATGAGCTCGAGCAAACTATCCGGAGGGTCGGGGATCTGTTCGAGTGTGCCTTCAAGCCATGAAAGATGAAAAAGAAGATCAAGGAAATGACGAGCCCTTGAAGTAAATGGCGTGTTAATGGCTTCTGCCGGCAATAAGTGTATCGAGGAAGAATTCCATCGGGCGAGGGCCTGTCGACCTTCCTTCGATTTGAGAACGTCCCGGGCCACGAATCGCGAAATGGCCGTGAAGACGGCTGGGCACCTTTCCTCCGAAAGCGACTTAAAGATCTGATCCATCGATCCGAACTTGAAGGACCCGACAAGCTTGTCCAGATCAGAGGATAGGCTTGCATTTTCCTCGGCAAATTTTGTCACAGCGTTCTGGAGTCCCAAGTCTTTCTTAAGGAGATGAAAGACCTTTTCGGTGTCGCTACCGAGTGACAAATCAAACTCAAGAAGGCCCAGGCGTTCCAGGGCATGAACCGGACTGGGGACCGCATAACGCTGGGACGCAAGGCTTAGGTACAAGAACCTAGATAAGACTGGTTTCTCGATTGCACACCAGGCCTGCACAACTTGGTCGGGCTCGGGACCTGCAATGAGAGTCCGAAGCATAAAGTTTTCAAGATCCGACAGATCGTTCTCCAGGACGATACGTAGATACGCGGCTATCCTCGGAGAGATCTCGTCGCTCAGTTCAGCGAGGGCTTCGAGCACTACGGAAGGACAACTGGTGGCGAGAGCTACTTTCATGACGTCGAACCGGTTAAGAACGTAAGACTTACCGGTGAATTTCCTATACTTAAATAGCGTTTCCACGAAAATATCCAGTCGACCCGACCAGAGAGACAGCAAAGGCTCTTCGTACAGCTCGGCAGGCAAACTGTCCGTGACCAAAGTGGCAAGTAGACCTGATGGGCTGCAATCTATAATCTCCGCAGCCTCATCTACGATATCGGGGATAAAGGAGATATCGATGAAATAATCGTTGGAGTCTTTGCCTTCTCGCCCCCTGACCACCACGGCGAGCCGGGTTTCGTGTCTATTCTCCTGTGAAAGCGCGTAGCGAAATGCCAAGTCATCCCGATCATAAACGAGCACCCGCCAGATATGACCTGTAGCGTCGAGAAATGTATCGGTCACTTCGAGAATTGAACGTGGGTCAAGGATAAGCGCAGTCTGAGGAGCGTCCGGGAACTCACCCAGCCTGCGCCCGACCACATCGAGAAATGTCTGCTTCTTCTGTATCATATCCCCTAAAAGAGCGTTGACTGGCTGCCGGAACCTGAAGTTTTCGATGGCTGAGAAACCATGGCACGCGCCAACCTAATACGCTCTCTAGCTTCTTTGCCACCCGGAAGGTCCTGCCATCCAAGGGAGGAAGCCAGGGTCTTCTCGATGTCGAGAATGACCTGCCATGCTCTTGTTGCCGCCAGAAGTTCTATCCACGCAAACCGGTCTTCCGGCGAGGGCTCCTCGCTCCGTTTGCCTTGCAAGTAATGCTCGCACTCCCTTAATTGCCGTTCCTCCTGCTGGCCCCGTAGCAGCTGTCGCTCGTGATCGTCGGGGACGCGGTATGTGCCCGCCTCGTTCTTCATAAAGAAGTGCTCGAGCAGGTCCTGGAGGCCTCTCGTTCCATGATAGCCTCCCCTCAGCTTTTCCTGCTTCCAAAGCGGATCGATCTCATCCAACCTTCTGCCCTGCTTGGACAAGAGTTTCGTAAGCCAGAGTACCGCCGAGGACTCGTTTCTGACGAGAATCTCTCCCGCCAAGCCATTTGACGGATACCAGGCACCGTTAATCTCGGCGAGCGAGAGTCTACGCCTTGCCTCGTGGAGCACATCAGAGACATAGGCGGCACTGAAGCCTTTCATTGAACATCCACTTTCCAATACGCGAACCTGAACGGCCCGGGTAATGGCATCGACTGTCCGCCCAGAAGAAGAAGCATCTGGCGGCAGATACTGAAGATAGGTCTTGATCTCCTGCAAGATAAAACCTTCCACATCCTCTATTCTGGTCAATTCCCGGCTTCGAACCAGCGGCATTCGCGGTTTGTGAAGATTGAGAAGCACATCCTTGGAGATAACCTTTTCCTTTCCCTTTTCACCCTTGATGCCTTTGAAGCTCCTTTGGACCTTGTCAAACTCTTTGCCACCGTAAATTACGAAACCCGCCTCATGAGCTGCGTTTTGAATTGCCTCCCACACCTGATCGTCAGAATTGGAAAAAACCACCGTCGCCCATCGATTAGGTTTCAGAACACGATACATTTCTCGGAACGACTCAGACATCAAATGCTCGTAATCCTCAAGGGTCTTACCACCTTCTGCAGGCTTTCGG
>Ga0181539_1005259_pt1 | contig 10548 bp, 10 predicted proteins | sample PEATcosm2014_Bin_46_FD_119767 | JGI IMG/M metagenome (GOLD analysis project Ga0181539, IMG submission 119767) | Peatland microbial communities from MTU Mesocosm Facility, Houghton, MI, USA - PEATcosm2014_Bin23_60_metaG | ecosystem: Environmental > Terrestrial > Soil > Wetlands > Peat | place... | reverse complement strand
CGCAAGAATGAGGTGCAGATGCTCATGAAGGGTTCGTTGCACACCGACGAACTCATGAGCGCTGTCGTCTCGCGCGAAGGAGGAATGCGCACCGGGCGGCGCATCAGCCACGTCTTTGCGCTGGATGTGCCGTCCTATCACAAAACCCTTTTTGTTACCGATGCGGCCATCAACATCCAGCCTGACCTGGAAACCAAGATCGACATTCTGCAAAATGCCATCGACATGATGCTCGCGCTCGGGGTCGCGAACCCCAAAGTGGCAATCCTGTCTGCGGTTGAGTCGGTCAACCAGGCCATACCATCCACGCTCGATGCCGCCGCTCTTTGCAAGATGGTCGATCGCGGTCAGATCACCGGAGCCATTGTCGATGGCCCGCTGGCATTCGACAATGCCATTTCAAGCGATGCCGCGCGCATCAAGAAGATAACATCGCCGGTCGCGGGAGACCCCGATCTTATGATGGTTCCCAATCTGGAAGCCGGAAATATCCTCTTCAAGGAGCTTCAATATCTGGCCGGGGCTTTGGCGGCGGGAGTTGTGGTTGGAGCCAAGGTGCCGATCGTTCTCACCAGCCGCGCCGACGGAGAACTGGCGCGAATGGCGAGCTGCGCCCTCGGCGTCCTGCTGGCGAAGCCGGCGCCCAACCTGAGGCTGGCGTGATGAGCGGCCCTCCTACAGCGCCGCCAGCGCTTCCGCCTGGCCGGGAAACAGCCCGGCGTACTTGGTGATCCCCACCATGGTGAAGACCTTGGTGAAGTGCGGCGAAAGCCCGAAGGCGTAAACTTTCTGGCCGGAGTTGGAGGCTTCAATCATCATCTGGATCACCAGGGCGATGCCGCTGGAATTGATGTAATCCACTTTGGTGAAGTCCAGCAAGACCAGCTTGGCGGTCTCCTTGGAGAGCGCCTGATAAGTGCCCAGAACGGCATCCTTCGAGGTGCTGGCGATATCGCCCTCGAAGCGCAGGACGGCGACCAAATGCCCGGCCGGGGAAGTGAGCTGATCAACGCGCGCCTTGGTTACGCTCTGCACGATGAATACTCTCCGTACCTCTTCGGTTATTCCGCGTCTTTATCGAGCCGGATGACCAGCCGGACATAGCTGCTCTTGCCATCGGTGCCGGCCACCCACTCCGCTTCGTCCACCAGCGCCTGGATGAGAAACATGCCCATCCCGCGCGGGTCTTCCTCGCCGAGCATCTTGCGGTCGATGTCCGGCTTGTCCAGCTTACCGGGCTGCTTGCTCAAGCCTTTGCCGTCGTCGATGACCTTCACTTCCAGCCAATCCTCGCCGGCCGACAGCACCACGCCCACGCTCAGCTTTTCGTTCAGCCGGTTGCCGTGCTCGATGGCGTTGATGCAGGCCTCGGCCACGGCGGTCTTCAGGTCTTCGACGCGGTCCTCGTGGAAACCCACCAACTTGGCCACCGCGGCCGCGGTAGCCATGGCCACCTTCTCGAAGCCCATCCGCGAGGGCAGGCGAACTTCCACCGCGGTGGTTTTGGGCACGCTGGTGGATTTGGACTCGCTCATGCCGTCATCTCCGTCCGGCCTGTGCCGCGGCACAGCGCCAGTGCGGTCATATCGTCTCCCTGCGGCCCGCCTTCAGAGAAATCCTCGATGGCTGCCCACAATGCATCGAGAATACCATCGGCCTTGCCGGCCGGGCACCTTAAAAACTCATCCAGAAGCCGTTCGGGACCAAATTCCTCATCCCCCTTGAAGACCTCCGTCAGCCCGTCGGTATAAACTAGGAGCCGCGTTCCCGGCGCAAACCCGCTCCGCTCACTCGCGTAGCGCATCCCCGGCAACATCCCCAGCGGCGTGCCCGCAGCCTCAAAAAGGCGCGGCGCAGCGTCCGGCTGGAGCAGGAACCCCGGATTATGCCCCGCGTTCACTACCTCGATCTCGCCCGCCTCCGGATAGAGCCGCAGGAAGATGGCCGTCACGTAGCGGCGGCGAGCCTCTTCGCCTTCGGCCCAGTGGTGCTGGTTCATGCGCGTGGCCAGTTCGTCCAGCGGCATTCCGGTCACCACCATTGCCCGGAAGGCCGAGCGGAAGCTGGTGGACATAATGGCCGAAGCCAGCCCCTTGCCGGCGACATCGGCCACCACCATCAGGACGCTGCCGTCGGCGTGCTCCACAATATCCAGGTAGTCGCCGCCCACCTCGTAACAGGGCGCGGAGCGGAAGCCCATCGAGTAGCCGGGGACGGCGGGCAGCTTCTGCGGCAACAGCGACCGCTGAATCTGCCGGGCCGCGTCCAAATCCTGCTGCACGCGGGCGAACTCTACGTTGCGCTTGTGGTTGCGGGCGTTTTCCAGAGCCACGGCCGCCTGCAACGCCAGCCCTTCGATGAAGTCGTCCTCGTAAATCGTCAGCGCGCGGCCGCCGGGAGACTCGACCAACAGCTCCGTCATCAGCCGCCCCTCGCGGTCTCTCAGCGGATAAGCCAACGCGCCCGAGTTGCCGGTGGCATCCGCGCTCGGGGCCGCGCCGTAAGCCAGCCGGGCGCTGGGAAAGGCAGCGCCGGCCATCTCCAGCTCGCGCACCACGATGCGCAGCACTTGCTCCAGCACCTCTTCTTCGCGGAGGTTCGAATGCACCTGCCGCGAAGCCTCAAGCAGCGCCTGTAACCGCGCCACCTGCCGCTGCAAATCGATCATCTCGCTCTCGCCGGGAAGCCGAATACCAGCCGCCATCGCGCGCCATCCTCCGTGGAATCCCACTGTAGCACGAATGCGCAGCCTCGCTTCATTCCGAGCCGATTGAATCGAAGCCACAGCCGCACGCGGCGGATTATTCATCCGGCTCTGAAGGATTGTTACGCCGCGGCCAATAACACGCCCGATTTCGCCAGCGCGGCGAACTACACCAGCGCCGCCGCCTCCACATCCGCGGCAGCCCCCTTAAGCAAACAAGGAGGACAGAGGCCGCCAAATCATCGCTTGCCAAAGCGTTCTCGAAACGTCATGGGATGAACGGCACTGGCCGCCGGGAAAACAACCTTGTGACATGGAAATGACAATTCTGTCATGGTTGCGTTCGTTACTCGTCCTGTCTATTCGGTATGCTTGGTGGTAGTGCTGGGCGGATGAATGGACTGCTCTTCAGGAGCCGGCTTTTCGTCACGCGCCTTGTGCAGTCTTGAGCCTGGTCGCGAAGACAATCCGCGAAGATGAACAAAACGTCATGAAGACGGGTGCGTTTTGGCGCTCTCCAAAGGAACCGCCGATCCGTCTCACCCTTGAAGCAAACTTGAGTCTGCTGTTCGTGCGAACCGGCGCTGGATTCTCCCTTGCACGCGCTATGTCGAATCAACAGGAAAAGAAGGAAAACAGGACAAGAGTGACAAAGGCGGCCTCCATGAACACATCCCATGCGACACCATTCGCGGATGCCTTCAAGACCTTCCTGCCGCTCCCGACGGCGCTCGACCCGCCCTTCGAGGAGGCGCTACGTCATGTGCTCGACAATCCAGGCAGCCTGGTCAGGCCGCGGATGGTGTTTCAAGTGGCGACGGCGTACGGCCTGGATGAAGCTGCCGCCAGAGACCTGGCCATCGCGCTTGAATACTTCCACACGGCGTCGCTGGTCTTCGACGACTTGCCGTGCATGGACAATGCCGATGAGCGCCGCGGCGTTCCCTGTGTTCATCTTGCGTTCGGCGAGGCGGGAGCGATCCTTGCCGCACTGGCCCTCATCAATCGCGCCTACGCGCTCAGTTGGCGGGCAGTCTCCGGATCTTCGCCGCCTGTGCAGTCGCGCGCGTTGGCCTATATCGAGCAGTGTCTCGGCGCGGAAGGGCTGCTTAACGGGCAGAGCCTCGACCTGCACTATGCAAACCTGCCTCACAACCGCCAGACGACGGAAAGAATCGCGCGCGGCAAGACGGTTTCGCTGATCCGGCTGACGCTGGTTCTGCCGGCCATGCTGGGCGGCGCTTCAGCGCGGGAGATTCAACTTTTGGAGCGTATTGCCCTCTACTGGGGCCACGGCTACCAGATGGTCGACGATCTGAAGGATGTGCTGGATAGCGCGGCCGAAGCCGGGAAGACCGTTGCCCGCGACCTCCTGCTCGATCGACCCAACGTGGCATCCGCGATGGGAATCCCCGCAGCCGTCGAGCGTCTCACTCGCTTCATTCATCTGGGAGACAGAACGCTCCGCCGGCTTCTGCAATCGAGGTTGAGCCTGTCGTTCCTTGAAAGGCTTCGCATCAACCTGGAAGAGGAGCTTGCGCGGGTTACCGGAAATGTCCGCGCGATGCCCGCGGGAGCGCGTTCGTGATGTTTCTCAAACTGATCGCGACCAACCTGCGCCGCCATCGCATCCGCTCGTTCATCAGTGTGGCGGGCATCGCCTTCAGTGTCGCGGCCATGCTCACCGTGGTCACCATCCTGCAAGGCGCGATCGGCATGTTTTCCGGCATTCTGTCGAGCGATAGCGAAATCATCGTCTTCGAGCGCAACGTTTCCGATCTCATCTTCAGCAATGTTCCCGCGCCGGCGGCGGAGGAGATGGCCGGCTGGCCGATGGTGGCTCATGCCGATCCGGTGCTCTTCGGAATTGTGTCCAGCGCCGGCCATCCCATCATCACCTGCTTTGGCGTAACCGCTGCCGACGCCCGCATCCGCAAGGCCATCTGGATTGCCGGCGATAGACTCACTTTCGCGCAACACGCCGATGATGTGGTACTTGGAGAGCGGGCCGCGGAGTTCCTCTCGGCAAAACTCGATGACCATGTGCCTATCGGGCACGGTGTCTTCCACGTCATTGGGATTCTGAAGACGGCCAACGGTTTTGAAGATGGCGGCGTATTCATGCCGCTCAGCTCCGCGCAAAGCTTCTTTCACAAGGAAGGCAATTCCTCGGTGGTCACCGTCAAGCTGCGCAACAAGGACGATGCGGCCTCGTTCAAGAACATGGTCAAGGCGAAGTTCGCCAACCTGATCGGTTTGGAAGACGCGGAGTTTTCGCGCTCCTATTCGCAGTTCAAGATTCTGGAAGCAACGGCCTGGGCAGTGGGCGGTTGCGGCCTGGCGCTGGGCGGCCTCGGGGTTGCCAACACCATGATCATGTCGGTGTTCACGCGGATTCGCGAGATCGCTATTCTGCGCGTTTGCGGCTTCTCGAATACGCAAATTGCCGTAATGATCTTTGGCGAGTCGGCGGTTGTGTCACTGCTGGGCGCAACGTTGGGGCTGCTGACCGGAACCTGCCTGCTCTTGGCGCTCAAGGTGGTTCCCGCTCTTCACGGCTATATCGACGTGACGATTCAACCTGTCGTGATGCTGATCGTGATTCTGCTGGCCCTGCTCATGGGAATCGCCGGCGCGCTCTACCCGGCTGCCTATGCCATGCGCGTCCGCGCGGTGGAGGCGCTGCGCTTCGAATGACTCCTTCCACGGGACAAGCCGGCAGTCAACACCTGAACGGAAAGGACCGCACCGTCCTTCGCGCCGAGGACCTGTGGAAGAGCTACGACGATGGGGCCATCGCGGTCCTGAAGGGAGTAAGCTTCGAGGTTGCCGATGGCGAGACTGTGGCACTCTGCGGCCCGTCGGGTTGCGGCAAGAGCACGCTGCTCCACTTGTTTGGCGGCCTGGATGCGCCCGATCGCGGGCATCTTTCGGTCAACGGGGTTGAAGTCGATCGCCACCGCGACCTGCTGCGTCTTCTGCGCCACGAGGTGGGCTTCGTCTTTCAGCTCCACAACCTGATTCCCGATCTCACGCTCGAAGAAAACTGCCTCATCCCCACTGTGGCAGCGGGCATCGATCGCCGTACCGCGCGAGTGCGACTGCACCGGCTTGCGGAACGCGCGGGCCTGACCGATCGCCTCCGCCATCGCATCCAGAAGCTGTCCGGCGGAGAGCGCCAACGCACCGCACTCTGTCGCGCATTGATGAACCGGCCAAAGATTCTGCTTGCCGATGAGCCCACCGGCTCACTCGATGAGCGCACCAGTGGCGCGGTCTTTGAACTGTTGCTCGACATCGTCGCCACGGAGGGCGTGACCTTGGTGATGGCCACGCACGATCGAGGTCTGGCCGGGCGCTGCGACCGGCTGCTGGAGATGCACGACGGGAGGATTATTGAGTCAGTTTCCACTTGATGCGAAGTTGACGACGGGAACGCTGCCGCCGGTTGTCGCCAACGCAGCATGGCACAGCGTCGTCGCCGGGCAGATTCCGGCCCACGCGCTCGAAGCGGGCTGGCTGAGTGCCGCCATCTGCGATGGCGCCCGCGCTCCGATTCAGGCAATCGGTCTTCGCAAAGGATGGCTGGCGCATGTTGCGCGGTGACAGCCGCCCATCCGGATGGCAGGGCGCCAGCCTTGTCGCGATCACCTATGTCTATTTCTTGATTTATGCGCAGTTCGCCTTTCTCAAGCGGCTCGCGAGCCTTGGGATAGCCGGCGCGCACTTGACCGCCGTGATGGCGGCGATGGCTGCCGGGGGAATCCTTCTTAGTTTGATTGTGCCGCGCGTGAGCCTCTGGTCCTCGCCGAACCTGCGACTCCGCGCCGGACTCGGCACGTCGGGTGCGGCGGCGTTTCTATCGCTTCTTCCGCTTGGCCCGGTAGCAAGCACAGCTATTTCGTTCCTGATCGGCGCCGGGCTCGGCCTGCTGACCGTCACCTTGGTAACGCACCTGCGCCAATGGACAGGCAACCGCAATCCTCTCCTGCTTGTCGGTCTGGGCACCGGCGCCGGCTATCTTGTCTGCAACCTTCCCCTACTCTTCAATGCTTCCGTGGAGGCGCAGGCGGCAACGGCGGGCGTGTTATCTCTGGCCGGAATCTGCGTAACGTTCTGGCCCACGCAGGCGCCGCCGGAAGAGCCGGCAATTGCTCCGCGGCGCTCCATCTCGTTTCTCCGCGCGCTGGCTTGCTTCACGGCGCTGGTCTGGCTGGACTCCGCCGCATTCTTCATCATTCAGAACACTCCGGCATTGAAGGCCGGCACCTGGGAGGGCTCGCTCCACATGGGCGCCAACGGCTTGCTTCATCTTGGCGCGGCGCTGGCAAGCGTCTGGCTGCTGCGCCGCCGTGGTCTCTCGTTTGTTCTTTCCGCCTCTTTTCTCGCGCTGGGCTTCGCTTGTCTGCTCTCGCTTGACCCGCATCGTATCGCACTGGCATCCGTTCTTTATCCGATCGGCGTCTCGCTTTACTCTGTCGCACTGGTCGCCTACCCTTCGCTGCTTGCCCCGTGCTCTTCCGCGGCGGAGCGCGGCCGCCAGGCTGGCTGGCTCTACGCCATTGCCGGCTGGTCCGGCTCCGCCATGGGCATCGGCATGGCGCAGAACCTCGGCTACGTTCCACCCCTGTTTGTGCTGGCGGCAGGGGCAGTCATCCTCCTGCCCCTGCTGCTTTGATCACCGCACAACCGAGTCAGTACCGATAAGAAGACCACCAACACAGGAGACAACCCATGAAGACCGCCGCCAAGTCCCTCTTCCTCGCGCTTCCTTTGGCCCTCGCCCCGGTTGCGCTCGCCCAGCATCAGTCGTTCGCCGTCAACCCGGATTCAAGCAAGGTCGCCTTTTCCCTGGGCGGAAATACGCACCACGTGGATGGAACCTTCCATGTGCAGAGCGGTTCGATCGGCTTTGACCGCAGCGCTCAGAGCATAGCGGGCTCCGTGGTCGTCGCGGCAGGCAGCGGCAACAGCGGCGACCAGGGCCGGGACAAGAAGATGAACTCCGACGTTCTCGACGTGGCGCGCTTTGCCGAAATCTCCTTTGTGCCCAGGAACTATCAAGGGACCATCGCGGCCAGCGGCGATTCTTCGATTCAAGTTACCGGTGTCTTCACGCTTCATGGCACTCCGCATGACCTGACCGTTCCCGTGCGGATTCACATCGACGGGACAACTCTCACGGCCAAGACACAATTCCCGGTCCCTTACGTTCAGTGGGGCTTGAAGGACCCAAGCATCTTCGTTCTCAAAGTTGCCAAGGTGGTCGATATCGACTTGACGCTTGTGGGAAGTCTATCCGCCACAGAATAGATGGCGAGATTGCACAGTGGAGCCGATGAGGCGAGCGCGGTGAACCGGCCTGTCCATTGCGGCGATTCCATCGTTCCCTGCCGTTCTTAGAAGGCAAGGAAGCGAACACGATCGAAAAAACCGAATGCGGCGGGCCGCCACGCGCGAGCAATGAAACGATGAAGAGCGGCGCAGCCAGCGGCAAAGAGCGCCCGCGGCCGTCAGCCGAAATCGAAGACGATTCGCAGACCATCGCGAGCACGCTCCAGCTCTTCAAAACGAGCCGCGAAGGGCAGTGTTTCGACCATGCTGAGGCTGCCGGTGGAGACCATCCCGCAGGATTTCAAGATCACCGTATCGATCTGGCGCACGCGAATCGATTCCAGAATCGCGTCGAAGCCTGCGTCCTGTTCGCCGACGGGAAGATCGTCGGCAAAATATGCCGTGCAGGCGGGCGGGCCGGGGACGTACTCCCATGCTACGGTCATCGATTTCATTAGCGGCTGCCTCGAACGATTGCGCCGGCTGTCTTCAATCCAGTCCAATTGTTGGCCGGGTCCGGTAACTCATGATCGCCGCGCCTCCATTCCACGATTTGACCTGGTTGAACCACTCAATAAGGGTCTTATACTCCAAACCGGGATCGAAGTGTCCCCACAGCTTGTCCTTGCCGGTGTAGATCAGATTCTCTCCTTCGAGGCCCGGCGTGCCACCGCTGGGTGGGAAGTTGATGTTCTTGATGTAGCCCCAGTCGCCAGGAATCCAGTCGGCATCGCCGACGCCGTTGTCGTTGGTGAGCGGAGACTTGCCGCCCCCGATCACGGTCAGCTTCGTCGCCGCCAGGCAGGCGATGGCGTACTCGTTGGGATGCACGTTCAGGTCTTCGGATGCCTTCTGCATATCCACTCCCGGCTTTGGCTGCCAGGTTCCATCCGGCTTCTGCTCCCACATGGCGGGATTCATCCGGAAGCCGGAGCCGGCGGCAAAGGAGTATTGCTTCTTGGAGGCGAAGTCGACAATCCCCGCGCGCGATTTCATGTGCTGTTCGAGGCTCGCGTTTACCTCGGCGTTGGTGGTTCCCTTGATCTTGAAGACGCGTGGCGAGAATAGCAGCGCCGTAAAGAGCTCGTTCCAGACGGAATTCTTGACGATGGCCGGACAGGTGTAGACATCGCCGGCTTTGGTCGTGGTGAATCCTTTGGTATCCATCGACAGACCTGCGCCGACCTGCAGCTTTCTCCGAATGGCTCCGCCCGGACCGGTCGATTGCTGTACGGTATGAGCCAGTTCATGCGCCAGCAGGTGAGCGCCGCGCTCGGTGGCGGGAGCATACTCGCCCGCGGCAAAGGCGATATTGTGGCCGATGGTGTAGGCCCGAGCTTGAAGGGACCGGGCGCTATTGGCCGCGTTGGCGGAGGTGTGCAGGCGCACCTGGCTGAAATCGCGCCCGAAGCGCGGCTCAAAGTAGGCGCGGGAGGCGCCGTCGAGGGCCTGTCCGGAAGAGCTAATCGCGCTCTCGGCCTCGTCCACCGCCGCTTCCTGTGCTGCGCCGTCCGCTACGCCGAAGTTCGCTTGCCGGCCGATGGAAAACAACTGCACCGGCGCGGCGCAAGAGGCGCAGCCGGCGCGCAAGCCGGCGGGCTGCATCGCAGGATCGGTCATGCGCATCACCCGGTCGGCGGCGCGGTCGGCCTCGGCTTCAAGCGGGTCGTTGACCGAGCCAACGTTCAGCTTGCATTGCATTGTGGAGAATCGACGCAGAGCGGCCTGATTGCCGGAGTAAGTTTTATCGGCGGTGTTCCGCTGTTCGGCGGCGGCAGGCGCACGGCCGGGATCGCGCCGCGCACGGCTGGCCTGCGGAGACAGATAGGTGGAGCTCTGCATCCCAATCCTCCCAAGCTTCCGGCTTGCGGACCGCAAACAGGCGAGTCCGCTTTGCCGGTGTTCCCGTTCGCAACGGGCCCTTTGAACGCCGCGGCTGCCGCAAAACATTCAAGGCGGCTGGCCGGGCTTTCGCGCGGCTTTGGACTAGGTTTCCGACCGCGTGATTTCGTACCCTGGGGTTCACGCTTTCCCACCCTTTCGCTAGGAATCCGCCGCGGCGGACGAAAGGATGGGGCACGGAGATGGTACAAGAACAAGCGGTCAGAGACCTAGAAAACCTCGGGGGATGCTGCAAACGGAAAAGGAGCTGAAATCAGCCCCTTTTCACCAGGCTCCAACGGGCGTCGAACCCTCTAGCACCATAGGCGCTATCCTCTCCGGAGGTGAGAGCAGCAGAATCAAAATACCCCATTTCCAATGGCCGAGTCAACAGGTTTCTGCGCCTCAAGGAACATTGTTGCCGACCTTGAAGCAACTGGTGTAGTTAGCTGACGTGGAGACATTTTCCGCCGCCATCCATAGGTCGTATTTGGGCAAGGCGCCTACGCTTGGCTGCAGGTATAAGCCCAGGGTAAAGCGAAGCATGCAGTTGCGCTCGATCAGCACCCGGCGGCCAAAAGCGCCCACGGCTTTGATCGCATAGATCGCCTGCCCGCCTTCCATCCCGG
>Ga0181539_1005258_pt1 | contig 10549 bp, 16 predicted proteins | sample PEATcosm2014_Bin_46_FD_119767 | JGI IMG/M metagenome (GOLD analysis project Ga0181539, IMG submission 119767) | Peatland microbial communities from MTU Mesocosm Facility, Houghton, MI, USA - PEATcosm2014_Bin23_60_metaG | ecosystem: Environmental > Terrestrial > Soil > Wetlands > Peat | place... | reverse complement strand
TTCGCCATGTAGGACTCCCTCCAGTCGTGCAAAACTGGAAATCCTACCGGCAAACCCCCTCATTCTCAGGATGGCTGGTTTTCAAGCGCCCATAGATGGCTGGTTTTCAGCGCCCGCTGACACTAGCCGGCTTTTCGATCCCGCAAATAACGGTTGCCTCCTCGCCGTCATGCTCGCCGCCGACGATCTTGAACTTGAACCGGACTGCCTTGCCGAACTCAGGGTGAGGAGGAGTCTCCTCAACCCCGGCGAAAGTCGCCTTGTACATTCCAACCGGCGGACCGCCGCCGGCAGAGACTTGAAACTGCATTGCCATAACTAAGGCTCCTACTTATCTCCGGTGTTATGGATCGACCTCCGCCGCCGGAGTGCCGGCGGAGGTCGTTTGATTACGTTGCTTGAGCCGCCGCTCGACGAGTCGGTCGAGAGCGTCGAGGAACCGATCGAGGTCCGCCGGCTCGGCGTCGGGATCGACGACGACCTCAAAACGGTCGAGGAGATCAGTCTCGGCAGAGACTACTCGCACGTAGAGACCTCCTCGACCGCCTTCCGCTGCTCCGCTAACCGGAGTAGTTGCCGGAGGAGTTTTCCTTGGCGGAGGTTCTCGGTTATCCGCCGTCGGATCTCCTCAGGAGAGGGAACCTTTTCGAGGAGCCGTGTTAGCTCGTCATTCGTTTCCGGCATAAGAAAACCTCTCTTGTACCTTGGTGACGACCATCGTCACTGCTTCTATGGTACGAGAGAGGTCCCGGAAAATACTTCGGGAGAAGTTGTGGTAGTTTTGTTCTACTCTTGTGGGCGTTTCAGATAGTATAAGCCGCCATTACGTTGCACTTGCCAGCCGTGGTATCCGTGATACTCCAGCCGTCCGTTGAGGTACTCGACCGCACGGTCGATCATCTTGGTTTTTTGCTCTTCACTGATCCGCTTCCGCTTGGCGTTGCGTTTCTCCCATATCTTGCCCCAGAGCGTCCTCCGCTTGACATTACCCCGACCCCACAGGCAGAAAACCAACTCCCGACTGTTGCCCCGCAACTTGCGGACGAGGTCCTCGTCGGGTTCGGAAGGTTTCTTGCCTTTCTGCTTTTCAACCGCCGGAGCCGCCGCCGGCTTCCCTCCGGCCTGCTGCTGGCACCATTGCTGGAGCGTGAGGAGATCATGTGCGGCGTCTCCTGTCGGGAGCGGAGGGTTTAGACCGCCGTCGACCGCCTTTGTCCTGGCGTTGAGATAAACCTTCGCCGCCGTGCGAGTGCCGCTGACATCTTGCCAGAGAAGCCACTCTAAGAGTTTTTCCGGCGTATCGAACTTGTCCGGCGGCCCCTCCACCCAACCGTGATCGGCATACGCTTGGCGAACTGCTTTTCGAGACTCTTCCCAAATTGCGAAAAACTGTTTCTTGACCTCTCCGTCGAGGCTCTGACCGTTGAACTCGTCCAATCGCTTGCCGTATGCTTCGTGGATCGGCTGGACGATCGCTTGCACCTCCTCAAAGGGAGCTGGCTTGCGGTCCTGAGTCATAGAATCCTGCCTTTCTCATAGGGGTCCCGCCGGCGGACGGTCGAAAGGCAGGGACGACCGCCGCTGGCGAGACAGGAATCGAGGGAGCGACCCTCGACCCTTGTATTATATCAAGAGGCTTGAGCGTACCCTACGTCTGCTGATCAGCTCCGCCCTGGACGAAGCCCCGCCGCTGAAGGTCGTGCTGGCCGGTCAGGACGCGCTGCGGCAGACCCTGCGGCAGTCCCTGCACGCCGACCTGTTGAACCGCATTTCGGTGCGATTCCACCTGCCTGCGCTCAGCAGAGAGCAGACCGCCACCTACATCGACTTCCAACTGAAGCAGGCCGGCGGATCGGAGAAGGTCTTTGACCCGGCGGCCAAGAACGTGATCTACGACTACTCCGGCGGCGTGCCCCGGCAGATCAACAACCTGGCCACGGCCTGCCTGTTGCAAGCCGCCGCCCAGAACGCCTCCCGCATCAGCGAGGCCATCCTTCAACAAACGCTCAGCGAGTTCCAACTTCCCTAACGCGGCCCATCCCCGGCCCTTCCTCGCTTCTGGAAACGGCGACGCCATGGCCAAGTACTTCCCCCGGCATCTGCTGTATCGTCTGCGGAACGAAATCCCCTTGGAACGCCTGATCGCACACCATTTGGAGTGGCCCAGCAAGCATCGGGAGGGGAGGTTCTGCTTCGTCTGTCCGCGTTGCAGCGAGTCGCTGACCGCCGTCAATCCCCGCACGAATCTGGGCCGTTGCTTCCGTTGCGAAGTGAACTTCAACACCATCGACTTCGTGATGCTGGCCACGGGGCGGGACTTCGTGGAGGCGGTCCACTTCCTCACCGACATCCTCCCCTCGCCGGCATCCGCACCTCCTGCCGCCCCTGCCGACTGACCCACGGCCTCGTCTCTCCTTCATTCTCTGTGGACACCGACGTCCGCGTCATTGTCTCTACGTCTCACACAATCCGAGGCTGGCCGTCTCAAATAGTCCGAGACTTAGCAGGTTGTTGTGCAGGACAAACGGCGGCACGTTGGCGGGCACGCGGGGCGACGTGGCGGCCGACCGCTGGGCGAGCATTCTCCCCCTCCCCCCGTAGCTCATGCCGGCGACGGGCACCGTCGGCCCCTGGGCGGCGCCCTCGGGCGGCTCGGGCAGACCTGCCACGGGCACGCTGGGCGACTCGACCAGGGCCCGGAAGAGTTCCTGGGGCACGGTCAGGTCCATTGGCCATTTCATCACCGGCTGGCTGGGCGTAGCAGAAGAGACGTGGAAGAAGGCCGAGGAACGACGATCAACGCAGCGGCGGCGGAGGGGGAGGCGGCGGCGGTTGTGGAATTGCCCGCGCAGGTGATGGCGACGAAGGCAGTGGGCGAGCAACACGCACACTCTTCATCGGCCTTCCGCATTTGGGACATGCTTGCGCAAGTCTGGAAATTTGATTACCACAGTCGGGGCACGGTAAGAGGTTTGGGTTGGGTGGTGTGATCGACGGTGTCGTGTATGCCGGCGGCGAGATTTTGCGGATTGCCTTGTTATACCATTCGATGAACCGGGTTTGACACTGCGGGCATTGTGCCGGATGGCCATTGAGTCGCGTGCCACAATTCGGGCAGCACGGCCGGCCATCTACGCCCAACGCGATGGCAATACCAATCGGACCCAGAAGCAGACCGAGCCAAAACCCCGTGACCCCAGCTTCTTTTTGACTTCCGATCACGCTGCCGATGATACCGCAGATAATCCAGAGACCAATTAGCCATTCCATTTTGCACACGCCTGTTATTGCGGAAGCGGCTTGATGGGGCTCACGCCGGGAGACCCCTCTGGGGAGGAAATGGCCCTATGGGGTGGGTTGAGGTGGACCCTGGCAAACTACTTGTGCCGCACTCGCGCCGAAGTCGTGATGGAAACATGTTCCAGTTGAAGGCGTAACGCCTTATCCATTTTCTCACCTGTGAGTCCGCCGTATCCCTTGCTGGTGAACGTGACGAAGCATTGGCCATCCGTGCAATCGTAGGTCCAATATTCGACCGCTCCTCCGTTGCCTCGCTCGCGCTTGTCTGGTTCCCCAAACCTGCCGAGAAGTTCGTTCACGGTGTAGATGCGATTCTGCGGGCGCTTGGAAGGCGCCGCGAATTTGCCGGATTGCGTCCTGGACGGCTTGTGAACGGCAATCCCGCGCTGAAAGAGCGACTTCATCTCGTCCATCGTCCGCAGCGATCGGTCCTTGAGGCGGGGCACCGTTTTCGCTTCCGGCTCGTCCGATTTGTCGTCAGCGTTCTTGTCGTCGTCAGCATTCTTGTCAGCGGCCGGCTTATCGTCGGCCTTCTTGTTGGCGGCCGGCGGGGCATCATTGTCGCAACGGGCGACGGATGCGAAATTGAAGACGAGCAGAACAGCCAGCATAGAAATTGCGGTTCTCATAACGGCAGATCCTTTCGCAAGACTGCTGACAGCCTCGCCCTGTGACGAACAAGATGAGCCGCCAGCATGGAATTTCGTCTACAAGAATGCCTCGGATACTACCATACGGTGCCCGACTCGATTTCGCCGGAAAAGGGCGCCGTCCGATGCCAATCCCGCAACCCTGGGGATTCCCACGTTTAGTTGTTTTCCTTAACCCTTGAAAAAGAGGTTGAACCAAGATCGAAATGGTCGGCGTCAACCCAATGGATTCTCGCCTCCACCTTATCTGCGGATTCGGAAATGTCCTTCTTGTCAACTCCCATACCAATAAATTGACTCCATTCCGCCCCTTTCGCATTCTTTATCTGTTCAAGTTGTGCGTCGATGGGTCTAAGTTGCTTTCCAAAGTATTCGTCTTCGTACCATTTACGGTGCTTCTCAAGTTGCTCTACGTATGGCTTGTCGTTCTTTTTTTCGGCCTGTGCAATATTGTCAAGCTGTTTCTTGTTGAACTCTTCAGCAGCGTCAAGTATTTGCTTCTTTTGCCGTGCCAACGATTCCATTTGAGCATCTCGAATCTTCTTTGTGTTAAGGCAAATATAATCGCCGTGCCAAGTCAAAAGCTCCGCCTTTACGCCCTGCTCCAAGATAGAGCCATCGGACCGAAACTCCATCTTGACCTTTTCCTCTGGACCACCCTTCCAGCTCCCTTGGAGGCTATAGCCACAGCCTGACAGACAGAACAAACAAAGCAACAAAGCAATGAAACCCTTCATGATAAACTCCTAAATCCGCATGATCAATCGTTCAAGATAACGGGCAATGGCCCACAACGCAAAATACGAAAAGAACATCACCAGTCCCAAGACGATAACCCAGACGATAAGTTTATACTTAACAAGAAATGACGCCGCCTCCCGACAAACGCGCTCGGCGGTCTGCTGATAAATACGCGCGGTGGTAATCGCCGGTGGCGGAATCGGAGACGTCGCATTTGGCTTATCCGCAGGGATGAACTGCCGTAGTGCCTCCCTTTTTTCGTCGTCTGAGAGTTCCGTGATGCTGTCGATCACTACCTTAGCCTGATAGAAAGACACGCCCTCGTTCTTCAATGCCGCAACCATCTCTTCGACTTCGGGTGTCATAATTGCGCGTTCTCCACGTTGTGCGCGCAAGCTACTTCCCAACGAAAAAGGGCTTCGCGGTGGATGTGAATCGCTGTTACGTTGCCCGGGCCCCACTGGCAAGGGGGATAGTGTGCGTGCCGTAATAGGGAGAGATGGCGGGTTGGCAAGTGGCTCCTTCGTTCCCGCGTCAGGTTGAAGTGGCGGTAATATCGGCGTGAGTAAGGCGGGGGCGGTGGCCGAGGACGAAGGTCTCTTGGCTTCCCTTGACGAGACCTTTATCTGCAGGAGCATGAATGTGGTATCGTCGATTCTTAACTGCCTGCCGTCTCGCTGGGCTAGGATCACATCGCGCCATTGCTGATCGCTCAACTTCCAGAAGTCAGCCCACTTGGGTCGATCGCCCGTCTCTAGTCGCCGCAGAAGGCATTCAGCGAGGGCGTCGGTGCAAAGAACCAAGAGGTCATCCGGGTAGCAAAGGTCATCGAAGCTCGCAAAACGTAGACCTTCGTCACGATTCAAGTCAATGCTTCCTAGGACCACGGGGTCCGACTGAAAGCAATCGGACCGCTCAATTGGAAAGGCACGTATCAGTTTCTCGTTGCGAACGTGGAAGAGGCAACTGTCGCCAATTGCAATCCCATGTAGCTGGAGTGCGCGAGGTTCATGGGCAGTGGAAGCATCACAGGGCGACACCCGAATGCGAAGCAGGGTAGAGAACGCACCCTTGGCCAGCTTCGCTTTCTGAAACCACTTCAAGTCACCAACGTCTACCGTTCGTGACCAGGCTTCCCGTTGTTCACGCAACCAGTTGACCAAACTCGAAGTGTCGCCCGGTTCCGGCAAACCCTTCGCGGCACGGACCAGTATCTCCGCCCATTGTCGCGCAAAAATGCTAGAGGATACCCCATCGGCGATCGCAGCCATCCCGCTTTCCGCATCATAGTAATATGCGTCCTCGTATTGCGACGCGTTCTCGGGATCCTTCGGGAAAGAGAAAACGCGAGCCTCAAAGCAGGGTGACATCTTAGCACCTCGCTCCGGTCTGGTACGGCGTGCATAGCCACGCGACTGGCATTCGGCACCTGCCTTTCAACTTGTGGGCTCCGCATCGCCCTGGATGGAAGAACGCCACATTGCACACGAACAAAAAAGGGCGTCGAACCTTGCCGCTCACCGAGCCCCCGCCAAGGGGCGCACAGAACAGCCCGGCCGACGCCCCTTTCGGGGCGTGGCTCAAGTGGGCTGCTTCTGTGCAAGAGCTTTCGCTCAACTTGGCGGTTTTCGGTGAAGCAGAACTTGACGCTACGCGTCGATCAAATTGTCTTCAAGGCCGTCCAGCGGCCGTTCGCTATCGTTGCATCCTTCTCCAAGGCGATTATGGAACTTTCGGTCGGCCCAGTTTCCAGGGCCGCAAACGACCGGCAGTCTACCCCCGCAACTGGCGGATTGCAAGCCACCGGGCGAAAATTATCTGGCAGAGCCCTTGGTAGATGATGCTTTCGGGTGGGAGCGAGGCCGGCGGGAGATTCAGGAGCGGGCGGGGGAATAAAGCCAATGGGGGAGCCAGCGGGAGAGTTCTTGCCAACGGAAATCTTTGCCGCCGGCTTACAATCCGCTTGGTGGAACGCCGGGGCCCTTGCCGACGCCAAGAATCCATCGGCAATCGGTACGGGCGGCGTCGGTCGTCCGCTTCACCGCCCCGGTTGAACCATCCCTCCCCCCGGAGGTAAACTATCCCCTTGGGTTCCCTGCCGCGATTGCAACGCGGCGGGGATAAAATCGAGCCAGTGGGCTGCTGCGTTCTACCTTTCAGCGGCGTCCCGCCGGCGGAGCGGAAAAGCAGGAACCGCCGCCGACGACGAGACCGGAGCCGGAGGAGCGACCTCCGGCGCCTTTGCGTGCCGCTAATGCCCGTGTCTTTCCATAGCCTGCTTGCCGATAGCGACCCAGTCTTTATGAAATGCGGTTCCGTCCCAAACGACCTCCGCGCTGAACGGCCGGCTTGTAGGACCCGGGCCGTAGCCAACAAGGCGAAGCTGGTACACCACGTTGCCGGTGACGTGCCAGGAATGGTCTTGAGGCGGCTGGCAGCAGTAGGCGTCGCATGAGTCGAATTTCGCCTCTGGTTCGTCCAAGTCGGCTATGATGAACTTCTGCGCCGCCTGAATTGCCTTGGATGCATCTGGCTTGGGTGTCTTTTCGCATCCCGATCCGCAAAGAAGTAACAGTCCAATAGCCACAATTCCGATTTTCATCTTACCCTCCGCATTCTTTCGCGTTTTCTTCCGCAGCCTGATCCCCGGCTCCGCCGGCGAGACCGGAGTCGAGAGAGCGACCTCCGGCTTGTGCATTATATCACGCCACCCTCCGCCGGAGATCCCGTGCCGAGAACCGGATCGTCAATCCTCCCTCATGCTCGGAACCGCCACCGCTTCCTGGCTTCCGCCGAGATCGTCCAGACGCTGGCCCAGCAGATCACGGCGGGCAAGGTCAACCGCACGTTCGTGCTGATCCTCTCGCCGGTGGTGCAGATTCCCACGGAGCTGGAGAAGCTCTTCGTGGTCGTCGAGCACGACCTGCCCAGCCGCCAGCAGATCGAGGAGATCGCCCGGGGCATCGCCACCGAAAGCGGCGACCTGCCGGAAGGCGACGGCCTGCAAACCGTGCTGGACGCCGCCGCCGGATTGACGCGCTACGAATGTGAGGGCGCGTTCAGCTTGAGCCTCGTCCGCCACTCCGCCATTCGGCCCGAGGCCATCTGGGAGTTGAAGCAGGGAATGCTGAAGAAAAGCGGCCTGCTTCAGTTGCACCGCGGCGGTGAGCGGTTCGACACCCTGGGCGGCCTCCAGGGATTGAAGGCGTTCTGCCTCCGCTCAATGCGTCGCCAGGGCCACGCCAACCCGCTCAAGCGTCCCAAGGGCTGCTTATTACTCTCACCGCCGGGCTGCGGGAAGTCACAATTCGCCAAATGCCTTGGAAGCGAAGCCAATCGGCCCACGCTGATCCTCGACATCGGTTCTCTGATGGGCTCGCTGGTGGGCAGCACGGAGGCGAACATCCGCCAGGCCCTGAAGATCGTCGATGCCATGTCGCCTTGCGTGGTGATGGTGGACGAGGTCGAAAAGGCCCTGGCCGGTGTAGCCAGTTCCGGCTCCACGGACTCGGGCGTGACAGCCCGGTTGTTCGGCACTTTCCTGACCTGGCTGAACGACCGGACCAGCGACAGCTACGTGATCTGCACCTGCAACGACATCTCGAAGCTGCCGCCGGAGTTCAGCCGTAGCGAGAGGTTCGACGGGATCTGGTTCCTGGACTTGCCCGGCCGCCAGCAGAAGGACGCCATCTGGGACATCTACTTGAGGATGTTCGAGTTGGAGCCGGACCAGCCCAGGCCCAAGGACGACCAGTGGACGGGAGCAGAGGTCAGAAGTTGTTGCCGCCTCGCGGCGCTTCTGGACCTGCCGTTGACGGCTGCCGCGCAGAACGTCGTGCCCGTGGCGGTCACGGCGGCCGAATCCGTCGAGCGGTTGCGGCAGTGGGCGTCGGGACGCTGCCTGGATGCCGAAGGCGGCGGGATTTACCGGGCCAACGGTGCGGGCACGCTGGCGAAGCCGGGCCGCAGGGTCCGGCGGCAGGACCCGTCCAACAACTGACGATCATCTGGTTCACACGTCGTAGTAGGGCGAGATGTTCACCATCTCGCCCTACTGCATTTCATGGAGTCTGTCATGCGATTCACGCCGTGGAAATGCCCTGATTGCGGTCAGCCCGCCGAAGGCACTGTCGAAACAGTGCCCGGCCTCGCCTTGCTTGTTTTCGACGACAGCGGCCAGGCCGAGTACGAAGGCGAAACCAAGATCGAGTGGGACGGCCAGGCAACCTGTCGGGATGAGTCCGGCAACACCATCTTGGAGTGCCCGAACGGCCACCAATGGTCGGCGAAGCGCGGGGACTGATCGCCTGACTGGGGAGTCAATCACATCATCCACTCCGGAGAACTACAATGCCCGATCTGAAAGACGGCGAATCGGCCCAGGTGCAAGGGTCGGCCCGTGCGCCGTACCTTCTCAAGAACGTGGGCGGGGTTTATTCCTGCACGTGCCCCGCCTGGAAAAACCAATCGCTTCCCATCGAACGTCGTTCCTGTAAGCACCTACGAGCCTACCGCGGCGAACAGGCCGAACAGGAGCGGCTGGGTTCTCTGCCCGCGCCAAGCCCGGCGATCGCCGCGAAGGGCAAGACCACGGTGCCCAAGCTGCTCTTGGCCCAGGCGTGGGACAACGACACCGACCTAAGCGGTTGGTTTATGAGCGAGAAGCTCGATGGCGTGCGGGCCTGGTGGGATGGCGGCCGGTTCCTCTCCCGCCAGGGAAACGTCTACCATGCTCCCGCTTGGTTCACGGCCGGGCTGCCCAGCGTGCCGCTCGACGGCGAGTTGTGGCTGGACCGCAAGGCGTTCCAGCGGACGGTGAGCATCGTCCGTCGCCATGACCAGAGCGACCACTGGAAGCAGATCAGCTTCGTGGCGTTCGACACCCCGGCCGCCGGCGGACCGTTCGAGGTGCGTCAGGCGTTGCTTCAGGAGATGTTCCGCGAGACCTTCGTGCCCTACGCCCGGGTGCTCCAGCAGGAGCGTTGCCAGGGCATCGGCCACCTGCAAACGGAACTGGCCAGGGTCGAGTCGCTCGGCGGCGAGGGGCTGATGCTCCGTCAGCCGGAATCGCAGTACGAGGTCGGTCGCTCGACCACGTTGCTCAAGGTGAAGACGTTCCACGACCTTGAAGGCCGCGTGGTCGAGCACCTGCCCGGCCGGGGTCGTCACGCCGGCCGCCTGGGCGCGGTGGTCGTCGGGCTGCCCAACGGATTGACCTTCTCTGTTGGGACCGGTTTCACCGACGCCCAGCGTCAAAGCCCGCCGCCGGTGGGCAGCATTATCACGTTCCGCTACCAGGAACTCACGGATCGCGGCGTGCCACGGTTTCCTTCGTTCGTGCGAGTGCGGTCGGACGCCGAGACGCCCCTGCTGAACTGACGGGGCGCCTGTGGGCGGCTCAACGATGCCGGAAATCCCGGCAAGTCTCTTCATCCCAATCCCCAACAACACGCTTCCAGGAGAATCCCGTATGAAGCGGTATTTCGAGTTCGTCGGCGGTACGTCTGCCAAGTTTTGGGAAGTGGCCGTCAGCGGCAGTGAGGTGACCGTCCGCTTCGGACGGATCGGCACCGAGGGCCAGACCCAGGTGAAGACGCTGGCCGATGCGGATGCGGCGGCCAAGCACGCCGAGAAGCAGATCAACTCCAAGTTGGCCAAGGGGTACTTGGAAACGATTGCCCGCTAAAGGCGATCCTCGTCCGGCAAAGCCCATAACGTCAGGGGACCGGCGTGCTGCCACAAGATCGGCGCCGCCGGTCTCCGCGACGTGCCGTCGAAGAGGGACGAAAGCGGGTTTGGCGTGACCATCAACAAGGATCAAGCTATGGCCTGGCTAGATTCTCAGAAGCCAGAGCTGG
>Ga0181539_1005256_pt1 | contig 10556 bp, 8 predicted proteins | sample PEATcosm2014_Bin_46_FD_119767 | JGI IMG/M metagenome (GOLD analysis project Ga0181539, IMG submission 119767) | Peatland microbial communities from MTU Mesocosm Facility, Houghton, MI, USA - PEATcosm2014_Bin23_60_metaG | ecosystem: Environmental > Terrestrial > Soil > Wetlands > Peat | place... | reverse complement strand
CCTGGGTTCAATCTGAGTATCTGGTCCGATGTGCCGCTGTCGTCCGGTCTGTCGAGCTCGGCGGCGCTGGAAGTGGCTACAGCGCTGGCGGTTCTTTCGTTAGTGGGTGCGAGCTATCCGGGGCCGGTGCTGGCGCGGCTGTGCCAGAGGGCGGAAAACGAGTTTGTGGGCTCGAACTGCGGCATCATGGACCAGTTCATCAGCCTCAACGCCAAGAAAGATCACGCGCTGCTGCTGGATTGCCGCGATTTGAGCTACAAGCTGGCGCCGATTCCCGATCACGTGGCGCTGGTGATTGCCAACACCATGGTGAAGCACTCGGTGGCGGGCGGCGACTATCCGACCCGCCGGCGCGAGTCAGAGGCGGCGTGCGCGGTGATCGCCAGCCACAAGCCGGGCGTCAAGTTCCTGCGCGACTGCACGCTCGAGGACCTGGAAAAGTGGCGCGGCGAGATGGAGCCCAAGAGCTACCTGCGCGCCAAGCACGTGATCAGCGAGAACCTGCGCACGGTGGCGGCATGCGATGCGCTGCTGAAGGGCAATATGACGGAGCTGGGACGGCTGATGGCCGAGGCGCACCGCAGCTACAGCCAGGACTTTGAAGGCAGTTGCGTCGAGGCCGATGCTATGGTCGCACTGGCCCAGGATTTGCCCGGCCTGATCGGGGCGCGGCTGACGGGCGGCGGCTTTGGCGGCTGCACGATTAATCTCGTTGAGCAGACCGAGGCCGTAGCGTTTGCCGAGGCGCTCGCGGCGCGCTACGCGGAGCAGACAGGGATCGTTCCGCAGATTCACGTGTGCCATGCCTCGGGAGGGGCGCACGGGCTGGAGTAGCGAGTCAGCGAGTTAGCAAGTCAGCGGGTCAGCAGGTGAGCGAAGCGGATCGTGGTTCGTGAACCGTGAGTCGTGAACCGTGGTCAGCGGGCCCTCGTGCGCTAGACGAATTCGCGGCTTGGGACGATTCCGTTTCGGGCCGGGTGCTGCGCCGGCCGAATTAATTTTCCACCGTGCCCTTGGACTTCCAGCGCCCAAGGTGGCAATCTGTCGGATACCGGACACAACGGCTCATGCGCCGCTGCGTAACAAGTTCCGCTTCGCTGTGCAACGGGCGCACGTGGAGGTGTATCAAGAGGGCGGCCGAGATCACAGGTTGTCGAAATCACGGAGCAAGGAGGCACCCATGCTGACGGTTGGAGAAAAATTCCCGGTATTTGAATTGACCGCAACGGTTGATGTGGACGTGCACAAGGCATTTCAGCCGGTGACGGAGAAAAGCTACCCCGGTAAATGGAAGGTATTCTTCTTCTGGCCGAAGGACTTCACGTATGTTTGCCCTACGGAGATTGCGGCATTTGGCAACATGAACCGGGAGTTTGAGGAGCGCGGGGCGCAGATTCTCGGCTGCAGCACCGACTCTGAGTTTGCGCACCTTGCCTGGCGCACCCACCACATGGCCCTGAAGAATCTACCGTTTCCGATGCTCTCCGACGTCAAACGCGATCTCTCGGAGCAGTTGGGCATTCTGGATCTGAAGGCGGGCGTGTGCCTGCGGGCCACGTTCATCGTCGATCCGGAGGGGATCATTCGCTTCGTTTCGGTGAACGATCTGTCGGTGGGCCGCAATCCGCAGGAGGTTTTGCGAGTGCTGGATGCGCTCGAGACCGATGAGTTGTGCCCATGCAATTGGCACAAGGGTGAAGCGACGATTCACGTGTAAGCGGGTCAGCGAGTTAGCGGTTTCCCACCCTAAAGTTCGCCGCGATGCAGCGACCATTGGGATGGGCACCCCGATTCTGTAATGAGCTTCCGGGAACGCTCGCGCATTGTCTGTTTCACACTTTGGTTATCTCCCACCCGGTTGGTAACCTTGCCGGGGGCGGATTCCTTGCTAAACTTGGGAAGTCTTTTGCCCCGATGAGCGCTTTGAGAGACCGTGTGCTGAGCCTCGGCGAAATGGGTGTTTTGGGGCTGAAGCGACACGGAGAAGAAAGTATATGGAATCTGCCACCTTGAAACCCTTTTCTTACGAGACTCTCCCCGACAACGGCCATGTGGCCTACTTTTCGATGGAGATTGCCATCGAACCATCGATGCCGACCTATGCGGGCGGCCTGGGCGTGCTGGCCGGAGATACGCTGCGCTCGGCAGCCGACCTGGGCGTGCCGCTGGCGGCGTTTACGTTGCTGCACCGCAAAGGATATTTCGAGCAGCACCTGAGCGCGGCGGGCGTGCAAACCGAGGACGTGCAGCCGTGGAACCCCGCGGAGTTTTGCACGGAAGAAACAGCGCGAGTCACGGTCCAGGTGGAGAACCGGGTGGTGACGGTGCGGGCGTGGCGCTTTGACATGAAGGGGCAGTCCGGCCACGTGGTGCCGATTTATCTGCTCGACACCGACCTCGACGGGAATTCGGGGTGGGACCGCGGACTGACTGACCACCTCTACGGCGGGGATACAAATTACAGGTTGCAGCAGGAGATCGTGCTGGGGATGGGCGGCGTGCGCATGGCCCATGCGCTGGGCCTGCGCGTAAACGTGTACCACATGAACGAAGGGCACGCGGCGCTGCTGACACTGGCGCTGCTGGAGAGCGAGCTGGGCGGAGGGCCGCAGAACGGGGCCACCGACGCGGATATCGAGCAGGTGCGACGCAAGTGCGTGTTCACGACGCACACGCCGGTGCCGGCGGGGCACGACCGCTTCTCCACCGAGCAGGCGATTCGCATTCTGGGCGGCGACAGGACGGCGCGCCTCGAAAAGCTGGGATGCTTCCGCGACGGATTGCTCAACATGACATTGCTGGCGCTGCGTTTTTCGCGCTACGCAAACGGTGTGGCCATGCAGCATGGCAAGGTGTCGCGAGCCATGTTTCCGGAGTTCAAGATCGACTCCATCACCAACGGCGTGCACGCGCACACGTGGATCTCGGAACCCGTGCAGGGCATGCTGGACGAGCATATTCCCGCATGGCGGCGCGACAACCTGTATCTGCGCAACGCCATCGACGTGCCCGAGGCGGCCATGCTCGCGGCGCATGCCAGCGCCAAGGAAGAGTTGCTGGCCGAAGTGGGATCGCGGACGGGATTGGTACTCGATCCCAAGGTGCTGACCCTGGGCTTTGCGCGGCGGGCGGCTACTTACAAGCGGGCCACTTTGCTGTTCACCGATCCCGAACGGCTGAAGGAGATTGCGGTCAAGGCCGGCGGATTGCAGATTCTTTATGCCGGCAAGGCGCATCCCCAGGACGAGCCGGGCAAAGCGCTGATCCAGCAGGTGGTGGAAGACGCGGCCAAACTCTCGGACAACAAGCTGCGCATCATTTATCTCGAAAACTACGCGTGGGACCTGGGCGCGCGGCTGACGGCGGGCGTGGATGTATGGGTCAATACGCCGCGGCGGCCGTACGAGGCCTCGGGCACCAGCGGCATGAAGGCGGCCATGAACGGCGTGCCCAGCCTTTCGATTCTGGATGGATGGTGGATCGAGGGCTGCATTGAAGGTTTCACGGGTTGGGCGATTGAAGATGGCGCCGACGACGCTGCAGAGGCGCACTCGCTCTACACCAAGCTGGAGACGGCGGTGGTTCCGCTCTACCGCGACGCGCAGGCTGGTTGGGCGCGGCTGATGCGCACGACCCTGGCGTTCAACGGCTCATACTTCAACACCAATCGCATGGTGAAGCAGTACGTGCGCAACTCGTACTACCCCGAGCGGCTGAACGAGACGGCGAAGGTGGAAGAACCGGCATACGCGGACTGAAATCCGGATTTCAGGTTTCAGGTGTCAGTTGAGTGTTTGCAGCCTCGAACGGCTGCAACAAGCGTTCTGTCTTTCCGGCTTTCATCGTTGGTTCCGGCGTTCGACTTGACCACAATTTGCCGCCGAGTGCCCGGTGCTGGCACGCACTGCCTGCTGACCCCTGACCCCTGAAACCTGAAACCTGACACCTGCGTCACAGCTTGTGGCGCAGGTATTCGAACATCACATAGCCGATAAGAGCGCTGACGAGCGCGATGAGGAAGTTCGTCGGCGTGACGATGTCGTGGAGGGCGAAGGCGAGAGTTTTGCCCTGGCCGTTGACGCCGGTGAACTCGCCCATTAGCAGGTTCGAGTAAAAGAGGAAGACGATAAAGGCAACTTCAATGATCACGCGCCACATGGGCTTGAGACGGGGCGGGGGAGTGAGTGGCGACATGGAGCGATGATACCGGCGAAGCTGCGAGCGGCCAAGCGAAATCGGACGCACGGGCGGGCCGCGCCGATGAAAGCGCCAGAGCCTATAATCGACCTGTTGTGATTCCAGAAATTCTAGTGCGAAAAGGGCAGATGAGGCGGATGCGGCGGCTTACGGCGGGCGCGTTGCTGGCGGTTTTGTGTGTGCTGAGTGTTGCGGCCAAGGCTCAGCCGGGCGCCGCGGCGGGCGATGGCCCGGAGGCGCGGTCTTCCGGCGGCGGGCGTGTGCTGCTGGTGCTGCCTTTTGACAATCGCACGGGGCAGCCGAACCTGGAGTGGATGCGCGAGGCGGCGGCAGAGATTCTGAGCATGCGCTTTGCTTCGGCGGGATTCCAGCCGACGAGCCGCGCGGACCGCACGTATGCGCTGGATCATCTGGGACTACCGCAAGGGTTTCATCCGTCGCGGGCGAGCGCACTCAAGCTGGCGCAGACGCTGGACGCGGATTCGATTGTGGTGGGCAGCTACACCACCGATGGAACCAGCATTGTGGCCGAGGCGTCGCTGGTGGATGTGCCGGGCCTGCGCATGTTGCCGGCGGTGAGCGTGCGCGGGGAGATGCGCGACCTGATGGGCGTCTTCAGCGCACTGGCGTGGAGGCTGACGCGGGAGCTCGATCCTGGCTTCAGCGTGGCCGAGGAGACGTTTGTCGCGGCGGGGAGAGAGATCCGGCTGGATGCGTTCGAGCAGTACATTCGCGGCATTACGGAGCCGGACCAGGCGGAACGGCAGCGGCACCTGGAACAGGCGGTGAAGCTGAGCCCGGGCTTCGGCCCGGCATGGATGGCGCTGGGCCGCGAGGACTACAACCAGCAGCAGTACACGGAGGCGGCCGAGGCCTTTGCGAAGGTGGATCACAACGGCCCGGATGGGCTGGAAGCAGGGTTCTATCGCGGGCTTTCGCTTTTGTTTTCAGGCGATTACGCGCCCGCCGCACAGGCGTTTGCCGATGTGGCGCGGGTGCTGCCGCTGGCCGAGGTGGTGAACAACGAGGGTGTGGCCGTGAGCCGGCAGGGGAAAGATGGCACGTCGCTGTTTATTCAGGCGGCTGCGGCCGACCCCAATGCGGCAGACTACCACTTTAATCTGGCGCTGAGCCTGAAGCGGCACGGAAATGTGGCAGGCGCGATCAATGAGATGGCGCAGTGCCTGAAACTGCGGCCGGGCGACAGCGAGGCACAGGCGCTGGAGACGGCGTGGAAGGGGCAAGTCGGATCCGGGGCCGGAGCCGCCGCCAGTCAAGGCGTGAACCAAGCCAGCGTTGACCCGCTGGAACGGATTGTCCGCAGCTTTGACGCTGCAGCCTTCAAACAAGCGGCGGCGGTGATGGACGAGATGAATGCCGGGCGGCTGGCAGCGCTGGCTCCGCGCGATCGGGCGCGGGCTTTGTGCACGCAGGCGAAGGGATACCTCGATCGCGGTCTGCTGCTCGAGGCGGAGAGGTTGTATCAGTCGGCAGTGGCTGCGGATGGACAGAGCGCCGAGGCGCACGCGGGCCTGGCCGAGGTGCGCGCGCGCAGCGGCGATGTGGATGCGGCGCGTAAAGAGGCGCAGACGTCACTGGAACTGGGGCCCTCAGCGAATGCGTACCTTGTGCTGGCGCAACTGGATCTGGCGGCCGGCAACCTGGGCACGGCCAACACTGACGCCAATCATGCGCTGAAGCTGGAACCGTCGAACCGGGCGGCGCAGGACATTCTTCGGCAGATTCTGTCGAAGACGGGGCAGAGGTAGAAGACAGCGAGTCAGCGGGTCAGCAAGTCAGCGGGGTTGGCCAGGGAAAGAGGCGAGCCATGGGACAGACGGTGAGGAAGAGTTGGACGAGTGCAGGCCTGCTTGCGGCAGGATTGTGGGCCGCGCTGGGCACGGCTGGGCTGATATTGATCGCTTGCGTACCGGCGCGCGCCGAGCAGCCGGTTGTCGACGAACTGGTTTTGCACGACACCATTCAGCCGGTGAGCACGGATGAAGTGACGCGGGCGCTCGACCGCGCCAACTCCGATGGAGCGCAGGCGCTGCTCATCGAGTTGGACACGCCGGGGGGGCTGCTGGACTCCATGCGCACCATGGTCGGGGCCATCCTGCGCTCGCGTGTACCGGTCATCGTGTACGTGGCTCCGTCGGGATCGCGCGCGGGCTCGGCGGGGTTCTTCCTGCTGGAGTCGGCGGACGTCGCGGCGATGGCGCCGGGTACTGAAGCTGGCGCGGCGCACGTGGTCTTCGAGATGGGCAAACCGGATGACGTGGAGATGCAGAAGGTGGAGAACGATGCCGAAGCCTTCATGCGATCGTACGTGACCAAGCGCGGGCGCAGCGCGGACGCAGCGCAGGAAGCGGAGAAATCGTCGCACTCCTACACGGCAGACGAGGCGCTGAACCTGCACCTGATCGATTTGATCGCCAACAGCGATGCCGAGTTGCTGAAAGCGCTCGACGGGCGCGTTGTGACCCGCATGGACGGGTCGACTTTGACATTGCATGTGGCCGGCGCGCGAATTGTGCCCATTGTGCCCACGCTGCGCGACCGGCTGCTGGGCTGGTTGGTCGATCCCAACATCGCGCTGCTGTTCCTGGTAGGCGGAGCGCTGCTGATCTATCTCGAATTCAATAGTCCGGGCACGATCGTGCCGGGGGCGTTAGGCACGTTAATGGTGCTGTTGGGTGTCTTCGGCTTGAATCTGCTGCCGATTCGCTTTACGGCTGTGCTGCTGCTGGTGGCGGCGATGGGGCTGCTGATCCTGGAGGCCAAGTTTGGGGGGCATGGCGCGCTGGCCATTGCGGGCATTGTGTGCCTGACCTTCGGCACCCTGACGCTGGTGGCTGCTCCGGTGCCGGAGATGGGCGTCAGCCCGTGGGTGGCGATCGGTGTGAGCGCGGCGTTTGGCGCCATCACTGTGTTTCTGGTGCGGCTGGTGGTGCGTGCACAAAGGCGCAAGGCGCGGATTGGCGCGGACGCCATGGTGGGCGCCACGGCAACCGCGATGGAAGCCCTTGCCCCACAGGGACATGTGGTGGTGGAAGGCGAGATCTGGGAGGCCGAGGCGAATGCGCCGGTGGCCGCCGGAACCAAGCTGCGCGTGGTGGGGCACAACCAGATGCTGCTGCAGGTGGAACCGGCGGAACAGCAGGTCGGCAAGGCGGCGGGTTAGAGAGTCAGCGAGGTCTGTGGGGTTGAGGTTGGCGGAATCCCACCTTGGCCGCACAGAACGCGGCCAGGGTGGGGCACCCCCGTTCTTGCCCGCTCCAACGTGCGTAAGAATGGGGTTTTCGCAGCTTTTCATGGGTTCGAACGGCATTGGAGTACAATCCCTGCTGAGTAAGGAAAGGAACATTCCATGTCCATCGGCGATCTTTCGCTTCCCGTACTGATTCTCATCGCGATCCTCGTCCTCTACTTGCTGAACTCGATCAAGATCCTGCGCGAGTATGAGCGTGGCGTCATTTTCCGGCTGGGCCGGGCGCTGACCCCCGCCAAGGGCCCGGGTATTATTCTCGTTTTCCGGCCCATCGATCAGATCGTGCGCATCTCGCTGCGCCAGGAGGTGCTGGAGGTTCCGCCGCAGGACGTGATCACGCGCGACAACGTGACCATCAAGGTGAACGCGGTGGTGACGCTCTACGTGGTGGACCCGAACGCGGCCGCCATCAAGGTGTCGAACTACGTCTACCAGACCTCGCAGTTGGCGCAGACCACGCTGCGCACGGTACTGGGCGAGGTGGAACTGGACGAACTGCTAAGCCACCGCGACAAGCTGAATATTCGCATTCAGTCGATCATGGACCAGCGCACCGAACCGTTTGGCGTGAAGGTGGTCAGCGTGGAAGTGAAGCAGGTGGACCTGCCCGAGTCGATGCAGCGCGCCATGGCCAAGCAGGCCGAGGCAGAGCGCGAAAAACGCTCGAAAATCATCCATGCCGAGGGCGAGTACGCCGCCGCGCAAAGGTTGGTGGACGCGGCCGCGCTGCTGGCAACCGAGCCCATCACCATCACGTTGCGCTACCTGCAGACACTTACCGAGATCGGCGTGGAAAAGAACACGACGATCGTGTTCCCGCTGCCGGTGGAACTGATGGGGCTGTTGAACCGGCTGGCCGCTCCGGGCAAGACGCCGGAAGGGCAAACGAAGAGCTAGCTCTCAGCTTTCAGCTCTTAGCGATCAGCTTTTGCATCCGGGAGCTGGCGGCGGTGGGGCTGACACGAAAAAATTGAAGGCTGACGGCTGATAGCTGAAAGCTGTCTTTTAGGCGGTGCATGCGCGGATACTTCGACGAAGATGAACCGAAGCCTGAGCGGCCGCAACGCGATACCGAGCTGACACTCGGCGCGGGTGCGCTGCTCGGCCTTTTCTTTGGGCTGGTGCTGGTTTGCGGGCTGTGCTTCGGAGCGGGATACGCCGTGGGACATCATGCTTCCGCGCCCTCCGCGGCGGCCAACGCGCCCATCCCCGCTCCCGACCAGGAGCCGCTGCAAGGCAACAACTCCATTCCCAAGCCCTCAGCCGCGGAGCAGACGGCGCCGCCACAGACCGGCGACCCTTCCACGACGCCCGGGGGGAGCGCGGGCGCGAACCCAACCACGACGCAACAGAGCCCGGCAGCGAGCGGGCAGATCCCTAACGGACAAAGTGGACCGGGACAGGGAGCAGGGGGGCCGGGAGGAGTGGCTCCCGGTTCGGCGCAACCGGTGCGGCCCGCGTTGCCCGCTGGAGGAAACACGGCGCCGGCGGCACAGGGAGGGGCTGCGCCCAATGTGCATGCGGCTTTGCCGGCTCAAGCACAGTGGATGGTGCAGATTGCCGCAGTGGCGAATCCCGAGGACGCAGATGTGCTGGTGGCGGCGCTGCGCAAGCGCGGCTACTCGGTGATAGCGGCGCGCGAACCTGCCGATGGACTGATCCATGTGCGCATCGGGCCCTTCACCAGCCGCGACGAGGCCAACCGCTGGCGCGACAGACTGCTTGGCGACGGGTACAACGCGGTGGTACAGCCGTAAAGGCAGCTTCTAGCTACTAGCTTCTACATCTTGGTTGCGCATCCATTCAGGTAAGGCAGAGGCGATCGCGGCGCGGACGGCTTCGGATAAGTCGTCGCGTGTGGCGTAATCGGCGGGGTCGATGGGCGAGTGGAAGATGACGTGCGCGACGCCGGGATGGATGCGATTGCTGCCCCAGGGAATGATCTTCTCCGTTCCATAAATCGAGACAGGAATGCAGGGCGCACCGGAATCTTTCGCGAGATAGAATGCGCCTTTTTTGAAGGGCCGCATGCGGCCGTCGAGCGAGCGCATGCCCTCAACAAATGTCGTGATGTGCAGCCCGCTGGCGAGGACGCGCTCCGCGTCGGCAACGGCTTCCTGTGCGCTCTCGGCGCTGCCGGCGCGGTCGACGGGAATGAATTTGGCCAGCTTGAACGCGTAGCCGACGATGGGCAGCTTCATGAGCGGGCGCTTGAGGAAGACCACGGTGCGGCCGGGAAGATTGGAGATGAGCGCGGGCGCGTCGAGATTGGAGACGTGGTTGGCCATGAAGATGCAGGCGCGGCCGGCGGGGATTTTTTCTTGGCCCTGGACTTGAATTCGAATGCCGGCGACTCGCATGGCGGTGCGAGTGATCCACGAGCCGGTGAAATAAAGCGGCGCGACGTTGCCGCTGAGAAGCGTGAAGGGAATGAGGACCAGCGCGGCAGGAACGGCCAGTACGACGATGGTGACGAAGACGAGGAGCGAGACGATCATGGGCGGTCAGGATGGAGATGCAAAAGTGAGTATCGCACTCGAGCGATCATGTCCGCATCCACTCCGGCAAACCGGAGGCGATGGCGGCGCGGACGGCTTGCGTGAGTTCCTCGCGCGTGGCGAAGGCGTTGGGGTCGATGGGTTCGTGAAAGATGACGTGAGCGGTACCGGGATGGATGCGCAGGCTCCCCTTGCGCAGCATCGTCTCTGTTCCATAGATCGAAACCGGAATGCAGGGCGCGCCGGAGGCCTTGGCGAGAAAGAACGGCCCCTTCTTGAAGGGCAGCATGCGGCCGTCGGGCGAGCGTGTGCCTTCGACAAACGTGGTGATGTGCGTGCCCTTGGCGAGCACGCGTTGCGCTTCGGCCACGCTGCGCTGCGCGTCGCCGGGGTTGCCGGTGCGGTCGACGGCGATGAACTCGCCCTGGCGAAAACCGGTGCCGAGGATGGGCAAATTCATAAGTGACCGCTTCATAAAGGCCGAGGTCCGCCCGGGGATGAGCGAGATAAGCGCGGGCGGATCGAGATTGGAGACATGGTTTGACATGAAAATGCAGGCGCGGTCGCGGGGAATCCGTTCCAGGCCCTGG
>Ga0181539_1005249_pt1 | contig 10562 bp, 8 predicted proteins | sample PEATcosm2014_Bin_46_FD_119767 | JGI IMG/M metagenome (GOLD analysis project Ga0181539, IMG submission 119767) | Peatland microbial communities from MTU Mesocosm Facility, Houghton, MI, USA - PEATcosm2014_Bin23_60_metaG | ecosystem: Environmental > Terrestrial > Soil > Wetlands > Peat | place... | reverse complement strand
GCCAGGCGCGAGTCTGGCAGAAACGGTCGGTATAAGTGAAGGCAAAAACATTGAACGGTAATCATGGGTTATTTAGTTTGTCTCACGATAGGGGTTCATGCTACTGACCGTGGGCTTTTCTCCTGCGCGATACCCCAAGTGCCATCGCACGTAATCCATCTGATTCGGGCACGCCGCGACCCTTGCCTTGTCAAAAGCAAGATCGTTGAAACTCGACCACGGCCTATTCGTCTTGGGAATTGACCGTTGGTTCGCGATCGAAGGGAAAGCCCGCTACTCTTGCCGGAAAATCGTCACCCCTGCTTGTTCGGCAGCCTTGCGCATCGCCGTATCGAGAGTGGCAAGGGTCAGCCTTTCCCGCGAAGCAATATCAACATACGCCGCATCGTAAGCCGTAAGGCCATAACGCAATGCTGCCGCCGTTCCGTCACGAATAACGGTCAAAGCGGCGGAAGTTTCTTCAACCACGATACTCAAGTGTGACAGGGCCGCCAGAAACGCCTTTTCGTCGGTGGAAGTGATACGCTTGCGCAGATAGGCGACGGCAAGGCCATTCGCAATCTCCCGCGCCCAGAGATCAGGAACACGCAAGCCTTCCCGCTCAACAACGGCTAAAACGGCGTCGGCATAGGGGCTGTTTTCATCGGGCAAAGCCCAGGCAAGGGCGACGGAAGCATCAACGACCAGAGGCATTTATCGGCGGCCATAGTTGACGTAATCGCGCGTTGTCCAGCCTTCAGGATCAGGTTTGACGCGGGCGCGTATTGCGCGCATCTCGGCAACCACACTGCCGGGAGATACGGGACGGAAGCCAGCATCTCCCTCAAGCAGACGCAACACGGCATCCTTCGCTAACCGCTCGGCGTCGGTGCCTGCCTTCGTGGCAATCTGCGCCAGTTGCGCTTCCTGCTCGGGGGTGAGTTGTACTTCCATGAGTTTCAGAGTACGGCAAAACCGGCTCCGGGGCAACGCCAAAAAATTCGACCGGCTGCGCCGCTGCGCCTGTCCGCCACGCTCTCCACGGCGGGACATTGGGACCCATCGAGCGGGTAGCGCAGCGCGGCGGAGCCGCAACCCAACGTGTCTTGTGGGTCGGGGTTCGATGTGGGCGCCCTTCATGCGGGCGAAGTCCGCCTTGGAGTGCGGTCGCAGCAGCTACCGCCTTTCTCGTTCTGGCTGTTGCACGATTGCGGTATGAAGCAAAGGCGGAAGGCGGTAGCTGCCGCTGCCGCACTCCAAGGCGCTTCGCGCAGGCTCAAACCATGACTTGTCTCAAATGGGCAGGAGAGGTTGCCCTACATAAGTCGCAAAATGTTTGCTAAAAAAAACAAGAATTTACGGTATTGCAATGCAGAGGTACGCGTATTTGGCGTTCCTCTCACATTCCGGACGACTTGGCGCGCTCACTCGGGTCGGCGGGCGGCGATTTGTCACGCCGGACCCTGGATGCGCTCGCGATTGATGGCTACCGGTCCGGCAAGCTCACCGAAGAGCAGGTACGAAGGATTCTCGGCTACGGCACCCGCATGCAGGTTCACGGCTTCCTGAAGGAGCACGACGTCTATCTGAACTACAGCCCGGAGGAGTTGGAGCAGGATATGCAGACTTTGCGCCATCTCCGCGAAAGGGAGCCCGCGCGCGGCTGAATGATTGTCATTGCTGATACGACAATTACCTGGTGCTGATTGACCGGGTGCAGATACTGCCTCAACTCTACCCTAGTGGCAACCCCCCATTTTCAATCTGGATGGGCTACGGTGTTTTGCCCGCTCGGCGGGCTTGCAGCCCGACCCATTGCGGACAATTAAACGCCCTCCCAAAAGATTTTCTCTTCCCGGCAGGGACCATTTCCGACCTTTTGTCGAGTCAATAAAGCTTGGATTATGTACGCAGAATTCACTTGACAAACACGATAGCTACTGATAGACTTGTCCGTAGGCCAGTCCCGACTGGCGGAAAGGGCGCGGCCCTAATCAAGGGGTCGGCGTAAACCATACTGAAAGGCAGTGGTTAGTGCTTAGTGGTTAGTGGCTAGTGAAAGCCACCTGAAGGCAGTACCGAGTGCCTGGTAGTTAGTGGCCAGCGAGAGCCATCGGAACCAAGTCTCTGTGACCAAGTACCCCCTCTTGCCACCTTCCACTAACCACCCGCGACTGCCTTTAGAAAACGATTATGAAAACCGTGATATCTGCTTTCCAGGATGTACTAGAAACAAAAGGGGGTTAGCGTTTTTCGACAAAATGTCTCAAGACATTATCTCATTCAGAAACAGAGAGTTAACGGGAAAGCAGAGAAGCGCTGCAAAAGAAAAGAGCGCGGCTTTCCAGGATGTGTTACAAAAGAAGCGGGTTAGCAATGATTTGCGAAAATCTCGCAAAAATATATCTAATTGAAACTAATATAGTTAGCCTACATTCGATGGAAAGGGTCAACGGGAAAAAAAGGGGGTGAAAATTGCCCTAGAATTTCGCTAAGTTATTGAAAACGCACGTAGAAAAAATGTCAACTTTTCGCCTTTCCAGGATGTTGATGAAACCAAAGGAGTTAAAGAACTCTTTCCAGGATGTTTATGAAAAGAAAGGTGGTTATTTAAAATGAGGGGGAAGAGGTGAGGAGCAAGCGTACTGCGGACTTGTCAGATAAATCCGTGGTTTTTAGGGAAGGCCGAGCCATTTTTGCGTACCGGTCCAGTCTGTTGTTGCAGCCGCGAGTCTACCTCGCCAGTCGGAGGCGTAAACCCGTCTCTGGATCGACCTGCGCCACTACCCACTTTCGGGTTGACCCGGCAATCTTTGGACAAGTAGAATTCAAATTGGAGTTCTCCGCTGGCGCGGGGAGTGGGCAAGGGCCCACAATCTTCGGGATCACGGAGGGGTGGGTTTTGACCAAGCGATGGCGGGCCGGTCTTCTCGGCGCGGTGGTTCTGCTGAATGGCTGCGCGACCACAGAAAAGCACCCGACGGTCGTGCAGGCTCCCGCTCCGCCCCCGCCCCCGCAGATTCTGCCCCTCCAGACCACCGACCGCGTTCTTCCCCCCGAGGTCGCTGCCCTGCCGGATGCCACCGATCTGCTGGTAAAGCAAGTTGACGCGCTTTACTTGAGGGGAATGAGCGATTTCCGGGCGGGGGACCTGGAAAAGTCCAAGCAGGAGTTTGACCAGGCGCTGGCCACCCTGCTGCAATCGGGCCTGGATATCCAGGGCGATGAGCGGTTAAGTTCCGAGTTCGACAAAATTGTGGAGAATGTCTACTCGGTGGAGGCCGCGTCGCTGGAGCGCGGCGACGCTCTGAGCCTACACAACTACGAGCCCACCCCCCTGGAATCGTTTTCCGGTTTGACCTTCCCCGTCGATCCCCGCACCAAGCAGCGCGTGCAGGAGGAATTGAAGTCGGTCCATTCCGATTTGCCGCTGGTTGCCAATGATTCCGTGGACGGCGTCATGGCTTACTTGCAGAACCACGGCCGCGGTTACATGGACAACGTCCTGCGCCGGGTGGGAACGTACGGGGAAATCATCGGCGAGGCTTTGCGCAAAGAGGGTGTGCCGCAGGACCTCATCTATTTGGCGGCGGCCGAAAGCGCCTTCAATCCCTTTGCCGTTTCCAACAAGCAATGTGTGGGCATTTGGCAGTTTTCGCTGGGGACGGGCTCGCTCTATGGCTTGAAGAAGGACCGTTGGGTGGATGACCGCAAAGACCCCGTCAAATCCTCCGCTGCTGCCGCCCACCACTTGAAAGATCTTTACACCACATTTGGTGACTGGTTCCTGGTGATGGCGGCTTACGACAGCGGCCCCTTGACGGTGCAGCGCGCCATTGAGAAGACCGGATATGCCGATTACTGGGAGTTGCGGAGGCTCCACGCCTTGCCGGAGGAAACCGAGAACTATGTTCCCATCTTCCTGGCCACCGCCCTCATCGCCAAGGATCCCAAGGCTTACGGATTCGACACGCAACCTGATCCGCCCCTGGCGGTCGATAGGGTCAACGTGGACACGCCCACGGATTTGCGGCTGGTGGCCCAGCTTATTGACCATCCCGTGGAAGACCTGGTGAAGCTCAATCCCAGCTTGCAGCGCTGGACGACACCCGGCAACGACCCCGCCTTCATTTTGACTTTGCCCGCGGGGACAAAGGACCGGTACGAGCAGAGCATCGCCTCGATTCCCCCGGACAAGCGCATCTGGTGGCGCGCCCACAAAGTGCTGGAAGGCGAAACGCTGGCCGGTATTGCCAAGCAATTTCGCATTTCGCCGGTCACCCTGGCGCAAGCAAATCAACTGACCGCCAGCTCTTCTCTGGAGCAGGGCGCGCACCTGGTGGTTCCCCTGGCGGCCGGCAATGAATCCTCGCTGGCGCGGGTTCGTGAAGCGGTCCCCCATCGGCTCATCCAATACCGCGTGCGCCCGGGAGACACGGTGGATCTCATCGCCGACCGCTACAACGTGACGCCTTACCAGATTCGCCGCTGGAACGGCCTGCGATCCTCGAAATTGGCTCCGGGCAGAACCTTGCACCTTTACGTGGAAGCGCCAGCCAACACCACCTCCCGGACTTCCCACTCGCGACCGGCGGCCAAATCCAAGCACCCGCCCGCCCGAACCACGGCCGCGCAAAAGAAGCCCGCAGCGTCCGGTAACCCCACCCCCCGCGGCGGCGCTGGCCGTTCACTAGGCCCCCCAATAAAAGTTCCGCAATTGCTCTTGACAGGATGATTCGGCTGGTATACATCTGCCCCCACCACTTTTTTTTGTGGCTGGGTTGAAAGCTACCGTTTAGTGTAGCGAATCGAACACATGACGACAGGAGGAGGGTTGCATGGCCTTAGATGATGAAAATGAACATGGGGATGAGCTGGAGGATTTCGGGGAAGAACTCTCCTCCGATTACAAAGAAGAAACGGAAGAGAGTTTAGGAGAAGAGGGCGAGGAGATTGAGGAAGAAGTCTCCTTCGAAGTAGCGGAAACGGTGACCCCGGCTCCGGAGCCTGCGCCCGCCGCCGCGGCAGCTCCCAAGCCTGCGGCTGCCGCCTCCAAAAAGGCCCCGGCAGAGAAGAAGCCGGCCAAGAAAGCCCCGCCCAAGGCGAAGAAGCCGGTGAAGAAGGCGGCCAAGAAAGCGGTTAAAACCAAGAAGCCTGCGACGAAAGCTAAGAAGGCAAAGAAGGCCGCAAAGAAGCCAGGACCGCGGCGCTAGGCGGAACTTTGTGCACAAGGCCTTGGGCGAGGCTTTCCGCGTCTGCCCCTGGCAGGGTCGGCGGAGCAGGAGGGTTTTGCCCATGGGGGGTCGTGTGCGTGCGAAGGTTTCGTGCGTCTGGGGATATGCCTCCCACCGAGCCCACTCGTTTGGGCAGCAATGCCGAAGGGTCGCGGCACGATTTGCCGGAGGCGAACCCCGCGGGCCGTGCAGCGACGCCGCGGGTTCGTGCCCGGGAGTTTGTCCGCCGGATGCGCGGCGCATCACAGCCTTGGTTGGTCCGCTGCGAAGACGGCGACAGCTACGTCGTAAAATTTCAGAATAACCCCCAGCACGCGCGGGTGCTCGCCAACGAGATGCTGGCCTCGCGCTTAGCGCAGTTCGTTCGCCTGCCCGTCGCCCCTGCGGCGTTTGTCGATGTCTCCCGTTCTTTGCTTGGCAGTAATCCCCAGTTGGCGTTTGACGTCGGCGAACGCCGTGAACCGATCCGGCCGGGAGTGCAGTTCGGCTCACGCTTCCCGGGCATCCCCGGTCAAACCCTGGTGGTGGATTTCCTCCCCGATCGTCTTCTGCGGCGCGTTAAGGACTTACCCTCCGTCTTCTTGGGAGCCTTCGTCTTTGACAAGTGGACGTGCAACTGCGACGGTCGCCAGGTGATCTTCCATCGCCCTGCCGACGACGAGGGATCTTCTTACTCGGTGGCGATGATCGACCAGGGGTTTTGCTTCAACGATGGGGACTGGACCTTCCCCGACAGCCCCATTCGCGGCCTCTACCCTCGCCGCCTGGTCTACGAAAAGGTAAAGGGATTGGAATCGTTTGAGCCTTTTCTTTCCCGCATCGAAAACCTCACCCCCGGTGAACTCGAGGAGTGCGCACAGGGAATCCCCACGAAATGGTGCGAACCCGATCCGGGCCAACTGGCGCGGCTGATGGAGGCCCTCTATGCGCGGCGGCGCACATTGCGCCAAGCCATTATTGACGCCAAGAATTCCTCACTCGGCCCGTTTCCCAATTGGGTGTGAGGAGGAAGGAGTCGGGAGCCAGAAGTCAGAAGTCAGGAGTCAGGAGAGAGGCGACCCGGTCCTGACTTCTGTCTATTGACTCCTGACTCCTAGAAATGCCCATGGCGGATGAAGGCAGCTTGAAAGCCTGCTCGTATTACCTGGTGCGTTACGTCCCCCACGCCGAGCGGGAAGAGTTTCTCAACATCGGGCTCCTCCTGCACAGCCCCGGGGAGCAATTCCTGGATTGCCTTTTCACGGACGACCTCCGCCGCGTCAAACGCTTCCACCCGCAAGCCGACCTGGAATTCCTGCGCGACTTGCAGAGCTATTTCGAACAGCAAATACAGCAGCGCGAAGACAACCTGCAAGGCTTCCTCGAGGAGATGCAGCAATCTCTTTCCCACGTCATTCAACTTGCGCCGGCGCGTCCGGTGCTGGCCGCCGAACCCCAGGTGCAGTTGCCGCAACTGTTCGAAAGGCTGGTGGGCAAACGCCAGGCTGATTTTCCCGCGGCCGACACCCGCATGCGTATCAAGCAGCGCTTGGTTGGGGCGCTTCGCCTCGCCCGGGTGTTCGACGACAAACGCTTCGAGAAACGCGTCCCCGCCGAACCTTTGACGCACCCCGGCAACCCTTTTCATTTCGACTTTGGCTATCGGCCACCGCGGGCCACCGGAAAACCAAATGGGCATCTGAAACTGATTCACGCTCTTTCCCTGCACCGCGATCATGAACTCGCCAGCGTTCTTTCGCTGACCATGGGTTATGTTCGCTCGAAACAACCCGCTGAACTTACGGCCATCATCGAAGGGTGGCCGGCGCGGGGAGATAAGACCGCGGCCCATTCCTATCGGATTTTGCAGGATGCCGAGATTGCCATGCGGCCCCTCTTCGATGTGGACGCGTTTGCCACATCGATCCGCGAAGAACTGGCGCAGAGCGCCTCGGCCTCAAACTAAGTTAATTGCAATTTTCAATGGTAATTGAAATGCTCAGATGATAAGTTCGACGTAGCGTTGCGGGTCGTTTTACGGCTGCGGTTCCGCAGCGACAATTTACCTGTTTCCGGGTACCTCCGTAAGAGCTTGGCCGCCTCCTCGTAGGTCGAAGCTCGGTTGGAATTCGCTGTGGCATTAAATCCTCACCCTGCCCACGCTGGAGCCCATGACAAGAACCAGCTTAAGGTTCAAGGCTTAGCCTTTGGCCAAGCCTTTCAGACGGTCTTCAAAGTCAGCGCCATGTACTCAGTGGATCACCCGGCGGCGGGACGATCCATGCAGCAAAGTTGGGACCTCCTGGTCCCATTGCTGAAGCAGGGTGGGCAATTCACGTTTGGCTTTATGAATCAGCGGGTTCTGCTGAATAGCAGCCTTGTTACCCAAACCAACCTGACCCATTTGGAGGTGGAGTTTACCAAGCGGGAAATCGCGGCGATCACTTTTCAGTCGGGAGTTTCGCTGAAGGATTACAAACGCGCGCTGGCGCTGCTCACCACCCGGCCAACGGTGATTGTGGAGCGAGGAGGAATCAAGAAATTCTTAGCGGCCAACCCGATTGAGGGCATTCGCATTGCGCCCGCAGCCAAACCCAAAGAAGAAGGCGATACCATCGAAGTCGGGATGGATTTCGAGTCCTTCCTCACGGCGCAAGCCATCCTCGGGCCGGAAGGCGCCTCCGGCACCTCCGCGATGGATATGCTGATGGATGCCGCCGGCGCCCAAAAGCCGCGAGGGGTTGGCGCTAGCCCGCGCGAATTGGTGGCGGTGGCCCAAGAAGCCGCTCGCAACACGGTGAAGGATCCGGATGGCGATCTCTCGGAATTGCTGACGGCCGTGGCGCAAATGCTTTCCGGGATGAAGCCCGATTCCCTGCTCGCCGCTTTGCCTCCGGAAAAACAAGCCGATCTCCAAGGCCACTCCCCGGGGGTCATGTCGGCGCACTTGATGGAAGACGCCATTGCCGGATGGGCGGCGGAGCGCTTGGGCTCGGCGGCGGGCGCCGGAGGCGAAGGTGGCGGAGGAGGTGGTGGAAAGGGTGGCGGAGAGGGCGCGGCAAGCGGAGGCAGCGGAGGGGGTGGTGGAAAGGGTAGCGGAGAGGGCGCCGGAGGCGAAGGCAGTGGAGAGGGCGGCGGAGGCGGAGGAAACGTGGAAAAAGAGGTTCTCCAAGCCTTGCTGCGGGGACTGAAGGCGACGCGCGTCGCCGAGCGTCTGATGCAAAAGTTGGGGCAATTCGTCGAACAAGCGAACCTGCCCAAGGAAGTATATGAGCGCATTCACCGCGAAGTGCTGTGGTTCACGCATCCGGCGGAAGAGAAGCACGCCCAACTCCTCCGCCAGGAGCGGTATACCCCCCAGGAGTTTGTCCGCCTCGTCCAGTACGTGCAGGAGGCGATGAGCGAAGGCAGGATTTCAGAGGCAACAGATGTAGCCCAACACTATTTTTCGGGCTGGGAGAAAGCTCCCTCCGCGGTGCGCGCGGAGGAAATGAAGCGCGCGCCGGAACTGCTGCGCGTCCTGGCGAGCGTGCAGACCCTGCCCTTGATGCACACGCTGGCGGAGCCGCTGGTAGGGGAAATTCTGGACGAGACTCGCCTGCATTGGCCCTGCCATTTGGAGGCCACCAACTGCCTGGCCATCGTGGCGCAGAATGCCGGCCGCTTGGAAGATTTCGAGTTTGTTCACAAAATCGCCTCGGACCTTAAACGCTCCATGGCCCGGCACCCCAGCCAGCACGCCGACTGCTGCGGCAAGGCCCTGGCCGGGTTGCTCACTCCGGAAGCGCTGGAAAGGCTCATTGAGTCGTTTCTGCAAAGGCGCAGCGACGCGGCCTGGGTGCGCACCGCCACTTCGTTGCTGACCATGATTGGACCTCCGGGCGCGGAGGCAGCCTTCCGGCGCCTGGAGGAGGAACCCGCGGCTTCCAACCGCTTGCCCTTGATCCGCTTGATCCGCAGCCTGGGAGCTTCCGCCATCGAGGCCGCACGCAAGCGCCTTTCCGACCAGCGCTGGTACGTGGTGCGCAACGCCGCATACATTCTGGGTGATTTGGGTGATCCCGAACTGCCCAGGCAATTGCGCGGAGCGATCCGTCATCCGGAGTTTAGGGTGCAACAGGCGGCGATGACGGCCCTTCTGAAAAGCACTATCGCCGGCCGCGGGGAAATCCTGGCGGAAGCTTTGACGGAATTGCAGGCCGGAGTGCTGGAGATGGCACTCGATGAGTTGACGGTTCTGAAAGATCCGGCGAGCGTGGAGCACCTGGAAGCTCTCGTCCTGGGCAAAAAGGAATTCAAAGCGGGGGTGCTGGAGAAAGCCGTGATCGCCCTCGGTTCGGTGCCTTCCGACCGCGCCGCCGAAGCTCTTTACAAGATTATTGTGGATGCGGCACAACCCCTGCTGGTGCGCCGAACGGCGCTGGGCGGTTTGTACAACCACGGGTCTGCCATGGCCGCGGGTTTCGTGGCGAAACTCGCCAGCCTTCCCCCCGGCGACTCCTTGGGGGACGAATTGCGATGGGATTTTCCGGCATTATAATGTCATCGTCATCGGGGAATGGCCAAACGAAAGGACGGGATGGCCAACAACCTTTGCTCATGCAAACGCCATCCCGCAGTGGTTGCAGAAATACTCCTTCTCGCAAGCCTTCATAGGATGTGGCCGCCTCTCGGATGTGGGGAAGGTAAATGATGCTGATTTTCGACCGAATTCGTCTCCAGGACATTGACCGCCGCAACTGGCAGTTATGGGTTTTGGCGATCGTCATGATTCTTATCCTGGCCGGTGGATTGGCCCTGCACATGTACACTCTGGCGTCTACAGCGGGGGTCTCGCTGAGCCAGCGCGCCATGCTGCAAGGAATGATCGGCTTCTGCGCGCTCGCCATACTTTTCGTGGGCTACCTGATCGACCGCCAAGTGGTGATCGCGCACCTGCGCAAGGAGTTGGAAGACGAGAAAAAACACAACCTGGAACGGCTCACCCAAGGGAACAAGGAGCTGTTGCAAACGTTGTTCGGCCCGGGCCAATTTTGCGACCGGCTGGCTTTGGAACTCCAGCGTGCCGCCAACAGCAAGCTGCCTCTCTCCGGACTCACCATTTCGCTGGAAGTTTCACCCGACCTTTCTGACAGCGAGGAGATTTATGCCGCCTTTGGCGAGGCCGTGAAGGCCATGATGCACAGGTTGCGCGGAGAAGATTCCATTTACCAATTCGCCTCCGGTGTATTCGGTATCCTCCTTCCCGGCACGGGGGTGGAGTTGGCGCGCCGCGTCGCCGTGCGCGTGGCCGATGCCCTGAACGAAGCCATGGGCATCAGCCATCGCTACTCCTTTGACATCCACATCACTAACTTCCCCGACCACGTC
>Ga0181539_1005244_pt1 | contig 10572 bp, 12 predicted proteins | sample PEATcosm2014_Bin_46_FD_119767 | JGI IMG/M metagenome (GOLD analysis project Ga0181539, IMG submission 119767) | Peatland microbial communities from MTU Mesocosm Facility, Houghton, MI, USA - PEATcosm2014_Bin23_60_metaG | ecosystem: Environmental > Terrestrial > Soil > Wetlands > Peat | place... | reverse complement strand
AGCGGATGGGTCGAGTCTCCCCACTTCGACACCATGCGGGACTACGGCTATCTCAGGGAAATCCATACGACGAACCTCGCCTACTTCAAGCAGATCGAAAGCCGCCTGTTCGACGACTACTCCACAAAGACCATCGCCGTGCTCATGGAGCAGTTCGCGGATGCGACGAAATACCGGGTACCAGGAGACGAAGCCACCTTGCACCTTATCAAGGCGGTTTACGGGGACGACTTCGTCGAGGATTACGCCAAAGGGCACCAGCCAAGGGAGCAGCGTTCCAGAACGGCGCTGCAAATACCGGCCAAATCCATACAGCAGGCTGAAGCTGATGTTTCCTCAGTCTGGAGGACCGAATTCAGCGATCCAGAACTGACTGCGGTCAAAGACTACATCATCCAGCGCGACCTGGGGGGGAAGCTGCGCGACGACTTCTACCGCTCCAACATGGAAGAGGCCGAGAAGGGACTGATGGAGTCGACCATCTTGGGATACAGGATCAGCAAGATACACACCCTGACAACAGACCTCGTTGCCGCCTATGGCGCGACGTTCAACAACGCAGCAAACAAACACTGAATCATGTTTTCGAACCAATATCTGGCCACGGTCAGGGACGAGAGCCAGCAGATTACCAAGCGGATCGTCTATGCCAGCAGCCAGAGCAAGGCTGCCGCCCAGCTCCAGAGGGAGAAGTACCGCCTCATCTCGATTGAGATGCGGGAGAACCCGTTCTGGGCGGCTCTGAAGAAAGGGAAGATTGAGATAGGCAACCCCGCGAGCAAACGGGAGCTGGCCACCTTCTCCAACAACCTCGCTTTGATGATGCAGACCAAGGTGAACACGGCCAATGCGTTTCAGATCCTGGCCGACTCAACCCCGAAGGAGAGGTTCCGCCGGGTCATCATGGAGGCGCGCAAACGCATCATGGATGGCGAGAGCATTTCCCAGGGCTTTGCAAATTTTCCCCAAGTCTTCGATGGGGTCTACGTCGCCATTGTGCAGGCGAGCGAAACATCGGGCCAGCTGCCCATCGCGCTGCGCGAGCGGTCCAAGGCGCTGAAACGCTCCGACAAAGTCCTCCGCAAGCTGAAGAACGCCATGATTTATCCGGTGATCGTCCTCTTGATGGCACTGGGCGCGGTGATGGTCTTCTCGATCATGGCCGTGCCAGCCCTCTCGAACCTCTACAAAGGCACCGGAGTTGAGCTTCCCCTGGTCACCAGGATCATCGTGATGTTTTCAAACTTTCTGCGCGCCAGCCCCCTGTCCGTGGTGGGCGTGCTGGCCGTGCCAGTCCTCCTCTTCCTCAAGCGCAAGGCCATATTCGAGAACCCGCGCATGCAGAGGTTTGCCCTGAAAATTCCACTGCTGCGCGACCTGATTTCCAAGGGCGCCTGCCTGCGCATCCTGCAGCTGCTGCACCAATTCTCCACGGCCAACGTGACAATGCCCAAGCAGCTCTTTCTCTGCCAGCAAGCCGCCGGCCACATCATGTTCTCGGAGGCCCTGGAGCGCATCCGCTATGCCATCCAAACCTCGGGCATTGCTCTATCGGAAGCATTCAAGCGCGAGCAGGTGTTTCCACTGACCATCTCCGGCAACATCCAGGCGGGCGAGGCAACGGGCAGCCTGCCGGAAGTTTTGGCCGCCCTGAATGAATACTACGTGGAAGACCTCGACGACGCCGTCACCAGGTTCACTGCGGCACTGGAGCCAGTGATGATTATATTCTTGGCGGGCATAATCGGGACCATGGTCATCGCGATGTACCTTCCGCTCTTTAACCTGGTCAAGATATTGCAGAAACACAAGTAGAGTGACAAGCAGTCAACACGAGGTGGTTTCAGAAGGCAAAGTTTCTTTAAAGCCGGCGGGAAAATCTTCCACGTACGACAGGCCCGCATCATGCATCCCCCAGTGGGGATGTCCTTAAAGGGAGGCGAATGCCGCGAGCTTGGATTCGATGCTTGGGAACTTTGCGCAGGAGAAAATCAAATCAAGCCGCTGGAGGTCCCAGTGGTGCCTGAAGAGCAGCAATAACATCCCCAAGGAAATGAAGTTCAACCGTCATCACTCCCACCTCATCAACGGTTTCATCCAGGCGCAACAAGTCCTGTTGCTTGCCCCCGATAAGACCCCGCTCGGAACCAAAAGCCTCAGAGATGCCCTCCTCGCCGCACGGCAGCTTGGACTGGATCTGATTTTGATAGCTCCCAAGGCCACTCCCCCTGTGTGCTTCATCGGGGATTACGGTAAATTCGTGTACGAGCACAACAAAAAGGATCACCGCCAGAAGTCCGCGCGCCTCAAGGAGATACAGATCTCCGCAACAATTTTCGCGCACGATCTGGAGGTCAAGGCGCGTCACGCCAAGGAGTTCATCGCCGGCGGCCACCCGGTCAAAGTTGTCCTGAGGCTGCACGGCAGGGAGAAGGCGCACCCCGAGATAGGGCGTCAGCAGATGCAGCACTTTTTAACCTTGGCCTGCTGCCCTGGAAACCACCCAATCCAAAACCAGGGCGGCACATTCCTCTCGTTCATTAGGGCCTGAAGCCCCAAAACAAGAGAGGCCCCGGATTCCCACCGGGGCCTCGCTGCTTTATTCGTTGCAGGGTACGGGCCCCACACACAAGCGGCGCTCTGACCTCGCCCTGGTCGGGATCGAAGTTCAATTGTGCGTCGCCCTTGATCTGGCTTTGTACGACCCAGCGCGTGGCGAACCCCGATTCGTAGGCGTAAGGTTCGGAGCTGCCGCTCTCGGGTCCCGACCAACCGCCGAAGGTGCGGCTTGACAGATAGGCGACGCGCAGGTTGAAGTAATAGTACCGCGCGATGTTGAGGATGGCCGTGATGTCGGCCTGCAGGGCGCGGGCGTGCAGGGAATTCGCCCAGTGGCTTGGGGTTGGCCTCGACGTGCTTGAGCCAGCACGCCTGCACCTACTTGGGTGAAAGGCCCGCCGCTTCGATCCTCTGCGCCAGGAACGGCCATGTGTCCTTGTCTAGTCCGATGGGGCTGCCGCGATTGGTCTTGGCCATGTGAACGGCATCCATCTCCTTGTCGAGCCGCTCCTGCTCGGCCTGTGGCAAACGGCGGCGCCGTCCCAAGCCCACATAACGGCCAAACGCGCGACGATGGGGCCGTTGACAGCAGCTTCTCCCAGAGGTCAATGTTCTTTGCCCGTTCCTTACTGTTGAGCCACCAACTGTTCTTTTTCCATTTTGCGCCCAACCCTTCATGATTACGTCCACCAGTTAATGTGAATCACTGTAAAGTGTCAGCGGCAAGTAGGCCCACCGATTCGCTGTCATCACAAGACCAATTCTCATACTGAAGGGAATCGCTGCTTGATGTACGCAACAGCCTCGTCAAGCTTGAGCTTGACCGAAGACGCTTGGCGGCGGATGTAGAACTCAATCTCGCCGCTTGCGAGCGTTGTCAGATAAACAGGAGATTCAGCAAGCTTACAGTCGATTTGTAAGACTTCCTTTGCTTCTAGCGTTACAAATCGGGCAAAGGCCAGTGGTGCTGATGAGTTCCCAAGAAAAGTATTTATCACATTGTCCAAATGGCGCAGAACCGCATCACGGTCTGCAAACTTATCCTGTCCTAGGCCGACTACGTCGCCCGAGTCCTTAACCCCAACCACAAGCGTTCCACCCGCTGTATTCATAAACGCGGCTAGAGTCTTCGCAGCCGCATGCTCAATGTTCTTGTCCATTTTGGTCGCGTTGACATTCCACCGAAGGGTTTCTTTGCACTCAAAGTGCGGGCTTTCACCTATCGCGATCAATCTACGAAGCCGCGCAGATGGGCCTTCTTTTTCTAAAACTTCATTAAGACGTTGCAGAAGTTCAGTTTCAGCTCTCTCTTTAGTCACGTAGTCGCACGCCCCCTCACGGAGCGCTTTGATGGTCTCAGTTTGAGTTCCTTCGCCTGACAGGACCAAGGTCGGAATTTCCAAGTTCAATCTCCGCATTTCTCGTAACAACCAGAGGCCCCCCCATTGACCGGGGGGCATCTTCAAGTCGAGAATAAGTATATCAAAAGCACCGCCGTTGAGTTGGTCTATTGCCGCGTTCCCGTCTCGCACATGCACAATGTCTCGAGATATGTTCGCAAGAAGCGTCGCGAGGGTAAATTGCACGTCGGGCTGGTCATCAGCCCAAAGGATTCGAACTGGATTCATAATTAAGTGATTCAGTTGAGAGATTTGCTGACTCGGTTGGCACAGTATCACCATCTAGTTTCTTCGGTGCCAGCGACGGAATGCAAAGAGTCCAATTGGTGCCGCACTCCGGAAAGCTGGTTCCGGAGATTTTACCTCCAAGAAGTCGCACCATTGAAACAACAGTCAACATGCCAACCCCGGTTCCGCTAGGCTTCGTGCTTGAGACAGACTGCCCAGCAAGCAGGCGATTGAGAAGATCCGGGGGGATCCCCGGGCCTGTGTCGCGAATTGTGATCACCAAGCTGCTAGTGTCCTGAAGGACTTCCCATGATAGATCAAGGCTTCCTCGGCCATTCATAGCCTCGACAGAGTTTCGGACGAGGTTATCCATAATTGACTCAAGAAACCGCTCGGAAGTCCAAACGGAAGCATTCTCTGTAGATGCTGGCATTCCAAGTGACACGGATTGCGGAAGACCTGTAAAAAGCCGTGTACAATATCGTCTGAAGAATTCAGGAACGAGAATTGCAGCAATTATGGGCTGCTCCAACACTCCGGACAGTAAAGCAAATTGTTCAGCCAAACGACACGCGGCGTCAAGGTGTTCACTCGCCTGAGCTTGGGCACGGAGTGCTAGAGTTCGATTCATTGTTGAGCCTACAACTGCAATTTCTGCTCCAATAAGCTGATTCTTTAGGTCGTGCAGGATGTTCCTCAGGGCGGACCGAGATTCTTCTTGTAATCCGGCGAATGGAGATTCTACGGCTGCCCGTGCCTTGCTTGCGAAACTGTGCACTCCTGATTGGGGAAAGACACATGTCACTTCATTGCCTTCGGCTCGTATCGTGTCAATTAGACGTTCTGCTTGCAAAAAGCTGACCACCAATGAATTGTCCAGACGTTCTTTGGCGTGGCATGGGCCAGGAGATATGTGTCGAATTATTACGGTGTTCATGTCGCTTTGGAGGTCCACATGGACTTCAACCTGCACTTGCGGTTGACTGCTTGAAACCACAAGAGCATCAAGAATTTCGGAGCAAAGCTCAATGGTTGCACCATCTCGCTCCTCGACAACCAAGTCCGGCCCATCAAACGTGTATCGCAATTGATAGTCACGTCTTCGAAGAAGGGCAAGCCCATCAAAGGTATGTCGAAGGGTTGTTTGGTGGTCTTTCGGCTTCGCAGCAAGACTAAGGACGCGGAGCAAATCCTGCATTTGAAGGAAAAAGGCTTCTTGCTTTAGACTTCGGACTTTCGTCAACGCCTCGTTGGATGTCGCAAAGTCCTTGACAGATGCGACAACTCTCTGCGCGACCGACCGCACATCCCACACACGGCGCTTACCAATTAACTGGTAAAAGACTAGCGCTCCGGATTCCAACTCATGCAGCGATGTTGCAGATTGTCGCAAATAATTGGCAGCTTCAGTAGCCCAGTGGGAAAAGCTTGTGAATTCACCCGCAAAAAGTAATCCAGAGCCAAGCAAACCCATACCGCGCCATTTCTGAGCAACGATCACGTCTTTAGGTGCCGCAGTAAAGGCAGCGGAAAGAAAAACATCTGTAAGTTTACCTACGAGGTCAGCGGAGCTCATTCTTCGAGCCGCTTGGAAGTCGTGATGGATTGCAGCCAATATAGGCAAGATCAACCGCGCAAGCGATTGCCGGGCTGCCCTAGCGCTCGCTCCTTTTCCACCGCGAATAATGAGAGTGCGGTGCGAGAGTTCATTTGTGAATCTAATTCTTGCGACAAACTCTCCTTGATGAAGTGGACCGCTGGCAATGGGTTCTTCCATGATCATTCGAACGTGTTGACACTCTGCAAACTCCTGTAGTCGGGAGAGGGGAGATTTGAGGTCGTCGGCCTTTTTTGCTCCGGAGACGATTTCCTCGACATGACCAATGAGATCTGGGCCGAGAGTCAACTGCAAATCGAAATTCGGATTTTGAGCCAAGAAGCGCACTCCAGTCAATGCTTCCAAAAAGGAGGCGCGCTGATTGTAATTTAGGCGATCTGCATTCGTCTGTGAACCAATCCTCACATGCCTTGCGATCCCGAGCCGATCGACAAGAGGTGCCAAAGCCTCGGCCGAAACTGCTTTTGAGCAAAGCATAGGTATAGACGCGTCATGCAATGCGAACTGCTCTAATGAAAAGTGGTGTGCGGTTAGATAATGTGAAAAACCAGCTTGTAAAATGTAACTTCCGAAGACTGCTGTCGTGCGGTTGGTCTCATATTCCGGTAGGTGGCTAGCTGTGCGGACACTGGGGTGCGTCAAGGCTCGACGGAGCCAGTAACCGTAGGCATCTGGGAGTCCGAAATGTCGTAATGCGCGCATTGTGTGACCATCAAGTTCTGGAAGATGGTCAAGGGAGAAAGGCGAGCGGTTTGGCCGCTTCCCGTGAGCGATCTCCAACGTCTTTGTTTGAAGGTGCAGGCGAGCGTTAGCCAACAGCCATTTTTCAGCAGCGGCTTCTTCAGCCCTTTTTTTGGAGGCCCCAGATGCAACAACATTTGGGAGTCTTCCTACCGTGACTTGAACTTCAAAGGATTTGGCGTGTTCCGGACCAGATTCTTGAACAGTTTTATATATAGGAATGCCGTGTCCATTTGCCTGACTGAACTCAAGAAGAACAGTCTTGAACGACAGACCTGCTGTTGGTGAAGGTCGATGTCGAAAATAGTGCTCATGGAAAAAGCTCTTTAATTCACGATATGGAATCGTCAGAGCGATTGCTCCGAGCAATCTGGTGTGACAGTAGCGAATTTCGGCATCAGTCGGTGGTCGAGAGCCTTTTGCTAAATCAGGTGGAAGAATAGCAACCCGTAATAATTGCATCTCTTTCTCCCCCTCATAAAAAAGGGCGGTTTTTTTCCTCGTTGCATCATGCAGGTCGCCTGCCGCGCAATTCGGATTGGATTCCAAAAAGCAGTGAGCGATTAATAAGTCAGAATATCGTCCTCCGACAGTTTCAATACACCCGTGCTGCCAATTTGCAATCATCTGCTCCTTAGCAGATAAAGAGCCGAACGCCACACCGCGAAACTTCAGGGCAAATGCGGCGAACGGCATTACCCGACTCGACATCGTTTCGAGAGGAAAGAGCCGCGCCACAGTTTGGCGCAAACCCTCCGTAGGTTCGATGTCCGGCGGTGTGGGAATGGGGAACATTCCTGCACGCCTTACAACGTCGTTTTTCCCTCTGCTCTCACCTTTGCCCATCTAGCCCGGGCTGCTGCTGCAAGTTTGGCCCTCACCTCTGGACTGCTGCGCCGATCCCTTTTCTTAGCCGGCTTGGACTTGGCCTTTTGGGCTTTCACCCTGGCCCACCGTATTTTCCGTGCCCTGGCCAAAGCCTTGATGAGTTTGCGTTTATGGGCGGCGGACATGTGATATTTGCGCTTGGCCGGAGTGGGGGCTTCCTCGGTTGAAGGGGATGGAACTTCACCTCCGGCGATCGAATCTAGTTGGCTTTGGAGAGACTCGATTTGCTCCTTGATCGCGATGATTTGGCGGAGTTGGGTTGTCGTTAAAGTTGCAATATTCATGGGTGAGGTTTTAATGCTGGAGGGGGTTTGGAGTCAATCACGGAAATGTCTGCCCGCGTCAGCTCGGAGTCCGCTCGCCTACAATGGCCGGTATGGGCGGTGCCCGCTTCGTTCGGTGAACGGGTGGCTTCAACGCCATTGAGTCCTGAAATTGTGGCTGCTGGGCTGGAAAGAGCGCGGGAACTACGGCTTTATGCCGCCCGTCTCGAAGTGCTGGATGGCCGGAATTTGGGGAGATGGGAGTAGCACCCCGTAATTTTATGCTGGTCAACCATTCCAGTTTGGTCCACGCTCATTGAATGAGAAAGTTGAAAACGTGGTTGAGGCTATTGCGGTGAAAAGAGCATTATGAAGGTGCCAGAATTCGATTACAAATATTTAGGCCAGAAATGGGTGGCATGCTTTGACCTTCTTGGCTTCGAGGGCTTAACCTTAAGTTCCCATGTGGACAACCTCTTCTCCATTTACGAGGAGTGCCTTACTTTGGCTGTAACTAACGCGGAGCCGGTCGAGAACATTGCGGTAGCGTGGGTTTCTGATTCCTTTTTGTTTTACAGCGACGATGATTCTAAAAAGGCATTCCACGCCATTAACAGGGTCGCGTGCTTTTTTTTCGACGAATTGATTGATAGGCAGTTGCCTGTTCGAGGTGCATTGGCGTGCGATGAGTTTTACGCAGACAAGTTGAACAATGTCTATCTAGGAAAAGCTTTTGCGCAAGCTTACAGATGTGCTGAAAACTCCAATTGGCTTGGTTTCGTATTAGCCAAGTCTGCGGAAGACAAAATGAAGGAACTCCGTGTGGATGCTACAAGCCGTTACAGAGAATGGCCAGTGCAGTTTAAGAAAAAGGAAACCAGCCGCGATTACGAGGTGAAATCTGTATTTGCGTACCAGATCGGTCCGTCGTCGATAAATCCTGCTCCGGGCAACAATTCATGCAGATCCTATTTGGAAACCTTGGAAAAGATGCAAGCTGACGCTCCTGCGAAAGATAAACCTAAATATGTGAACGCAATCAACTTCCTCAAGCAGGTCGCAGAGGTGCGTTCTCAATGACGGTTCCCGCGTTCTGTTTATGAATAAAATTGACGCAATCTCTGAGGTCTGTTTCTCTTTATCAAGAAACCGCCGTGACACAGCTGTTGAGACGCTGGCACAAAACTACCCATTCGCTCCAAGGCCGATCAAAAAGGCCTATTGCACGCCGTGCCAATCCACGCGGGTCTTTGTGCGTGACGGTTTCATTGATCGCTATTCAGGCGATAAACTGGTGTTTCCTGCGGTTTTCCGCGTCATCTCGCTGGCACTCCCAAAGGAATTCCCATTCCATCCGAACTGGAAAACAGATGTCACGCACCCGGCATACTGGGAAATGGCCGCTACCGTTGACCACCACGAAGCCCTGTCAGTTGGCGGGCCGCATGATCAATCCAATTGGTACACGACTTCAATGGCCCGCAATGCCGCGAAAATGAACTGGACACTTGCGCAACTGGGTTGGCGTCTCCATGAGCCGGGCAATATGCAACATTGGGACGGATTGCTCGGATGGTGTTTAGAATATATTGATGACCATCCAGACATTCTCCACCAAAACATTCTTGAAATCCAATCGTTGAAGCAGTGGCACGCTGCCGGAAAGCAGGTCATGCAATGCGGTTCTAATCCTCCAAAATAGCCGCCATGTCGTGGGATTTTGCCATGTATCCAGAGATAACAGACGCGCAGAAATGCGCCACATTTGAGGTCGGACTCACGCTGCTCTGCATTCAAGCGAGTGAGCACATTCTCACGTTTACGCTTCGGTGGGTATTCCCAAGAGACCCCAAGATGAATTTGCGAACACTCTATGCCCAGAAACCTGCTGGCCAGAAAAAGACGCTCGGCTCCCTTCTCAAAGAACTTCGGAAACGAGTGGATGTGCGGAGAGACTTCAACACGATGCTGCTGGAGTTTCTGGAGCTACGGAATCGGTTCGTTCATCGCTTATTCCATGAGCGGGACTTTAGCCTGGGCACCGATGAGAGTTGCGTCCGTGCTTCCGAGATTATGTTGCGCTTGCAATGCCTCTCTTGGGAGATTCAACATTTACTCATGGGATACGTCATAGTTTGGCTTGAACAAAGTGGCGTGCCAAAACTCGTCAATTTGAGTCGGGACACGGTCAGCACGACCGCGCATTTCCAGCAGGTTCGTGCTCATTTCAAGCAGGTTCTTCGTGCAAGAGTTGCGGACCACTCAAACCAGCCGCGAAGCGATTGAGCGCGCCACTGATGCATTACCTCCCAGTGGTGGCGCAACGGTTCGCCATGAAATTGATGCGGCACAGTGACATCCGGTTGACCGCGCAAGTTTACACCGATGAAATGCAACTGCCGATTTACGATGCAATCAAGAACCTGCCGCGCTTGGATGCGGGGCCGGGGTATACACAAATACGCGCACAGATTTTAGGCGGAGATGGTCAAACCGTGAGACTACGGGCCTCCTTGAACCGAAAGCCGTCCGTGACTCCGCCAGAAAGCCGCTGACGGCTCACCCAGACGATTACGTGGCTGACCTGACAGCGCGGGGCCGCAATGATCGCGGGGGCCACCTTTTCTCCATTTCGTCGTTGCAGGCTCTACGACATGCTTGCAATCTCAGCCGGTTCAGCCTCCACTGGCGCCGGATCGGCTCGCCGGGGCTCTTGGCTCTCCCGATCAACTCTGCGCGTCGCGTCCCGAGACCCCTTTCCTGTCATCGGGACCGAGCAGGTTGAGGACTGGCCATCTTGGCCCACCACATCCACCGCCAGCACGATGTCCACGGGGAGCTCCTTGGGTTTGAGCGTGCGCGAATCCCGCACCGT
>Ga0181539_1005240_pt1 | contig 10580 bp, 5 predicted proteins | sample PEATcosm2014_Bin_46_FD_119767 | JGI IMG/M metagenome (GOLD analysis project Ga0181539, IMG submission 119767) | Peatland microbial communities from MTU Mesocosm Facility, Houghton, MI, USA - PEATcosm2014_Bin23_60_metaG | ecosystem: Environmental > Terrestrial > Soil > Wetlands > Peat | place... | reverse complement strand
GTTTTTTCGCAGGGGATACCATATACCTCAAAAGAGGCTGGCCGATTGTTCAGGAAATCTCAACATGATAAATTTCAGCGACGGCCTAGAAAACCGATGCAACGGCAATTGAAATTTTGAGAGACCGCCGCAGTTCCAATCGTGCAAACGATGCCCTCGCCGTAGGGATTTTCTAGTGGAATTGTGGCGGTTTTCTTTTTTGGGTGTCCGAAAAAATGGACATTTTAACAGTTACGAGAAAGCAAATTTTTATGACAACGTGAAAATAAAAAGAGCCGGAATTTAATCCGGCCCGTTAAAACTGATCGGGCGCACCGCGCTCAATCGGTCGAATGACTTACAACAAAGCCACTCTACCGGCCTTCTGCGGTGCGCGCAAGTAAAAAGTCACCTTTCAAACGAAAGGATTTTATGGCTAAAAGAAAACTTGTGCCCAAATATGGCCGCATGGTGAGCTTTGTGCCTGTGAAACGACCGTCGCATTTTTGCAATGGATTCGTCCGAAAGCCAAAGCCAATCATGCGCCGATAACTTAAATAAAAACGCCCCGCTGGATTTTTCCGGCGGGGTTATCTTTTTGTGGCGAATCCTTTTTCGCCCTAATCGTTCACGCGGCAATCTTGGCTTGACCAGCCAATGACAGAGCATGTCTCGCTTCCTTCAATTCACCGGCTTGCGATACATGAGCCGTTTTCCTTCAAACATGGGAATTGCGGCAACCATTCTTGCGCCGTCTGTCATCTTGCTGGTGCTCCATCGAAATGCAAATTCGTTCGCATATTTAGGAAGATGCTCGCGTGAAACATGATGCCATGCACCATAAACGCCGCGTTTCAAGAGCGAGAAAAATGATTCGGCGCTGTTGGTAGTGGAGATCGTCCCGTCTGGATTCTGGCGGTAGTATTCTTCTCGCGTGTGGTTCACCACATCATGCCGCTTGTATTGCCTGAGTGCGGGCTTGTAGGCGTCATGGTCATCCGTGTTCACAATGGCGGATTTGTCCACGCATTCAGCCAAACATTGCCCAAGATTCTTTTGGGACACGCTGGAAACAACCCGCGCGTGCATCTTGCCGCCCCGTTCAATCAATGCCACAACCGGAGTCTTACGGACGAATTTCGTTCTGGTGTCGCCGCGACCGCCCACAAACGTCTCGTCCACTTCGCATGTCCCGGTTAGCTTGGTTTTGTCACCACCAAACGCAAACCGGATTCTGTGCGCCATAAACCACGCCGTTTTGTAAGTCACGCCCAGCATCCGATGAAGCTGGTGGGCGGAAATTGCCTTTTTGCTGGAGCAAATCAGAAATATCGCCACTGTCCATTTGCTGATTGGAATGTGCGAAGATTCCAAAACCGTTCCAACCGTTGCCGTGTATGGCTTGCGGCAAGCCGCGCAATAATAAAGACCTTTGCGGACTTTGTTTTTGGTGTCGGGCTTTGATGTCACCGTGTATGACTCGTCAAACTTGCAATGCGGGCAAATCGGCTTGCCGCCCGGCCAACGCCACGACTCAAACAGAGCGCGGGCTTTGTCCTCGTCAGAGTATTCACGCGCCAGCGTAATCAGGTTCAAATCGTCAGCATCAAATTCAGTTTTATCTTTGGCAGCTTTCATGCTTTAACAATACGGGATTACGTTGCTTATGTCAAGTACATAATCCCGACAGCCAGCGGTTGAGCGATTTGCTGGTTTCGAATTGACCAGGCAGATCAGTCTCCCGGCGTCATGGTCCACATTCCTTTGGGAGCGGCCAAGGTTCCACTGCCAATCGTGTCCCCAAGTTTGAGAATTTCCACATGCCCATCGTGAAAGAGATAATTGAAGCGTCCGCCATGAAGTCCGTAATTGACGGACCCATAATTCATGGTTGCTGTGGCATCGCCGGTTTGGATGCAATCTGGAGTGATGCCGGAATAGGCGGTAGTGGGACCCGGACCGGCGCAAAACGAAGGCCAATCATTGCCAGCAACGTTTCTGGCGTTGGGCAGTTCCACAAGCAGAATGGTTCCCGCAGGGTCCCTTAGAACACTGGTTTTGTAGCCGGGTGGATCCCAGGATGGGAGTGAACCGGTTATTTTGTAGTAAATTCCCACGCCGTAAGCTGCCGGTGGCAATGGCGCTGAAAACGAGGTCACAGACCAACCCGGACCAGCCCAATTCATGGCGTACGATCTCCGTTGTGAATCAACCGCATAATTAATCGTGGCTTGTGGTACTATACGGTCAGCCGGACAGCGTAAGATGGGTGGCACATTGTTGCTGGCGGTGATGCCTTTTAATAAATCCGCGTCAGTATCCGTGTCGCCGATAAATTGGTTGAGGTAGTCGTCCCAGGATAGCTGACATACGCTGCTCAGGCTGTCTGCAGCAGGCGGAAACTGATCATCGTGATCGCTGTTGAAAAGATTGAAGCCCAAACCAAGTTGTTTCAGATTGTTGGCACATTGCATTCTGTAGGTTCTGGCTTTCGCGGCGGTCAGCGCCGGAAGTAAAAGCGCCGCCAGTATGGCGATAATCGCAATGACGACCAATAGTTCAATCAGGGTAAATCCCGCGCGACTGGCAACCAAAATGGAAGGTGGGAGCTTCTCGAACGTTTCATTGGTTTTTAAACCCGCCTTCATGGATTTGTTTTCAGTGTTTTTACCAGGATGCCCGCCACGTTTTGTCGTTTGCAAATTGCTTCCTGACGGTTGGAGTGAAAAATTGCATCTCATGCTGCGGGCAACAAACATCAGTATTTATTAGGGTACAACATGGTCAAAGTTAATGGCGGTTGGCCGGTTGGTCATGTCATCTAAAAAGGTGACACCGTAAAGTCTCGCGTTGTTTGTTTTTTCCGGTTTTATAAAAGCCGGTTGGCATTCAACCAGATGCTTATGCGCCTGATATTATTGATGTTTTGGGGTCGTGGGGTTGCCCTATTTATGTTCTGCCTGCCGTTTTTTGCTTCCACCGTTTTGGCCGGGGCAGGAGAGATTCTGAATTCCACCCTGACGCCCTCCCGTTCCGAAGGTTCGAACTTTTGGTTTGACATCCGTCAACTCAATGTCGAAGGCCGCGGCTGGAACGACACCAAGGCCTTTTATGATCGGCTGCCGGCCAAGGCCGAGGGCCTGGTGCGCCAACCCGTCTGGGAGTTGAGCCGCAACTCCGCCGGCATGTGCGTTCGCTTCGTCACCGACGCGACGATCCTCCGCGCGCGCTGGGCATTGACCGACCCCTGGCTTTACCTGCCCAATATGACGGCCATCGGCAAAAGCGGGCTCGATTTGTATGTGAAAACGGAAAAGGGCTGGCATTGGCTCGCGGTCGGCCAGCCCACCGCGCAGACCAACGACGTGACCCTCGTGGAAAATCTTGTGCCCGGCAAACGCGAGTATCTGCTTTACCTGCCACTCTACAACGGCACGAAATTTGTCGAACTCGGAATCCCGACCAACGCGATCATCGAAAAGGCCGGGCCGTGGGGACCGGGCGTGCGCAAGCCGATGGTTTTTTACGGCACTTCAATTTTGCAGGGCCTTTCCGCTTCGCGCCCCGGGATGGTGCACAACGCGATTCTCGGTCGCCGTTTCAACTGGCCGACCATCAATCTCGGATTTTCCGGCAATGGAAAAATGGAACCCGAAATGGCCGATCTGCTCGCCGAACTCGACCCGTCCGTTTATGTCCTCGATTGTCTGCCCAACCTGGTGGCCGATGAAATCAAGGAGCGCGTCGAACCGTTCGTCCGCAAACTCCGGGCGGCGCATCCGGACACGCCCATCGTGCTCGTGGAAGACCGCACCATGCAGGATTCGTTCCTGATTGCCGGACGCATGGAATATTATCATCTCAAAGACCGTGCTGAGCTAAAAGCCGCTTATGAGCGGCTGAAAAAGTCCGGCGACAAAAATCTTTACTACATTCCGGGCGAACATTTGTTTGGCGACGATGGCGAGGGCAGCGTGGATGCTTCACACGCGACCGATCTCGGTTTCACGCGCCAGGCCGACATTTTTGCCGGGGTGCTCGGTCCGTTGTTGACGCCAAAGAAATAACATGTCCCCGTCCGGCTCATCCGTCGAACCCAACGCGCCTTCTGCTCCTCCGGATGGAGGACGGACCTATCGCGGCCCGTTCGCGATCATGACCGTCCTGTTTTTCATGTGGGGTTTCATGACGGTATTCAACGACATCCTGATTCCGCGGTTCAAGGAGGCGTTCACGCTGGATTATTTCCAGGCGATGCTGGTGCAATTGGCCTTTTTCGGGGCCTACTTTGTCGGGTCGTTGTTGTATTTCATGATTTCGGTTGCAACCGGCGACCCGATCGCGCGCATGGGCTACAAGAACGGGGTCGTCCTCGGCCTCCTGATTTCCGCGGCTGGCAGTGTCCTGTTCTGGCCGGCGGCCACCGTTCATTCTTATCTCTTTTTCCTGGTGGCGCTTTTTGTCGTCGGCCTCGGATTCGCCATGCTGCAAATCGCCGCGAATCCCTACGTGACGATTCTGGGCCCGGAACGGACCGCGTCGAGCCGCTTGAACCTGGCGCAGGCCTTCAATTCCGTCGGCACGACCGCCGGCCCGCTCATCGGCGGATATTTAATTCTCCAATACTTCGCAAAGACGGGCGTCCATGGCGCGGAATCGGTCAAAGTCCCCTATCTGATATTTTGCATCGTCTTTGTGATTCTCGCGGCGTTCTTCTTCTCGGTTCATCTGCCGCACGTCGGCGAAGGCAAAATCGAGCCGGGGGTCGGCGCGTTGAAATATCCGCACGTCGTGCTCGGCGTGCTGGCGATTTTCATGTATGTCGGCGGCGAAGTGTCCATCGGCAGCGCCATCATCAATTTTCTCGGCCAGCCGAACGTCGCGGCCCTGCCGGCGCTCGAGGCCAGCAAATACGTCTCGCTTTTCTGGGGCGGCATGTTGATCGGCCGTTTCATGGGGGCGGTGGAATTGAGCGAAATGAAGAAAATCAACAAGCAGCTTTTCCTGGCGGGCATTCCGGTTTTGGCCTTTCTGATTATTTGCTTCGCCAGCGGCTGGCATCTGGCAAAAACCCAGCCGGGGATCGAACCCGTTGCGGGTTTGTCCTTCGGAGACTTCGTTCACTTCTTTGGCGCCTGTTTCTCCAATGGTTTTGGGATTGTGGAAATGTATCTGCCGTTGCTCGTGCTTTGCTGGCTTCTCTTTCAATTTGGCAAGGGACTTGCCGGCCGCACGCTGTTCATCTTTTCGGGGACGATTGTTGTGTTGCTGGCGGTGGCGATTCTTTTCGGCGGCAAACTGGCGATGTGGTGCATCGTCGGCGTCGGTTTGTTCACTTCCATCGGCTGGCCGAATATTTTCTCGCTCGCACTCGACCGGATGGGCGTTTACAAAAGCCAGGTGTCGTCCCTGCTGGTGATGGCCGTGGTTGGCGGCGCCATCCTGCCCGCGATTTTGGGGCGCGTCGCGGATGTTTGGAATCTCCAGGTCTCCTTCATCGTTCCGCTGGTGGCCTACGCCTATGTGGCCTTCTACGGTTGGAAAGGACACGAGATCGGACGCCACCACCCGGCAACCTGAAAAATCTTACTTGGCCGCCGGGTTTCGCCCACGTTCTTCCTTGGTGGCAAAATGCCCATACTTGGCCACGGCCTGGGCGCGGGAGCGCACATGCAGTTTTTCGTAAATGCGCCGGATGTAGGTGACCACGGTTGCCACCGTGATGCCGAGTTTGTCGGCGATTTCCTTGTATAAATAACCACACGCCAGCAATTCCAGCACTTCCCGTTCGCGCGGGGAAAGATTTACGGATTCATCCGTCTGGGGCGCGGAGCGGAGAAAGGATTGCACCACTTTGCGGGCGATGTTGCTGGTCATGGGCGACCCTCCTGCATGGACGTCTTTGAGGGCCGTGAGCAACTCTTCGCGGGGCGTTTGCTTCAGGAGATAACCGCTCGCACCGACGGCCAAGGCATCGAAGATGTGGTCGGTGTCCTCGTAAACGGTAAGCATTACGAATTGGGTGTCCGGCAGTTGCGGCTTCAACTGGCGCACACATTCAATCCCGCTCATGCCCGGCAGATTGATGTCCATCAACACCACGCTCGGCTTTTCCGCCTGCAACTTCATCAGCGCGCTCTCGGCGCTTCCATACTGGCTCACGCAGCGGAATCCGTGCGCATGCCGGATCCAGTCCGTAAGCACCTCCCGCGCCGGCCCATCATCTTCAACGATAGAAACTGCAATACTCACCACCTTTCCTTTTACATCCGATTTCATAAAAAAAGTTGTCGTCTGTTTAGACTACACCGTCGCCGGGCCGCGCCCGACCATGGATTCAAACCTCGCGTGCTCGCCGGCATTATAAATTTTATTTGCATTCCTTTTCCAGTGGCGATGGATTTCGCCACTGGCACGCCCCCGTCCGCCGGGTCCGGAAGCGCATCCCTAAATGTTGCTCCGCGCGATAAACATACATATCCTGAGTTCTGTGCCACGGCGATTTAAATCCTCAACTTGTACGCACCGGCAAACGGGCATTGCCACCGGCGCGGGGATCTTCTGGGTATTGCTGTGCGGCTTCCATCTTTTGGGGGCAACCAATTCGTCCGTGTCGGACTACTCGATTGATGTGTGGCAGACGGAACAGGGACTGCCCCAGGACTCGGTCACTTCCGTGGTGCAAACCCGGGATGGTTACCTGTGGCTGGGCACGTATAACGGGCTGGTGCGGTTTGACGGCGTGCGGTTCAAAATTTTTGACACCAGCAACACTCCGGAGTTCGGGGACAGCCGGATCACGAGTTTGTTTGAAGACGTGGACGGCGCCCTTTGGATCGGCCATGAAACCGGCAATCTCACGCAATTGCGGGCCGGCAAATTCACCGCGGTAAATCTGGGCAACAACTGGCCGGGAGGGTCGATTTGGGCCATGGGAACCGATGCCGATGAGGTCCTCTGGATGCTCAACAAGGAAGGGGAGCTGCTTTCCATGGGGGGCGCAAAATTGGTTGCCCAGAAAGTCGGGCCCGAGGAAAGCGTGCCATCGCTCGCCAAGGACAAAAACGGGGAATTGTGGGTGGTGCGGGGCAGTTTACGCGGAATGCTGAGAAATGGCCGGTTGGTGCCGTGGTTGCCCCGGGTGCAGCCAGATACCAACGATGTTCAAAGAGCCTGTGCGAGCCGGGATGGAGGCCTGTGGCTTGTGGGCAGCGGGCGGGTGAAAAAATTGATTGGCCAGGGAACCGTCGTGGATCGGGGACCGGCTCCCTGGGGCCTGGATTTGGTCACGGCATTGCTTGAAACAAAATCCGGCGACTTGCTCGTGGGAACTTTGCGGGAAGGACTTTTTTTGCTGTCGCCCGGCGGAACCAGCCTGCATTTCACGCCTCAAAACGGGTTGTCGCATGGTTGGGTGCTGGACCTGTGCGAAGATCGCGAGCGGAATTTATGGGTGGGAACCGGCGGCGGTGGTTTGGATGTCTTACGGCGGCGGAAGGTGGAAATGGTAAAGGCGCCCGATGATTGGCAGGGACGGGCCATTCTGTCCGTCACGCCCAGCGCCGCCGGCGGACTTTGGGTGGGGACGGAGGGCGCGGGATTGTACCGGCTGGACCAAGGGGAGGTGAAACCATTCACGGAAACAAATGGATTGGGGAATTATTTCATCTGGTCGGTGCTCGAAGATGACCAGCATGATCTCTGGGTGGGAACCTTTAGCGGTGGCTTGTTTGTCCGCCATGATGGAAAGTTCCAGTTCCCGAAGGGCTTGGAAGATCCTGCGGCCGTGGTCTTCGCGTTGTACCAGGATCGGCAGGGGGTGATGTGGGTGGGAACCCAATCCGGGCTGGCCCGATACTCCAATGGACAATGTATCTGGTTCACCCGCAAGGATGGGCTGGTGTTGCCCGATGTGCGGGTCATCACCGAGGATGTCGCCGGCACCATCTGGTTTGGCATGTCGGGCGGAGGCTTGGGCCGGCTCAAGGATGGCAAGCTCACGCAGTTTCGCCGGCAGGACGGATTGGCCAATGATTTTGTGTGGTCGTTGTTGGCAGAAAAGGATGGCACTCTCTGGGTGGGGACCTTTGGCGGCGGCTTGTGCCGTTTGCGGAACGGACGGTTCGTCACCATTTCCACGCGCGAAGGACTGCCGAATAACGTGATCTGCCACATCGTCGATGATGGGCAGGGGAATTTCTGGATCAGTTCCTACGGCGGGATCTTCCGGGTTCCCAAAGCGGAATTAAACCGGTGCGCCGACGGCCAATTGCAGGCGGTAAATTGTCTGGTTTATGGGAAGGCCGAAGGACTGAGCACGCTGGAGTGTTCCGGTGGCTTTCAATCCGCCGGTTGCCAGACCCCGGACGGACAACTCTGGTTTCCCACCATCAAGGGACTGGCGGTGGTCCATCCGGCCGGCGTAAAAATCAATCCCTTTCCCCCGCCAATTTTGATCGAAGAAGTTACAGTGGATGACCAGTTGGCGCCGCTGCCCGCTCCGGACCTGTCCGCTCCCGCCGCCCAACTGCAAATTCAGCCGGGAAAACATCGCTTTGAATTTCGTTACACCGGCCTCAGCCTGGTTGCGCCGGAAAAAGTGCGGTTCAAGTACCGCCTCGACGGATTGGAGTCGGATTGGGTGGATGTCGGCACCCGGCGCGTGGCTTACTACAGCTATCTGAAACCGGGGGACTACACGTTTCGGGTCATTGCCTGCAACAATGACGGGGTTTGGAGCGAAAGCGGGCCAACACTCGCGTTCACGGTGCTGCCCCGGTTCTGGCAAACGTGGTGGTTCACCGGCGGAGCCGTGCTCGCCGGAATCGGCGCGGTGGGAGGCGCGGCGCGTTACATCACCCGCCGCCGGCTGCACAAAAAAATGGAACGTTTGGAACGTCAACGCGTCCTGGAAAATGAACGGTCGCGCATCGCCAAGGACATTCACGACGATCTCGGCTCCAACCTGGCGCGGATTATGATGCTCAGCCAGTCCAATCGCGCCGAAGGGGAGGATTCGCAACAAATCGTGACACGCCTGGGAAAGGTTTATCTTACGGCCCGGGAGTTGACGCGGACCATGGATGAGATTGTCTGGGCCGTCAGCCCGCACCACGACACGCTCGACAGCCTGGTGAACTATCTGGGCAAGTTTGCCCAGGATTTTTTGAACGTCGCGGGCATTCGCTGCCGGTTGGTGGTGCCCATTCAATTGCCCGCGTGGCCGCTCACCGCCGAGGTGCGCCACAGCCTGTTCCTGGCTTTCAAGGAGGCCCTGCACAACGTGGTCAAACACGCAGCGGCCACCGAGGTGCGCGTATCGCTCACCCTCGCGGAATCCGGCTTCTCGGCCGCCATCGAGGACAACGGCCGGGGGTTTGATCCAGCCAGCGTCGGCACGGCCGCAACCACGAACGATCCGCTCCGCATTGCCGGCGGCAATGGCCTGGCCAACATGCGCAAACGCATCGCGGGCATCGGCGGAGAATGCCAGGTGGACAGCGCGCCCGGCAAAGGGACCACGGTCAGGTTTATTGTCCGGGTGGAAAAATGATTTGCCGGGAAATTTCCGAAAATCGGGTTAGCTTGCAAAAGCAGAAAAGTGGCACCTACGCTGATTTACTGGAATTTTTATTGGAAGTTCGGCCTCCGCCTTTGTCCAAACCTTTGAAACAGAAATTGTTCGGGTTTGGGGCGAGGGTCGGAATCGAACGAGGAAGCTTTACCGTTCCGAGCCTAACCCACTCTGTTTTTGCCGCTATCACCATTGTGATTCCCAACTTGTCTATTATCTCCCGGCTGCTCAAGCAACAAAAAATGGAGCCAGCTGTCAGGATTGAACTGACGACCCACGGTTTACAAAACCGTTGCTCTACCGCTGAGCTAAGCTGGCTTAATACTATTGAAAATAAAGCGTTTTATGCTGTTATCTTCGCTGGCTTTTTAGGTGCTTGCATACTCAATTTGTATATGGTATGTTTTTTCTGTCATGAAAACAACATTACCATCACCGACCAAGAGCAAGGCGGATGTGGAATGGGTCAAAACACCGTATCCCAACCTCATCCGTTACAAACCCAGCGGGACATATTTTGGGCGCGTCCGGGTCAATGGCAAGTTAATTCGCCGCTCGCTGGACACGCACGTCTTGACCGTTGCCAAGCTCAAGCTCTCCGACTTTCTCCAAGATCACCGTCGGCTGGCCGTCAACAAAGGGCAATCCGTCAATGGGGAGGTCATCATTGAAATGTTCAAAAAGGAAATCGAAGATGACCACAACAACAAGCCACGTACCAAGCTTTACAAGCAGGAGGTGCTGACGGCGTTGAAAAAATCGTGGCCGGAGTTGTATTCGACCGACATCGCCAAAATCAACCAGAAAGATTGCAATGAATGGGCGGCGCGTTATGGCAAGGAGTATAGCCCGACGCGCTATAATGGGGCGTTGGGCATTGTGCGCCGCATTTTTGAGATTGCGATTGAACATGGCTACCGCGTGGACAATCCGGCCAAGTTTGTGGATCGCCGCCGGGTGAAGCCAAAAGAATTGCACTTGCCATCGCAGGCGCAATTTCAGGAAATGGCGACGCACATTGAAACTT
>Ga0181539_1005239_pt1 | contig 10582 bp, 8 predicted proteins | sample PEATcosm2014_Bin_46_FD_119767 | JGI IMG/M metagenome (GOLD analysis project Ga0181539, IMG submission 119767) | Peatland microbial communities from MTU Mesocosm Facility, Houghton, MI, USA - PEATcosm2014_Bin23_60_metaG | ecosystem: Environmental > Terrestrial > Soil > Wetlands > Peat | place... | reverse complement strand
CGAAGAAGGCGGAGATGAAGATGATGGTGGGCAGCACCTGGAACGCGAAGATCGCGCCGGGGGTGGGCGCGATGAGCTTGCCGAAGGCGCCGGCGTTGGGCAGGCCCAGCTCGCCGAAGACCATTTTCGTGCCCGCAAAGGTGGCCGACAGCATGTTGGTCACCACGCCGCCCGCAAACGTCATAAAGCGCGAGCCGTAATCGGAGCGCAGCACGATGAAGGCAAAGCACAGTTGCAGCCCGATCCCCCAGAAGATGGTGCGCCAGCGGATGCGTTTGCGATCGGTAGAAAACAGCCACGCGGCCAGTAGAACGGCCAGAATTCCCAACACGCCTGTGAATCGAGCCAAGAGGTTGCTCCTTCGGGGTCGAGAAATGCTCGAAATGACTTTCGATTAATCTACAGCATTTCGCAAAGAGTTCTCGGCATTTTCTCGGGTGATGATGCGGCTGACAAGAGGCACAAACTCAGGAGGCTTGGCAGAAATCGTAATCGCATCTCTGAGCAGTTCGCTTGGTTCCAGCAGCATGGCCTCTGTGGTCGCATAAATCGTTGCGAAAGGTTCGCCGCGTTCGACGCGCGCGCCGCGCCGGGCATGGAAGAGGATGCCCGCGTGCGCATCGACAGGCTCACCGGCCTTCTCGCGGCCTGCGCCGGTACGCTGCACGGCCCAGCCCAGTGCGGTGGTATCCATCTCCGCCACGTAGCCGCTCTCCCACGCATCGACTATCAGGGTCGCGCCCGGCTTGTGGAAGGCCTCCATATCGTCGAAGACCGAGACGTCGCCGCCCTGCGCATCGACCATCTTCATAAAGGCTGCAAGCCCGGCTCCATCGGTCAACGCCGCTTCAGCCAGCGAGGTACCGGCCTGGGGCGTTTCGGCCTTGCCGCCCAGGGCTATCATCCATCCGGCAAGAAGGAGCGAAAGTTCGCGGAGGTCTTCACTCCACGCCGGCCGCGCGCCGCGCAGCAGATCCACGCACTCCACCAGCTCAATCCAATTGCCGGCCGCGCGTCCCAGCGGCTGGCTCATGTCGGTCAGCAGCGCCACGGCTTCAGTGCCCGCGGACTCGGCCGTGGCCACCATCAGCGCCGCCAGAAACTCCGTGTCCTCCATCTTGCGCAGGAAGGCGCCGGAGCCGGTCTTCACGTCGAGCACCAAGCCATTGAGTCCCGCGGCCAGCTTCTTGCTCAGAATCGACGCGCAGATCAGTCCCGGATTCTCGACCGTGGCAGTGCGGTCGCGCAATGCATAGAGCTTACGGTCGGCGGGCGCCAGTTGATCGGTTTGCCCGATGATCGAAGCGCCGCACTTGGCAATCACGGCCTCAAACTCGGCCAGAGTGAGCGCGGTGCGGTAACCGGGAATTGCCTCCAATTTATCGAGTGTCCCGCCGGTGTGGCCCAACGCGCGCCCGCTGATCATGGGCACGGCCACGCCGCATGCCGCCGCCAGCGGCGCTACCAGAAAGCTCGTCTTGTCGCCCACCCCGCCTGAGGAGTGCTTGTCGACTGTGCGCTTGCCCAGATTTTTCGGCGTGAACCTCACGCCCGAGTCGCGCATGGCCAGCGTGAGTGCGCGGGTTTCATCCCGCGAGAGCCCGCGAATCCACGCGGCCATCAGCCACGCGGCAAGCTGGTCGATAGGTACGGAGTCATCGGCCGCGCCCTTCGCCACAAATTGAATTTCGCGTTCGCTCAGCGCGCCGCCGTCGCGCTTCTTGCGGAGAATGTCGATCATGTGCAGCGGTGAAATGGAGTCGGATTGCATGGTTTTCGCCCTGGAGTGCAAGGAAATAAGAATACCGCACGAGGCCAGCGGTGCAGGGTGGCGCGCTGGTTGTGGATCACACCACGCTTGACATGGCCCTACTCATTTCCCTAAGATTCCCCATCTACTTCGCGATGCGCTTCTGGTGTGGAGCGGAGCCCTTGAAAGGCCGCTACAGCCATACGCATCCTGTTGTGCAAGTGTCCGAATCCGCAACTCCGGAACGCCGTGCGGGGCCTCGTGGGGCCAAAACAGCTGAAAGGAAATATGCGATGATCTGTACCGCCTGTGGAAAGGAAAACGTCGACAGCTCCGCGTTCTGCGAGCACTGTGGAGCCAGGATGCAAGCTCAACCAGCAACCACTCCGGGAACTGCTGCGCCGGGCCCGATCCCGGTAGTCGTCTCACCGCCCCCGGCCGCTCAGGTTCCGCAAGTGAGCGCGCTCATCGCTTCATTGTCGATGGGCGAGAAAGTTTCCGGCGGGGGCGCAGTTGCCGCCGTGGTGGGCTTCTTCCTGCCCTGGGTTTCCGCGACGGGTCTGGGTGCGAGCGCCAACGGACTCGACCTGGCCAAAGCTTCCGGGGCCGTATATCTCATCCTTCTGATCGCCATCGCCGCAGGCGCGCTCTGCTACTTTTCCAGCAAAGCCGCGCCTGGGCAGAAGCTGATGTACGCCGGCTACCTCGTGTTCCTCGGCGCGATTTGCGGTCCGGCGGACATGTTGGGATTGCTCTTCGTCTCCCAGGCTCAATCTGTGGCCGGGATCGGCGCGTGGCTGCTTGGGCTTGGCTATATCGCCATTGCGGTCGGCGGCTTGATGACGATCCGGGACTTCAGCAAAAGGACGTATTGAGCCGGGAAAGCCGGCGCGGCTCCCGGTGTTCTATGCCGATCGTGAGTCTTTCGGTTGCCGAGGGTCGCGCATAGCCAAAGTCGCCACAGAATCGGTAGGCATGGTGTCAGCCTCAGGTATCAAGGGCACGAGCATGCCGCATGAGCGCGGCCGCAGCGCGCCGGGACGCGCCGGCTTTGCATCAATTCACCCTTGACATCGTCCCGCCCGCTTCCATAACATTCTCGGTCTTCACGATTCAACTTCGCGCTGTGCGTCTGGCGTAGAGCGTCGGCCGGCTGCGGCCGTCTCCACGCATGTGCTTTTGCCGCGCATGAGTCCGAATTGGCAACTCCGGAGCCGCACGCAAGGCAACTCAGGGCCAAAACGCATCCCGGGGCCAAAACCATTGAAAGGAGATTTGTGATGAACTGTACTGCCTGCGGCAAGATAAATGCGGACGGCGTGTCCTTCTGCGAATACTGCGGAGCGAACATGCGTGCTCCATCGGCAACCACCCCGGGGACGGCTGCGCCCTACCGGGCTCCTGTAGCGCCCGCCCCGACTGCGGCCGCCCCGGTCGCGCAAATGGGCGGAGGCCTGCTCGGCGCCTTGTCTCTGGGCGAGAAACTGGCCGGCGCCGGCGCGATTGCTGTCGCGGTAGGTTTCTTCCTGCCCTGGGTGTCGACGCCGGACCTGGGAGCGCTTTCTCCGCTGCTCAACCAATTGGGCGCTTCGGAAATCACGCATGTCAGTCTTAACGGTGTCGATTTGGCCAAGTTTGTGGGAGCCGTGTACCTCATCCTCATGGCGGCCATTGCCGCAGGCTTGCTCTGCTACTTCTCCCACAAGGCGACCTCGCCGCAACGGTTGCTGATGGCCGGTTTTCTGGTGATGATCGGCTCGCTCTGCGGCCCCGGAATCATCGTGGAGTTGCTTTTTATCCCGCTGGTTCAATCCGTGGCCGGAGCGGGTCTCTGGCTGCTGGGGCTTGGCTACTGCGCCATCACGGCAGGCGGGTTAATCACCATTGGAACCCTAGGCAAAACGGCCCGTTGAGCCAAAAAAAGAAAGCGAGGCATTCCATGTTCTGTCCAGATTGTGGTTCTCAAGTTGCCGAGGGCAAAGTGTTTTGTGGAAGTTGCGGTGCGCGCCTACATGCCGCGGGCGAAAGCCCGGCCGTACAGGCCGCTCCGGCGCGCCCCATGTCGAAGCGCCAGAAACTCATCTTCGCGCTCGTGGTCTTGCTGGCAGCCCTGGGCGGTGTGGCCTGGTGGTGGTTCCATCGCCCCGCGCCGGCCTACAAAGCCCAGGACCCGGGCATCTATCCGTTTCAGGGCCTGACCGCGGATGGCAAGGCTATCAAGACCGGCTTCATCGACGCCGACGGCAAGGTTCTCATTCAGCCGCAATGGGACAATCTGTCCGAAGGAGTTATTTTGGGTCAGATCGTGGCCTTCAACGAAGGTCTTTGCGGTGTGGAAAAGGACGGCAAGTTTGGCTATATCGACACCACGGGGAATCTCGTCATTCCAGCACAGTTCGATACCGCCAGCCCCTTCGTCGAGGGCCTTGCCGCGGTCAAACTTGGTAACCAATTCGGCTATATCGACAAAACCGGCAAATATGCAATCAATCCGCAATTCGATCAGGCAGGCAGCTTCCACGATGGATTGGCGGCCGTGCACACCGACGAGGGCTGGGGATTCATTGACAAAACGGGAACGTATGTCATCAAGCCCCACTTTCAATCCGTGAATACCGATGGGTTTTCCGACGGCCTGGTGGGGATTTGCGAAGGCAAATGCGGCTACATCAACCGCAGCGGAGTCTTCACCATCCGGCAGCAATTCAACTCCGTCGCCAGTTTTGCCGACGGTTTGGCCGCGGTGCAGGTCGGCAGCAAATGGGGTTACGTCGATACCACCGGGAAGATCGTCATCAATCCTCAATTCGACCAGGCAACCATGTATTCCGGCGGGCTTGCCGTGGTCTCTGTCTCGGGGCATGTGGGAACCATCGACAAACGCGGCAAATTCGTCGTCAACCCGGGACAATTCAACATACAGTTGGGCCCAGGCGACCTTCAGGCCGTGAACAGCAGCGACGGGATGGGCCTGATCTCCAGAGATGGCAAGTGGGTGGTGAAACCCACCAAGGCTCTTACCGCGATCTATGGCGTCCTGGGGAAAGTGTTTTATGGCAATGTCGGTGGGCAGTCGGCTCCCATCGCCCTCACGGGCAAGATACTGGCGGGTCCGTACAAGGGCGCAATGCTGGATTCGCTGGCGCAGGATCTGAACAACGAGAACAGCGCGATCCAGTCCATGCACCTGCTCACCGGTGCTGAGTCGAGTTACTCGAATGCGTATCCGGCTAAAGGCTTTGCCAATTCCTTAAGCGAGCTGGGACCACCCGCCCCGTCTACGCCGCCGGACCAGAACCACGGCGGTTACATCGATGCCACGCTCGCCACCGGCACAAAGGATGGTTACGACTTCGCCGTTACCATTCCTGAAGGCACATCGACCGGCGGGACCAACTTCAACTACCAGTTGCTGGCCAAGCCTCAAGCGGGGCACATGGGCCGTACGTTCTGCGCCGATGCGAGCGGAGTCATCCGCTATGCGGCGCCGGGTGCGGAGTGCAACAACACGTCTCCGACGCTCTGAACAAAGTCCCCGCGAATCGCGGGGACTTTCTTGCGGCAGCTCTTCCACCTGGAACAACGGGCGGGTTGCGGTTTTGTAAGTTCATTTTCAGGAGGATGTTTCATGAAGATTAAGCATCCCTTGCAGGCCCGATGGGCGCGCCGTTTTGCAGCCGGGCTCGTGTTAGTGTTTCTGGCGGTAGCGGTCTTCTGGCTGCGAAATGCGATCGGCCAACAACCTTCCCTGCCAAAGCTGACCCTCATCCAAATTGAGCAGTTGGTGTCGCACAGCGTGCCGGACTCCGTTCTGGCTGCCCAGATCGAGCGGCGCGGATTGGCCTTTGCGCCCAGTCCGACAATGGTTGAATCGTTGCGCGCCAAGGGCGCCGGACCTTTGACGCTGGAGGCTATCGAGGCGCGTTTTCTCAAGCCGGCCCTGAGCGCTGCGATTCCAGCGGAGCTCTCCGCAGCGTCAGACAGCACAGCAACCGGCAATCTATCCCAGGAGAGATACGTCGATCGTGATTGTGACGGTGCTGAAGACGGCCAGCCGAGATCGATTCTTGAGGATTTGTCTCAACAGGACGTCGACCAATTCTCCATTGAGCTTCATCCGGGATGCTTTTCCGGATATATCCTCATCCCTCAATCCTGGGAGTATTACCACATGCAGGCGGCGGGTCCCCTCGACAATTGGTGGCTCGCTTATAAATGGTATGTGAGCAAGAACTCGTCAAGCGGACAAAGGCCCCCGCTCCAGGCTGGCGACCTCGTCAGCATGACTCACGGTTCCCATAAGATTCGAGTCCAGGGGCATGGACAGCTCCTGTTTTTGCGAACTCCATCCCGGTCAGGGACCGCGCCGGTCTCAGCGCCAGTGCAGCAGACGAATGGCGTGTACAGCGAGGGCGGCGGGATGGGATTTGGGCAGGGCAATGGATCTAGCGGCAATACGGGCGGCCTCTATCAGGTCGGCGGCAGGGTGTCGGCGCCCGTGGTGATTCACAGCGAGGAGGCACAGTTCTCCGATGTGGCGCGAAAAGCCAAGTACCAGGGTGTTTGCATGGTTTCGCTCATCGTCGACACGCAAGGCAACCCGCAGAACGTTCACGTCACGCGATCGCTGGGCATGGGATTGGATGAGAAAGCGATCGAAGCGGTGCAGCAGTACAAGTTCAGGCCGGCCCTGCTGGACGGCAGGACCCCGGTGCCGGTTGCGATCACCGTCAAGATCGAATTCCAGCTGTATTGACTGCAATCCTCGCGGCGACTGGCAAATCCCGGCAGAAAAAGCGCGGGGCGAGGACCGCGGCGCCTCTGGTCAAGGCGTAAGATGTCCGCAGAAATCCTTTGCAAAACGGAGGACGCCATGTCATTCCGCACTTTGTTCCTTAGCCGGCTGCTTGGACTCTATTTCCTGATTTGCGGCCTGGCGATGATCGTTCACAAACAGATCTTTACGTCTGCGCTCGCCACGGTTCCGGGCAACCCTATGGCCATGTTGTGGATCTCTTTGCTCATTTCGCTCGCCGGACTGGCAATGGTTCTCGTCCACAATGTGTGGTCAAAATGCCCAGTGGTGGTCATCGTCACTGTTTTGGGATGGCTGACACTCATCAAGGGTATTGTCTATCTGCTTCTGCCGGCGAAGTGGCTGGAGGGGTATTTCCAGGCAGTGCTCAACTGCCCGGCATGCTTGTATTTGGCGACGGCCTTCATGCTGGTGCTGGGCGCGTACCTGACGTATGAGGGATTCAAGTCGAAGCCCGCATAGAGGACCCGAGCCGCGCGCTACTTCAATTTCATCTCGAAGCCCAGCGGGAACACGTCGCTGAAGGCCATAGTGCGCGTGCCATCCGCCATGGGAAAGACCACCGGCGCGTCGGGCAGGATGAACTCGGCCAACACCTGCCGGCATGCGCCGCACGGCGGGCTGGGCAGTCCATTCAGATTGGCGATGGCCACAGCGTCGATTCGAATCTCCGGCCCGAACTGAGAAACGGCCCGCACCAGCGCCGCACGTTCGGCGCAAATGGTGAGCCCGAAGCTCACATTCTCCACGTTGGTCCCGGTCACGATTTCTCCGTTGGTCAGCCGCAGCGCTGCGCCCACACGGAACTTCGAATAAGGCGAATAAGAGTTCTGCGCGGCCTGCTCGGCGAGCTTGAGCAAATCGTCGAGCGCCGCCTGGGTCTGGTTCGTCATAGTAAATGCCCCCAACGCCTGAAATGGGGCGGAGATTAGAGGCTAATCCATTTGCCTCGGGATGTATATATGGGAACGGGCGATACGGAACCCGGATGCCAACCGGCGTTTCCGCGGAGACGGGTTGATGCAAATGAGGAGATGGAACGGATGCAGCTTTAACTGCCGTGAGCGCGCTCTGCTGCCGTGGCTGTTTCTCGCCGGAGTCCTGGCGTCGGTTTTCATTGGAGTGCACGGCAAAGCGAGCGCCACCGCGCAGCAGCAGACGCCCGCGCCATCAGCCGCTCCTGCACCGGTCTTCGATGTCGCCGCCATCCATCCCCACATCCCAGAGCCGCATGAACACAACTCCATCTGGAGTTCTCCCACAGGCGGCGACTTCAAAGCCGAAAACCTATCCCTTGTTGAGCTGATTCACTGGGCCTATGAGATGCCCGAAACGCGGATTCTCGGCGCGGCTGCGTGGGCCAACTCAACCTACTTCGACATCGATGCCAAAGCCGACCCCTCCATTGACCAGCAGTTGCAGAATCTCACCTCCGATGCAGGCCGCAAGCAGAAGGAGAAAATGGTGCAGGCACTGCTCGCGGACCGCTTCGGGCTGGTGGTGCACCTTGAAACTCGTGAACTGCCCATTTACGCTTTGGTCGTTGCCAAAGGTGGGCCGAAGCTGGGCGCGGTTCGGGAGACCGGCTCCTACGTCAACACCGGCAATGGACGCATCGAAGTGCAGATGTCGAACAGCGTGGCCGCGCTTGCCGAAGAACTTTCCAAGGTTGCCGGCCGCGACGTGGTGGATCAAACCGGCATCGCGGGCCGCTACAACCTCAAGTTACATTGGACCCAGGATGACGCCTCGGAGCCCCAGCTTCTGAATGGCGCTCCAGTCGACTCCGGCCCATCGCTCTTCACTGCGCTCGAAGAGCAGCTCGGCCTCAAGCTCGAACCCGCCAAAGGCCCGGTTCAGGTCCTCGTCATCGACCACGTCGAAATGCCCTCGGCAAATTAGCATTTCCTGATCCCTGGTCCCTTGGTCCCTGCCTTTCTCAAGTTGCGCGCCGAGCTTCCGATAAGGCTCTTGAGTGTCCGCCGCCCGGGGTGTGAGCCCGGCCGCCGGATGAGTGGGAGCCATGGACGATCTGACGAGGGAGTTCCTGATCGAGAGCCAGGAAGGGCTGGACCGCATGGAGCGGTGCCTCACGGAGCTGGAGGAGCGGCCGCAGGATACAGGACTTCTGGCCGAAATCTTCCGTTCCGTGCACACCATCAAGGGAACCACGGGATTCCTTGGCTTTAAACGCCTGGAAAAGCTGGCCCACGCCGGCGAAAACCTGTTGGGCCTGCTGCGCGACGGCAAAATGACCGCCAACCCTGCTGTAATCACGGCGCTGCTGCATCTGCTGGACGGCCTCCGCGACCTGCTGAAGGCGATTGAAGCCGCGGGCAGCGACGGCGACGGGGACGACGCGGCGTTAATTGCGCGGCTCGAAGAACTGCAAGCTCCGGCGCAGCAAGCCAAAGCCAGGAATGCCGTCGCAGCGCACGCCGCGCGCGAAGCCGCCGCGCTCAATGCCGGCGCTGCTGCCGCGGAACCGGAACCGGCTGCCGCGGATCCCCCTCGCGCCGTTCCTGCGCCCCGCGCTGCCACCCAAATCCAGGCGCTGGAACCCGCAGAAGCTGCTGCCGATACCGTCGCGCTGACCCCCGCCGAAGCCGCCAGGGCACGGGCCCAGGGAGCCGCTTCGGAAAGCACGTTGCGCGTGGATGTGACCCTGCTGAACCGCATGATGAATCTGGTGGGCGAGCTGGTGCTCACCCGCAACCAGGTACTGCAGGCCACGGCCGCCGATCCCAACATGACGCTGCTTTCGCGCCGCCTCGACATGGTCACGGCCGATCTTCGCGAATCCGTGATGAAGGCGCGCATGCAGCCCGTCTCCAACGTCTTCTCCAAGATGCCGCGCATGGTCCGCGATCTGACGCACGCACTGGGCCGCCGTGTGCGCCTGCAGATGGAGGGCCAGGAGACGGAACTCGACAAGAGCCTGCTTGAAGCCATCAAGGATCCGCTCACGCACGCGGTGCGCAATGCGCTCGATCATGGCATTGAGCCGCCCGCCAGGCGGGCAGCCGCGGGCAAGGATCCCGAAGGCACACTCACGCTGCGCGCCGCCCAGGAGGGCAGTCACGTGGTCATTGAAGTCTCCGACGATGGCGCCGGCATGGCAGTCGAGAAGATTCGCAGCAAGGCCATCGAACGCGGACTGCTCTCGGCGGAGCGCGCCGCACAACTGGGCGAGCGCGATCTGTTGCAGCTGGTCTTCCTTCCCGGTTTCTCCACCGCGGCCGAGGTAACCAACGTGAGCGGGCGCGGCGTGGGCATGGACGTGGTGCGCACCAACGTGGAAAAGATCGGCGGCAAGGTGGAGATCGATTCGCGCCTGGGCAAGGGCACCACCCTGCGCATGCGCATTCCGCTCACCCTCGCCATTATTCCGGCGCTCATCGTGCGCAGCATCGGCCAGAGCTTCGCGCTGCCGCAGGGCGCGCTCTCCGAGCTGGTGCACGTTCCGCCCGAGCAGGCCGCCACGGCCATCGAATGGATGGAAGGCGCGCCGCTCTACCGGTTGCGGGGCCGTCTGCTTCCGCTGGTCTTTCTGGACCAGCTGCTGATGCCGGGCCACGCGTGCAAGCTTTCCACCGAGCGCGACAACTTCATCGCCGTGCTCGATGCCGATGGCCGCCGCTTCGGGCTGATCGTCGATTCCCTTGCCGATCCCGAAGAAATCGTGGTGAAGCCCTTGAGCACGGTGCTCAAGAATATCGGAATGTTTTCCGGGGCCACGGTTCTTGGCAATGCCGATCTGGCCCTGATTCTCGATCCTGGATCGATTGCTGTAAAGACCGGCGTGACCATGAGCAGCGAGGAGGAAACTGCGCAAGCCATGGAAGAGGAGAGCGAGAGCGAAGCGGCGCGCATGCGCTACCTGCTGGTGGAAATGGCGGGGCGCCAGGCCGCGGTGCTGCTGGCCGACGTGCTGCGCATCGAGCAGGTTCCCTTTTCGCGGATCGAATACATCGGCTACCGGCCGGTGCTCAACTTCGAGGGCCAGTTGCTGCCGG
>Ga0181539_1005228_pt1 | contig 10603 bp, 10 predicted proteins | sample PEATcosm2014_Bin_46_FD_119767 | JGI IMG/M metagenome (GOLD analysis project Ga0181539, IMG submission 119767) | Peatland microbial communities from MTU Mesocosm Facility, Houghton, MI, USA - PEATcosm2014_Bin23_60_metaG | ecosystem: Environmental > Terrestrial > Soil > Wetlands > Peat | place... | reverse complement strand
GTACACTGGCCTATACCGGGCCGGGTATGGCTGGGGCGGATACCACGGCGGTGCCGGCGGGAGATACGGCTTTGGTGGTGGCTATCGCAGTGCGGGCAGTTAAGCAGCGACGACAAAAAGTTCGCGGGCCACGAAAGTGGCTCCCCATTACCCCGGCTGGACCAACCGTCAGCGTCTCTCGGGGTGAAGACAACTTCGGGCTTGTGTCCCAAGACCATTCCGGAGATCTGAAAGCCCCGCGGAGCTGCTGGTCGAACAGAATTCTCTGGTCCTACTCGTTCGAGTCCTCGTGCACACACCAGGGGTGGCCAAGCTGTGCGCAAGCACTTCGGCCTCCGCTGAGACGATGGGAGCGGCGCGACAGAGCTCGAATCTAGGATTCGAGTGGATTCGATTTTAACGCATGGAGAGCAATGGGTTCATGCAAGCTGGGAGCCATTCTTCAAGCGCCGTATTGCTCCATCGTCCATCGCTGATGCCGCCATTTGTCACATGGGCGCGGCGCGCCCTAATATACCGACACATGTCGGTCGCCGGGTCGCCGGATGGTGAGTTGCGATCAGCAGGCAGCCCAGTGACTGGTAATCTCTTCTCGATTCCAGGCACCCCGGCGGTTTTCTTCCGACGGGTTGGGCTGCGTTGAACCTTCGCCAGCCCCGGCCGGGTTCATGCGAGGGTGCAAGAGGTGCAAACGTGGACAAGATTGGCAAGGCCCGAACGAAGGAATCCGCCTGTAACGACCAGCGCACGGTCGGATCTCCCGCCGGTGGACTGACCTCAGGGCCGCTATGGCAGGAGATGACCCGGCAACGATCTGTTCCACCGTCGCCCGCAGAATCGGAGGAACTGGAGAACCGCGCTCTCGCCATCGTGAAGACCGGACTGGAGAAGTTCAACGCGTCGACCCTTCTGAGCACCCTACTCCACAGCCTGTTCAACTCCATCCTGCAGAAGATAGTCGCGGGCGAGGTCTTCCGCCTGCTGTCGGTAGCGCGCGACATGGCTGCGTTCATCGGCGACGATGACGTTTTGAAGAGAATCGCGAACGAAGCTGGCCAGTTCTCCGCAGTGACGAACGAACGCCGCGTAAATCCCTCGCGAGCGCCGACGCCCGCGCGACACGTCCAGAGCCAGCTTGAGAAGATCGCTGTGAAAGCCAGGCGGGAGGCTGGGATACGTTTCGCAGAGGAAGCTCTACGTCTATGTCTGGCACAAGAGACGGACCATCCTATGGATGTGGCGAAGGTATCCCGTGTTCTGCTGAACATCCGGGTGGACGAGAAGACGGCGAACGTGGGCAGTCTACATGCGCGACTCGCACGCATGAGAAGCATGGGGTTCAAGCAAGCTAGAGCCCAAGGTCGAGGACGACCAAGGGCAAAAGCCGCGTCAGATCCGGGAGACAGTCTTCAGTCGCCGTCCGCAGGCCAATGGAATCCCGACTATAGCAAGCTCCTGCGTTTGTGGATGTGTGAGGCATTGGACGCTCCTTCGACCGCCTACCAAGACGAAGAGATAACTATCGCAATGAGCGCTCTTTCGGACGTTCTCCTAGATGCACAAAAAGTGAAGCGCCTAATTGACCGCATTTACGCCGCCGATCCCCAGCTAGCGGCCCGCGTCCTCGACAGCGAATAGTCTGAAATATACGTTCAGCCAGCGCCAGCGTATAAAAAAACACGCAGCAAGAATCTGACATCGTCTTCATCACGATGTCAGGTTATATATGCGACAGTTCGGCGGCAACCCTGGCTCCCGGTGAACTAACAGCGTTGCGCCAGTTGATGGCCGACGTTTCTATTCGTCGGGCACCGCGGACTCGGTGTTTGTCGGCACGCAATGGGGCGGGCAGACGGCGACGTCCGCAAACCCACGGCGGCGCAATTGCGCTGCAAGGAGCAACACAGTCATGAATGGCAATGGCGATTCCACACTCGTATCACCCGCATGTGATGGCCACGAGAAAGCCATCCGGCTGCGCATCGAGGCGTTGGCGCCCGACCCGAAAAACCCGCGGCGAATGTCCGACGAGGCCCGCGCGGGCTTGGCCATCTCGCTGGAGACATTTGGCCCATTGGACATTACGTTCAACGACGGAACAGGCCAGTTGGTTAGCGGGCACCAGCGAGTACGATCTCTACGTGAAGCTGGTGCTACCGAGGTTGTCCGCGATGGCGATGTTGGCTACATCGAACATCCGGGCACGCATGAGCGCTTTCCGGTGCGCTTCGTACGCTGGGACCAGACCAAGCAGCGGATGGCCAACCTGGTGGCGAACTCGCCATTTCTGCAAGGTGAGTTCACTGAGGCAGCGATAGAGCAGGTTCGCTCGCTCGAAGACGAGGCTCGCTTCAACGAACTGCAGCTCGACAAGCTGCTGGCGGCCGAGGAGGCCAGGCAGCGCGACAGCGAGTCGAAGGGTGGCAATTGCGATCCCGACGATGTGCCCGAGCCACCTGCGGAACCGATTTCGAAGCTCGGCGACCTGTGGATTTTGGGCGAGCACAGGATTTGTTGTGGGGACTCGACCTGCGCGGAGGACGTGGCGCGGCTGATGCGCGGCGAGCGTGCTGTTCTGATGGCGACCGACCCGCCATATCTCGTCGACTACGACGGCACAAACCACCCCCAGTCGGCAGAGCGTGCGAAGGCCGGCAAGAACAACAACGTGCAATGGGACAAGTATCGCGACCCGAGTGCGAGCGTTGAGTTCTTCTCCAGCTTCATCAAGGTCGCGCTCGAGTACGCGCTTATCTCGAATCCCGCTGTATATCAATGGCACGCTTCGCGTCGGCAGGCACTCGTGGAGGCCGCCTGGACGGCGAACGGGTTGCTGTTTCACCAACAACTCATCTGGGTGAAATCACGCCCGATCCTCACGCGCAGCTGCTTCCTCTGGCAGCACGAGCCATGTTTTTTCGGCTGGATCGAAGGGCGACCGCCAGCGCTTCGGCCTCCACTCGGGGGCGAGTGCACGACGGTGTGGGCGATCGACCAGCGCGGCGGAGAAGTCCAGACGAGTGGAGATGAGAAAGTAGAACATCCCACGCAGAAACCGGTCGAAATCTTCAAACGGCCGATTTCCTACCACACGCACACTGGGGGTATTGTCTACGAACCCTTCGCTGGCAGTGGTTCGCAAATTATCGCTGCCGAGCAGTTAGGTAGGCGCTGTTTCGCGATGGAGTTGGAGCCGACCTTTGTCGACGTGTGTGTCGCCAGGTGGGAGCAGTTCACCGGCAAGAAGGCAGTGAGGGCAGACTGATGGCTGCCACCAACAGCCCCAACAGTCTCGCGAACCTGCGGCCGCCTGCCCCTGGCGAAGCGCGCAACCCCCATGGGCGAAACGGTCGCGGCGCGCAGATGGTGATCGCAAAATTCCTTGACGAGGCGAGCGCCGACGCCAACAGCACACGCATTCAGAAGGTGCTATTTGCGGCCTACACCTCCTCTCTCATTCCTGGTCCCAAGGGAGCCATCGACCGCAAGACGCTGCTCGAGTATTACGCCGGCAAGCCGCGGCAGGCGCTCGACCTGTCAAGCGAGGACGGCACGATGCGGCCGAAGATACTGGAAGTTCACTGGGTCAAGCCCGAAGACCAGCCCACGCCTGCACCACAGGCCTGCGATGGAACCCGAAGAAACAAGACCTGAGCAGGTCACCACCCGAATCGACATCGGGGAGAGCGCCCGTTTTCTGTACGAGGAGCAAACGCGCTACAAAGTCCTACACGGGGGGCGCGGCAGTCTCAAGAGCTGGTCGGCGGCTCGCACGCTGCTGATGGGCGGCGAACGGCGCCTGCGGATTCTCTGCGCGCGAGAATTCCAGAATTCGATAGAGGACAGCGTCCACAAACTCCTCGAAGAGCAGATCAACCTGCTGGGCCTAGCTGACTTCTACACCGTCCAGAAGACCGGGATTATGGGCGCCAATGGGACCGAGTTCATCTTCAGGGGCCTGCGCTACAACGTCGAGTCGATCAAGTCGCTGGAGGGCATTGACATCTGCTGGGTCGAGGAAGCCGAACGCGTTTCGGAAACGTCCTGGGAGGTTCTGATCCCGACGGTACGGCGTCCAGAATCGGAGATCTGGATCACCTTCAACCCTGCGCAGGATTCTGACCCGACCTATCAGCGATTCGTGGTCAACCCGCCGCCGGGCACCATCGTGCGCAAGGTATCGTGGAAGGACAACCCCTGGCTGCCCGACGTACTCAGGCAGGAGGCCGAGCATCTGCGGCGCACGGACCCGGACGCCTTCGCGCACGTCTGGGAGGGCGAGACCTGGGGACGCAGCGACGCACAGGTATTTGCAGGCAAGTGGGCCATCGACGACTTCACGCCCGAGCCCAGAAAGAGCGCTGAATGGTATGGGCCGTACTACGGCACTGACTGGGGATTCGCCGTGGACCCAACGGCATTAGTGCGCTGCTGGGTCAATAAAGGCAAAGACAAAGACGGCAAGTCTCTTGAAGACCTGTGCATCGAACACGAGGCGTATAAGCACCATTGCGAAATCGCAGACACACCAGCCCTGTTCGACAGCGTGCCGGATGTGCGGCGGTATCTCATCCGCGCCGACTGCGCGCGGCCTGAGATGATCTCCCACATGCAACGGGCGGGCTTTCGCATCGACGCGGCGGAGAAGTGGCCGGGATCCGTAGAGGATGGCATCACGATTATGCGGTCATTCCGCCGCATCGTGGTGCATCCCAGGTGCCGGCGCGTAGCCGAAGAGATGCGGCTCTACAGCCACAAGATCGACAAGCTGACGGGTGACGTGATGCCGGAGCTGGTGGACAAACACAACCATACCGTCGATGCCATACGGTATAGTCTTGCACCATTCATCAAGCGCCGGCAGCCGGTCTTTCGCGGGGCTGTCTACGACCCCAGCCACTGGGGCTAGTCGATAAGGCTGTCTTCTGACCGCACCAGTTTGCCCTAGAATTTGCCTACTTCGTGCGCCCGCAGCCTGGGTGACCCATCCCTGTTGGACGGGTCGGGTTGGCCTACGCCTTTTTGAGCGACCGCGCCAGTTTCACTGCCTCGCCAACACCTTTCTCCGCTCCTTGCCGTGCGAGGACCGCAGCAGTTCGCTGCTGCTGGCCCCAGTTCATCGAGCATATCACCGCCCGCACTGCCTTCTCGCCCAGCGGCTCCACCCCATCCACAGATTCGGCAAAGAGAACCTGCTCCTGGATGTCCGGCGCTAGCAGCCTCAGGTCGAGAAGCTGCGTCACCCTGGCCCGCGTGAGCCCAAATCGCCGTGCCACCTCGGCTCGGTCGCGGACGGCGCCGCGGTCGATCGCCTGCTGAATCTTGTGGGCGAGCGCCAGCATGACCGCCAAGCGAGCCGGTCGGCGAGCTGGCTCGGGCGCCACCGGCGGCGTCCCGACAAATCTCTTCGCGTGCCCCTTGCGGACGCGGTGGAGCTTGCCGCTGACCATCAGGGCGCTGCTCTTGGCCGAGGAAGAGGCGCTCATAGGCGGGCCTCCGCGGCGCCTGAGATCGTCTCAGTGGCCCACCCGAGATCGGAGATGAAAGTCCGCACGTCAGCGTTGGGCTCGTCGACCTCGATCCGCTCGATCACAGCGCGGAGCAACCGGCCGCGGTTTTGGGAGCTGAGGCTGTCCCAGATCTGGTTGAAATCCGCGAGGCATCGCGAAACCCATTGGGCCTCGACCTCGCAGCCATCGAGGAGGGAAAGACAGCGCTCGATTTCACGAAGACGCCCTTCGAGCCGCCCGAGCTGCTCGCCGACCTCCTGCAACTTGGCGTCGAGAAGCCGCTGGCCGGCGCCATTGACGTTGCTGACCGCCTCGACCAGACGCTTTCCTTCGCTGGCGAGAGCGGCGATTTTGCAGGGCAGCTCTTGGCGCTCGGTGATGAGTGCCGCGCGTTGGCTGGCCAGGCGTTCCTTCACGGCTTGGGTCACGTCTGCAGCCAGAGTGCCGGCGGCCAGTGCGTCGCGGACGCGCTCCACGACGAAGTCCTCGATGGCCTGCGCGGGTAGCGGGCCTGCCGCGCAGTCCTCCGCCCCTCTCTTGTCGCGCTTCGAGCAACGGTAGTACCGGTATTCATGGCTTCCCCTGCGCGTGGACGCGGGCGTGTACAGCTGACCGCAAAGCGCGCAGTGGATGATGCCGGTCAGAAGGTAGCCGGGATTGCGACCCCAGCGGGTGCGGCGTCCGCATTGCTCGTCCAGCAGGTTTTGGACTCGGCGATAGGTGATCTCGTCGATGATCTCTTGGTGCTGGCCCTCGTGAAGCTCGCCATGGCAGCGCATGAGGCCGGCAGGGATTGGGTTGCGCAGGACGTGCAGCACGGCCTGCTTGTCCCATTTGCGAGCACCGTGTCTCTTCCCGTTGGTCGACACGCGATGTTTCGTCGTCTGGCATTCGGCGTTGAGCGCGCGGGCAACCGCCACCACCGAGCGCCGGTCCAGGTACAGGTGGTAGAGGCGGCGCACCAGGGCGGCTTCGGCCTCGTTCACAACCAGCTTGCAGTCGACCACGTCGTAGCCGAGGGGCGGCGGTCCGCCGGTCCACTTCCCCTTGCGCCGGGCGGCGGCCATCTTGTCGCGCGTTCTCTCGGCAATCATCTCGCGTTCGAACTCGGCAAAGCTCATGAGGACGTTCAAGGTGAGGCGGCCCATGGCATCGGCAGTCGAGAAGTTCTGGGTCACGCTCACGAACGCCACGCTGGCACGGTTGAAACGGTCCATCAGCTTGGCGAAATCGAGCAGCGAGCGGCTGAGGCGGTCGACCCGCTGTACGACCACGATGTCGACCTTTCCGGCCTCCACGTCCAGCATGAGGCGCTGGAACGCCGGGCGCTGCACGTTTGCGCCGCTGAAACCGCCATCGTCGTATTGCTCGGGTATGAGCTGCCAGCCGAGAGCCGCTTGGCTTCGGATGTACTGCTCGCAGGCCTCACGCTGGGCATCCAAGGAGTTGAAGTCCTGCTCCAGTCCCAAAGTGGTGGACTTCCTTGTATAGACGGCACACCGCTTGATCTCCGCGAGCGATGCTGGCGTGGCCGTGGGTTGTCGCTGGGTGCTCATTCGCATGCCTCCTCGGCCTGGGTGTTGCGCGTGCGGCGTTGCGTGCCGAAAAACAGGTGCCCGTTCCACTGCGTCCCGGTGATCATCTTCGCGAGCTTCGACAGGCTCTGGTGGCGCTCGCCGTTGTATTCGAATCCATCGGCGAGAACGGTCACGCGATGCTCGACGCCCTTGTGGACGCGAACGAGCATCGAGCCAGGCGCGGGCAAACGCAGATCGCGCGTCCGCGCCGGGGTGGCTGCGCCGCCTGGCGCGAGCGCGGCACGGGACGCGGTCCGCTCGGGACGCCAACGAGCCGGCGCGAGCGGCGCCAGCTCTTCGATCTTAGCGAGCGCGCGTTCGGAGAGACCGCCCTCGGCCAGCTCCTGGATTCGCCACGCGACCCGTTTGCGCAGATAGGGTCTGTTGCGTGTGCGCGTGGGTACCCCGAAGACCTCGCGGTACTTTTCGGCCAGCTCGCCCACTGTCATCTTCTCCAGTGCAACCAGCTGCTCGGAGACTGTGGCCATCGTGGCTCGGTCCTGCCTGACCTGCTCTCGATTGTTCATGTTGATGTCCCTTTCTCGACTGCGGTTGATGCCGTCGTCGAGGTCCATGAAGGCGTCGGCTCTCTGTGAAGGCAAGGCATGAATCGCTCTCAATTCAACAGGTGGCGGGCTTCATATCCCCGTCGGACACGCGGCGCGGATTGTGCGGTAGCGGCGTCGGAATTCGACCGATTCCAGGTCGCATTCGCCTTGCTGTGTCCGCGACGTCACGCCTGTATGTGGCTGTCGATCGCAACCGGCCAGCCCGCGCTGGCCCAACCACGAAAGGGACACCATGAGCACCACGAAAGAGATCGCGAATCTGGACAAGATGAAGCTGAACGAGTTGCAGGCGAAGTTTGCCGAGGTCATTGGCAAGAAGACCCGCAGCCCCAACAAGAGGTTTCTGGTCCGCAAGATCACCGAAGCACTGCAAACCGCGGGCAGCGGCACCGCGGGCGAGAGTGCCGCCAGCCCGGACACTGTGAGCGAAACCGCCGTCACCACGGACGAGACGAGCGCCAGCCCCAGCGCCAGCGCCGTGAGCGAAACCGCAGTCACCACGAGCGAGACAAGCGCCAGCCCCAGCCCCAGCGTCGTGAGCGAACCGGCAGTCGGCGCGGACACCGCCACCGCACCCGGGGCCGAGAAGCTGACCAAGCTCACTGTGCCCGAATTGCAGGCCCGCTACCTGGAGGTCGTTGGTCGGCCCACCGGCTCGAGCGACAAGCCCTACCTGATCTGGAAGATCCGCGAGGCGCAGAAGGGACGCATCCCCATCGGTCCGCGCAAGAGCGCACGCCACGAAGACGTCACCTTCAAAATCTTGCCCCTGCGCATGGAGGCCACGGTTGTCGACAAGCTGGACGAGGCTTGGAAGCGCCATGGCCTTCACTCGCGCATGGACCTCTTCCGCAAGTCCCTGCACGACTACCTGGCCGGCGTTGGCGAGAACGACGTCGCCGCGCTCTTGACCGACGCCTCACGGGAGTGACGATGAAGATGGCGGTAGCCGCGGAGGCGTACTTGGCGCATCTGCAAGCGGAGGGCAAGAGCCCCTCCACCTGTGGAACGGCGAAACGCACGCTGGCTCTGCTCGTCGCGCACCTAGGTGCGGAGCGCGAGGCTGGCGAGGTCGCAGCCGAAGATTTGCGGGGCTTCTTCGCGAGCGAGGCGGCCACCAAGCAGCGGGGCAAGCCGAAGGCCGCAGCCAGCGTCGCGCAGGTCCAGGGGATCGTGCGTGCGGCGCTCGCTTGGTGGAACCAGCAGGGCCACGCCGAGCGGCAGGAGCCAGCCAAGACTCCCGCACCCGCGAGTCGAGCCATCCAGCCACCGGCGCCCACGGCCGCGCCGGTGGCGGCACCCACGCCCGCAACCAAGCCTGCGCCAGCCACCCAGCCACCCGCGCCCGCGGCTGCGCTGATGCCAGCACCTGCGCTCACACGCGCCCCCTACCTGGACTTGAGCTACCAGGGCCAACCAGTGCGTTTTGCCAAGACCGAGATCGACCGAAATCGGCTCTACGGTCTGCGCAAGCTCGTCGCCATCGATGCCCAGGGCCGCGAGTGCGAGAGCGCCCTTCTCACTCGCGATGGCCGCTACGTCCTGCGCCCTGGCTCCACCGCCGACCTCTATATCAATGAGTACGGCGACACTGTCGCACGCCATGATCTGGTCCAAGTCGATGAAGCCGGTGCGCCGCTTTTGACCTCGGCGCAGACTGCCTACGAGCCCAAGGAGATCATCGGCCCACTCGACGCGCGCGACATCCTCGATTGTGCGGCCATCCGAGTCCATGCGCTCCAGCCCGTGGCCGTGCCCGCGAAGCTCGCGCAGGCACTCGCTGCCGGTGCCCTCTTCCGCGTACCCTACCGGACGCGACTGAGCGTCGTCGGGACGCCCGCTTTCCTCCTCGGGACCGATGCCGGCGCATTCCTCATTCAGGTCGAGCCGCACGGCTTCGACTTTGTCGGACCCGACCAACCTGTGCTCCCCGCCGAAGACCCTGACGAGGACGACCTCGACGCCTTCGCCTTCCCCGACAGCTTTGGAGCACACCATGACCCGTAGGATTTGGCTTGCCGACCACCGCGGGCGCAACGCCATCGTGGTCCTCGTCCCGCGACGACGTGCAACTCTGCTTGGCCATCGAGACGCCGCCGGCTCGCCGGTGCGTTCTTGCCGGTGTATCAAGTCCACGGCGGAGACCAGCGCTCTCCTGCGCCAACATGGCGAGCCCGACGCGCTGGCGCGCGCACTCGTGGACGGCGATCCGGAGGCTGACCTCGAGGTCGCGGGACGCGAGACCGGAGGCTGCGACCGGGTCTACCTGGGTCACGACGGCAAGCCCCTGTACTCGGCCAGAATGCTGGAGGTGATCTGCGACCCCGATGGCCGGGAGATCCAGCGCCGGCCACCGGAGCTGGTCCCGGCCAACCTCGTGCCCGAGTGCGCGCCGGTCTGGTCTGGCAAGCTGCTGTCCTGCCGCGAGACCATCGGCCGCTTCGCGTTCACCCGGGTGTACCAGGTGAGGCACGGCAACGCCCTGGAGTATGACTTTCTCTACGGGCTGGCAGCACACCTCGAACAGCGCGACAGCCTGGTTCTGGTGGGCTCGGGACCACGTGGTATTGGCCCGCTCATCCCGGAGCGCAACGCGCTTCCCATGAAGGGCCTTCTGGCCGGCAAGACCCAGGGCCAAGCCTACCGGTTGGTGCTCTTCCTGGCCGCTTTCGAGTTGCGCAAACCGGAGGAGCGAACATGAGACCGCTGGTCGAGCCCGCGCGCTGGCACCCGTTCGGGACAGGTCGCATTGCGCCTGCGGGGTCGCTCGCCGACAAGGCCCTGCTCGGGCGGCTGCAGACCTACAAGCGTGAGGTGACCGGGGCCTACCGCAGCCTGCCCCCAGGCGAAATATCGGCCTTGCTGCCGCCCGGCCCCTGCATAGCCTCGGAGAAGCTCGATGGCGAGACCTGGTTTCTCCACCGTCAGGGCGATGTCGCGACTTTGC
>Ga0181539_1005226_pt1 | contig 10611 bp, 6 predicted proteins | sample PEATcosm2014_Bin_46_FD_119767 | JGI IMG/M metagenome (GOLD analysis project Ga0181539, IMG submission 119767) | Peatland microbial communities from MTU Mesocosm Facility, Houghton, MI, USA - PEATcosm2014_Bin23_60_metaG | ecosystem: Environmental > Terrestrial > Soil > Wetlands > Peat | place... | reverse complement strand
CCGATTGTACAACTTCTTGAGCCAAAGAGAATGGACAGGGCACTACATTGGCATTGACGCACAACGCTACGATGATTATGCGTACCCGGCGGGCGTTGAGCTCATAACGAACGATGCAACCACCGTTACCTTCCCAAAAATCGACACCGTGGTTTTGTATTGGTTATTAGAGCACGTAGAAGATCCGTGTGCTTTATTGAGCAAATCTATCGAGAGTTGCCAAAAGAACGTCCTCTTATGTGTCCCGAAAAGAAATGAGGCGCTCTGGGAACGCGGAGTTGTTGAGTACCATCAACTCGATAAAACGCATCAACATTGTGGTTTTTCACAAGAAGAAGTAAATAATATCGTGCGCTTAAGTGGGGGGAAGATCCGAAGCTACAAAGAGATGACCAAGATAAATGCGACAGTGGGTATACATTTGTGGAACAGTCAGATGGCGAAACGCGTGGTCTTTGTTCTTTCTAGGATCTTCTCTTCGAAAACATTCTACGAAAACATATGGTGTGAAGTAGTAAAGGAATAACGAGAAGGGCTTAGAATTGATCAGCAGAGACTACGCGTGGAGCGAAATGTCAAGGGCGCCTGGAGCGCCTTTTTGACGAGGGGCAGGCCATTATCCTTTGGATGAGACCTGTACCTACACACGGATATCTCTTTTTGGGAGAGACGCAAAGGTACTCGCTAATCCGGTTGTCATCTACGAGCGGCCCTATCATCGATTCAGAACCTTGGACGTAGAACCGATCGGTTTAGAAAAACACGATAGGCTGCTATTTGGCTAAGGGAGCTTGAAGTGGTATCCTAGCACTCGCCCCGCGCCGCGACGATTGCCCTGTGAGTTTCTTCATCCTGTTCGCTAAGATGAGGTGATAGGCGTGTCCGTGCGTATGAGATCGCTTTAAGGTCGAGGCAGAAATCGACGATAGCCGAGTCGATGAGGTGATGGTCGTCGAAAGACATTAGTCTTGCCGAAAAAAGCATTGGACTTCGTTACAGCGATGACGTTATGCTCAATGCTGCGTCGCATTCCACAATCGCAAGCAGGCCGCGCGCGTCCTTCCGAACGGCGTGAAAACGACCCACAAGGCTGAAGATTGATTGTTAACGCTACTCCCCGACAACCCCCCACAGGACGATGAAATCGCAACCTTTAAGCTCTTAAGTCACAGCCCACAGATTGTGCGAGTAGTAGGCAGAACGATAAGCAAATACAGCATCGCTTTGCTCGTTATTGTCCTCATCGGCGCATTTCTCAGGGTCTACGATTTAGGCACACAGAGCATCTGGTTCGATGAAGCCAGTTCGATTTGGGCTTCTAAAATGAGCTTAGTTCAGCTAGTGCACGCCGTGGCGACGGTAGAGTTCAGTCCTCCTTTGTATTTTGTTATTCTGCACTACTGGATAGCCCTGTTCGGTACTTCAGAGGTTGCGGTGCGGTCGCTATCGGTCCTTTTCGGCGTGCTCGCGATACCCGTTATTTATGTGCTTGGCCGTCGGCTCTTCAACGACGAGGTGGGGCTGGTGGCTGCGCTCATTCTCGCCTTTTCGGCGTTCAACATTTGGTACTCCCAAGAGACGCGAATGTACAGCTTAATGGTCCTCGTCGCGCTCCTCTCCATGTACTTCTTCGTACGCTTCTTACAGAGGAACACCGTTGCCATTTCGGTTGGCTACGTCGTTTGCACAACGCTCATGCTGTATACCCACGTATATGGGGTGTTTGTCGTTATTGCGCAGAACGTCTACCTCCTGACGCTGCTCTTCTTTTCACGCGAACGCACGTTTCGATTGAGATACTGGATAGCGCTTCAGGTGCTGGTCGTGGTATTATATGCCCCTTGGATTAGCGTCTTGATCTCAGAGACCTCTACGGTGGAACAAGGATTCTGGATACCGACTGTCACACTAGGCACACTCGGTGCCACAATCTTCGAGTATGCCGGAACCTGGGACTTATGGGCACTCTTCCTTGCGCTATCAGTTCTTTCACTGTTCACAATTAGAGAAGTGGGCGATTCAATTGATTGGAAAGCACCGTTGAAACCGCTTAAGAGCTATGCGTGGGAAGCGAGCCTCACAATGGAGTATAACGCATTGTACTTGCTGGTTGTGTGGCTGCTTGCCATCAACGTCATACCGGTTGTCATTTCTCTCTTTTCCAGCCCAATTTACTTTTATAGATATGCAATCGCGGGGTCAGCGGCGCTCTACCTGATCGTGGCAAAGGGGGTCTCACATCTCAACTACCGATATGCTAAGTTTGCTGTCGTCATCGTTATCGTTGTATTATCCGCAGCGAACCTGCAAGCCTACTATAATGGTCCCACAAGGCCCCAAGCGCGGCAGGCAGTTGATTACATCAACGAAAATGCTCAAAACGGGGACTTGGTGCTAATCTATCCTCGCTTTGGTCCTCAACAAGAGATCGTGTTTGGCTATTATTACCCCTTCGTTTCCGGCGTGAATGTCACGGAGTTTCCTTCGTGGTCAAGCTCACAAGTCAGTGCAACGAATACGTCGATGGGGCAAGGCAACGTAAACAACACCAAAGAGCTACAATCTGATATCAGCGGCCATAATCGCGTATGGCTTGTAGTAAACAATTGGTCCATGATCTCAAACTTCTGGAACCCACAGGATTTTAAACAGACTTTTCAAACCTTTCACAACACGTCATATAACGTGACCGATCAGAAGAGCTTTTCCGATGTCGATGTTTATTTGTTTGAAAAGCAAGTTGCAGGGCTGGTGAACGTCCCGGGGGCAGCGCAAGCTGATATGATGCAGTACCGCTACAACGCTGCGCACACCGGCGATTACAGCCCCATGGCAGGAACCAACATGTCGAAAGGCAAGCTGACGTGGAGCTTCAAGACAGGAGACGACGTGATCTCATCCCCCGCCGTCGCCAACGGCGTCGTCTACGTCGGCAGCGATGATGGCAATGTCTACGCCCTCAATGCCACCACCGGCACCATGCTGTGGAACTACATGACCGGAAACTCAGTACTCTCTTCGCCCGCCATCTCAAACGGCGTCGTCTACGTGGGGAGCTATGACAACAACACATGGGCACTCAACGCCACCACCGGCGCGAAGGTATGGAGCTTCACGACCGGATGGTACGTTGACTCATCCCCCGCCGTCTCCGACGGCGTCGTTTATATCGGGAGCCTTGACAGCAACCTCTACGCACTCGATGCAACCACAGGAGCGAAGCTCTGGAACTACACGACTAGAGACTCTGTTTACTCCTCTCCGGCTGTCGCCAACGGCGTCGTTTACGTCGGGAGCACTGATAAAAACGTCTACGCCATCTACGCGAACAACGGCACCAAGCTCTGGAACTATACGACTGAAGGCAGTGTTGGCTCACCCACCGTCTCTAACGGCGTGGTCTACGTAGGGTGTGGCTCAAACGTCTACGCCCTCAACGCCACCACCGGCGCGAATGTATGGAACTACGCGACCGAAGGTTATGGCGGCGTAACCGATCTCGCCATCGCCAACGGAATTGTGTATGTCGGGAGCGCCAGCGACAGCTCTAACGTTTACGCCCTCAACGCCACCACTGGCGCCAAGCTCTGGAACTACACGACCGGAAACTCAGTGCACTCCTCCCCCGCCGTCGCCAACGGCGTCGTCTACGTCGGCAGCGATGATGGCAATGTCTACGCCATCGGCGAAATCGGCCACGCAGCTTCGGCCACAAGTCAGGGTCCGATGCCCGGCTTTGAAGTTGCATTCGCCGTGGTCGGGCTGGCAGTCGCTGCATATATCGTAAGCAGAAGACGCTAACGGTTTTTCATTTATTCAACCACTTTTCTTCCGCCGCCCGTCATATCTTTTTTCAAGAACAGACGCCTAGAACTTGCACGTGTAACAGGTAAGCCACCGTGGTAAGCATTTTCCGTTAACACTTCAACACTAATCCACGCAAGAGGGGGGCTGTCATAATTTTTGAACAACCTCCACAGAGGATAGCACAGCAATAGAATCTTTTTTCGATTTTAAGGCCTTAAAACGCGCTGAGTGTGCCCCCTCTCCGCCAGTTTCAGACCGGTGCATTTATCCTGTCTTCTGGCACGTTCGTAGGAGTCTAAACTCTTATGAGGTAATCATGAACGAACGAAGCGTCAGAACGGCGTTCTGTCGTGCATTTGCATCGTTTGTTTCAAAAGAACGAACGACGGGCGACAAAACTCAGGATTGGTATCAATGGCTGCTAAACTCTGTCGCTCCGGCGGGCAACCGATCGCCGTGGGCGCCAAATTCTGCTTTAGGTGCGGTGCCGCAGTAGAAGTCTCCTCGGCGGAACAGAATGTCAAGAAAAATCAATCGCAGAAGGGTCGCACTCAGCAACAAGCCACAAAATCAATGGAGGCCAAAGAGCGCGAAGAGGGTATACATGCAACTTATTTAGGGGGATTCGCTGGCGTGACTAAACAAAACTTGGCGGTTGATATACGCTTCGGCCTATTAAATTTAAAACTTGAGGGAAACGATCCTTATGATGCTCGCGCATAATCTCGGATATGCCAATAAGCACATCTTCCAATATTTGACGTCACGTCTAACTTGTTGTGCGGTTTGTTAAAGATGGTGACACGTGCGTAGTGATCGAAGCAGATGTGAATACAGGACTGATGTGGAATGGGCCGCAGTTAAGATATAAATTGGTTATTCGGAAATTTCCGCCGGCGCTTGCCAGCGGTTCTTCTTTTGAAAAAATCGACAAAGATGTCGACGTTCAGAGCGATAAGTAGCACGATGCAGGCAAAGGATTCTATGACGCATCCTACGGATACGCCGAGGTCAGTAGAGCTTGTCGGCGCTATGTAATAGCCGAACTGCACGGGTGTCACGATGAGTAGAAGTAGCACGGCGTAAAGTATGTCGAGCTTGTTTTTATGTTCCGCCGCGACAAACGCCACGACGGCGGGAAATACGAATACGAGGGCGTTGATTTTCGAGGGGTTGGGCACCGTCGCGCAAAGAACGCAGAGAAGCGTTATGATTTTCCATTTGTCTTTTGTTAAAAAGCAGGCGACGCACGACAAGACGAGTAGAAGAACCGAGAACACCGTGCCCACAGTGGTCAGCGCAGACGGAATGTTAGAGGAGAAGAAAGACCACACGAGTTTGAAAACGTTGACGATGGATACGTTTATTGAAAGCAGCTCGTAGCCTGAGAACGTAACCGTGTTTGCGAAATAACTTTTCACGTTGTAAACGAATCCGCCGTTGAAAATGAAGAACGGCAGGAAAAACAGCAGCAGCGAATACACCGCAGTCTTGAGCGTGTCGGCGAACCGTTTTTCTTTCAGGAGAAGGATGATGAATATTGCGGGGTAGAGCCGCATGGCCGTGGCGACCGCCAGCCATACCAACGACAGTTCGCGCAGCACGCGCTTTTCGGAATTGTAGTCCAGCAGGAACAGCGAGGTGAAAAACAGCACTATGAACACGTAGTTGCCCCTTTCAACTGCGAAAAGGACTGGCGACGAAATCAGAAGCAAGAGCGTGAGTAAAGCTGTCGTTTTCCACGAAAGCTTGAATTTTCTTTGTACGCGGATGATGATGAAAGTAAAAGCCGCTGCCGTCAGCGCGAAATACACTCCCAGCGCAGCCAGCCCGGCTGCCGTGGCGCGCGCGGCCACGCTTCCGGAAGCCCAGACGTTTGAACCGCCCATCCAGCTTATCAGAATGAAAAAGAAGGAAAAAACAAAATTTAGCGGAGGATAGCTTGATGCAAACGAGGAGTTGTACGGGTCGAGCGTCGAAGCGAAATAAGTTATGTTGAAAAAATCCATGTAGCGGTCGAAGAGGTTATGCTGGAACACCGGGTTGTTGTAGATGCTGTTGGGCTGGACTGTGAACCAGTTTACGAAAAATTCGATGATGAAAACCACAATTAAAAGCGCGCCCGTAATGAAGAATATGTCGAGCAGCTGTTCATTGAAGGATTTGTTCCTGAATTTTTCGAGAGGATTGATTCGCATGATAAAATAATATTACATATCTACGGGCAAGATTGGAGCGCGTTGTGCATCGATCGATAGTTGAAACGTTTTGTGTCCCCGCGGATCAGTGAAGGATACTCTGCGTGCGCAACAACGTGGTAACCTCCTTTGACGAACGCCTTGGAGCGCCATGACGCGCTATCTATGTTTGACTTGGACGGCAGCATGCCATTTTTAACCCTTTAGACTAACTCACGGTTGAAAGATGCAAATGTTAGCTTAAATATTCCGATTCTTTCTGAATCACCAAACCAGGGGGCCGCCCGCATAGCCGTTAAGATCGGTCGCCCAAACAGCCAATGAGAGTGCGATCACAAGGTCCGAGTGATGCCCCTTGCCCCGATCGTCAAACATATCCCGGCCGGATTCCGTGATATATATTTCAAACTCGGCCAATTCCGAAACAATTTGATCCCCTTTGATCGTCGCGTCATGTAGATGCACTTCGAGTCGAACGCGGCAAGTAACCCGCTGATTAATTGGCCTTTTGGAACGTGATATTCATTATATAAGCTACCTTCCGTCGTGTTTATCCCGCCCGTGATGTAGACACGCTTTATGTCGGCAAGGGGGCGAGCCTTCTCTACGAGTTCACAGATCGGGGCCTCCAAGCCCGTAGTGTCAAGCACGTAGCTTATTATAGCTTCCTTACCCTTTTCGGCCGCAATCCTCTTCTGAGACATATCAGTTTTGACCAATTTCGCCGCTATGTCCGTGTAGAGCATCGATAAGGTGAAGCGCTTTAAGTAGGAGATACGTAGGTGCGGCCGTTGTTATATTGGACCTCATAATCGCTAAAGTTGAGGGGTCCCGTTTGCGACCGAGATCACATCCGCAAAAATAATGAATATATTTCGGGTTCTGGTGCGCGTCTAACCACGTTTGAAGCGACCCATCCCCGGCCATCCAAACGTCCATTTTACCAGCCTCCCGTCAAATCTAAATCATCTAAATGCTCAAGGTGGAGTTCATGGCTACTGTCGGCAAGTGGATGAGTATCGTCCGAATCGTTGTCGACGACATCGTCATCTAAATCGAGATCTAACTCTTCAAAATCGCCAATGCTCGCTTCTATGAGTTCTAATCTGAAAATACTCGCTTCCGCTTGGTGAAAGACACACTCAAACTCTTGCTCATACCAAAATTGGCCTAATGTTCGACGCTCTTTGGCGAGATATTCGGGACGTGATGCTAGCCTGGGACATTCCGATGCCGTTACCTTGACTTTATAGAACTCGTCGCTATGCTCATAAGAGTCCCAAAACCAACCTATTTTCCCGTGAGCGGAGCCCTATACGTGCTTGAAATCGAAAAAAGAAATAACGAGATAGGAGATGAGGATAGGTTAAAAGAAAAACGCTAGTTTCTTTGTTAAGCAGTTACAGGTTTATGGTAATCCTGTTCGTATAGGCGTCATACGTTAGCGACTTTGGCGTTGCACTTGTTGGTATTTGGAATGCAATTAGGCCGCTGACCTTGTCTCCCGGTTGCGTATTCATTTGATGGTTAAGCGCCCCTAACGTCCTTCCGCCCACTGCTGCTGCAAGGTGCCTGATGAATAGTCGTAACTGTAAAGACTGCCTCCAGTGTCACGCAACGTAAGAAAATTTGGATTGCCCATTTGGATATCTGGGGCATTAATGTTCTCACAATAGACTGCGTGCTTCACAAGTTTATTATCCGGCGAAGACCGCGGTTCGATACGAGGAATCAATTATTGAACGCGTCCTTGAAATGCTTGAAGCGCTCAAAATAGGACCCCACAACGGATTATCCGGTGAGCTGTTGACCTGAAAACGTACCACTCTGATGACATCAGTGCTGTTTATGCTATTGTCCTCCGTCGAGCATCATGGAGATTCATATAACATACGCACTGGCCGACATCGCTGGCAACCTGCCTGGATATAGTACATCGTCGCAGAAAATGCATCTGAGCGGCTGCTTAGGGTCACGAGAGCGTCGCTTGACGAATTTCAGTGTTAATCGTTGGTCAAGTACAAAACTGAGCGTTTGTTGCCTTAGCTAGCGACTTTGCTGATCCATACAAATCTGAGGCTCATTAGGTAATTAAATCCAAATACAACGATGATAGCGACAAGTTCTGAAACGAGATAAAAAATATTGAAGAATGTTGTGAATGCATAGAGCAAGGCCAAATTAATGATGTAGCCTCCTAAGGCAACAAATTGGTACTTCCCGAGTGTTAACAGTAGGTCTCTAAGTTTTTTGAAGGTGTGGCGAAACGTGATCTTGGTGTTCAAAGCAAACGCCCACAAGATGCTAATCTCGATCGCCAAGGCTGCGGACAGAATGTAAAACAAGCCAACGTATTCTGTAAAGAACCACGTTAAGAATAGGATCACCAAAGCGCCACTTGCCCCGACAAAGGCAAAAGTTATGGCTTGTCTTCCTCGCGCCTCGATGAACACCCTGATTAATGCATAGAGCTCATTTGCAACAATTCCAAGGATGTTCCCCGGGGCATATACCTGGGTTGTCCCTTGTTCGCGTTGTTTATACCCGACAGGGATTTCACGCACCTTCAAGTCACGTATGGACATTCGTGCCGTGAACTCAAGCCAAAAATTTGCTTTGCTATAGACTACCTGTGTAGCGATATCGCGTGCAACCGCCGTCTTCATCAGCCTGAGCGCACTCGTGATGTCCTTTATCTGCGGAGCGAACAACACGTTCTCGATAGATCGCAAACCACGTGTCAATAATCGACGATAAAGAGGCTCAGCCCTTTGCGTTCTCATTCCGACAATAACGTCCTCATTTGATTCGCCTTCGGCTAAGCGTATGAACGTTTGAACATCTTCGATATAGTACTGACCGTCGCCGTCCATAAAAAGAACGTGGGTGTAAACGGCTGGGTCGATCGACAATAACGCGTCTCTTACAGCGGTGGGGTATCCTTTGCGCTTGTCGCTCGTGCTTATATGTAACCGCGGCACTGCTTTCTTTTCATAGTGCTTAAGGACGCTCTTGGTTGAGTCAGTGCTACCGTCTTCAAAAACGAATAGCTCAATGGTGTTGAAATTGGGAAATATCTGGCCAACAAAGTCATTTATCAGCCGCTCAATGGCTAGCGGCTCTTGAAAGATTGGAACAACTGCCGCAATTCTGAGAGGGTCGGTCATCTAAACAACGCTTGTGTGAATCGGTTTGTGGCTTATCGTTCCCATATCAGCCGTTCGTAATCGCGCTTGACGTCGTTTGGATCGTGGGTTGTAAAGTACCAATCGATCGTTCTTTTCAAACCCTCAGTTAAGTCCACGCGTGGTTTCCATCCCAGAATCCTTTGGGTTCGCTTCGAATCTGCCACTCTGTTGAAGACGCCGACCGGCTTGTTTAAATCTCTGTAAACGTCGTGGGGCTGCCATTCACATAGGCTGAATATGCTTTCAATCACTTCGTTGATTGTCCAGAGTCTGTCTTGGCCTATATTAACAGCCGACGCATCATCTATTTTTTCGGCCGCACGAATTAGTCCGTCGACAACATCGCTGACGTAGGTGAAATTCCGCGTTTGCGCTCCAGACCCCCAGATAACAAACGGATCTTGGCGGATAAAGGCTCGTGCAATTAATGCCATTACGGCATGGGTCTCATTCTCTCGCGGACCGTACGCTGTGAAGATTCTACACGAAGCGCTTTTGAGTCCGTATTGTTCGTGGTAAGCTTTCAGTGTCATCTCCGCCATCAGTTTTGCCCATCCGTACTCTTCGTCAGCGCAAGCTTTGCCACAAGTGAAAGCATCGACCATATCCTCTTTCAAGTAAGTGATTGGTCCTTCCTCCTGCAGCGTGCTGGGATAGACGCAGGCTGAGCTCGCAAATACAACCTTATCTGCGTTGTTCTCTGAAGCCCGCCAAAAAACTGTGCTGTCTAGTGCCATATTCAATGCGCAATCGGCGGGATGAGTTTCTATGTATGCTCGTCCCCCGTGAGCTGCGGCAAGATGAAAAACTACGCTCACGTCGCGCACGGCCTGGTCTGCGAAAGTGACATCTCTCAAATCTCCTCTCAATATCTCTATGTGTTCTTTCGATCTTTCGAGGTTTTGCAACGTGCCGCTTGAAAAATCGTCAGCGATCCGAACCTGAGCTTTCAAGTCGACCAATTTGTCGACGAGGTGAGAACTGATGAATGAGGCGCCACCTGTGACGAGCACCGTTTTATTATCCCAACGCATAAATCCTCTAGTTTTACCGCGATGAGTATTCACGCTTAAACAGTGAGCGTCTTATTACTCCGCCGCTGAGCGCTTATTCCACTGCTTGGTGCGACAGAGCATAAAGTCTTTTGATTCGTTCGGGCGCAAGAAGTTCCCATAATCCCCTTTCTTCCGCGCGCATCGTCAGCTGGCTACGTGCTGTGTACAACACTTTTGCTTTATATGCACTATTATGAGGCGTTTATCGTCATTGCTCAGAACGCATAAGTACGAACTCTTTTGTTGCTGTCAAAAAACCACACATATCGACTGAGTTTCGCTTGTGTGCCCAAATATTAGACGCGGAGCAACAAGCCGACAAAGGCTAGCAATGCGACGATAATTCATTATCCTCTCCCTATT
>Ga0181539_1005225_pt1 | contig 10612 bp, 8 predicted proteins | sample PEATcosm2014_Bin_46_FD_119767 | JGI IMG/M metagenome (GOLD analysis project Ga0181539, IMG submission 119767) | Peatland microbial communities from MTU Mesocosm Facility, Houghton, MI, USA - PEATcosm2014_Bin23_60_metaG | ecosystem: Environmental > Terrestrial > Soil > Wetlands > Peat | place... | reverse complement strand
TGTCGCGATTCTCGGCCTCGGCCCCATGATCTCGCTTGCGCAAGGGCTGGCCACGACGCTTGCGCGCGACGGCTACTCCGCCGCCCTGATCAATCCGCGCTTCATCAAGCCGATTGATCGCGAAATGATCCAGCGCTACGCCACGCGCGTCGCCGCCTTCGTCACTTTCGAAGATCATGTGAAGATGGGCGGCTTCGGCTCCGCGGTCGTCGAAGCGCTCGACGAGATGGGCCTCGCCGTTCCGGTAGTGCGCATCGGCTGGCCCGACCAGTTCATCGAACACGGCAAAGTCGACGAGCTTCGCGCCCGCTACGGCCTCAGCGTGGAAGCGGCCTACGCGCAGTTGCTGCCGCTGCTGGCCGGCCGACGCCGCGCGACGCTGGTCGCAAGTTAGCTCATATCGACCAACATGAATCGCTTGTCAACCTGAGCGATCGGAGTCTGCGAATGCAGACGAAGGGAGTCGAAGGATCTGCGGTTGCTCGCTCACGCGATCGTGCGGTTCCCAATCACGCACTGCTGCACACCCACTCAAGGAAGGCGATAGAGAGTAAGGGCATGGTGGAGAAGAACCGCCAGATATTCTCCATCAGGGGAAAGAGCCAAAGCCATCTGAGCGAGGCCTGCCGACGGGTTACCAGCGTGTTCGTTCACGTCGATTTCCGCAATTACTTTGTTTGTTGTCCAATCCCACACTCTGACCTTCCCACTTACTTCGTTAAAATGTGTTTGAATGGGAAAGCCCCAGCCGACAATGCCCCCTGTAACATAGGCGAATCGTGGCGAATGTGCGGCTCGGGCAAATCTTTCTCCTCCTCCGCCGAGATTCCCTTTCCCGCGATCCTCACAGGCGGTCGTCTCAATGGTATAGGAGTTTTGTTCGTCAAGAAACAACAAGTCGTCCGTAAGAAAATAGGCACTGCAGCGCGTGCAAAGCACGGACGACTTTTCCGCTGACAGTAGTTGTAGATTTCCAACGCCGTCATGTATCGCCTCAGTATCGGAGGCATAGATTCCTGAAGCGAGTGACGACTGAAAACTCATTACAACAGTGAAATCCTTCGTTCGAAGCCAAGTCCACAGACCTTGCGTGTCTCTTGGCCGATGGTAATAGAGAAGAATGGTCTGAAGGCTTGGAGCCACGTCCACCAGCCAACGATCCAGAACATCGTAGACCTGCTCACGCGGCGTGGGGTAACTGATGCCGAGGGCAAACGCATTGTTGAATTTCTTGAGTTCCTTCCCCGTGAAGACGACGAAGCCTCCATCGTCCGTTGGCAGAGCCCTGGAGTGATCGTCTACCGGTTGGAAATCAAGCTTTCGACCGAACGCGCCGTTATTCGCGTCGATTTCCAGCACATGATAGCCGGAGGGTGGCATCGACAAATTGTATCCACCTTTTTCTCCATCATAGAAATCGCAAATGATCTGAGAATTACTCAGGAAGTTTATGGATGGAGCATCCAGTGAAACTTCAAGTACACTGAGACGTTTGTGGAAGTCTTGGTCTGCGCTGAGGTCGATGGACCAAAGCTTCGTGGGCTTCTGCGCAGACGCCGAGACCGCGAGAAAGAGGGCAACGACGATCAAACTGGATCGCGGGAGCCGCATTTCGCGAACTCTCCTTTGAGCTCACCCTATTATCGCCATTTTGGCGAAACGGCGCACTCACCATTGGGACACTTTTTGAAGTGTCCTCATTGCACCGCCGACCTGCAAACTTGCTGACTCACTGACTTCCTGTATCCTCCAAGCATGTTTCCTTGGCTCCGCCCGTCGCGCTGGCCGCGCCGTTGGGCGCTCTGGATCGGATTGGGCCTCGTCCTGCGCCTCACATTCATCTGGTTTCCGCGCGCCATCGACGACGATACCTGGGACTATCTTGAGCTCGGCCGCAATCTGCTGCACCACGGAGTCTACGGGCTCGGCTCGGGCAGCACTCTTGCGCCCACCCTCTTCCGGCTGCCTGGCTACCCGATTTTTCTGGCTGTCTGCGATCAACTTTTCGGTCCTCTGCTCCATGGCGGCTGGCTCACCTCCGTTTACCTTCTGCAATCTGTTTTCGATATCGCCGGCGGTCTTCTTCTGGCGGTCTTTGCGTACCGCTTCATCTCGCCGCGAGCCGGTGAAATCGCTCTCGCGCTCGCCATGCTTTGCCCGTTTACCGCGGCGGAAGCCGGCATCGCCATGACGGAGTGCCTCTCCATCTTCGCCGTATCGCTGGGAATCTACGCTGCCGGCCGCATCCTTGCGGCAGAAGCGGCCGGCTCGCGCGACACGCGCGCGGTGATTCTGGCTGGCAGCGCGGCGGCTCTGGCGATGCTGTTGCGGCCCGACGGCGTTTTGCTTTTTGTTGCGCTCGCCGCAGGATTGTTTTTCTATATTCTTCGCGGACGCGCCGCGCGCGGCTTACGATTCGCGCTTCGCCGCAGCCTCATTACGACATCGATCTACTGCGCCGTCGCCCTGGCGCCGATTGCTGTGTGGACGGCGCGCAATTGGGTTGACTTTCATGTCTTCCAGCCCCTGGCGCCGCGCTATCTCAACGACCCCGGCGAGCGCGTCAACACCGGTATCTATCGCTGGATGCGCACCTGGGCCATCGAATACGTTTCGACCGCGACGGTTTTCTGGCAGGTCGGCGCCGGTCCCATCGACCCCGGCGATCTGCCCGCGCGCGCCATCGATTCGCCTGCCCAGCGCGCGGAAACTCTCGCCCTCCTCGACGAATATAACCGCAGCAATTCTGTCTCTGCCGGCCTCGACCATCGTTTCGACGCGCTGGCCGCGGAGCGCATCCGCGCGAATCCTCTCCGCTACTACGTGTGGCTCCCTCTGCTGCGCACGACTGACATGATGTTTCGTCCCCGCACCGAAGAGTTCAATCTCGAAGTCTTCTGGTGGTACTCGAGCGAATATCATGCGCAAACGGCCGGGGCCATCCTGATCGGCCTCGTCAATTTCTTTTATGTCGCAGCGGCCGCGTGGGCCTTTCTGCGCCGCCGCGTGCCGTGGCCGTGGATGCTGGGCGGTTACATCGTCCTGCGCTGCTTGCTTCTCGGCACCATGGAGAACTCCGAGCCGCGCTACTCGCTGGAGTGTTTTCCCATCTTCATCGTGGCCGCGGCCGCGGCGCTTGCACACGCGCGTTCTTCGGCTGCCGGTCCGGGGCAAACACCGCTAGCTCCGCTGTCTCGCCCCTTTGTGCGACAATCCTCATCAGACTGATTTTGCAATGCGAAAACACTGGTTTTTTGTTGGCCTTCTCTGCGGAACAGCCTTGACTTCCGTTGCGGCCCACCCCCAGGCCGAGCCGGGGGCGCCGCTGGTCCTTGCCGGGGGCACGGTGGTCGATGTTTCCAATTGGGGCCATTCGGCGCGCGACATTCCCGGTGCCATCGTCGTCATCCAGGAAGGAAAGATCGCCGCAGTCGGCCTTCCCGGCCAGGTGGCTGTGCCCAAAGGCGCGCGCGTCATCGATTGCACCGGGAAGTTCCTGATCCCCGGCCTCATCGACGGCTATACGGGAATGAATTCGCAGGCTCAGGCCAACGCCAACCTCTACATGGGCGTGACCACGGTGGTGGCCCGCGCCGACTATCAACGCGGCTTCATCGATTTCCGTGCCCAGCCCTCGCCGCACGTCTACCCCATCGACAGCATCGGCGTCACCGACAACTGGAGCCTGCTGGCGCGTCAGCCGGAGTGGGTCTCGAAGCTGCGCGAGGGGCCGCATCCCGCCGAGCTCAGCCCGCAGGATACGGCGCGGCAGATGGTCGATACCGCGCGGCTAGGTGCGCGCGTGCTTCTGTTGTCGTTCAATCTCACCGCCGCCAATTCGCAGTGGATCGTGGCCCGCGCCCACGAGATGGGCCTCGTCACTTATGGCATCTTCGGCGCCACGCCGTATCGCGTGGGCGTCGAAGCCGGCGTCGACGCGCTTCCCGAGATGGACCGCTATGTTCTCGGCGTGATTCCCGACGAGCTGCAGCGCCCGCTCAGCGACGATCCCGACGGCTCGGCGGCCATCACCGCCTACGACTATTCCGAGCACGTTTCGCCCACCGATCTGCGCCTGCGCAACTACGCGCACTTTCTCGCCGCGCACCACGCCGCGCTGATGCCCGCCTTCAGTCTCTATTACGTGAACCTGCCAGGGCATCGCAATCTGTGGAAGGAGCCGGCCGCAGGTCTTCTCGATCCCGGCCGCATGTATCATCCCTCCGACCCCGCCAGCGGCGAGATGATCTACCCGCAGCCCAACTGGACGCGCCATCTGCCCGCCACGGCGCAGCACTGGATGGAAGAGGATTTGCAGAAGAAGGCCGGGCTCACCGCGCTTCGCTTCTGGCGCATCAACGAAACCATCTTCGCCGATTTCCCGCACTACCTGGCCGCATCGGGCGCCGATTCAATGGGCGCCATGCCCGGCATCTCGCTGCACACCGAGCTCGAACTCCTCGTCCGCCTGGGTCTTTCGCCGCGCGAGGCCCTGGCCGCCGCTACCAACAATTACTCCTTGCAGTTTGGATGGAGCGAACTGGGCCTCATCGCCACCGGCCGCCGCGCCGACATCCTCGTCGTCGACGGCGACCCCACCGCCAACATCTGGAACGCGCGGCGCATCTCCGCCGTCATCCTCGACGGCGAACCGCTGGACCGCAATGCGCTCCTCAATCTGAAACGATAACGGGACAAGTGAATTCAAGAGTCCGGAGTGCTGGCATGGGCTGTCCTTTTTTGTGGGAAGGTGGGCGATTTTCCTTTCCTCAACCAGCTAAGCTGGTAAGTGGGGCCCCGGTTCGGGGAGAGATTTGGGTGGTAGACTCGGAAGGTTCGGGGGAGTGGATGAGAAGGCTAGCTCAATGGGCTGGATTGGCGATTCTGGCAGCGGCGCTGCCGGCGGCACGGGCCGCGGACGTGAATGGTAATTGGCAAGGCTCCTTCGATTTCCGGGGATCGAGCGTGGCGCTGATCTTTCACTTTGTGGCCAATGGGAACGCGCTGACGGGAAGCGTGGAAGGATTGCCGACCACTCCGGCCGAGATCCACGACGGAAAGGTGGATGGCAACAGCATGGCGTTCTTGCTCGACACCGGCTACCAGGGAACGCAGTACACTGTGGCTTATCGCGGAACCGTGTCGGAGGATGGGAATTCGATTGCATTCACGATGGGGACCGAGACCGGAGACTGGAGCATGGAGCTGACCGCGGCGCGCGTGCGCTCTGCCGTGCCGCCCCCGCATGTCAACGCGACGCTGGGCGAGATCAAGCGCTATCCGGGAGACGGCGACGGAGCCTTCAAAACCAGGCATTACCGCGACCTGTTTGCCGAGGCCGGGCACTCGCCCGAGGAGACCAAGGCCAAGATCGACAAGGCCTTCCAACTGCTCTTCCATGGCGACGGCCAGGAAGAGCGGCTCTACTTCGAAACCGGAGCCAACCAGAACGGTACACTGGCCTACATTACCGACTGGAACAACAACGACGTGCGCACCGAGGGCATGAGCTACGGGATGATGATTGCCGTCCAGTTGAACAAGAAGCGCGAGTTCGACGCCATCTGGAACTGGGCCAAGACTTACATGCAGATCACCGATCCCAGGAATCCATCGGTGGGGTACTTTGCCTGGTCGATGAGCACCGATGGCACGCCGCGCTCCACGGGGCCGGCGCCGGACGGTGAATCGTATTTTGCCATGGCGCTCTACTTCGCCGCGCACCGCTGGGGCAACGGGCAGGGCATCTACAACTACCAGGCCGAGGCGGACAAACTTCTGCGCCTGATGCGGCATCACCCCGTGATGACCGGTGAAGGTCCGTTCAGAATTCATCCCGAGGACCCGCCGTTTGTCATGCCGGACCATCCATGGCCTAGCCCGGACACGCGGCGCAAGGAGGCGGAAGCAAAGGCGAGCGGCCATCCGCTGCAGTGGTACCGGCCCTCGCGCGGCCCGGAAGAACAGACCGTCGGGCCGATGGTTGACGAAGAACACTGCATGATCAGGTTTGCGCCCAACCTGCCCGGTGGCACGACAGATCCGTCGTATCATCTGCCGGCCTTTTACGAGTTGTGGGCGCGATGGGGACCCGAGGAAGACCGGGCCTTCTGGGCCAAGGCGGCGGACGTAAGCCGCGACTTCTTCGCCAAGGTGACGGGGCCCGAGACCGGACTGACGCCGGAGCGGAGCAACTTCGATGCTTCGCCGGCCACGGGCTGGGATGGAAAGCCGATTCCATTCGCCTACGACTCATGGCGCAGCATCAGCAATTGGAGCGTGGACTACTCGTGGTGGCGCAAAGACCCCGAAGAGACCGTGCTGAGCGACAAGATGCAGAAGTTCCTGGCCGGTCAGGGCATCGACAATTTTGACGGCAGCTACACGCTGGACGGGCAGCCGCTTGTTCATCACCACTCGCCGGGGCTGGCGGCAACCACCGCCGTGGGCAGCCTGGCGGCGACGGACGGACCCAATGCCAGAGCCTTTGTGGATGCGCTGTGGAACCAGCCGGTGCCGAGCGGGGAAGGGCGTTACTACGACGGAATGCTTTATCTGATGAGCATGTTGCACGCCAGCGGAAACTTCAGAATCTACTGAGAAGCGGCTGCCGGCGATGAGCTGTTGGCTGTTCGCTGTCGGCGTATGGCGTGCACAGAAGCGATCTGCAGAGATTGATTGGAGAGCTCCGGGCTTTTCCTTTGGGGATTGGCGTGGATGGTTTGCCCGCTCCAGAGTGGAAGGGCACGAACTCTCTTCCATGCCGACTCGCTGACTCGCCGGCATCATGTACCCTTGAAGAGCAGCGATTCACTCCCTCCATGGCCCAATTTCGCCTCCCAGCCCGCACTGGACCCAAGAGCCGCAATCGCTATTTGCTCCTGATCGCGGTCTACAAATTCCTCCATGCGCTTCTGTTTTTCGCCATCGGCATGGGCGCACACCATCTGCTGCACAAGGACATCGCCGACCAGGTCGATCTCCTTGCCCGCCATCTGCGCTTCAATCCGGAGTCGCGCCTGGTCAATTTCATCCTCGACAAGGCCGCGCTCCTCAACGATCCCCTGCTGCTCCGCATCGGCTTTGTCGCCGACTGCTACGCGACCGTCACCCTCATCGAAGGCATCGGCCTCTACCTCGAAAAGGCCTGGGGCGAGTTCCTCACGCTCGCCATTACCGCATCGTTTCTTCCCTGGGAGATCTTCGAAATCTTTCACCGTATCACCTGGTTCCACGCCGGCCTGCTCACTATCAATATTCTGGTGTTTGTTTATCTGCTGCGGCTCGTCCTCGACCGCGCAGGTAAACGAGCCTGACTCTTCCCAGTCGCCGCCTTTCAAAGCACTCCCAACCGCTGCAACTCGCCGCGCAACGCATCCGCGCCCGTAAACCGGATCGTATTGATTCCCGCCGCCAGGCCGGCGGCGACGTTTTCCTCGCGATCGTCGATGAAGAGAACGCGCCCGGGCGCGCTGCCCAGAATGTCGAGGGCGCGACGGTAGATCGCCGGGTCCGGCTTGCGCAGTCCCACATAACAGGAGCTAAACGCGACCCTGAAATACCGGCGCAGGCCGAAGTGGCTGAAGCGGTACTCGTTGGTCTCGCGCGCTTCGTTGTTCAGGGCGCCGATCGTACAAGGATTGGCTGCGGCCAGCTCGGCAAGGATTTCTAAAGCGCCATTGGGCAGCGGCTGCGACTGGGTGCGCATGAAAGCGAAGAACTCGTCACGCGAAAATGCGCGCGGCTCATAGAAAACCGTGGCGTTCAGATATTGATTGAGATCGATCTCGCCCCGTTCCCAGGCCTCCATCGTCGCAAAGTGCCTGGCGTCGAGCTCCTGCGCATCCAGTCCGAAATGCGCCACCGCGGCCGCGCGTTCCACGCGGTCCCATCCGTTGGTCAGCAGCACTCCGCCTACGTCGAAGAGGATCGCATCGAAGGGGAACATCGGCATGGCATCTCCGCACTCCTGTTCTCGATCCTAAATCCCGGTCTTTCTCAATTCGGCCACAATCTCCGCGGCCGCCACGCGGGCTTTGGCCTCCTGGTCGGGAGGGAAGCTGATGGCGCCCACGCGTGCATGGCCGCCGCCGCCATAGCGCTCGCAGATCTCGGCCAGGTTCACCATCTTTGCGGGGTCGGTTTTGGTCCAGGGGTTCGATCCCACGGCCACTTTGGTGCGGAAGCTCGACTTCGAGAGGCCGATGGAGTAGGTGGCATGCGGATACAGGTAGTAGGGGATGAACTTGTTGAAGCCTTCGAGCGGATGGTCGGTGATGTCGAAGAAGATGGTGCCGTCGCGCTCTTCGGCGCGGCTGCGAATAAGTTCGAGGGCCTGTCGATGGCGCTCGAGCAGCGGCGGCAAGAGCAGCGCGACGAACGTCTGCTCCAATATTTCGGCGAGCGGTATCTCGGTGAGCAGCGGAATCAGGCGGGGAATAAACGCGGGATCCTCGGTGGACTCGATGATGAGTGTCAGCTTCATGGCGGGCGCAGCCATCTCCACGGCCGCTTCGGGGCTCTCGTACTTCGCGCCATCCACAATGTCGGCCCAGTGGATCAGATTGGCCACGGGTGAAGTGTCGAAGCCGAAGCGCGTGGACGCGATATGCGCAATAAAGCTTGTGCAGGAAATGTAGTGGGGATCGAAGAACTTGCGCGCCGCGCACACCGGGTCGCGCTGGCAGGCGAGGAAATGCTCGTGGTCCTGCGGGGTCAGGAACGCCGACTGGTGGTGATCGAACCACCATGTGATGCGCGGCGAGTCGGAGTACTTGAAATCGACAATCGCATTCTCGTCGCCCGTGAAGTCGCTCTCGTCGAAGAGAGCCCCGGCGCGGTGCACCAGCCCGTGATAGTCGTAGCCGGCGCCGCGCGCGATGCACTCACGGTGGAAGCGCGTGAAGAGCGAGGCCGAGCAAGCACCGTCAAAGCACTTGTCGTGATAGAAGACGCGGACTTGCAAAACCTGGGTCCTCCTGGCGAGAAAGCGTAAAAAAGCGGAACTGTTAAGGATCAAGGGATTGGCCGGTTGTGTCAAGGGCGGGTAGACAGGGACCAGGGAACAGGGGAACAGGGGCCGGCGGCTTCAATTGCGCAACAGTGTGGTGAGCCCGGCGGCAATGTTCATCTTCCGTTCATCGAGCAGGGCGGTGGCGTCGGCCAGAAAGCTCGGGTTGTGCTCAAAGTGGCGCGACAATACCTGGACGGCCGCCACTACATGCTCGGCCGAGAAACGTTCTGCGTAGAATCCTGCAACGCCGATGAGCATGCCTTTGAGCAGGGCAAACTGAATGACCAGCGCAGCGAAGACTTGCGCACAGTCCGGGATGGCGGACGGGTCAGTGAACTTGGCGCCGAAGGGAAACAGGCAACCGAAGATCTGGTTGACCAGATAGTTTTCGAGCATATGAGGATGACGGTCGAAGAAGGGCTTGTAGAGATTCTGGTAGGAGGACTGGTACCGCGCGATCAGGTCGTCGCGCCGCACGCCGGGGCTGTAGCCGATGCCGCGCGCAAAGGCAGCGACCAATTCGGCAAGGCGCGGAGCCGCATCGCGCTTCTTGTTGAGAGCGACCAGCCGCAGAACCATCTCCAGCTGTGTTCCCAGATTGGGGCGAATGCTTTCCATGGCGGCGTTCAGCTTTCCCAAATCCAGTGCGGCGCTGAACTCCCGCATAAAATGCAGAACGCTTCGCTCAGACTCCGCGCGCGCGATGGCGTCGAGACGGCGGGAAAATGTCCCCAGGAGAAAGAGCCGCTGCCAGAGCGGATAATCCCGTCTGACGATCAGGCGCACGGTGAAATCGCGGATGGCCCAGAAATAATTGCGCAGCGGCTCGAACCCCGGTTTCGAATCGTCCCAGGCAGCGTATCCCGGCCTGCCGCTGGGCGCGAGCAGCGACTCGGAGAGCAGAACGAGGCGCGCAGCTTCAGGACAGGAGAGGGAAAGAGGCTGCTCATCGAGGTCGTCGATGCGGCGAGGAACACGAGGATAGTCACGGCAGACGCGGCATAGGGAATCGGGGCCCAGTTCGGCATGAATCCGGCAAAGACGGGCTTCGTTGAACATAGGGCAAGAGCCCGACGCGGGTAACTTGAGGACGGCGTAGCTTGGCGATCCGGGCTCGGCCGCGGGGGTTCGTTCCAGGACGGAATGGATCGCTGCGCGCAAGGATCCCTCAGGCAGGGACTCGTACTTCCGATAGGAATCCTCATCGACAAGGATCTTCCAGCCCTGGCAGCAGGTATCCTCGCAGTCCGCTCCGATGCAATGGAAACGGTCTGCATAGCTGGGCCGGATCAATTCAACCCTGTACATGCACACTCCCGCAGCGACACCACCGGTCGTAGCCTCGAGGGATACAGGAACCCAGCCACAGTGCGATGCCGCCGGATTGGAGAATCCCAAAGCCGATCCAGCGGAAGTACTCTGACTCCTCCCACGGCAACCATAGCGGCGAATTCTCTGTGGCAGGCCACTCGTCCCGCAGTCGCTGTTCCCTGCCCTTCCGCGGTGGCCTCAATCACACCGGGAAGAGCCGTCCATCGTTTACCCTCAAAGAAACTGCTCTCGATGACCACGGCCGCCGCGCACGCCCGCTACCCGCTC
>Ga0181539_1005215_pt1 | contig 10625 bp, 5 predicted proteins | sample PEATcosm2014_Bin_46_FD_119767 | JGI IMG/M metagenome (GOLD analysis project Ga0181539, IMG submission 119767) | Peatland microbial communities from MTU Mesocosm Facility, Houghton, MI, USA - PEATcosm2014_Bin23_60_metaG | ecosystem: Environmental > Terrestrial > Soil > Wetlands > Peat | place... | reverse complement strand
GGTCCGTCCCGGGCTCAAAGCCGACCGGGCTGGGGCTCTGGGTCGCGGATCGCGAAGTTCCACCGGACGTTGGCGCCGAACCCCCAGACGGAGCCGACGAGCACGCCGACGAACTGGCCCCAGAGCGCGCTGCCCACGCCGAAGCGGAGCGCCCACACGTAGAGCACGGCGAGATTGAGCGCCAGCGCAACGACCTGGAGCAGAGCGTACAGCCCGAGGTGGTGGTAGAGCGGTCGCCGACGGCTGTCCCGGAACGTCCAGACGTAGTTCCACGAGAAGTTCCACAACAGCGCCACGACGAACGCGATCGCGCTCTCCACGAGCAGCCACCGGGTTCCCCAGAGCCACCCGCCCACGGTGAACACTGCAAGATTGACCGGGACGCCCGAAGCCCCGACGATGGCGTAGGCAAAGAACCGCCACTTCAACGACCAGACCCGGTCGATGAGCCGGCCCAGCCTCGTTCCGGGCTCCGGCGTCGCCAAGGTACCTCCACCGATCGGCCCATCCTCGGGGCCAAGCCCCCCAGGATGACGGTGATGATTAATACGAAGGGACGAGCGAAAGACCGAGGCCACGCCCGAACCCTTGCCCTGCGAGGCCCCCTCCTGTCGGGGGCTCGCGGGTCCTTTCGCACGCGGGGTCAACGCGCGTCGTGCCTCACGGGGGGGGCCGGGCGTGCCGGTTCGTGACGCGGGGTCTGCGGGGGCCCTTGGCGTCTATATTTACCTCGGTTGTCGATGCCCCGCCGATGCGAGGAGCCCTGCCCCCGTTGCTGATCGGAGGCGTCCTCCTTGCCCTCGTACTTACGTCCATCGGACCCGGCCTCTCTCCGCTGACGTCGGCCGTCCCGGGGACGCACGGCACCACCGTGGCGCCGGCTCCAAACTCCCGGGAATCCCGCACGACGCAGGTCCCAACCGCACATTCCGGCCGGGAATCCGCCTCCTCGCCCGTTTCCCAAGCGTTCGACCGCCGGGTCGCGGAGGTCGCACGCTCGCTCGCCGCGGCCGGAGTGCCCGCGCGGAGCATACGGCTCCCGTACGTCGGGCCCCCCGCCCAGATGGTCGATGGGGTCGTCCTGCCCGGGTACGCGGTCACCTCGTCGAACGTGAGCCCGGACTACGCGAGCGCACCGGCGCCTTCGGGATTGGCATACTACGGGGAGAACGACACCGCCGGCACGATCACGGCGACGACGCTCGACGCGTCCAGCCTGGCGGGCACGCTGACCGTGAACCAGATGGACGCACTCTACCTGGACGTCGATACCCCCGACATGTGGGGGATCCAACTGAACGCCGTGCTCGGCAACGTCACGCTCGGGGGTGCCGCGGGGTACGAGTTCTGGGTGCAGAATGCCGTGGACGTCTTCCAGCACAACGATACGATCAACCTCGGGGAGGACACGTGGAACTTCTCGGCCCGGGCCGCGAACATCCCGGCCGGCACCTCCACGATCCTCAGCCACAGCTCGAACGGATCCGTCATCGGCGGCCTCTACATCGGCGCCGGTCCCTGGATCCACGCACGGCTTCCGTTCACCCTGACGCTGTACGTCAACTCATCTCTCACGGCCGGGGGTGATCAGGAGCTGTGGTACAACTACAGCGTGCTCGCCGCCGGGGGGGTCCATCGGGCCGGAAACTACGATTGGCTCGTGTTCAACTCCAACGGTCATCCGGCCCCCGTCCCGATCGCGCCCTTCGTGGCGACCGGCACCCAACTCGACCCGGTCGGATTGCCGAGCGATTTCGAGTTCGACTTCGGCATCGGGGGCTACAACGGCGCGAGCATGGACGTTCTCTCGGCCAACGTGTCCGCGACCCTCGACTACTGTCCGATCTCGATCGCCTCCTGCACTTCGGGCCAGTTCCGGTCGATCCCGGCCGCGGAGGACTTTGGAGGAGAGACGGGAGAGACGTCCTCCGGGCTCTCCGTCACCTACACGGGAACGACGGTCTCGGCGACGGCCGGCCCGTTCGTCCTCCGGGGGCTCTGGGGGTTCCCGGGGGCGACCGGAACGGCGGCCGGCGCGACGACCGTGGCGAACTCGATCTCCGTTTCCGGGTCGCCGGACGCGTCCGCGACCGTCCCCTACGTGTTCGTGTTCTTCCGGTCGTACGGCACCTTTGATGTCCAGTTCGAATGGGCTCCGGATGTGCCGGTCTGGTACCTGGCTCCGGGGACCTACCAGTACGATGTGATGCTCGCGGACTATGCGGAGCAGACCGGGACCCTCGTGGTCGGGACGACCCCCACGAGCCTCTCCGCGACCCTGCCGTACCATCCGTCGAGCGGGGTCTACACGCCGCTGTGGGCGCTCTCCAACTCCCAACTGGCGGGCATCTCGAGTTCGGGGAGCGGCTCCCTCTCGAGCCAGTACCTCCCGTTCAACAACCCGACCGCCGGCTGCACCGAGTGCGGGAACGCGCACGCCGGGAACCTCTCGGGCCGTTTCTTCTCGCACAACGACTACCTGTTCCCGACCTTCGCGGGGATCCTGCTCGTCGGAACGGATGCGTACGTCGAGATCGACCACCCCGTGAGCTTCAGCGTCTTCTGGTTCACCTGGGGGCCGCTCACGTCGACGAACCTCACGTTCTACCTGCAGATCCAGCTCGTCTCGACCCATCACGTGACCCTGGCGCACGACGCCTTCGTGGGCGGCTGGCCCGGAATGTTCGAGACCCAGACGCTGGCCGGCGTGGTGAACGCCTCGGAGAACCCGTTCCCCCAGGCGAACGTCATGGTCTGGAACTCCTCGGGCGACCTCGTGATGTCCAACGACTTCGTCCCCACGTTCCCGGTCCCGCAGCCCCTCCGGGTGTACTTCGGGCTCCCCCCGGTGGTCACGTGCTACGGCTGCGTCTCTCCCGACGGACTCCTGCTCTACGGGGGTACGAACAACACCGTCTGGGGGAACACCTTCCGCGACCCGACCCCGTCTGCCGGCGCGGGGGTGCCCCCCCAGTCGTATGCCGGCCTCGCGGAGGCGGAGAGCGGGGACCTGGTGTACAACAACAACTTCTCGATCGACAACCCGACGGTCTACCTGCCGTTCGACATCTACAACGACTCGTGCCCCGACGGGTACGCCGGCGACTGCGGTCCGCTCGTCCCGCCGGCCTACTCCGATGCCTGGAACGTGCCGGACCAGTCCGCGGCCGACGTCTCCGCGACCGTCAACGGGTTCGCGCTCTCCGGGAACGTACTGGGTCTGGCGTGCGAGGTCCAGGGCGGGAACTACTGGAACGACTACGGGAACCCGGAGAATCCGACCGGGGCGTTGCCGTTCCTGAATCGGTACAACTACTCCGAGATCGTCCCGATCCTTCCGCCCGGGAGCTCCGCGGTCCAGGCCAGCATCCTCGTCGGGGGCGACTCCGCCCCCCTCACCCGCAGCTCCTGCGGGGTGGGGCCGACGCATCCGGTCCGCTTCCACGAATCGGGCCTCGGGACGCACGCTCCGTGGGGCGTGAGCATCAACGGCCACCTGCTCACCTCCAGCAACCCCTGGATCAACGCCACCCTCCCGGACGGTACGGTGACGTTCGCGGTGACCGGGCCTTTGGGTTTCGGCGTGGCGCGGATCACCGGGCCGCACACCCCCACCTTCACCTCGGCGAACATCACCGGCCCGACGGTGCTGGGGGTGCAGTTCGGCCCCCTCGAGACCCTCTACTTCAACGAGTCGATCGTCCCGCACTGGCCGGGACTCCCGACGGGCACGAACTGGAGCGTGACCCTGACCCCGAGCGCCCACGGCGGGCCGCCCGGGATGACCACCTCCACGACCGGCTCGTCAATCAACTTCACGGTGGCGAAGGGGACCGCCTACAGGTTCCTCGTGTCGAAGCCGTCGTCGTATCAGCCGGCGGGCGGCAAGGGGGGGCTCACGATGCCCGCGAGGACGCTGACGAAGCTCGTGAGGTTCCGGCTGTTCACCTCGACAGTGACGTTCCTCGAGCACGGCCTGCGGTACGGCACCAGCTGGTCGGTCAACGTCACGGGACCGATCAACGAGACCCTGTACGGCACGACCTCGGCGCTCAAGTTCTTCCTGACGAACGGGTCGTACACCTTCACCGTCCCGTCGGTAGGGTCGGACCAACCGGCGCCCGGGACCGGAACGTTGACCATCACGGCTCCGCACGGCCAAACGCAGCTCGTCGCCTTCGCCCCCGAGCATGCTCCGTCCGCCTCGGACCGTGCGGCACGACCGGACCGCATGCTCGTCGACCCGACGAGGTCCCCGGGGGTCGTACCGGGCCGCCGGGTGACGTGACCCAGGCGCGCGCGATCGGCAGGGTGTCGAGCGACACGCGCGGAGCGATGCCGACCATCGTTGTGCAAGGGTCAGCGAGGCGTTACGGACCGGGCGGGTCTCGGGCCCCGATCGATCCCGTCCGGCACGGCACCGGCTAGGGAGCGCGCGGTTTCATTCCCCGGGCACGCGGTGACCTGCGAGGTCGTCGGCCCGCCGGTGATCCTTGGGCCGCCCGACCGCGGGAGGGACCCGGTCGCTGGCCCCGAAGCCCCGCGTGGCGGTCGGCGAAGAACCGTTCGACGATCTGCAGGTGGCGCAGCATCGCGGTCTTCTTCGCCTGATGCGACTGCATGCGTCGCAGGATGCCGTCGAGGGCGCGCACGGCCCCGACGACGTGGAGACCCTTGTTCAGCATCACGCACTCGGCCCGTTCTCCCATCGCTGCGTCCGTCACCTCGGCGCGGGAGGGAACCCCGGTCTTCGTGAGCCCCTCGAGGACCTGGGTCGCCCAGATCGCCGGGAGGTGCGCGGCCTCGCAGAGCCAGAGGATCTCCTCCTGGACCTCGGCGAGCCGCTCGAAGCCGACCTCGACCGCGAGGTCGCCGCGCGCGATCATCACCCCGACCGGAGGCTGGCGCAGCGCCCCGAGGAGGATCCCCGGCAGCTCCTCGAACCCCCTCCGCGTCTCGACCTTGAGGACGATCGCCATGCGGGGGCGCCCCAGCCGGGCGAGCTCGGTCCTCAGCCGCTCCAGGTCCGACCCGGTGTGGACGAAGGAGAACCCCACGAGATCGGCGCGCCGGACGATGAACCGGAGGCAGTCGAGGTCCTCCGACAGGATCGGCGGGAGGTCGAGGTCCGTCTCCGGGAAGTTCATCCCCCGGTCCGCCGCGAGCCATGCGCCGGCCTCGGGCGCGTGGGTGACCTCGAGGACCAGGCGGTCCGCGTTCGCGGAGCGGACCACGGTGCCGATCCGACCGTCGTCGAACCAGACCGACTCGCCCCGCCGGACGAACCGAAGCCCGTCGGGGCGAGTGCACGCGACGTGGGCGGGCCGGCGCACCCGCCCGCGGCGATCGCGCCGGGCCCCCTCGCCGGGATCGGGGCGGGCGGTCACCACGAGGGGGTCGCCGACGTGGAGGCGGATCCGTTGTTCGACCGCCGGGACGGAACCGACCAGGGTCACGTCCTCGCGTCCGTCCGGGGTGGTGCCCTCGAGACGGGTCCCGGTCGTGAAATAGGTGGTCTTTCGGACCTCCGCACGGCACCGGATCCCGGTGCGGGCGGCGATCCAGAGCGTCCGTTGCGCGCCCCGCGCGTCGACCAGGTCGACCCGTTCCCCGCGACGCCGTCGACGCAGCCAGTCGCGAGGGACCACTACCACCTTCCCCTCGGCGGTCGCCGGCGGTGACTCCGCTCCGGCGGTGAGCCAGACGGACCCCGGGGTGGTCACCTGGCCGAAGGTGTCCCGGGTCGGCCGCACCTTCAGGACCGCGGGTCCGGGCCGCATCGCTCCGGTCCGGATCTTGGGCCCGGGGAGGTCCATCTCGATCCGGCACCTCCGCCCGAGCGCCCGCTCCGCGCGGTGGAGGTGCGCGATCATCCGGGCCCAGTCGGCCGGTCCGTCGTGGGCGCAGTTGATTCGGACGCAATCCATCCCCCCCTCGACGAGGTCCCGCACGAGCCGGTAGTCCGTGGCCGCTTCGGTGGGCATCGTCACCATGATGCGCACGCTCCGCCCGAGCCGGGTCGGCCCGAGGAGGGCCTGGGCGTTCCGGGCGAGGATCTTCCGGCCCCGTTCGGGGTCCGGCCCCTCGGAGGGCCCGTGCCCGACCGAACGGAGGCCCCGATGCGGGTCGAGCCACCCGAGCACCACGTCGAGGTTGTAGAGCACGTGGCTCTCCGACCGCCCGAGCGAGGAGAGGCCCCAGTGTGCGAGCCGGGCCTGCTCCCGTCGAAGATCGAAGCGACGGAACGCGATGTAGTGGAGAAGGTTCCGAGCACTCTCGCGCCGCGCCCCGAACGGCGTGAGGTCGACGGCCTGCTCCATCTCGAGCAGGCTCGCGCGGACGCGCTCGAGCCGGGCGGCGAGCCGCCCGACCGAACCGGCCGGCCTCGGCGCGACCACGCTGGGTGCGGCCATCGACCTGGTACCTTCGACGCCGCGCGGGATTAAAGCCCGTCGATAGCGCCGCATTGGCGCGACCCGTCGTGGGGGTCCGAACGTCGGGCGGTCGCGGTGGGCTGTCCCTCGACGCGTCCTCCCCGAGACCGGAGGGGTCGTTCGAGCGCTCGCGCTGAGCAACGGAGGGGTCTCGCGCCCGTGGGCGACGCCCCCGGGCACGGGGGTATTCGAACCGCCCGGGGGTTCGAACATCGCTAAAAAGTGGGCAAAAACGGGGTCTCAATGCGCATTGAAGAATCCGCAGAGAGTCGCCTTTCCGGTGTAGAATCTTGTCGTGGCCGAATGAGGCCCGATCGTTGTGACTTCGGCCATTACCAAACTGATTGGCCTGGCAATCAGGCTGGGTGGTACCACGCAGAGAGGAGGTTAGAGAAACCCCTCCATAGAAAAGGGTCCGAAGCGCAGGCGACTGAACGGGGTGTCTTAGAACGCGCCCGTTGCTGGACGGCGCGCGCGTTCGATGACCGACCGCGAGGAGCGCGCGAGGACGCGGGGAGGTGGGCCCTTGACCTCCCACGGGCACAAGTCAGGGATCGTGGCGGAATCGACAAACCAACCTAAACGCAAATGCCCGATATCGTGACAGATTGAGTCGGTGCCCCCGAGTCTCCTTCTGTCGGATTCTCGCACGGGAACCGCTTAATCCTTCGGTAGCAGAGCCTGACGGCTCGGTTGGGGGCCTGGAACGTGGATGACCGAGACTATGACGTATCCCGTCAGACCGTGGGCGTTGCCATCATGCTCGCCCACTTCGTGGGGTCAGCCATCTTGGGCCGGCTCGTGTTCGAACCCGAAGAGTTCTCGTAGGGCCGGAGGGGAGAGCTCGTCATGATGGGCGAGGGGAGTGGTTCCGCGGGGGGCGAGCAAGCCCTGACAAGTTCTGCCTCACCGGTCCCAAAGACCGCGGAGACGTTCGACCGGCGGTACGCCAACCGCGTCATGATGCTGCTAGCCGGGATTGTCCTCGTGGTCCTCTACATCGAGGGAATGCTCCTCCCGTCCCTCCTCACGATCCAGTCGGATTTCCACGTCGATGCGGCTCAGGTCACGCTGATCATCTCGACGTACGCCGCCGCGGGCGTCGCGCTCAGCCCCGTCGTGGGCAAGCTCGGGGACATCCACGGGAAGCGGAAGGTCATGATCGCCGTCATGTTCACCTACGCCGCGTCCGTCGCCGTCACCGGGTTCTCGCCCAACTTCGCCTTCATGGTGGCAGCCCGGACCGTCCAGGGCATCGGCCTGACCATCATACCGCTCGGAATGTCGCTCATGCGGGAGGAGTTCCCTCGGGAGATGGTCCCCCGGGCCCAAGGGGTTCTGAGCGCTATGTTCGGGATCGGTTTCGCAATCAGCCTCCCACTCGGGTCCTGGGTCTCCCAAGATTACGGGTGGCGGTGGACCTACCACTCGGCGGTTCCGTTCGTGGTCATCATGGCGGTCCTGGTCTTCCTGCTGGTCAAGGAGTCCCCGTACCGTCGGCCCGACACCCGCGTCGACTATCTCGGGGCGCTGTTCCTGGGCCTCGGCCTGGCGGGCATCGTGACGGCCCTCTCCCAGGGAGAGGCCTGGGGATGGACCTCGCCGATGACCTTGGGTTTCGCCATCTTAGGACTGGTGATGTTCGTCCCGTTCGTGGTGGTCGAGAGGAGGTTGACCGTCCAGAAGCGCGAACCCATCGTCGACGTGCGTCTGCTCTCGGAGAGGAACGTGGCCGTCACGAACGTCGTGCTGACCGTTGCCGGCCTCGGGATGTACCTGGCGCTGTTCAGCCTGATCTATCAGTTCGAGTATCCCCTGGCCTCCGGGGGATACAACGCCTCGTGCGTCACACTGCTGAACTGCAACTTTCAGATCCTCACGGCCGGCATCGACATCCTTCCCTTGGCCGTCGGGATGACCGTCGTCGCCCTGGCCGCCAGCCTCGTGGTCTCCCGGGTAGGGGTCAAGCCGCTCGCCCTCGCCGGTGGCCTGATCACCGCCCTTGCTTTCACCCTCGAGGCCTACGCCCCCACGTTGGAGGTCGCTCTGGCCATCGAGGTCGTTGTCGGGGCCGGCATGGGCCTTCTCAACGCCTCGATCATCAACCTCCTGATCCTCACCGTGGACCCCAAGGACATGGGCCAGGCCACGGCGATGAACAACGTGTTCCGCAATGTGGGGGGTAGCGTGGGTGCTCCCATCGCCGGTTCGCTCCTCGCCACGTACCTCCTGACCAGTGGACCCTTTGCCGGCTATTTTCCCACCCACCTGGCGTTCCAGTATGTGTACTTCCTCGCCGCGGCGATCACCGTGGCCGGGACCGTGACCGTCCTCTTCGCTCAGGAGGTCCTCGGTTCCCGTCAGCACGCGAAGTTCGCCCACCACCCGACCCTGCCGCGCAGGGCCAGGAAGGCCGGCACTGCGCCCGCCCCTGCGGAACCGACCCCGGCGCCCCCTCTCGCGGAGTGAACCCCAAGTCGAGGCCTTCCCCCGTACCCCGAGGTCAGATTGCCGAGCTCGGGAGACGAGGGCGGGCGGAGCCCCTCATGCGTGGGGCCTCGAACCTTGGCCCCTCTCCGGGGCCCCGATCTCCCCTCCCCGCAGGGCCGAGGGACGACAAGCAGATACGGGTGGGCGCCCTCCCGTGGTCGATAGCCCGGGACCCGGGCGAAGTTGAAGGAGTTCGACCCACCCGATCTGTTCGACCCTCGCACGTCGGTGTTACTGTGCGGTAGCGGTCGTTCCCTGCTCCGCTGGGTCGCCTACGCCTTCGTGGCGGAGCGCCCGGGCGGCTTCTTCTGGGGCCATGTCCGGATGGAGGGGGAGGTTTTCGAGGATACCGACCTCCTGAAGACGCAGCGGCTCCCTCGCGACCGGTTCATTTCCGTCTTGCCAACCGAACTGATGCGCGACGAGCTCGCGGGGAACGTCGCGCTCGGGGGGCTCATGCGGTCCGAAGAGGAGGACGCGCAGGTCCGACGATTTGCGGATTTCCTGCGTTTGCCCAAGCAGACGCAGGACTTGTTCTCCCGCCTTCCCCGGGAGGGGCCGTCGCCGGTCCTCGTCCTTTCGGGGGGTCAGCGCTTGGCGGCGCTCTACTCGTTGGAATCGGTGGGACCAACGGTCCGCTCCATCGTCCACTTCGGAGGATCCATGTTGATGACCTGGGCCGAAGCCCCGCCGGCCGGTCGGTTCGAGTTCGAGCGCGTTCTGCACCTGGATGGATACGAAACGTCGAAGTGGCGCGACGCTGTCCTTACGGTGGAGATAGGCTGGCCCACCGGTCCTCTCCAGACGGGTGCAAAGCTACGGCTCCGTGACGTGGCCCCGGTGGCGTCGGTCCTCCGAACGACCCTGGGATCTTCTCCCCGGTGATGCTCCTGAGGACCCTCGTGCGAACGGGTCGGGGGGGGTAGTCATCGATGTTGGTAACCCGGGCCGAACCGAAAGTCGGCAGGGAGCGCCCGCCGCGGAGGACGACGCAAGTCCTTTCAACCTCGTCCCTGAACCTTGCACCGCCAGCGTCGCCGTACAGAATCGACCCCATTCGGAAGTGTTAGAAGGAGCACACTTATGGGAGACTTCCGGCGGGACGCCTCATGCCTTTCGGCTCGCTCCGCGGCAGCGTAGTGACACTTCGTCCACTTCGTTTATCGGACGCACCTGCGCTGGACCCCATACTACGTGACGGTCGGGTTGCTCGATTCTTGCCCCCAAAGGTTCGTCACGAAAGCGGGTCAGAGTTCGTGAAACGAGTCCTGGCAGAGCGAGCGAGGGATGGGGGTCCCGCGTTCGCCATCTTGCCTGTCGGATCGGACGAGGTCGTCGGACACATTCGGTTCGTCAACTGGTCCAGGCCCGATCGGAAGGCTGAGGTCGGCTACTGGCTCCGGCGGCGATTCTGGCGAAGAAGCCTCGGGACCGAGGCGCTCCGACTCGTCTGTCGGTTGGGTTTTGGCAAGATGTCGCTGCGGCGCATAGAAGCCACCGTGGTCTCGGGGAACCTAGGGTCCCGACGGTTGTTGGAGAAAGTCGGGTTTCGGCTGGAAGGACAGAGCCGGCGGTCCGTCCGCCTATCCGGTCGGTGGGTAGACGCGTGGACCTTCGGGCTGCTGCGGGGAGAGCTCAAGGAGGATTAGGTTGAGGCTCGATCTAGACCGGCTGCCCGTGACCGTCCGGATCCTTGGCTTC
>Ga0181539_1005207_pt1 | contig 10635 bp, 8 predicted proteins | sample PEATcosm2014_Bin_46_FD_119767 | JGI IMG/M metagenome (GOLD analysis project Ga0181539, IMG submission 119767) | Peatland microbial communities from MTU Mesocosm Facility, Houghton, MI, USA - PEATcosm2014_Bin23_60_metaG | ecosystem: Environmental > Terrestrial > Soil > Wetlands > Peat | place... | reverse complement strand
TGCTCATTAGTAATCCCAATACCGTTGTCGGCAATCTCAAGTATGATGCTGCCTCCCTGATCACTTAGCGTAGTCATAACCTTTGTTGCCTTTGCATGCCGAAGTACATTGGTCAGCGACTCCTGAAAGATTCTGAAAAGGGCACTAGAGAAATCTCCGTCAAAAGTTGTATCAGATGGGACCAGATTAACCTCGCAGCCAATTCCGCTTCGTTTCTGGAATTCCTGGGCCTGCCACTCAATTGCCGCCCCAAGACCAAGATGGTCCAGTATTGAAGGTCTCAACTCCGTGCATAAACGTTTCACAGTCTTTAAGGTTGTATTGACAAGCTTCAAATCCGCTTCTACCAGCTCCGGAAGTGTTTCAATCCCCTGATTGGTTGCAAGCTTTTTTTTCATTGCGAACAAATCCATCTTTAATGCGGTCAGCGCCTGCCCCAGTTCGTCGTGCATTTCACGGGCTATATTGGTTCTTTCTTCTTCCCTTATAGACTGTAGATGTGCGGCAAGTTTTTGTAATTGCTCATGAGATCTCTCAAGTTCTTTATCCGCCTTCCTGCGTCCCATCTTCTCTGTTGCCTCTTCCAAAGCCCTGCGTACCGAAGGCGCAAGCCTTGATATCCTTTCTTTCAGAATATAATCCGTGGCTCCGCTCTTGAGAGTTTCGATGGCCAGTTCTTCGCCCATCACCCCGGAAATGAAAATAAACGGTATGCTGGGACTTCTTTCTTTTGCGATAGCAAGCGCAGAAAGCCCGTCAAAATCCGGCAACGAATAGTCGGCAAAGATTATATCGAAGCCGCCACGATCAATAGCTGCCATAAAAGCTCCTCTTGTTTCTACTCTGACCGCGTTACAGACAATTCCTTCCCTATCAAGGGCCGCTTTGATGAGTTCGGCATCGGGGTGAGAATCTTCAAGGTGCAGTATACTGAGAGGCGATTTCATCTGAAAGGCTCCTTCATTGCGTGCAGTCTCTTCGTTATGCAGAGCCTAGACGTGAGGCGTTTGGCTGACGCTCGACCGACATAGAGGAAAACATGGGACAAGATATTCTCAGTATCTCTATATTCTGCCGTTTGTTTTATAACCTCGCCAAGAATCATTTCCAGTCCGACCCGCAATCAAAAAATACAAAAAGAATAAGCTGCATTAAAATAATCCGTTTTATTATAGTACAGTGATTAGCCAGTTGCAAGCTCTTCATAAGCAACCGCAAGGAGCGGAGCGCGTAAGTCATGCGAGACTATCGAGGCAAAATGGTTCAAGCAGGATTTGAGTTATACTCTGAAGATTGCCAATTCCGATGCCGAACTCGGCAAGCTTTATGGATTTATACTTTTCATGTTATTATTTCCAGTTGGGTTTAATAAATCTGATAAATCCAGCCCACCCGCTCCTGCCTCACAGAGGGGGAATAGTTAAGAGTGGTTGACTGCAGTAGAAATCAGTTACCGGAGGACGGATGAAAACTGATAATACTATGGGAAACAATAATCCTGATACCCCTTTCCCTATTGTCGGGATAGGAGCATCGGCAGGCGGCCTTCACTCCCTTGACTGCTTTATTGAGGCGCTGCCGAAGGATTTCGATTTCGCCGTCGTTTTCATACAACACCTTTCACCGGCGCACAAGAGCCTTATGCTCCGGCTGCCGAATTAGCGCTGGCAGTGCCAAGAGAAGGAGACGATCTGAAACAATAGTATAATGATATACCCGATGGAAAAAGATATTCTTATCTTCACCCTTTCCCAACAACTCTGCGCGCTGCCTCTTTCAGTGATTGAGAGGATCGTTCGTGTCGTCGAAATCCATCCTTTGCCGAAGGCTCCCGAAGTTGTGCTGGGCCTGATAAACGTCCACGGGAGGGCCATTCCTGTTCTGGATGTCCGCAAACTGTTCCGCCTTCCCTCGCCCGAAATGGCCCTGAGTGATCAGATAATTATTGCCCATACCTCGGGCCGGATTGTCGGACTTCTTGTGGACAACACCGAGGGTGTGCACGAGTATAGAGAGGAAGATGTTGTTACATCTGAAGAGCTTTTCCCCGGCATAGAATATCTGGAAGGGGTGGTTAAACTCAAGGCCGGGGTCCGGGAAAAGTCACAGACCTTTTGGAGTTCAGGAGGGATTGTTTATATTTACGACCTGGACAGATTTCTGTCACTCGAGGAAAAGGCTGTCATTGATCGACTGCTGCCTCCCGGCAGCACGATGCCAGAGGTGGGCTGGCATGACTAACAGCTGCACCTTGTCACATTCCCTTCTTTCCGATTTCAGCAAGTTTGTTGAAGAAAGGATGGGCTTGCACTTCCCAAAAGAACGTTTTCGGGACCTCGAAAGGGGTCTCTTCTCTGCTGCAAAGGAATTCGGATATAAGGATGCTTGCTCGTACCTGGCTTGGCTGCTATCGACTCCGTTGTCCCATAGCCAGATCGAAATGCTGGCTAGCCACCTTACAGTGGGGGAAACATATTTTTACAGGGACAAGGGGAGTTTCGAGGCCCTCCGTGAACACGTCCTCCCGGGGTTGATCCAGTCACGTCGAGGAAAAGAACAACGTCTGAGGTTTTGGAGCGCCGGCTGCGCGACCGGCGAAGAAGCTTATTCGATAGCGATGCTGCTCGACAATATTATTCCGGATATAAAGGATTGGAGCATTACGATTCTGGCAACAGACATAAACCCTCATTTCCTGAAGAGTGCCGCGGAAGGGGTCTATCGTGAATGGTCTTTTCGCAGCGCGCCATTGTGGGTGAAAGAAAGGTATTTCACAAAGACAAAAGACGGATTTGAGGTCCTCCCTCGTATAAGGGAAATGGTCTCATTTGCCTATCATAACCTGGTGGACGACCCCTATCCCGCGCTTATCAATAATACGAGCGCAATGGACATCATCTTTTGCCGTAATGTGCTGATGTATTTCTCCCGGAAGCGGACGAAGGAAGTTGTCCGCCACCTTAACCGGTGTCTCACGGATAACGGATGGCTTGTCATAAGTCCTGTCGAGCATTTTCATGCTGCGTCATCACTGTTCAAAGTCGTTAAATTCCCGGGGGCGACTCTGTATAAAAAAGCCAAGCATGAAGATGTTAAAACGCCGTTAGCCGGAACAGTAATCGAAACTCCAACCCCGAAATGGGGCGATGCGATATCTCAGCTATTACATGATATCGCGCCTGCAAAAGAAGAACGTGCCGGCTCTCCGTATGAAGAATTGTCTCTGTGCAAGGGACCCGGTGAAACCGCGTTGTCCGGCGAGAACTTGCCGCTGTTGCCGCAAGAGGATAATGCTGAGGCTTCAATGGTGTTACAGGCAAGGTCGGCAGCGGACCGGGGCAGGCTCTCGGATGCGCTGGAGTTGTGTGAAAAGGCCATAGGCGCAGACAAGTTGAACCCGTCCCTGCACTATCTGTATGCGACTGTCCTCCAGGAAAGCGGCAGGTCAGCCGAAGCGGCTGCATCTTTCAAGCGGGCGATCTACATAGACCAGGACTTTGTTATTGCACATTTTGCCCTTGGGCATCTCATGCACCGGCAGGGAAGGTACAAGGAAGCGGGGAGACACTTCGAAAACGCCTGCTCCATTTTGAAATCGTATGGTCAAGATGACATCCTGCCTGAATCCGAAGGTATCAGCGCAGGGAGATTGATCGAAATAATTCAGACAATGAGACCGGCTGGGGCAATGCCAAAAGTTTCATAAAGATAAGGATAAAAAATGAAAGCACAGCCAATTGTCACGCAAAGGCACAAAGGTCGCAAAGAAAAACAAAAACTTATCAAGAAAGATCCCTCCCCAACAGTTGATTTGCTTTGCGTTCTTTGCGGCTTTGCGCGAGATTGTTTTTTTATGTTTTTGATTCCGGCAGGGTGGTGATCTAATGAGCGGCGGGAAAATAGACTGGAACGCGGTCCGCCTGCGGCTTGAGGCGATCAGCGCTGAGATAGAGAAGGGACAGTCACCTGGCCGCGGTGACAGGGAACGTATTTTGGGGGCGAGAGCCGAGGTCCTGGCCCGGGAGACTGAAGAGACAAAGGAGAAAGATTCTTTCGAAATTGTGGAGTTTCTTCTGGCAAACGAATATTACGGCCTCGAGTCACGTTATATTCGCGAGGTTTATCCGATAAGAGACTATACGCCTCTTCCGGGCGCGCCGTCGTTTGTTCTCGGACTGATAAACGTGCGCGGACAGATTGTGTCTGTAATCGATATAAAAAAATTCTTCGATATGCCTGACAAAGGTATTAGTGACCTTAACAAGGTCATCATTATACATAACGATACTATGGAGTTCGGCATACTTGCCGATGAGATACTCGGAGTGCGGAACGTTGTCCCTGGTGAGATCCGGACTCCGCCGCCCACGCTCACGGGCATCCGTGAGGAATATCTGAGGGGTATCACGCGTGAACAGATAGTTATTCTGGACGCAAAGAGACTTCTTGAGGACGGGAACATTGTCGTGTTCGAAGAAATATGAAATTATAAAGGTCAATTAAAAGGAGGATTCTGCATGAAATGGTTTCTTAATTTCTCTACGCGGACAAAATTGTTTCTGGGTTTTGGCGTAATGGTTTTCTTTCTGTTAGTAGTTGTTGTTACGGCTTATAACGGCATCTCGAATCTCCGGCGGTCGCAGGTCGAACTGTTTCAGAACGATTTCGCGGTTGCCACTGCGGTCGTCCAGATAAGGGCGGATGTAAATCGTGCCCGTTCCTTGGTGCTTGAAATGATGATTACCAAGGACAAAGCAAAGCAGCGGGCGTTGGAGGAGAATATCGGGGAACAGGTGAGGTCCGTTGATGAAGGAATAAAAAACGTCACCGAGTCCTTAAAGGGACAGCCCCAGGAGCTCAGAAATTTCGAAGAGATTGTCGTTCTCATCAAGGACTACAGAAAGACAAGGGCTGAGGAGATCGCCTTGATTTACGATGGCCAGATTGCGAAGGCGCAAGAGCTGGGCGCCACGATCCAGGACGAAAGATACAATAAAATAAGGTCGATGTTGCTTGAACTCGCGAATCAGGCGGTTTCCCGTGCCAAGGCGCGCGTAGCACAAGCAGAGAAAAATGCAGAGGCGATATCATACACGTTTGTTATTATAGGAATGCTTATACTCCTGGTGAGTACAGGGATTGTTTTGTTCCTGAGCAGTATAATTGCTAAACCGCTGAAAGAAATCACCAATGCCGCTGAAACGATCGCCTCCGGAGACCTGAACGTAGTTGTGCATTCCAATGGAAGACAGGACGAAGTCGGCATACTGTCAAAGGCATTTTCCTCTATGACAAGTTATCTGCGGGAAATTTCCTCGGTATCCAGGCAAATTGCTGGCGGAGATCTGACTGTAACGGTTAAACCGATGTCCGACAAAGATCTTCTTGGAGTTGCATTTGCAGATATGATAGAGAACCTGCGCAACGTCAACCGGGAGATTCGTGATGGAGTAAATGTTCTTGCGTCATCTACGAGTGAGATACTTGCCTCCGCAACACAGGCCGCTGCAGGCATGGCGGAAACAACCACATCTGTGAGCGAAACTACGGTGACCGTGGAGGAGGTCAAACAGACCTCTCAGCTTACAGTCGAAAAATCGAGAAGTGTTTCAGAGAACGCGCAGAAATCGGCCTTGGTTGCGCAGCAGGGCAGTGACGCAGTTGCCAGGACTGTTGAGGAGACCAATAATATAAGGAAATTGATGGAATCGGTAGCAGAGAGCATTGTGAAACTGAGTGAGCAGACCCAGGCCATAGGAGAGATTATGGTTTCTGTCAGCGATCTGACACAGCAGTCTAATCTGTTAGCAGTGAATGCCGCTGTCGAGGCGTCGAAGGCCGGCGAGCACGGCAAAGGCTTTACAGTCGTTGCACAGGAGATCAAGAGTCTTGCAGACCAGTCGAAGCAGGCGACCGAGCAGGTGCGGGTCATCCTCAGAGATATTCAGAAGGCGTCCGGCGCCTCGGTCCTGGCAGCCGAACAGGTAAGCAAAGCGGTGGATGCGGGCGTAAAACAGGCCACTGAATCAGGGGAGTCGATCAGGAGGCTGGCTGCAAGCATGACGGAAGCGGCACAGTCAGCTACCCAGATTGCGGCGTCCAGCCAGCAGCAGTTTGCCGGCATGGACCAAATCGCAATGGCGATGGAGAACATCAAACAGGCGGCCCAGCAGAATATGTCCGGGACCAAACAGGCGGAAAAGGCGGCTACAGATCTGAATGAGCTCGGACAGAAGCTGAAAGAGATCGTTTCTAAATATAAGGTCTGACTTAAGGAGTCGGCATGGACAAGAGGGATGAGGAGTTTCTGAAAAGGCTTCTTTCGACATTTAAGATCGAGGCACAGGAACATCTCAGCGTAATCACTTCCGGCCTTATTGAAATTGAGAAAGGCGAAGGAGGGAAACAGGCGGAGATTATCGAGACAGTATACCGCGAATCCCACAGCCTTAAGGGTGCGGCCCGTTCTGTTGATCTGAATCGTATAGTAGCGGTCTGCCAGTCGATGGAGGATGTCTTTTCCGCGATGAAGCGGAAAGAAATTGTCCCCTCTTCCCGCGCGCTGGATCTTCTTCATAAGGCAGTGGACTTTACAGGCAAGCTTGTTCCGGGAAAGGAATTTTCAGCTCCGGCAGAGTCAGAGATCAGGGAATTGATCCGCGAACTCCAGAGTATATGCCACTTGCAAACAACGGGGGCTGAAGACGAAGGGCCAGGCGCCACTGGCCGGGGACCCGGTATCGAACACAAGGAAACGTTATCCTCTATTCGCCCTGAAATTCAGCCATCTCCTGCACCTGCTGCGGCGCGGGCTGAGACCATAAGAATCTCTGCAGCAAAGCTTGATACTCTCCTTTTGCATGCTGAAGAAATGCTTTCGGGCAAATTTGCGGCAGGCCAGCGTGCGGCTGATCTCAGGGGATTAAAAAAAATATTTGACCTGTGGAAAAATACCAGAGGGAAAAACCGTCCGATGGGGAGGGACAGAAGACGGGACAAAGATGATAATGAGTCATTTATGAAAGCATTCGAAGGCACATTAACAAAAATCGTGAAAGCGGCTGAACTCGATCACCGGTCTTTAGGCGCCATGGTTGATACCATGCTTGATGACATGAAACGGACGATGATGCTCCCGTTCTCGTCTATCCTGGATGTTCTGCCCGGCGTGGTGCGTAATCTTTCACGCGAGGCCGGAAAGGAAGTGGAATTGGCTGTCCGGGGCGAAGAGATCGAGATAGACCGCAGGGTAATGGAGGAGATCAAGGACCCCCTTACACACCTGATCAGAAACTGCATAGACCACGGCATTGAAGCCCCCCATTACCGTAAGGAAAAGGAAAAGACTCCGCGCGGCAATATTGGAATTACCATTTCTTCGAGGGACAATAATATTGAGGTCGCGATTTCCGACGATGGATCCGGGATAGATGCTTCAAGAGTGAAATCTGCCGCTGTAAGGAACGGCTTTATCTCTCAGGAAGAAGCAGACAGGCTGAGTGATCGCGAGGCGCTCCTTCTGGCCTTTAGGTCGGGGATCACTACGAGTCGTATCATAACTGACATTTCGGGCAGGGGACTTGGACTGGCCATAGTCAGGGAAAAAGTCGAGAAACTGAACGGCACTATTGAAATTGATTCTCAGCAGGATATCGGCACAACGATCAAGATGCTCGTCCCTCTCACGCTTGCTACATTTCGCGGGGTCCTTGTCAGGGTGGCTGAACATCTCTTTGTCCTTCCTTCCACGAACGTCCAGAGAGTGGAGCGTGTCAAAAAGGAGGAAATCCGGACTATCGAGAATCGCGAAACCGTCTCCTTCGACGGGCAGCCGGTCGCATTGGTAAGGTTAGGGAACGTGCTGGAACTTCAAGGCGGGCCGTCACAAACCGGCGGCCCCTTTGTGCTGGTAGTGGTGCTGGGCTCGGCGGAGAAGAGGATGGCTTTTGTGACGGACGAGGTCCTGCACGAACAGGAGGTATTGGTGAAACCCCTCGGCAAGCAGCTTGCCAGGGTAAGAAATATATCGGGAGCCACTATTCTCAGCAGTGGGGAAATCGTGCCTGTCCTTAATGTATCCGATCTTATGCAGTCTGCCGTCAAGGCTGCTCCGGTTTTTGCCGGACCGGTTGCCGAAGTATCGGAGAAGAGGAGAGCTGTCCTTGTCGTTGAGGATTCAATCACTGCCCGGACCCTTTTGAAGAATATTCTTGAAGCCAGTGGCTATTATGTCAGGACAGCCGTCGACGGTATCGATGCGTTTACTGCATTGAAGGCCGGGGAGTTCGATCTTGTGGTCTCGGATATAGAAATGCCCAGGATGGACGGCTTTGACCTTACCGCAAAAATAAGGGCTGACAAAAAGCTTTCGGAATTGCCTGTGGTGCTTGTGACGGCTCTCGAATCGCGCGAAGACAGGGAACACGGGATAGATGTCGGCGCAAATGCTTACATTGTGAAGAGCAGCTTTGACCAGAGCAACCTGCTGGAAGTGATCAGGAGGTTTATATAGGGATGAGCATCCGGGTCCTTGTTGTGGAAGATTCCTCTGTGGCAAGTGAATTAATATCGCACATTCTGAACTCCGATCCGGGGATCCACGTAATGGGTGTTGTCAATAACGGAGCGGAAGCAATAAAGTCGATAAAGAGAAACAAACCCGATATTGTCACTATGGACATCAACATGCCGGGCATTGACGGTTTTGACGCCACGCGGACCATTATGGAAACCGATCCTGTTCCCATAATTATTGTAACCGGCAGGACAGATATGAGTGAATTGGAGATGTCCTTCCGCGCTATTGAAGCTGGCGCTCTTGCAGTGCTGCAAAAACCGCATGGAATCGGTCATCCGGACTATGCGGCGAATGCCAAAGAATTGATCACAACGGTGAAGCTGATGTCAGAGATCAGGGTGGTCAGGCGTTGGGCTCGGACCACGTCCCAAGAGGGCACGGCGACAGGTGAAGTTGTTGACAGCATTTCCATACTGCCTGCTGATATCAGGGTTGTTGCCATGGGCGCATCAACAGGCGGCCCACCTGTAATTCAAAAGATTCTTTCCACCCTCCCGAAGCATTTTTTGGCGCCTTTATTGATTGTTCAACATATGTCGCCGGGTTTTATTCAGGGGTTTGTTGAATGGCTGGGGCAGACCTCAGCGCTGCCTGTTCATATTGCCTTCAACGGAAGCATTATCCGTCCGGGACATGTCTATTTTGCACCTGACGGGGTCCAGATGAAAGTTGATGCAAACGGAAGAATCTCCTGCATAGGGGATGCCCCCGAAAATGGACTCCGCCCGTCGATTTCATATCTTTTCAGGTCTGTTGCAAAAGTCTTCGGGAAAAATGCAGCTGGCGTGCTGCTGACCGGCATGGGTAAGGATGGCGCCTTGGAGTTGAAGCTGATGAGGGAAAAGGGCGCTGTCACTTTCGCCCAGGATCAGGAAAGTTCGGCGGTTTTTGGGATACCGGGAGAAGCGGTAAAGCTGGAGGCGGCAAACTATGTCCTGCCGCCTGAAAAAATAGCCGAAGTACTGGCAAGGTTGCTAGGGCGGGAAGTATAATATGAAACAGGAGTTTAAATGGACAATAAAGATGTAATGTCGACAAAACAGATCGAAATTCTCATAGCCGAAGACAGTGCTACGCAGGCGGAACATTTGAGATATATCCTTGAAAAGAACGGCTTTAAAGTTTGGGCTGTTGCCAACGGGAAAGACGCCCTTCAATTTCTGAAGAGACAAAAACCGGATATAGTTGTTACCGACATCCTGATGCCTGAGATGTCCGGTTACGAACTCTGCAAAAAAATCCGGTCGGACGCAGACCTTAAAGATGTACCGGTTATCATTGTTACCGCTCTCTCGGACCCAACGGACGTGCTCAAGGCGCTAGAGGCCGAGGCAGACAACTTCATCACCAAGCCTTATGATGAGAATTTTCTGGTTACCCGCATCCAGCATATCATCGCAAATAAGGAATTTCGCAAAAAATCAGATAACGAACCAGGCGTAAAAGTGTTTTTTTCGGGTAAGGACTATTATGTAACTGCTGAGCGCACTCACATGCTCGATCTCCTGCTTTCAACTTATGAAAGCGCGTATCTACAGAACCGTGATCTTATCAAGACGCGAATCGATCTGGAAAAGCTGAATGATGAGTTGGAAGTTCGGGTTCTTGAACGGACTATGAAGTTATCGGTTACCAACGAAGAATTGTTGGCCCAAATAGAGGAGCGGAAACGGACTGAACAGGAACTGGAGACATATAAAAGGCGTCTGGAAGAACTGGTAGAGGAGCGCACGTCCGAATTGACTTCAGCTAATAAAGAGCTCGAATCATTTATCTACTCTGTTTCCCATGACCTGCGCGGGCCGCTTCGGGCCATCTATGGGTTCTCCGAAATCATGATGAAGGACATTGCAGACAACCTGGACCAGAAGGGGAAGCGATATCTTTCTCGCATCCATAATGGCACAGAAAAGATGAGTCGTCTTGTCGACGATCTTTTAAACCTTTCCAAGATAGCAAGGCAGGAGATCCGGCGAAGAGAGGTCAATGTGAGCGCAATAGCAGCATCAATCATTGCTGAACTGCGTGAGGCCCATCCAGGCAGGATCGTCGAGGTA
>Ga0181539_1005206_pt1 | contig 10637 bp, 8 predicted proteins | sample PEATcosm2014_Bin_46_FD_119767 | JGI IMG/M metagenome (GOLD analysis project Ga0181539, IMG submission 119767) | Peatland microbial communities from MTU Mesocosm Facility, Houghton, MI, USA - PEATcosm2014_Bin23_60_metaG | ecosystem: Environmental > Terrestrial > Soil > Wetlands > Peat | place... | reverse complement strand
GCCTTGAAGAGGAAACGCTCCGAAATGAACCATTGACCCCTCAAGCCGAAAGGAACTATGAAATAAAGACGAAAGCTCGCTTGACAATTCCCATAGCAGGGTCGCCTCGCCGAGGCGTCCGGGGTCGGTTTAAGGGGGACTGGGGGAAAAACAGATGCGGCCACTGGTCGCATTCGCAGCGTCAACCCATAGTTTGGTGCGTTTTGTCTGAAATCCTGGGGAAAAATGAACCAAACTATGGGTGACCCCTGCTCCCGGCTCCCTGACGCCTCCAGACGGGTATTCTAACGGGTCCAACCTCAATAAAGACCCATGTTTACAAGGGTGCTAACGGGTTAACGCCTCCAGACCCCTGGAATCAGCTTGACAAATCGCCCGCACTATGCTTCAATGGACAACATGAGAGACGAAGTGTCAGTCCCATTGCCGGGCAAGTCGGGAAGCCGGGGCCAACCCCCGTCAAATGACCCCACCAAGCCCGCGTCTGCGACCTCCCACCGTGTGCGTAAATAAAGTAAATTAAGCCAAATTAAGCCAAATTAAGCCAAAAAAGAAAACTCCTCTTGTTCAAAATGGCAAAAAATGTCCAGCAAACCCCTTTTCAGCCTTGCCCGTCGGTCATCCCCCGATTCCAGTTTGAGCCACGCCAATCAAGGTAAATCAAGGTATTTTTCTATGCCAAACCAACTTTCAGCTTTCCGCGCGGCATCACCCAATTCGTGGCGCGTTGCAACAAGTTTATAATCAGTGCCTTCCATGAATAATCATTCCCTCATCAAAACCCCGCGTCAGAATCTTCTCAACCTGCCGCTCCCCGTCATAATCGCACTTTGCCTGGCCGCTCTCGCCTGTTTGCCGGCCGCGGCGGATCAGGTCATCGCTCTCAACGGCAGCGCCGGGGGAAAAGTCTTCGATGGCGTGGGCGCGGTCAGCGGCGGCGGCGCCACCTCCGTTCTGTTGAAGGATTATCCCGAACCGCAGCGCGGCCAGATTTTGGATTTCCTCTTCAAGCCGCGTTTTGGCGCCGCCATGTCCGCCCTCTTCGTCGAGGTCCCCGGCGACGGCAATTCCACCCAAGGCTCGGAGCTGAGCCACATGCACTCGCGCGACGATGAGAATTACAGCCGCGGCTATGAATGGTGGCTCATGAGCGAGGCCAAGCGGAGGAATCCCGACCTCACCCTCGACGGCTGCGCCTGGGGGTGCCCGAGCTGGGTCGGCAACGGCAACTTCTGGTCGCAGGACATGTGCGACTATTACGCCAAATGGATTCTGGGTCTCAAAAAAGTCTATGGCCTGGACATGGATGCCATCGGCTGCCGCAATGAAAAAGGCGTGAGCGAGGATTTTGTCAAAAAATTCCGCGCCACTCTCAATGCCGACGGACTGCAAAAAGTCAGAATCCACGGCTTCGACAATTGGGAGAGAAACAAATTCGATTGGACTAAGGACTTGAACACCGACCTCGAATTAAGAAATGCGGTGGACATCCTGAGCAACCACACCATGGCCACCGCCCCCACCCCGCCCGCCGTCAAGGAACTGGCCGACACGCTTCACAAACCGATTTGGAACACCGAGGAGCACGTCTATAAACATGGCTTTGACTGCGAGATCAGCCTCGTCCAGGCCTTCAATCAGAATTATGTCAACAGTGGCGTCACCAAGGTCGTCTGTTGGTACCTGGTCTCCTCCGTTTATCCCATCGAGCCGTACCCGGATGTCACCGTCATCGTCGCCAATTCCCCCTGGAGCGGACATTACACCGTCAATCCCGCGCTCTGGGCCTACGCCCATTACGGCCAGTTTGCCAAGGTCGGCTGGAAATACCTCGACGGCGCCTGCGGCAAGCTTGCCGGAGGGGGAACCTTCGTCACGCTCACTTCGGGGGCCGATTACAGCACGATCCTGGAGACCAAAGGCGCGGCCGCCAATCAAATACTTTCCTTTGAAATTGGCGGCGGCCTTTCCACGGGCAAGCTTTGTGTCTGGCGCAGCAACGCCCGGGAGCAGTTCGTCCGCGTTGAGGACATCACCCCCGTCAACGGCGCGTTCGACTTGACTGCGGAGCCGGACTCCATCTACACCATTTCCACCACGAGCGGACAACACAAGGGTTCGGTGGAGAGCATTCCCGCCCAGAAAGGTTTTCCATTCCCCTACTACGAAACCTTTAACCACTACGCCGACCCGAAGTTGTGGGGCTATCTGCCTTATTACACCGCCGACATTTGCGGCGGGTTTGAAATCGCCGCCCGTCCGGACGGACCTGGGAAATGCCTGCGCCAGGTGATAGATAAAAAAGCCCAGAGTTGGGCGCCCGAATGGAGCCCTTACACCATCCTCGGCGATCCACAGTGGTCCGATTACGAGGTCAGCGCCGATGTTTATCTGGATCAAGGCGGATGGGCGGGAGTCATGGGCCGTGTCAACAATACCGGGAGCGGCTACGGATGCAATCCCAAGGGTTACTACCTGCGCCTGGGCGGGGACGGAAAATGCTCGCTCTGCGCGGCGAACCAGACGCGCAACGCCCCGCCGGCGGGACGCGAACTGGCCGCCGGCCAGGTGGACGAGATGGGAACAAACCGGTGGCACAACCTCAAACTCCAGTTCTCCGGCACCAACCTCACGGCATTTGTTGACAACAAGCAGGTGATGACCGCGGGCGACGAAACCTACACCAACGGCATGGCCGGCCTGGTCACCGGCGGCGAAGGCAACGCCAGAAACAGCGCCTTCTTTGCCAACCTCATCATCAACTCCGTCAACGGGCCTAAGCCGGCGCCGACGGCCTTCGCCCAGGACGCTTATCCCATGTACTTGAAAAAATAAGTCAAAACGCGACGGCGCCATCCGCCCCAAAAAGCAAGGGTCAAAAGTCCCCTCTCACGCCTTGTCAATCATCCGGCGGAATTGGGCGAACAGCGGCGTGGAGTCGTGCGGGCCGGGAGAGGCCTCGGGATGATATTGGACGCAGAAAACGGGCTTGGTTCTGTGGCGCAGACCCTCGACGGTTTGATCGTTCAGGTTGATCCGATCCACCTCCACCTCGCCGGGCAGCGTCGCGGGGTCCACGGCGAAACCGTGGTTCTGAGAGGTGATTTCGACTCTCCCCGTTTCCAAATCCTTGACCGGCTGGTTCGCGCCGCGATGGCCGAATTTGAGCTTGAAGGTTTTCCCGCCGAAGGCCTGGCCCAGAATCTGGTGTCCCAGGCAGATTCCAAAAATAGGAATCCCGTGGCCGACCAGGTCGCGTACGGCCTGGACCGCATAGCCAAGGACAGAAGGATCGCCCGGCCCGTTGGAAAGAAATATGCCGGCGGGCTTGAAGGCCAGCGCCTCGGCGGCCGTCGCCGTGGCGGGAACCACCTGCACGCGGAAGCCGTGCTGGCGAAGGCGGCGCAATATGTTGTACTTCATCCCGTAGTCAAATGCGACGACGGGAAGGTCCGCCGGCGGCAGGGGCGATGCGGGACTGGAATTCTCCGCGCCGCGCGCGAGTTGGAAACTGGCGCTCAGCCGGTCGTCTTCGTCCCAGAGAAACGCCTTCTTGTGCGTGACTTCTTTCACGTAATCCACGCCCTCCATCCCGGGCCAGTTCCGGGCGCGCGCGACGGCTTCCTCGTCCGGGACAGCCGGAACGGCGATAAATCCTTTGAGGACCCCGCGCACGCGGAGTTTCTTGGTCAGAGCACGGGTGTCGAGACCTTGAATGCCCGGGATGCCGTTTTTCTCCAGGTAGGAAGCCAGCGAGCTTTGCGCGCGCCAATTGCTGACCACGGGGGAAAGTTCCCGGATCACAAAACCGGCGACCTGCGGCTGCCAGGATTCGACGTCTTGTTCGTTGACACCGTAATTGCCGATGAGGGGATAGGTCATCGTGACGATCTGCCCTTTGTAGGAAGGATCCGTCAGGATTTCCTGGTAGCCGGTCATCGAAGTATTAAAACAAACTTCCCCGCAGGCCTGGGCGGGAGCGCCGAAACCTTCCCCGTGAAACACCGAACCGTCTTCAAGTGCTATAATTGCTTTCATCTCCAGTGGCCGCCTTTATTGTTTCTTTTTCGCTTTCTCCAGTTGGGCAATCACCGCCCGCGGCCCGCCGTCCAGATAGCCGGGTTGTTTCCACAGCACCTTGCCATCGGGACTCAGCGCCAGGAGTGTGGGACATCCCTCCACCGCGAATTTGTTGGTGATGGCCTTGTTGGCGGCCTCCAGTTCGGGCGGCAGTTTAATGTGATGAGGAAAATCCACCTGCACCAGCACCAGATTTGTCCTCGCGTAATCTATAAACTGCGGTTTCTGGAAAACATCCTCATCCAGCTCCTTGCAAAAGACGCACCAATCCGAGCCGCTCACGTCAATCAACACCAGCTTGTTTTCCTTTTTGGCCTGGGCCTCGGCGTCGGGCAGGCTGGTCAGCCAGGTCAGGTTCCCCGCTTCCAGCGAGAGTGCCATCCCGCACGCCAGCAAACAAAATACTCTCTTCCTCATGTTTCTATAATGGCCCGGCGGAAGCCTGCCCTGCCGTCCGGCTGTTCAAACATTCAGATGCGCCGCGCCGGCTTCCTGCGCCGCAAACACGATCCCCCCGCGCACAATAACCGCCGTGGCCCTGCCTTTCAAGCGCCAGCCAGAAAACGGGCTGTTCTTCGCTTTGCTGGCCGTCTCGGCCACGTCAAAGACCCATTCCTCGTCGGGGTCCAATATCGTCACGTCCCCGTCCGCGCCGACGCCCAGGGTGCCTTTGTTGGCAAGCCGCAGCAAGCGCGCCGGGGCCACCGTGAATTTGGCGATCAATTCCGGGAGGGAAAGTCTCTTGGAATGGTAAAGCTGCATGAGCGAGAGCGCCAGTTCGGTCTCAAACCCGACGATGCCGAAAGGAGCGTAATCGAACTCCACTTCCTTTTCGAAATCGCAATGCGGCGCGTGGTCGCTGCTGATGATCTCCAGCGTCCCATCAACCAGCCCTTCGATAATCGCCGCGCGGTCGCCCGCCGTGCGCAGAGGCGGATTCATTTTAAAAATCGTGTCGTAAGAGGGCCAGCAAGGCCGTTCGCCTTCGGAGGCGGAAATCAGGTTCTGGCCGTCGCCGCTCCAAAAAGTCTCGCTGCCGGCCAGCACCGTGTCGGTCAGAGTGAAATGATGCGGGCAGGCCTCGCCGGAAATGGGGACGCCCCGGGCCTTGGCGTCCCGCAACAACTGCACGCTGCCCGCCGCGCTGATGTGCTGGCAATGAATCGGGGTGCCGGTCAATTGCGCCAGAAGGATGTTCCGGGCAACAATCAATTCTTCGCCCGATGCGGGCCAGCCGCGCAATCCCAGCGCCGCGCTCCAGTACCCTTCGTGCACCACCCCGTCGGTTACCAGCGAATAATCCTGGCAATGATCCATCACGGGCAGATCGAACATGCGGGCGTATTCCATCGCCCGCCGCATCAATTCGTTGTTCTGCACGCAATGCCCGTCGTCGGTGATGGCGATGACGCCCGCTTGTTTGAGGGAACCGATGGGGGCCAGTTCCTCCCCGGCGATGTTCTTGGTGATCGCGCCAGCCACAAACACATTGACCTTGCCCTCCCGCTCCGCGCGCTCGTGAATCAGCGCCACAGTGCCCGCGTTGTCAATCGCCGGGGAGGTGTTGGGCATGCACACCACCGAAGTGAAGCCGCCGCGCGCCGCCGAGGCCGTGCCTGTGGCAATGGTTTCCTTGGCCGATTGGCCCGGTTCCCGCAAATGGACGTGGAGATCAATGAGCCCCGGGCAAACCACCTGTCCGCTGGCATCCAGGCACGGGATATTCGGCGGCGCCTGGGCGCTGGCGGCGGGGCCGAGGGCGGCGATTTTCCCATCCAAAATGAGGAGGTCCGACGGGGCGTCCAAGCCATGGGCAGGGTCTATCACCCGTCCGCCGGTGACCAGCAGCGATTTAGGCAAATTCATCAGGGACCGAGTATGGCCGGGAGGATTTGACAAGGCAAGCGTGCTGATTAAGATCAGCAGGACAGTGGCGCGGGTGTAGCTCAATGGTAGAGCTCCTGCCTTCCAAGCAGGTTACGAGGGTTCGATTCCCTTCACCCGCTCCATCGTTGCGGCTCAACGAGTTACGCAAAAAACCTCCCAAAAGTAACAACAACAGTAACAACAATCCGGTTTTTGTGAGGGGTGTTCGCCGAGGTGAAAAACACATATTTATATGTGACATCCCCCAATATCCCGCGCCCGCCCAATACGACAATGGGAAGTATTTTGGATTCGGAGAAGAAAAAATGCCTCCGATAGACAGCATGTCCGGTCGCTTCGCGCATTTTCTTCCTCCCGAAAGTCCCCAATGCCAGCACTCGCCAACTCACAAAAGCCATGCTCAAGGCCAAAGGCCCTGACCCCGCCACGCGCGGCGCAGCACGGCACCTGCCCCACTCTCGCCGCTGAACCTCCCAACAACGTCAGGCTGCCCGCCCACCACCAATGCCCCGCCAAACCCCCACCATACGAGACAACTTCCCGCCTGTAACCGAGCATAAGAACCGACTCACGCAGATCTGATCATGTCCACCGTGTCAGCGAGCATTTCGTCGCCTCAGACTTTCGAAGGGTGGCTGGACCGTTGTCATGAGCATCGGCAACGCCAAGGCAACCGCCCTTTTCGTCGAGAAGGGCCGCCACCCCCCCACTTTCGCCGCTTTTCCGGCAGAAACCGAAGTATTGAGCGGCGCGCCTTTGTCAGAGCGTTTTGGTTTGCCCTCCATCAACATCGAGAACGGTTCCCTGGCAATAAGCAGCCCTGTCAGACGCCAGGAATGCCACCACAGCGGCAATTTCCGCCGGCTCGCCAAAACGCCTCACTCCGAGTTGTTCGGCCATCCTTGAGGACGCTTCATCGAATGCAATGCCGCCTTCGCCAGCCAGCTTGTTGATGCGAATTCTTAATCTGTCCGTGGCGATGGCGCCGGGGTTGATGGCGTTGACCCTCACCCCATCCTTGATCCCCCGATCGGCCAGGACTTTTGTTAGGTTCAGCAGGGCGGCGTTGACGGCACCGCCAATGGCGAAATCCGCGCTCCCTGTGCGTCCTCCTATTTCAACGATGTTGACAATGGAACCACGGGCCTTGACCAGATGGGGCCACGCCGCGCGTGAGCAGCGGACGGCGCTATAGAATTTCAAGGCGAATCCATCCCGCCAATCTTCTTCGGTTAGTTGAAGAAAGTCCCCGCGTTTTGTGGCCCCCGCATTGTTGACGAGCAGATCAATTCCTCCGAATTCCTCAACGGCAAGCGCGACCAGCTTCTGCACGGCATTTTCATCGCGTAAATCAGCCGCAAAGGTCACGGCCCCGGCGATGCAAGATCGAGCGACTTCCCGGAGCAGTTCCCCTGACCGCGCAGCAAGGACAAGACGCACGCGCTCCTGCGACAGCGCCTCCGCAATGGCCCGGCCAATCCCCCGGCTTGCCCCGGTGACGACGGCTACTTTGTTTGCCAGATCAAGTTCCATGCCGGGGAGAATGCCACTGCGATGGCAGGAGAGTCAACGGATGCCATCGGCGGGGACGCAGTTTCCATTGTGAGAAAAGACTTTGCGCAGTATTTTCCCCTTATGAAAATCGCGATCATAACCGGTGGAAACCGTGGTCTTGGCAAAAGCATGTCCCTTCATTTGGCTGGGAAGGGGCATGACGTTATCCTGACCTTCAACAGCAAGAAGGCGGAAGCAGATGCGGTGGTTGTTCAGATTGAGAAAATGGGCCGCAAGGCGGTCGCCCTACAGCTCGACGTGGCAGACCACAAATCGTTCAAGGCCTTTTCGGAAAATGTGAAGAGTGCGCTCAGGGATAACTGGCAGCGGAACGATTTCGATTTTCTGGTCAATAATGCCGGGATCGGCATCCACGCGTCCTTCATGGAAACGACCGAAGAGCAGTTCGATCAATTGATGAATATCCATCTGAAAGGGACCTTTTTCCTGACCCAGAAATTGCTCCCCCTCCTGAAGGACGGCGGGCGGATTGTGAATCTGTCGTCAGGTCTGGCGCGATTTTCGCTCCCTGGATATGCGGCTTATGCCGCGATGAAAGGCGGAATCGAAGTATTGACACGTTATATGGCCAAAGAACTGGGCGCGCGCAGAATCACCGTCAATGCGGTGGCGCCGGGCGCGATTGAAACCGATTTTGGGGGCAGGGCCGTGCGCGACAACAAGCAGATCAATGAATTCATCGCCTCGCAAACCGCCCTGGGGCGGGTGGGGCTTCCCGATGATATTGGCGGCGCGGTTGCCTCTCTCTTGTCGGATGACAGCGGCTGGATCAATGGCCAAAGAGTCGAAGTGTCCGGCGGAGTATCCCTGTAAGAATCCATGATGTTTCATTGGCAAATCGCAGGCGCGGAACCACTGCATTGGGATTCAGCGTCGCAGGATTATGAGACCAAACTGGTGGCGGCGCGGATGGCGGACATGCCAGGTTGATAAGTAATCGAATTTCCGCGCCAAGTCGAAATCAAAGCGGCCGGCATCCTCCGGCGCCTGGCCGGAAGGCACCAGAGGAAGCGGCACAGGAAGTTCCGCCCGGAACTCAGGGTTTGGTTGCCAACACTAACGGTGAAATTGCCGGAACCTTGAGCAGTCGCGGCTTCGCAAAACCCGCCTCGCGCAACCAGCCGCTGATTTCTTCAAAACTGAAGGTGTCGCCCTCCTCGGTGTTGACGAGCATGTTCACGGCGAACAAAAGCCCGACCACGGGGTCCGTGCGGTCATCGTTGACCAGGAATTCCATGATGGCAATTGTCCCGCCCGGCGCCAGCGCCTCGAACGTCTTTTTCAACAGCTCGCGGCTCCGCGTGCGACCTTCGCTGTGCAAAATGTGGCCCAGCGTCGCCACTTGATGGTCTTTCCCAAACCGCGCCTTCAATAAATCGCCAGGAACCACGGTCAACCGCCTGCCGACGCCATGCCGCCGCGCAATTTTCTCCGTCACGGCGAGAACCGCCGGCCAATCCACGGCAGTAATGTGAACCTTGGGCGACTGTTCCGCGAGAGCGATGCCCCAGACCCCGGAGCCGGCCGCCAGATCCAGCACGGAGACGGGCTTTCCCGCTTTGGGAATTCCAAGGTGTTCACCCAGGGCTCTCGCCGCAGAGTAGCTCAGCGGGAAAATGGACTCGACAAACTCGGCGAAAAACGCCGCCCCCTTCTTTTCGGAATTGACCGCGTCAACAGACCTGCCCGTGCGGACAGCTTTGTCCAGGGCGAGCCACTTCGGAATGAGCTGCGTGGAAACGTGCCGGAAAAACTCGCCATGATAAGCGGGTTTGTGAGAAACCAGAAATGCCGCGCTTTCCGGAGTCAGGGTGTACCAGTCGCAGTCCCGGGTCAGGAGCCGCAGTCCAACCAGGGCGTTGCAGATGGCGGTGACGCCCCGGACCGAAACACGGGCTTCCCTGGCGAGTTGCTCCGCGGTTTTTGGGGAGCCGTCGAGCAAATCGAACAAATGGTATTTCACCGCGGCTTCAACGATCAGAGGCGGCGCATAACCAAAGCTCAATTGCATGAGCCGTTGCGGCGTGAGTTTGGCATTCAAATTAGATTTCATAAGAAAATCAATAAGATTCTAAATCCTGAGAATAAACCAGAGCGCGAGAAACATCAAATTCACTCCTGGGCAGGAGAAACTGATTTCCCGTCCGCTGCGGTTGCTGGGGCTGGGCGTCAGCAGCCTGCGCGAGCAGAATCGGCAGCAGTTCGTGTTCCTTTGCATTGGAAGGCATGAACCGAGATGCTCACCATGATTTCCGGAATATCATTTTTCATTCCGGATCGCGGGGGGTTGTGGGATTTCGACGCACCACCCACCAAGTCCACAGACCGGCTCCGGCGCAAATCAAGGCTCCCGCCGTGATGGTCCACGGCACCCCAACGGCGTGCGACAGGAATCCTGATTCGAGGCCGCCCAAGGGCATCATGCCGCCGAACACCAGCGCCCAGATGCCCATCACCCGCCCGCGCATCGCGTTGGACACACTGCTCTGGACCAGGGTGTTGGTCGTCGAGAAATACAGCAGCATTCCCCAGCCGCTCAACGCCAGACAAACCAGCGCCAGCGGGTACCAGCGCACGACCGCCAGCGCCACAAGCATGGCCGAGAACAACCACAGCCCGCCGAGGATCAGGAGCCGGGACCGAACGCGACTGCCCCAAGTGGCCACCGTCAGCGCGCCCAAAAGCGCTCCGCAGCCGTTGGCGCTGAGCAGGACTCCGTAACCACCCTCGCCGACATGCAAGACGTCCGTCGCGTAGGCGGGCAGTAGCACAGCATAGGACCAGCCAAAAACGCCCACCACCGCGAAGAGCAGCATGAGGATGCGCACACGGCGATGCCCTGCCACATAACGAAAGCCCTCCAGGATATGCCGCCCGGTCGAATGGAGCCTTTGAGGAGGCACAAACTTGGGCAGACGCATCATCAACAGCCCAACGATGACGGCGATGAAACTGACTCCGTTCAAGAGGAAGCACCACGCCATGCCCACACGCGCCATCAGGAATCCCGCCACGGCCGGGCCAACGACCCTGGCCCCGTTGACGATGGAACTGTTCAGCGAGATCGCGTTCATCAGGTCTTCGTGGCTGGTCAT
>Ga0181539_1005203_pt1 | contig 10642 bp, 7 predicted proteins | sample PEATcosm2014_Bin_46_FD_119767 | JGI IMG/M metagenome (GOLD analysis project Ga0181539, IMG submission 119767) | Peatland microbial communities from MTU Mesocosm Facility, Houghton, MI, USA - PEATcosm2014_Bin23_60_metaG | ecosystem: Environmental > Terrestrial > Soil > Wetlands > Peat | place... | reverse complement strand
GGTTCCCCCATGGTCACGACCTCCTGACGGAACCCGCTGACGAAGACCTGCCCGCGGAAGCCCCGCCTCTCATGTACTCGGCTCCTTGCATGATGGAATCGAGAATCTTCATGTAGTCCTGGCAGCGGCACAAATTGCCGGAAACGCCGTGCGCAAGCTCTGCCCGCGTGGGGTTGGGGTTCTGCTTCAGAAAGCCCACTGCCGACATCACAAAGCCGGACATGCAGAACGCGCATTGGAAGCCCTGATGATCGACGATGGCTTGCTGCACGGGATGAAGCGTGCCATCGGCCGCAGCCAGCCCTTCGATGGTGGTTACCTTGCGGCCGCGTACCGTGTGCGTCAGCACCGAGCAGCTATAGTGCGGCACGTCGTCGATGAGCACCGTGCAGGCTCCGCACTCCGCGCGGTCGCAGCCCAGCTTGGTTCCGGTCAGTCCCAGCTTGTAGCGCAGCGTCCACGCCAGCGTCTCCTGCTTCATCACTTCCACGCGGCGCGGCTGGCCGTTTACATTCAGCGTGATCAGGCGTTCGCCGCCGAAGCTCCGCCCCCGCCCGCCCGGCGCAAGAATGCGGTAGCTGGCCGCGCTCACTACGGCGCCGCCGGCAATCACGCCGAGAATGAAGCGCCGTCTGGTAATCGAATTCGATGGATCTTCGGATGGCTTTGGGCCCGGCTTGGGATCGTCCGCTTCCGGCATCGTGGTTTCTCCGGTTTTCAGGGTCGTCTCGCTGGCCTGCGGGATTTGTCTCTTGATGCTTGCGGGGATCACACCGTCGCTTTTCGAAGGCGTCGCGCGGCGCTTGCCGCTATCTTATCGCCGCGGCCATCGCCGATGCAAAACCCGCCGCTGGAGGTGGGGCCGGATGTTGATGAAATGGGAAGCTACGGTTTGCTGGTCATCCAGCGAGAATCCGCGCACACTCTCATTGAGAAGACGCGTTGGGAGCGCAGCGTAATATGGAGTAGCAATCAACCTGCAGGCAAGAAGGCTTCTGAGGCATTCCGATGACGGATGTCGAGACCCGCCAACGGCTCTCAATAGGAGCTCTTTTCGCCGGGACTGCGCTTCTTCTCACTAGCTGCGTAGCAAATCCTGGTTCTGGCTCCGCTACGCCGCCCAGTCAGGCAGTGGTCATCACCACTCAGCCGGCGAGTCAAACCGTTCCTATTGACCGGTCGGCAACTTTTACCGTTGTTGCCACCGGAACGGCGCCGCTCAGCTATCAGTGGAGCAAGAACGGCGTGGAGATTCCCGGTGCTACCAGCGCCTCCTACACCTCGCCCGCAGTCGCGCTCAGCGACAGCGGATCGACCTTCCAAGTCACAGTCGGGGACGCCTCCAGTTCTGCCACTAGCAACGCTGCAACCCTCACCGCCGGCCCGCGCGCACCTGCAATAGGGGACCTGCGCTATCTGCTCTGGCAGCAGGTGACTGTTCCGTGGGCCAACGGGGGTGAAGCAGGCGACATCGGGTTCCAATCCTATTCCATTACGGACGCCCTGGGCACTCCCCTCGACATTGGATCGACCAGGGTCAGCACTGGGGGTTGCATTTGGCCATTCAGCGTATTGTTTGTGCCGACATCGATGAACGGCCTGGGCCTGGATATGTACTACGAGTGGCAAAACACGAATTACGTGCCCTATGCGTCGTATTTGCAATCCGTCGCTGCCCCGAATGCAGTGATCATTTCCATGGACCTGGAGCCTGCCTGTAGCGCCATAGGCGTGTCATGGGTGCAGACGGCACAGACCGGCGTGTTCGACTACAGGCTGGAAGCCGTTCCGCCAGCACAGATTCAGGCCACGGTTGCTGCGGATGGCGCGGAAAGCCGCATCGTCACGGCCGTAACTTTCGACGACGCATCGGGGAAGGCCATCCTGATTTCCTATGGTTGGTCGGGAGATATGACCACCGTCTATGAGGCCAAAACGATTGTTGCCACGCCGGCCGACATCGCGAACCAGGCAACGATCCTGGCCGGCGAGGGATATTTCATCAGCGCATTCGGGGGCAACGATACGGACGGCTATATGCTCATCGGCATGCGCGTTCAAGGAGATAGTTTGCCCCGTCCCATTACGAATGGACCTACCCCGGCAGATTCGGCTTATTGGACCGTCATCGTGTGGCTTTCCGAGCCCGGTTGGACTGAAACGATCGACGAGCAATGAACTCGATCGGTCTTTTGTGCTTTCTACGGTTTCACAATGAGGGGCTGGTTCGCTTGGCCGGACGGGCGACTCGCCGTCCAGTCCGCCATCCTGTTTGTGCGGCGCCTCACGGTCATGTGGATGGCGTTTTTGCGGTGTTCCGGGCGGTTGGTCGCAAATGGGGAAACTGCCCCTTCGCGGCCTTCGCGTTCAGCGCTTGTACTGCCCGCGCCGCGCTGGTAGAGCCGGCGCAAAGCACACGGACGAGAGAAGGCGTTCCGCGCGCCGTCTCTCGTCCTCTTGTTGGAATGGGGCCGGGCCCTAGTGGTGATCGCCGCCGTGGCCGCCGCCGTGATATCCGGGAAGGGCGTGCTCGTTGCCCGGGTCGTGGTCACCGTGGCCAGTGTGGCCTCGCCCATCGCGCGCTTCGTTGCCGTGAAAGTGGTTGAATTGCTCTGCGCCACGCTCAGGCAACGGTCCCCGGTAACCGTGACGAGGATCGTAGCGGTTGTCGACATGACCGTAAAAGTGTTCGGGGCCGCGGAACCAGCGGCCAGCGCCAATGAACACTCCGTTGACGAACCAATCGGGCCCGTAGTAGCCGTAGGGTGCACAGTTATATGGAGCGTAGTCGAAGTACCCATAGGGGCACACTGGCTCCACTCCAATGCTGATGGAGATTTGGGCTGGCGCTAAACGCGCACAGCATAGGAGGCCGATTGTAAGAGTTGCGAAGGCAAGAGCTTTCACTCTGGATGTCATTTCTCCTCCGTTCGTTCTGGGTTGTGGGGATAGGCAGCGACTTCTCAGCCTGATGCGCGGTTGGAATTTGGCCGGCGCAGCACGAAAATCATAGCACTGTTGTCTTTTCGCGGCTTTCGCGGTCAGCGCTTGTACTGCCCGCGCTTCGACGGCAGAATCTGGATGTCGCCGAGGTCGTCGGTATCGTAACCTCTGCGATTCCAGCGAGATTCCTTGCCTTTATCGGTCTCTGCCACGGGCGGAGGCAGGAACTCGGGCTCGGCTGTCACCCAGCGCGGCGCTCCTCTGCGCGAAACCGGTTCTTCCTTTTTGGCCTCTGCGGGTTCAAGTTCCGGCCGCGGGGCCAATGACTCTAAAACGACGGTTTGCTCGGGATCAGCCGGAGCGGCATCCGCAGGCGTGCCCCTCGCGTCGCCATGACTGTCGACGTTCCCGTTGCCGTTGAGCTCGGAACTCTTCCATGGGCTCAGATCCTTGATTCCCAACGAGAAAAGGACGCCTTTCAACCCGCTCAGCTGCGTCGGCGCTTCGTCCGCGGCCTCATCCTCGTCGCGCACTTCCGCGACAGAAGGTTTTGGCCCGCCATTCGCGGCCGCCGAATACCACGTCCCCACGCGCGGTGCGCGCGGCTGCGGCGCCGCAGGATCGGCATGCGTGGGCGCTTCCGTCAGCCACCAGGGAGTCGCCTCCTGCGGTTGCTGGGCGGGCGGAGTTACCGTCCACGACGCGGGTTGGGGATTCGGCTCCTCCATCATGGGCCTGGGGGGCTTGGGCGCAAGCTTCGATTCAGCAACTGCGGAAGGCTGCGGCGGCGGCACTGCGAAAGGCTTTTCAGCCGGCCCTGAAGCAGGCTTTTCAGCGGGCATCGATGCGAGTTCGGCGTCCCGCGGAATGGGCCGGATCACGGGTACAGGCTGCAGTTTGGTGTGCGTCTCGCGCTTGTCGTCGATCACGACGGGCACGCCGGAGGGGATCACGGCGGGCAGATCGGAGGGGATCACGCGAGGCTCGCCGGGCACGCGTTCCGGCTTGGGTACTGCGACGGGCTTTTGCGCAGGCTGCGATGCGCTCCCCGCAAACCAAAGCGATACGGGTTCAATGTCGCGCAGGTCCGTTGGGGTTGCCGGCTCCCGCGGAGCCGCTGGAGCAGCCGGCGCGGATTGCGCTTCCCAATTCTCCACAACAACAAGGGGCGCAGGCTGGGGAAGCGGCGCCGGGGCAATGGCGGCTCGCTCTGGCGCGGCTGGTTCCGCTGCGGCGCGACGTGCCGGCGGCGCATCTGAAGCTGCAAACACGGTGGGAGCCGCCGCGGTCTCTGCCAGTACGGGAATCTCCCGGGCAAGGCTCGAGTGCGAGGGGCCGGCGTGCACCGCTTCCGGCACGATGCGCGGGCTTTGCGCAACGGTTCGCGCCGCGGTCCGTCCCTGCACGCGCAGGTGCCGCTCCACTTCGCTCACGGCGTTCCGGAAACTCTCGTCGGCATTCTTGAGGCTCACGCGGTTCAGCACGAACCCGACCGCCGCGGCGTTCAGGCGCTGCAGGCTGCCGGCGGCAGCGCGAAGCTGCGCGCGCGTGGTTCTGCCCGACTCAATCACCAGAATCGTGCAATCGGCGCACCGCGCCATGTATTCCGCCTCCGCTGAAACCGTCAGCGGTGCGGTATCGGTCAGCATCAGGCCTTCGCGATCGGATGCGGTCTCTTCACCCGCATGCGGCATCAGCGCCGCCGGCCGCGTGCTCCTCTGCAATTCGGTCCCCACCGTGGCCGGCCCATCGTTGGTCGCCGTCCGCCGCTCCGCAGGCAGGGGTCCCGCGGCATCCACCAGCACGGCCTCTTTGCCCAGTACTCCCAGCATCTCTTTCACGCGCGTGACAATGGTGGTCACGCCCACACCGGGGCCCGTCCCGGTGAAGACACAGCTCGTCAGTTGGCCATCCTTGCAGGCAAACTCGATTCCCGTGGCCAGCCGCAGCAAATGTTCCTCGGCTACCTCGTCTGACACCTCGTCGAAATCCGGCAACTGCGCCATGGGCCCATAACCCAGCAGCTGCTCGACGTCGGAAGCGACATACACCCGCGGGTCCAACTTGTGCGCGGCAACCGCGGCCCCCACGCCGAGTGCGATGAACGCAAACAGCAGCAGGAAGGCGTTGCGGATGACTCCCGCAACCGAAGGATGCGTGGGAGGAACCGCAGCCTCGGCCAGGTGCGCCATGCCCGGAGCGCTGTCTTCCAGCGTTTGATTCTGCAACTGCTCGTCGACCGTGTTGAAACGGTTCTGCAGGCGGGTAATATCGTTGGCCAGATCGCTGGAGCGCTGCAGCTTGGGCGTGGCGCCGGCCGCGGCCCGGGTCATCTGCGCCAGTTGCCCGTTGAGGCGCGCTTCCAGGCTGGAGGTGCGGTCCAGATCGGTGCGCAACTGCTCCTCGATGCGCGCCGCCGCCTTGGCGCGCAGCTCCTGCGTCGAAGTCTCGAGCGAGGCATCGATCTTTGCGAGCTCGGCCTGGTCCTGCTTGTACAGCGGATGGTTCGGTGTCAGATTCGCCATCTGCGAAACCAGCGCCGCGCGCCGCGTGAGCAAGGCCTGTTTCAGGCTCGACAGGCCGGGATCGGTCGCGATCAATTGATCGGCTTCGGCATCCAGAGCCGCCGAGGAGAGACTGCTGCCGGAGTTGATCGAAGTCAGCCGCGCCGCAGCCTCGTCGTGATCGCTGCGCGCCTTCACCAACTCCTCGTGAATCTGGCCGATGTCGCTGTCGTAATGTTCGGGTGCCTCGGGCCCGATGGCCGCCACGCCCAGTTGCGCGTTCAGCGCCGCCTGCTCGGCGCGATCGTCGTCCAGCTCCTTCTTGATGCGCTCGCGCTCTTCCTGCAGCATGGTCAGGCGCGCGGCATCGCTGGCCTTTTGCTCGTGCGAAGTGTTCTCGATATAGCTCGCCGCGACGGCGTTGGCCAATGCCGCAGCCGTATCCGCGTTGCGCGCATGCGCCGTGATGGAGACCTGATAGCTGGTGCCCACGCGCGCCACTTCGACTGCTCCGTGCAGCCGGTCGGCCGCGCTCTGGTCGCTTTCGCCGCTCTGCTGCCATACGCCGGGATTCAGTTTGTGAAGCGCGCCTGCCAGCACGTCGGGGCGCGTCATGCTCAGCATCTGCTGCTGGATGTACGAGTCGTACGTCGCAGGATCGTAGTTATACGGCCAATGCATGGGCGCCTGTTCGAGCACCGCGGAAGGCGTGGGCTGAATGTAGACCAGGCTCTGCGCCGTATACACCGACCAATACCGGACCATATAGATCGCTGCCAGCACCAGCCCCGCCAGGGCAAATCCCAGCGCCAGACGGCGATGCATGCGCAGGCTGCGCAGGAGGTCGAGGCGGAAGAGCGCCTGCTCGGGACTGAAGCTGCGCGGCGCAGCAGGTACGGTGGGAGCGCCGTCTGTAAGACGGGGCGAATTCGAAAGCGGATGGGGTTCGAATGTCCGGTTCATAGGACCGCTCCTAAGTACGCCAGCGAGCTGAGCTGGAACATCGGGTTGAGCCGCTGGAGGATATAGGTGGCGCGCCCGAAGCCGGATTTGGGCACGAAGATGATTTCGCCCGGCTTGAGCGTGACTTCACGAGATTTCACGGGATTCAGCACGTCCTTAAAGGTGAGGATGCGCGAGATTCCCGTGCTGGGGTCGACAATCTGAATGTGCGCGTTGTCGCCTGCCACGTCGGTGAGACCGCCGGCGTCGGCCAGCACGCTGGCCAGCGTGGATTCGCTGTTGACCGGGATCGCGCCCGGATGCTGCACCTCGCCGAGCACCGAGACAAACTGCTCCGTGAGGCTGGGCACATAGATCACGTCATCGCGCCGCAGCCGCATGTCGGCCAGGGTATTGCCCGACTGGACCAGTTCCCGAAGCTGCACCCACACCACCTGGTTGCTGCCACGATAAATGGCGCAGCGCTCGGGAATCGCCCCCATTTTGTTCGGCCCGGTCACCAGGCCGCTGCGCGTCAGCGCTTCCAGCAGCGTCGGCGTGCCATCAAACGTCACCTCTCCGGGCGTGGCCACGGCGCCCAGCACCAGCACGCGATTCGAGGTGTATTTGGTCACCGTCACCTGCACGGAAAGGTTGTCGTAGTAACTGGCCAGCGCTGCCTCAATGGCCTTGCCCGCTTCGGGCCGCGTCATGCCGTCCAGCTTGATGTCGCCGGCCAGGGGCAGGGTTACGCAGCCGTCCGGCCCCACCACCAGCTTGGCCTCGAGATCGGGGCGTCCCGCAATATCCACGGTGATCTCGTCGCCCTTGCCCAGCCGGTAGGCTTCGTCGGCAGCGGGCTCAAAGTTGCGCAGAGTTTCCAGCGGGTTGGGCTTCAACACCGGTCCGCTGGCCTGTGTCGTGGCGTCTTCCGCGGCCAGCTGGGGCGGCAAAGCCGCGGGCGCTTGTGCCGCCGCGACAATCCCCGCAAACAGCCAAGGAAGAAGAGCTGCGATGTGCATCCGGCGATTCATGCGGTTGCCTCCCTGCGCCGGAGCATTCCCAGACCCCGGCGGTACCACCCGATTTCCTTTTGCTTCTCTGCGTCCGTCAATATCCAGCGATTCAAAAAAGCAATAGCGCCGGCTGCGTACAAGATCCCTGCGGCCAGCAGCACACCGGCTCCCTGCCAGCGGTTCACCATGGCCACCAGTTGCGTCACCGGCCAGGCCAGGAGAGCTGCGATCACGTACGGCGCAAGCCCCGGAACAATGACCACGCGCAGAAAGCGCGTGAGCGGCAGATGCAGCACAAAAAGCACCCGGCCCATGAGAACGCAGGCCGAGCCGACAGTGGCCACAGCCACGGCCACGCCGATTCCGAACGGCGTCCAGCGGCCTTCGTCCGGATCCACGGTCCAGTCGACTTCCTTATCGGGCGTATCGGGAATCATCTGCACTTCGCTCATGGCGTGTGCGCCTCCCGTTGCGTCCGGGCCCATTCCGCGCCCCCGCGCGATTGCCGCAGGACCAGGGGCGTAATGGCCAGTTTCCAAAGAATGTGCACGGGCGCGCTGGCCAGTGCGGCAAAGTCGCGCCACGGGTTGTCGCCCAGGAGAACCGCTTCCAGCACATAAGCGAGCACCAGTGCGGCGCCGGCGATGGCGAACACGTGCAGCCAGTACACCGGCAAGCATGCCGCCAGAATCAGGGCCAGAACGCCGCGCGAAATGGGCAGGCTCCAGGCCTCGGCAAGCATCTCGGAGGTGCGCCAGTTGCCGCGCGCCATTGCCGCCAGCAATTTTCCCGTGGCCCGCGTGGCAACATGGAAGCGCCCGCCCTCCCAGCGTGCTTCCTGCGTAGCCTGTGCGGAACGCACCGGAGCCAGTGGAGCGTGAACGTACGCCTCTTCCACCCATGCCACGCGCAGCCGCGCCAGCACGAGCTGCACGTGGTACTCCAGGTCTTCGCAGATGCTGTCCACGGTGAAGGGCACGCGCTCGATGGTCTCGTCCGCTACCGCGAAGCCGTTCCCAAAAACTCCCGCGGAAAATCCCAGGCTGGCGCGTCCCCGGGCGCGCAACACATTGATGCCCCTGAAGGCCAGCACGCGCAGCCGCTCCAGCGAGGTTGCCTTCCGCGAGGAAGGCAGTTCGAGCTCGTAGCGGCATTGCGTTGCCACGGCGCCGCGCTCCAGAGCCGCCGTGGTGGCGGCAACGAGATTGCGGCTGACCACGGAGTCGGCATCCACCACCAGAAATGCATTGGCGCCCGCGGCCCGCGCCGCCTCAAAGCCGCAGCGCAGCGCCACGCCTTTGCCGCGCATCCTGACATGATTCAGCTCCACCACCCGCGCGCCGGTTACCGCAGCCACGGTGGCGGTTTGGTCGGAGCAGTTGTGCGCCACCACGGTCACGGGAACGCTCCACGCCTCCGCAGAGGAATCTTCCGCGAAGAGCGAGGAGTTGGGCGCACAGCCCGCCGCGAACAGCGATTGCACCGTGCGCTCGATCATGGCTTCCTCGTCGTGAGCCGGCACCACCACCGCGAGGCGGATCTCCCGCACCTTCGCCGCATGCGCTCTTGGCCCGCGGCGCAGGTTGCCCGCAATGCACACGGCCAGATCGGCAAGCAACGGCGCGGTCAGCATCGCCATCGCCACCGCCAGCCCTTCCGCTAAAAATGTGCTATGCGAAATCAACGCTTCACTCGTCCCCATTCCCTGTAGCGATCGCCTTGCGTGGCCGATCCGTTCCGTTCGTCTCTGCCCGGCAAAGGAGCGCCGGACAACCCAAAAGCGCGCGCCTTAAACCAGCACGCGTCGGAAACCCACCTGCGGCGCCAGCGGATTCACCAGCTGCACGCGCTCCACCGCCGGGCGCATGGCTTGCACCCAACCGGCAAGAAGAAAGAACAGCATCACCACCTGTTCGCCCATATACACGGTGGAGAGCGTTGTCATGAGCCCAATCAGCACCGCGAGATGCGCAAAGGCCAGCATCCGGTCCTCGCTGGCGATGGGCTGGGAGATCATGCGCAGCAGCTTTACCGCGCTTCCCGCGACGATGGCGAGGAAGACCGCCAGCCCCGCGAATCCCTCGGTCACGGCCAGCATCAGGTACTCGTTGTCGATGGAAACCTGGCCGTCGACTGCGGGAAGCGTGGTGATGCCCCAGCCAAAGGCTTTGCGCTCCATCACCATCGGCGTGTAATTGGTGAGCAGCTGGCGGCGATAGATTGCGTTGCGCTGCTCTTCGGTTGAAGCCTGGCGCATCGCCTTCTCCGTGTACCGATTCGCGAAGTACAAGGCGCCTGCTAAAAACACGATGCAGAAAACGGCAAACACGATCGCCGCCTTGCCCATAGGCAGGTATCGTGTCAGCAGGGCAAAGGTCAGCGCCAGTCCCACGCCGATCCATGGGCCGCGCGACTGGGTCATCAGCAATCCGGCCACAATCGCGGCCAGGGAAAGGCCGCGCAGCGTAAACGGCAGGCCGTGGATGAGGCGTCGCGAGCCCCAGTTGCGATCGGCGTTGCGCAGCCACAGGCAGTACACCAGTCCCATCAGAAACACCATGCCGGCCAGAATCGAGTGGCCGTAGGGTCCTGCAATGCGCCCGAATCCCCAGCGCATTTGGGGCAGCCACCCCTCGTCCTGATACGCGCCCAGGAAAGGCTTGGCCAGCTTCTGCCACAAACTGCGTCCGGAAAGGAAATCGTAGAGGCTCAATCCCGCGACCACGGCCAGCAACACCACGATGCGCGCGACGAGCTTCTTGCGCATCCCATGTTGCTCGCCGTTTTCCTGTTCGATGAGCAGTTTGCCCGCCATGTAGGGAAGCACCATCGTGAGAACGCCGGCAACGAACATCAGCCCGCCATCCGCGATGTTGGTGCTGAGCCGTTGCGACCCCGCGAAGTTCGGCGAAAGCAGTTGTGTCCAGTCTCCGTTTGCCAGTTCCGTGCTCAAGGCCTCTGAAAGTCCGGCGCACACCGCAAACAGCAACACCCACAAATCCATCCACGCCCAGCGCCAGCGCCGCATGTCCTTGAACACCAGGGCAATGCCCAGGGGCAGAATGGCGGCGTCGGCAAAACCGATGGGGGGCAGATGAGGAAGCCGGAGAACGTAGTATTGCGGCAGCAGAAGAAGAGCGGGCAAATAAACACAAAGCAGCGCCTTCCGTGCCGAGCCCATGGCCAGGACCGCCCAGCAAACCAATGCCGGTATCAGAATGATCGCCGCCATGCCGT
>Ga0181539_1005202_pt1 | contig 10644 bp, 8 predicted proteins | sample PEATcosm2014_Bin_46_FD_119767 | JGI IMG/M metagenome (GOLD analysis project Ga0181539, IMG submission 119767) | Peatland microbial communities from MTU Mesocosm Facility, Houghton, MI, USA - PEATcosm2014_Bin23_60_metaG | ecosystem: Environmental > Terrestrial > Soil > Wetlands > Peat | place... | reverse complement strand
GTCATGGGATCACGCCGCGGTTTGGGGCGGTGGGACAAAGCGGCAGTATTGCGATCATCGAGAGGGCGATTCGTACGATCAAGGGAATTGCCTCTGGACTGTGGACGATTCCGCGACGACGCGAGGAGTTTCGTCGCGAGCTTCAGTATATCCTGGAATGGTACAATGAGCATCGGCCCCATACCGCCCTGGGCGGCCGGACACCAAGTGAAGTCTACTTCCACGGAATACTGGTCACCCGTCCACCACAAAATCGCTGGACCAAAACAGCGGTCTGCAACTGCCGACCGGTTTGACACCTGCGACGGGGCCGAGTATGGTGACCATTCGGGTAGCTGCCGAGAACCTCGCCTTGTGGCAGCGAGTTGCCGCTGGCAGCATGGAACGGGAGGTGGCCTATGAGATCCGCGGATCGTGGTACGGTGCTGGTCGGCTGGCTGCTTCTTCTCGTTGCCGGGGGCTTCGCCCTGGCGGCGGACGCCGGCGGTGCCAAGGGGGCGGCCAGGAGCGACTCTGCCCCGGCGGCTTATGACTTCATGCGCCTCGTTGGCCAGCAGTGGAAAATGGACCGTGATGCCACCGGCGGACTGGCGTACCTCAACGGCACAGCGGGGGCGATGACGCGGGAAACCGGCGATACCTTTTCTTCCCCGTCCGCAATCCGGCTCGATACGGGCAAGGCGGCAGGAGGGGAGGCGTCGATCGCCTTTTACCTGGTGAAATCCAAGCTCCAGCCGCTGAAAGGAGTGCCGATCGTCTTCCGGGCCAAGATCAAATGGCTCAAGGGTGAAGGGGAGATCGGCGGGTACATGCGGACCTATAGCCTCGACGAGAAGGGCGACTGGAATTTCATTCTCGCCGGTTCGTGCGTGAACTTTCGCGGGAAGAAAGGCGTTTGGGACTCCTACGAGATCCATTGCATGGTCCCTCCGCGGCAGGACGTCAACGCGGTCGACTTCTACGTCTGGGGACGCAAGACGACTGACCCGCTGGTCTTCCTGATGGACGGGGCCGTGGTGGAGGTGGAGAAACCGAGCGGGAAGTCGTTTTCCAGCCCCTTCGCCGCGTACTCGGCGACCAAGGACGCTGGTCCCCTGGAGCTCGTCCGCAACGGCAAGGCGGCGGCGGTGATCGTGACCGCAGAGAAACCGACCCCCGTGGTCCAGTACGCGGTCGGCGAGTTGAACGAGCACCTGAAGCTCTCCACCGGCGTCGAGTTGCCCGTGGTCAAGGAGACGGCGGCGCCTGCCGGCCCGGCCGTCCACGTCGGGAGAACGGCGCTTACCGAGCGGTTGGGCTTATCGCCGGATTGTCTCCCGCCGGACCATTGGGTCGTGCGGCGCGTGGGCAATGCGCTGATCCTTTCCGGCGGGGAGAACCGGTTCAACGTCCCGCCGCGCTCCATGTACCCCGGGCAGCAGCCGTTCGGTACGCTGTACGCGGTCTGCGAGTTTTTGGAGCGGGCGGTGGGCGTCCGCTGGTACTGGCCCGGGGACGTGGGCCGGATGGTCCCTCGACACGAAGAGGGGATCGTCCTCGGCAAGGTTTGCTGGCAGGGCGCGCCGACGTTCGCCGTCCGCATCGCCTTCGATTGCCGCCACCTGGACCCGCGGCTGCGACCGGAAGACCCCTGGATCTGGTGGCAGCGGATGCGGTGGGGCGGCATCGGCGACGGGGCCATTGCCAACCATGCCTTCGGCGATTGGAACCGTCGGTTCGGCGACGCACACCCGGAGTGGTTCTCCCTCCAGCGCGACGGCAAGCGGCTCAACGCCGCCACCGCCCAGGGCGGCCAGTCCGGCCACCTTTGCTTCACCAACCCCCGAGTATTCCGGGAGGTGGTGGCCGAGAAGCGGGCCTTCTTCGACAAGACACCCACGGCCCTGTTCAGCAGCGTAATGACGGGCGACAGCGACGACCTCTACCATTGCCAGTGCGAAAAGTGCCAGGCCCTGCTGCGTCCTGCCGCCGGACCGGAGGGAATCCATAGCTACGCCATGTGGAGCTTCGTCAACGCCGTCGCCGCCGAGGTGCGAAAGACCCATCCGGACCGCTTCATCAACTGCTGCGCGTATGGCAACTACTCGGCCGTTCCGCAAGAACTCTGCTTCCAGCCCAACGTGGCCGTCACCCTCGCCAACTGCCTGCCGACGGAGTCTCCCTGGCGGCCGGACGCCAAGTCGGCGTACGCCGCGCGGTTGGCGGCATGGTCGAAGAAGTCGTCGAATCTCTTCCTCTGGGAGTACTGGTGCGGCACCCGAGGCGCAAAAGGGCTTCACGGCGCGCCGGCCATCTTTCCCCACGCGATCCAGGAGGCGTTGCTCCTGGAGCGAGGCCGGGTGAAAGGCCGCGTGATCGAGATGAACTTCACCGACGGCGACGGGGCAGTCCACGGCGGCCAGTGGTGCGACTGGATGTTCGACGCCCTCAACGCCTACACGGCTTACCGGCTGATGTGGAACCTGGACCAGGACCTAGACCAGATGCTCGACGAGTTCTACGACAAGTTCTACGGTCCGGCCGGCCCGTGGATCCGCCGCTTCTACGAGGAGATGGAGGCCGCCTACGCCGACCCCAACACCAAGGGCGGGCCGGATTTCCACTGGGACTGGCAGACCTGCTGGCAGAATACGTATCCGCCTCCGTTGGTCAAGCGAGTCATGGGATACCTCCGCGAGGCGGAACAGCGCACGCGGGGCCAAGAGCCGTACCACAGCCGCGCGGCTTGGACCCTGGCGGGGTTCGTGCCCTTCGAGACGGCCAGCAAGGCATTCACCGAGGGGGCCGGCCGCTAAGGGCTTAATGTCGCAAGTCGGCGATGGGAACGGCGACGCCGTCGATCCGGTTTCCGCTTAACTCGATGTCCCGGGTGTCGGCCGAGATGCGGATGCCGATCCGTTTCGCGGGATTCCGCGTCTCGACGATCTGGTTCCGGTCGATCCTCAGCCCCGTGGTAAGCCCCTGAACGTCGACGCCCACGCCGTTTTCCGCACCGCTGTTTTCGATGCGGTTGGCCTCCAAGCGGTTGCGGTGGGGATCGAAACCTTTGTCTCTTTCCGGCCGGAAGAACACGCCGGCCTGCCCGCTGCGGCGGATAGTATTCCCGCAGATCAGGTTGTCGGTATCGCGGTGACCGATGGAGATGCCGCACTGGGAGCTGTCCTCGATAGTATTGTCCTCGGCAACGGCGAATGTGACACCCCAGCAGAAGAACAGGCCGATGGAATTCCTTTGCAGCAGATTATTGCGAATCGCCGCCCGTTGAGAGCCCGAGCCGGGATGAAGGCCCAAACCCTGGTGGCCGTGGCTGCGGCAGCCTTCCACGGTCACGTCGTGCGCCACCTGCCAACTGATCCCATCGCCGTTGTAGTTCCGGGCGGTGACGTTGCGGATCGCAATGCGGCTGGAGTCCTGGAGGAAGACGCAGCCGGCGTAGTTGCCGTCGAGGTTCTCGTTGTGGGCACGGTTTCCGTCCAGGACAAGGCTTTCGATCGCCGCGTCGCTGACGTTCTCGCCGTCCAGAAGGGCGAAGAGGCTGGAAACGGCGGCTTCCCCCTGGAGCCAGAAGTTCTCCCGCAGCGCGCGGTCCAGCTTGAAGCGGTTGCCGCTTTGCGCCACCAGCGTCCGCTTGGCGACGTCGATGCCGCCGTGGTGCGGGTTTCGCGCGCGGAGGCAAACGCCGTCGCCGAGCTGGAACCCCCTGGCGTCGGCCAGCGTGATCTCCTGGTCAAACCAGTCCGAATCAGCCGCCAGCTTGGTGGTCACGGAGGGCTCCTTGAGCAGGACCGCGTCGTCGCCGCTTCCCACGATCCGCACCTTCGAGCGCAGGTAGACCGCGTTCCTCAGCCGATAGGTCCCCGGCAGGACCTGCACGGTGCCGCCGCCCAGATTGGCCACATAGTCGACCGCCGCCTGCAGAACGCGATGGTCGGTGCCGATAAGGTTCGCCCGGGCCGGACCGACCGTGACGGTCAGCCGGCCATCCCAGCGAGGCTCGATCGTGTCGCCGGAAATGGCCCGGACGCTGGCATGGTCCAAAGGCTCCCCCCGGGCCGACCGACACGAAGCTGCCGCACAGACCGTGCCGACGACGGCGAGAAACTCTCTCCGCGTGTGCTTGTGGGACTGGCTGGTTGTCATGGGTTTTCACCTTCGGTTCGATTTCGGGCCTGGTCCGTCTTCGCTCCTTGGCGGCCGGTCGATGCCCGGCCCGCAGCATCCCGGCGTGAGTCATTCTGCCCGGCGGGAAGCGTTTCGACAAGTCTCCCGGTCGCCATGCTTGACTCCCTCGGCGCGCCGTCCTAAGTTCAGGGTTATACCGTTCCGGCGGCTCGTCTGCCGGTCCCGCTATATTGCGTCATGCCATCACCGCCTGCCTTTCCCGGAGAGCCGGTCTTATGGTCACGCATTTCCTCAAGGCGGCACGGCCGTGGCGGGTTGTCCTGGTCTTCGGCTTCGCCCTTTCGACCCTTGTTGCCCGCCCGGCCGGGGCTGAAACGCCAAAGACCTTTGCGTCCACGGCCGGGCCGATGCGCCTGGCGACGTTCTCCTGTGACGTGACGCCTCCCTTGGGCCAGCCGCTGATCGCCGGCGATCGTATCCGCGTGGTGGAGCAGCCGCTGTTGGCCAAAGGCATCGTGCTGGAGGCGGGCGGCCGCCGCTATGTGCTGGCGGCCATCGACTGGTGCGAGCTGAACAACGGCTCGCACGATTCCGTCGTAAGCGCGATGGCGGCCGCCGCCGGCACGGAGCCTTGCCGCGTAGCCGTGCAAACGGTCCATCAGCACACGGCTCCCGTGGTGGACATGGATGCCCAAGAGCTGTTGGCCGGAGCCGGCGCGGCGGGCCTGCAGCTAGATCCCAAGGTCTTCCAGTCGATCCGAGGGCGCCTCGCGGAAGCCGTGAAGGAATCGCTGGGCCGGCTGACGCCGTTCGATCGGATCGGCGTCGGGCAGGCCAAGGTCGACCGCGTGGCAGCCACGCGCCGGCCGGTCGACGCCGAGGGAAAGATTGCCGTCCGCTACAGCGCATGCCGCGATCCGGCCGTGCGGGCGCTGCCGGAGGGAACGATCGATCCCTACCTGAAAACGATCAGCCTGGGCCGAGGGGAGAAGCCCCTGGTGCGGCTTCACTATTACGCCACCCATCCGCAGACGTCCTATGGCGACGGCCGTGCGTCGAGCGACATGGTGGGCGACGCCCGGGAAGAGCTCCAGCGCAAGGAGAGCGTCTTCCAGGTCTATTTCGACGGCTGCGGCGGCGACATCACGGTGGGAAAGTACAACGACGGCTCCAAGTCCTGCCGCAAGGCATTGGCCGGGCGATTGCTGGCGGGCATGGAGGCTTCGATCGCCACGACCCGGTGGTCCCCGGCGGTCGAGCTTCGTTGGCGCAGCGTCGCGGCGTCGTTTCCGCCGCGGACCGATCGGGGCTTCAGCCTGGCCGACAGTCTGGCGTGCATGACCAGCGGGGCGGCCGCGCCGTCGACGCGGTTGTGCATGGGAGCGGAGCGGGCGGCCTATCACCGGCACGCGGACCGGCCGATCCGTCTCTGTTCCCTCGAAATGGGCAACGTGCATATTTTGCACCTGCCCGGCGAGCCGATGGTCGCTTTCCAGTTGTTTGCCCAACGTCTCAGGCCGGACGCTTTGGTGGCCGTGGCCGGCTACGGCGACTGCGGAACCGGATACATCTGCCCGCAGCGCGCCTTCGCCGAAGGCGGGTACGAGCCGACGGCCTCGAACGTGAAGCCCGAGTCCGAAGCCTTGCTGAAGAAAGCGATAGCCATGCTACTGGGAGCGGATTGACGCGACCTGGACCAGATCGACGAGCTGGCCAGGCAGCACGGGCTGGAGGTCCTGGAAGATTGCAGCCACGCGCACGGCGCGTCGGTGCAAGGCAAGCTGGTGGGAACCTGGGGCCGCATGTCGGGCTTCAGCCTCCAGGCGAGCAAGCCCGTCCCCGCCATCGAGGGCGGCATCGCCATGTACAAGAACCGCGCAGACTACGAGCGCGCGGTGACCTACGGCAATTACGACTTGCCGATGACGTTTCCCGATGACAGTCCCTACCGCAAGTACCAGGGCACGGCGCTGGGATCGAAGCTGCGGATGCACCCCATGTCGGCCATCCTGGCGAAGAACCAGCTCAAGCACCTGGTGGAGCGAAACGCAACGATCGTTGCGCAGACCAGGCGGCTGAACGACCGGCTTACGCAATTGCCGGGGCTTTCCGCCCCCTATCTCCGGCCCGACGTGAAGCGGGTCCACTACAACAACAACCTCCTGTTGCTCGACGCGGCCAAGGCGGGCATGTCGCGGAGAGCCTGCATCAAGGCGCTAAGGGCCGAGGGTGTGGCGGCCTCGGGGGCCTTCAGCGGCTCGGACGAGGCCTGGCACTTGTTGCACAACTACGTCGTGTTCCGGGAACCGCGCCAGGGCGGCGACTGTTTCGTTCTCATTTCGCGCCGTTGTCCGGTCGCTTCTCCGTGACGAAGGTTGTCAGCGAGGTACTGTCTTCGGCGGCGGTGCGCCAGAGGCCGAGGGTCGACTTCGGCCCGCCGGAAGGATCGTCGCTGTCGTGCACCAGCACGCCGATCCGCACCGGCCGGCCAGCGGTCCAGCCGGGGTCCTCGACCTCCGCGGCGAAAAAGTGGATGTCGACTTCGAGGCGATAGCCCTTTGCCGTCTTCTCGGATCGCAGCCGGCGAACCGAGCCGTAGGGCGTTCCCCGGTAGCGGAAACTGGCCTCCGCCTTCCCGTCGCCCGGCACGAAGACGAGCTTGAAGGCGCCGGGACTGTAAGACTTCATATACTGCTTCCACGACGACCGGACGTCGACGAACAACTCGACGCTATCGGAGCGGGCAGGATCGTCGTCGCGATGGTTCGTGACCAGCTTGTCGTCGGTCACGTCGATGGCAAAGTAGAGTTCGCGATCCTCGTGCCAAGCCAGCCAGACCCTGGCCGACAGGTCGTCGGGACCGCGCCAGTTCTCGGTGCCGGAAATGATTTGCCCGCGGGTTTCGGCCGCGCCGCTTGGGGGCAGAGCGGCCCAGGGCAGGAAGCTGCCGTCGAATTTCGGCGTATGCTCGACGTGTTTTAGGACCAGCGAATAGCCGACGCCGAAGGTCTTGGACTGATCGAGTTTAGCCGTGCCCGCCTCGCCGGCCACGTGCAGGCTGAACGCGCCCTGCCCGCCGTCGGCGTCGCACCGGAGCCCGAAGAGCGACGGATCGGTAAAGCGGATCGGCTCGATGCGATTGGCGCGAAGGAGCCGCGACATCAGAATCGTCTTGGCAACGCCGTTCTTCGCTGAAGGGGTTCCAGTAGACGTTGCCGTCGAACGTGTTAACCAGCTCCGGATCGACCTTGCACCGCCGGGGCTCTACCGGGCCCTGCTCCGCGCGAAGGTGACTGCCAACACGGGCCGCCTGCAAGCCGGCGCCATGAGCGAGTACCAATGATGGGGAGTGGTACGGCGACGAATTCAACCGGCTCGAATGATCGGTGCGTGCAAGCACGCACCCTACGAGACTTGTCCGTCGGCCCAACGGGCCAACAGCCCCTTTCAGCCCGACAGCCGCCACGGGGCGCGCAGGGCCCGAGTCATCTTCCGGTTCGCCTTGGGATCGCCGGGGAACGTCTCGCTCGCCGGGTCCCATCGCAACGGGCGGCCGAGCTGGAAGGCGCACCAGGCCAGTTGGCAAACCGTGTCGGAGCGGACCGCGACGTCGATGTTCGAGATGGTCTTCTGCCGGCTGCGGACGCACTGGAGGAAGTTTTCCTGGTGGTTGGTGCTGACCGGGAGGCGGAGATCGCTCGGGCCGAACGGCTCCTTGAGCAGCGATTTCGGCTCGGCGTCGATCACGCCGCGGTTGACCCAGACCCAGCCATTGGGGCCGCGGAAGGTGATGCCGTGCCTGACGCCGGCGAATCCCGGGCCCGCGCCGGTGAAGATCAGGTCCACGCCGTTGGCGTATTTCATTCGCGTGTCCCAACTGAGCGGGTTGTCGCACAAGGCGTCGTCGCGGGGAAACTGGGCCCGGCCCTCGACCGAGAGCGGGCCGGTCAGCTCCGTGCCGTTGCCCCACTGGGCGATGTCGATGTGGTGGATGCCCCAGCCGGAGACGTAGCCCAGTGAATAATCGCTGATGTGGAACCAGTGGGGATAGACCAGCCGGGCCGTGGTGTAAGGCGCCCAGGGCGTCGGACCGAGCCAGAAGTCGTAGTCGAAGCCGTCGGGGACGGGCTCCGGCGCGTAGCGCTTCAGGCCGCTGCGCTCGGCGGCCCCGGAGTGCACGCCCACCTCGATGGTATGCACCTTGCCCAGGCGTCCGTTGCGGGCGATCTCGCAGGCGTGGCGGAACTCCTGGCTGGAGCGCTGCTGGGTGCCGAACTGGAACACCCGGCCGTAGCGGTGGACGGCGTCGCGAAGGACCTTGATCTCCTCGATGCTCATGCCCAGGGGTTTCTCGACATAGACGTCCTTTCCCGCCCGCACGGCGGCCAGGGCGTGCAGGACGTGCCAGGAGTCGAGGGTGACGACGCTCACCGCGTCGATGTCGCTGCGGTCCAGCAGTTCGCGGAAGTCGTGGTAGACCGAGCATACGGCGCCGGCGTAGTGGGCGTCGACGGCCAGCTTGGCCCGCTGGCACATGGGCCGCTTGACGTCGCAAACGGCGACGACCTGGGCCTCGGGGAGGCTCATGAAGGCGTTCATGTCGTAGAAGCCCTGCTGGCCCACGCCGATCGCGCCCATCACGATCCGCTGGCTGGGCGGGATGCGTCCGGCCCGCCCCAAGGCCGACGCGGGAATCAGCAAGGGCAGCGCGGCGCAAACGCCCCCGGCAGCCTTGCGGAGAAACTGGCGACGGAGCAACTTGTCGGTCATGGGACGGTCTCCGTGGAGAGGCCAGGTAAGGGGTCGGGTCATGGTTGCGAGGCGAAATCGCGCCACTGCTTTTCGATCAGCTCGATGTCGGCCCGGCCGGGATGAACGATGATCCGGTAGCGGAGCGTGAACTGCGCCCCGGCCGAAAGCCGGTAGGGGGCGCTCCAGAGCATGGCGGGGCTGAAGTAGCCGAAGCGGGCGCGGGCGTCGACAATATTGTGCCACTGCGAGGGATGACGCGGATTGGACGGATGATCCACCACGGCGATCCCGCCGGTCTGGCCGGCGGCGTCGACCAGGGAGAAATCGGCCCACCGCGCCCGGGCCCCGTGCGTGCCTGCGGCCGGGTCGCCGGGCTTGGAGCCGGTGCCGTCCCGCCGGCCCTCGCTGTTGATCAGGACCCAATCGGCCGAGGCCTGGGAAACGCGGACGGAGAGGCCGGCGTAACCGCCCCCGGCGGTGCCGCCTTCCAGCAGCACGTCCTGCTTGCCCGCCGTAAACGTGCTCCGCCAGTCGATCCACCAAACGCCCTTCCTGTCGGGAGCGCCGACCTCGATCAGGCGGCTTTCCTTCAGCACGGCAGGCGCCCCGGGCGGATGATAACTCAGTTCCATCTCGATCCGCGCGGAACCGTCGGCGCGGGGCAGAACCTTCGCGGCCAGCACTTCGCTCAACCCCTGCGACTTGCCCGTCGCACGGTCCTCCTCCCAATAGTTCACTCCGCCCAGCATCTTCCAGGAGAACCAAAGGCCGCGGTGCCAGGGGTGGTCGGGAGGGCTGAGCGCCGTCAGCACGGTCCCGTCGCTCAAGCCCAGAGGAGAAACGCAGAAAGCGGAAGACTTTGAGCAGGTGAGCTTCAAGGAGACTCCATCATGGCAAGGTTCCATCCAGCGGGCGTGAATCTGTCGCTGCTGGCAGCGGGCGGTCTTTGGACGGTTGCCTTGTTCGTGGTTCTTACGCCGGCCGCGGCAGGCGAGCTTTGCGTGGGCACGGCAGCGGTGACGATCACCCCGCCGCGGTGCTGAAGAGTTACATGAGACTGAAGGCCGTCGAGGATACGACAACGCCGCCAGGAACTGATCCTTTACGGACTCCTTTAGCACGAGAGATAGACGAGCAACATGGGCTCGCCCGAATCGCAGAGCGCCGCAGCCGGCGTCGGCCAGGCGGCCCGGCTGAAGCGGCTGCTGACGGTCAAGGACCTGGTCTTCTTCGGCATCGTCTTGATCCAGCCGATCGCCCCGGTGGGCATTTTCGGCCTGTCGTCCGTCCTCAATTTCGGCGATTTCATGGCCTTCATGGGCGTGAACCTGGCGGCGATCAGCGAATACTATGTTCACCGCCGCGAGGGGAAGCGGCGGATCGTCGGCGACCTGCTGGTCCCCGGCTTGGGGTTCCTCTTCTGCCTGGCAATCTGGTTGAGCCTGCCGAGGCCGGCCAAGATTGCCGGGGGCGCGTGGATCCTGATCGGCCTGATCTACGACGCGATCAGGTCCCGCGGCTTCCGCGTGCAGCCGGCCCGGGACCTCGCTCAAGATCGAGAAAGGGAGCGTGGCGATCGAAACCCCCGCCAACCACTGCGCCTTGATCGAGCGGCCGCTGCCGCCGGGCGTGACCCTCGCCCAGTGCGCCGTCTTTTCCGGCACCGACGGAGGCGCCTCGTGGGGGCCGGGAATGACCTTGGTCTGGAAGGACAAGACGCTGCGCATCAACCTCCGCGGTGGCAGGGAGTGCGGAGTCGACGACGGCGCC
>Ga0181539_1005198_pt1 | contig 10648 bp, 12 predicted proteins | sample PEATcosm2014_Bin_46_FD_119767 | JGI IMG/M metagenome (GOLD analysis project Ga0181539, IMG submission 119767) | Peatland microbial communities from MTU Mesocosm Facility, Houghton, MI, USA - PEATcosm2014_Bin23_60_metaG | ecosystem: Environmental > Terrestrial > Soil > Wetlands > Peat | place... | reverse complement strand
CAGCCTGGTCGCGGGCGCCCAACCGCGGGCGGTCGAGGTGGCCGGCCTGGCGGTGAACCACGACGGCAATAACGTCAGTCTCGACCGCGAGGCCCGGCTGCTGGCCGAAAACGCCTTGCGATTCAACGTGGCAGAGGCGCTGCTGAAGAGCGAGTTGCAGGAGGTGCGCCAGGCTGTCACGGGAGGTGGGGGCGGATGAGCCTGTTCTCTTCCTTGTCGGTCAGCGCTTCCGGCATGGCGGCGCAGCGTACCCGGGCGGAGTTGCTGGTCGAGAATCTCGCCAACGCGGAAACCACCCGGACACCCGGGGGCGGTCCCTATCGCCGCAAGGACGCCGTCTTTGCCTCCGAGCCGGCTGCATCGCCCTTCGGCAGCGTGTTTGCCAACCAGATCGGCGCCGAGGGCACCGGGGTGCGGGTCGCCGAGGTCATCGAGGACACCCGCGCGCCGGAAAGGCGCTATCTGCCCGGGCACCCCGACGCCGGCGCAGACGGCTACGTCGCCTTCCCCCGCATCAACCCGGCTGAGGACATGGTGGACCTGATATCGGCCGCGCGCAACTATGAGGCCAATGTCGCCGCCATCGGCGCGGTCAAGGACATGATCACGCACTCGATCGATCTGCTGCGGTGAAGAAACGCTCATGACACCGCCGGTAAGTCCGATCGGAACCGTAACGGGGGCAGTGGCCGCGCCCGCAGCGGCGGGTTCGAGCCGGGGTGCGGGATTCCAGAGCCTGTTCGAAAGAGCGGTCTCCGGCGTGGAGAATCTGCGCCAAACTGCCGATCAAGGAATCGAGCGCTTCCTGGCCGGTGGAGGAGAGGAACTGCATACGACGATCATGGCCGCGCAGAAGGCTGAACTGGCTTTCGAACTCTTCCTCCAGGTCAGGAACAAAGTCGTCTCCGCATACCAGGAAATCATGCGGATACAGGTTTAGCGCATCGCTGGAGACACGGGTGCTGCCGCATGGCCCGCCGTTGGGGGCGCCTGACAGCGGCCCGCCACATAACGAATGAGTCAGCTCAAAGCCCTCATTGCGAGTCTGAGCCTGCGGCAGCGGATACTGATCCTGGCCGCGGCAGTGCTGGTGGCCGGCAGCATGCTGGCCTTCACCCGCTGGAGGCACGAACAGGACTTCCGCCCCCTGTTCACCAACATGCCGCCCGAAGACGCCGCCGCGGTGGTCCAGAGGCTGCGCGAGAGTGGAACCGAGTTCCGCCTCTCGGAGAACGGCACGACGGTGCTGGCGCCCTCGGAGCGCGCGGCCGAGCTGCGGCTCCAGATGGCCTCGGCGGGCCTGCCCAAGAACGGCCGGGCCGGCTTTGAGCTGTTCGATAAGACCAACTTCGGAGTCACCGACTTCGCCGAACACATCAACTTCCGGCGCGCCCTGGAAGGCGAACTCGAGCGCTCGGTGATGGCGCTGTCGGAGGTCGAGAGCGCGCGCGTCCACCTGACCTTCGCCAAAGACTCGGTGTTTCTCGAATCCCAACATCCGGCCAAGGCCAGCGTCCTGGTGAAACTGAAACCTGGAGCGCGCCTGGCTCCGGCCAACGTGCTGGCCGTCTGCCACCTGGTGGCGAGCGCGGTCGAAGGCCTGGCGCCGGAGGCGGTGTCGTTGCTCGACATGAACGGCAACCTTCTCAACCGGCCTCGCGCGGCGTCTCCCGACGGGGAGCAGAACTCGGAGGCGGCGCTTGACTACAAGCAACACGTCGAGAAGGACCTGCTGGCCAAGATCAACACCACGCTCGAAGCCGTAACCGGCCCGGAGAAATACCGCGCCGGCGTCTCTGTGGATTGCGACTTCAGCGGCGGCGAGCAGACCGAAGAGGCGTTCGATCCGGCGCGTTCGGTCATGACCAGCTCCCAGAAGACGGAGGACGTCAGCGGGGCGAACTCCGCCTCCGGAGTGCCGGGGACGGCATCGGTCCTGCCGCGGCCGTCTTCACGGCCGGGATCGGGCGGTCTGGGGATGACCCGCCGCACGGAGAGCATCAATTACCAGACCAGCCGCACCGTGCGCCGCGTCCGGCTTCCGGAGGGCGCGGTGAAGCGGATCTCCGCGGCCGTCCTTCTGGACTACACCCTGCGCTGGGAGGGGACCGGCCCCAAGGCGAAGCGCATTCTCGAACCGCCTTCCCCGGAACGGCTCAAAGCGGTGCGGGATCTGGTGGCCGGCGCCATCGGCCTCGACAGCGCGCGCGGAGACCAGTTGATCCTGGAGACCATCCCCTTCGAGCAGACGCTGGCGATCGAGCCGCCGCCGGCGCCGGCGGCGCCCGGAAAGCCTGCGCCCGGACTGGTGGTTTTGCCGCCCTGGCTCCAGCGCATCGCCGACCAGAAGCTCGCCGTTCCCGGAGCCGCGGTGGCAGGGGCCCTTCTGCTGGCGCTCGTCTATTGGCTGATTCGCCGCAAACGACGGCCGGGGGAGGTCGGCATGTTGGGAGCGCTGGCGGGCCGCCAGGCGGGGGAAACCGGGGCTGCGCCGAGTCCGGTCGACGCGGCGCAACGGGAACTCGAGACGCGGCTGGCCGAGCAGCAGGCGGCCAAACAGCGCCTCGAGGCCGAGGCTCTGAGCTCCCTCAAACTCCCACCCCCGAAGACCAAGAAGACCGAGGTGCTGACCAAACACATCGCCGAGAGCGTGAAGAAAGACCCCACAGGGGCGGCGCAGATCCTGCGGACATGGCTGAACGACATGGAGACCTGAGGCATGGTCATCAATACGCAGTACTCCGAAGAGCGGGTGCCCGGCCTCCAGAAAGCGGCCATTCTCCTGGTGATCCTCGGAGATCAGGCCAGCGCCGAGATTCTCAAGCAGCTTGATGAGGAGGAGGTTCAGGAAGTCAGCAAGGAGGTCGCGCGCATCAGCCAGATCACCTCCGAGCAATCCGAGTCCGTGCTCGACGAGTTCTACCAGATGCTGCTGGCGCACGACTACGTGCTCAAGGGCGGCCTGGATTACGCCCGCAAGCTCCTCATCAACGCCTTCGGCCCCGAATCGGCGCGGCGGCTGCTGGACCGCCTCGTAAAGACCCTGGGCACCGAGATCACGACTTTCGACGCGCTCCAGAAGGCCGATCCGCAGCAGCTCGCCAAGTTCATCCACAGCGAGCACCCGCAAATGGTCGCGCTCATCCTGTCGCACCTGAGCGCTTCGCAAGCGGCTGCGTTGCTGGTCTCGCTGCCGGCCGAGTTGCGCGCCGACGTGGCCCTGCGCATGGCCAGCCTGGACCAGATCTCGCCCGAGATCATCTCCAAGGTGGCCTCCATTATCGGGCAGAAGCTGAAGGCGCTGGGCGAGTTCAGCCGCGAAACGGTGGGCGGAGTTCGCGCGGTCTCGGAGATGTTCAACCGCCTCGACTCGTCGACCAGCAAGGAGATCCTGGAGAAAATCGACCAGCAGAACGCGACCCTGGCCGAGACCATACGCCACCTGATGCTCGTCTTCGAGGACCTGCTGCTCATCGATCCGGGGGGAATCAAGGAGATCCTCTCGCGGGTGGACCGCAAGCTGCTGACCATAGCCCTCAAGGGAACCAGCGACGAGCTGAAGAAGCACTTCATGGACTGCATGTCCCAGCGTGGCGCGGAAATGCTGAACGAGGACATGGACGCGCTCGGCCCGGTCAAGATCAAGGAAGTCGAGGCGGCGCAGCAGCAGATCATCGCCATCGTGCGGCAACTGGAATCGGAGGGCGTCATCAGCCTGAAGGGAGCCGTCGGCGAGCAGTACGTGGTCTGAGGGAGAACCGATGCAGTCGATGCAGTCGAAAATCCTTCGCGGCGAAGCGGCGCTGGCCGCCGAGCCGGTGCCGTGGAGGCGGGCCGGCCCGGGCGCCGCCGGCAGTCCGGCGCCGGCTTTGGGCGGGGACCCGCGCGAATCGGCCGCCCTCAAAACACGCGTCGCGGAACTCGAGCGCGAGATCGAACGCCGCGAGCAGGCTGCCTTGCGCAAGGGCCTCGACCAGGGCCGCGCCGCCGCCGCGCAGGAGGCGGCTGCCCAACTCAAACCGCTTCTCGAACGCTTCGCCGCAACCATCAACGAGCTTTCCTCCCACCGCCGCCAGTTGCGGCGCGACGCGGAGACCGACGTGGTCAAGCTGGCCATCGCCATTGGCCGCCGCGTGCTCCGCCGCGAGCTGGCGACCGATCCGGACGCCATGCGGGGCCTGGTCAAAGCTGCGCTGGAGAAACTCGAGGGCCGCGAGATCGAGCGCGTCCGCGTCAATCCGGCCGATGCCGCGGCCGTGAAGCAGCACCTGGAGCAGGCCCGCATGGCCGCCAAGTTCGAGGTGGTTCCGGAACCGCGCCTGGAACGCGGGGCGGCCATCTTCGAGACGTCCCGCGGCAACCTGGACGCCTCCATCGAAACCCAGCTCGACGAAATCCAGCGCGGCCTGATCGACCGCATCCGGGGGTGATGTGGAACGCCTGGACCTGGCCCCCCATCTCGCCTTCGTCGAACGCGCCGAGCCGTTTCGCTGGGCGGGCACGGTGCTCGAAGTGGTGGGCCTGCTGATCGAATCGGCCGGCCCGGCGGTGGCGCTGGGGGATTTCTGCGAGATCCAATCCGCCGCCGGGCAGCGTCTCCGCACCCAGGTGATCGGCTTTCGCGACGGCCGCGTGCTCTCGATGCCCCTCGAGGAGACCGGCGGACTCCAACTGGGAGACCGCATTGTGGCGCGCCGCGAGGCGGCCTGCGTCGACGTCGGTCCGGGCCTGGTGGGGCGCGTGCTCGACGGCTTCGGAAGACCGATCGACTCGGGTCCGCCCATCGAGGCGCGCGCCTCCTACGACCTGTTTCAGCCGCCGCCCGGGCCGCTCGAACGCGAGCATATCACCGAGCCCCTGGTGACCGGCATCCGCGCCATCGATAGCCTGCTCCCCTGCGGCAAGGGGCAGCGCATCGGCATCTTCGGAGGCAGCGGCGTGGGTAAGAGCACCCTGCTCGGCGCGATGTCGCGCCACAACTTCGCCGACATCACCGTGATCGGCCTGGTGGGTGAACGCAACCGCGAGGTGCGGGCCTTTATCGACCACGACCTGGGGCCGGAGGGCATGCAGCGGGCGGTGGTGGTCGCCGCGACTTCGGACCGCCCCGCGCCGCTGCGCGTGCGCTCCTGTTTCGTCGCCCTGGCCATCGCCGAGTACTTCCGCGACCAGGGCGCCAATGTGCTGCTGGTGATGGATTCCGTCACGCGCCTGGCCATGGCGCAGAGGGAAATCGGCCTGGCAGCCGGTGAGCCGCCCAGCCAAAAGGGATACACGCCTTCGGTCTTCAGCCTGATGCCGCGGGTATTCGAGCGGGCGGGCCGGTTCCGCAAGGGCTCCATTACGGGATTCTTCACCGTTCTGGTGGAGGGTGACGACATGAACGATCCCATCGCCGACGCGGTGCGCGCTACGCTCGACGGCCACGTCGTTCTCTCCCGCAAGATGGCCGCCATGGGACACTACCCGGCCATAGACATTCTGAACTCGGTGAGCCGTCTCAGCTCGGCCGTGGCAACCGGCGAGCAGCAGCAGTCGGCGCGGGAGGTGCGCGAGGCGCTGGCGTCCTACCACCAGTCCGAGGATCTGATCCAGCTCGGCGCCTACGTCGCGGGCTCCAACCCCAAACTCGACGCCGCCATTCGCGCCCGTCCGTCGCTGCTCGATTTCCTGCGGCAGGACGCCGGCTCCAAGTCGCCGCTCCAGGAGACCGCGGCCCGGATGCGGGATCTCGCAGCCAAGCTGAAGTAACCGATGCACCGCTTTCAGTTCAGACTCGAGAGCGTCCTGGGCTGGCGGTTGGTGGAACTCGAGCTCGAGGAGGGCCGCCTGGAGCAGCTCTTCACGGAACGCCGGGGCTGGGAGGACCAGGCACTGGCGCTCGAGAATCGCCGGCGCGAGGCGGGGCGACTGATCACGGCCAAAACCCTGGACGGCCAGCAACTGGCGGCGTTCACGGACCACCGCCGCTACCTGGCGCGGGAGGAAGCGCGCATTGCCGGCGGCCGCGCCGGCTGCGAGAAGCGCATCGCCGCACAGCAGCAACGCGTGGTCGAAGCCGAGCGCAAGGTCCGCCTGCTCGAGCGCCTCAAGGAGCGCCGCCTGGCCGAGTGGACCCTCGATTTCAACCGCGAGATGGAAGCTTTGGCCTCCGAGACGTTTCTCGCGAATTGGGCCAGGGAGAAAAGGCGCGCCTGAACGGCTCGCGGCCATCGGCCATCGGCCATCGGCCATCGGCCGTCAGCCAGACCGAATCGGCGGGCGACGGACGCTACGCCACGTAGCCCGCCAGCCGCTGCCGGAGCGACTGCGGCGCCTCGACCTCCAGAATGCACACCCGGCCCTCATAGCGCTGCGTGTGCACGCGCCCCAGTTCGTGAATCAGGTTGATGGTGGCGCCATCGCCGGCCGGAACTCGAAACGTGGTCTCCGCCACCGGATCGAGCGGCAACATCTCGTCGATCACATCGAGCAGCCGCTCGATTCCTTTCCCCGTGCGCGCCGAGACCGCCACCGCCCGCGTCTCCGTCTTCGACTCCACGCCGGCCAGAATACGCCGCCTCACCGCCTCCGGCTGCGCTTCGCCTTCGGGCGCGAGATCGATCTTGTTCAAGACCAGCAACTGCGGCGTCGAGCCGGCGCCGATCTCCGCCAGCACCCGCAGCACCTGCAGGATCTGGTGTTCCGCGTGCGGCGAAGAGACGTCCACCACGTGCAGCACCAGCGCCGCTTCGGTCACTTCCTCGAGCGTGGCCCGGAACGCCTTCACCAGGTCCACCGGCAGGTTGCGAATGAATCCGACCGTGTCGCTCAGCAGGATGTGGCGGCGCGAGGGCAGCACGATGAAGCGCACCGTCGGGTCGAGGGTGGCGAACATGCGCGCATCGGCCAGGACCGCGGCGCCCGTCAGCCGGTTGAACAGGGTCGATTTACCGGCGTTGGTGTAGCCGGCCAGGGCCGCGGTAGCCAGCGGCACGGCCTGGCGCTGGCGCCTCTGCACGGCGCGGCTCGAGCGCACGCTTTCGAGGTCCTTCCCGATTTTTCGGATGCGCGCGGAAATGCGGCGCCGGTCGGTCTCGAGCTGGGTCTCGCCAGGACCGCGCGTCCCGATGCCGCCGCCCAAGCGCGACATCTCGACGCCCCGGCCCGTCAGCCGCGGCAGCAGGTAGTTCAGCTGCGCCAGCTCCACCTGAAGCTGGCCCTCCCGCGTTCGCGCGCGGCGAGCGAAAATGTCCAGAATCACCTGGTTTCGGTCGACCACCCGGCAGTCGAGGGTCTTCTCGAGGTTGCGCTGCTGCGTGGGGGTGAGGTCGTGGTCGAAGACGGCCAGGTCGGCGCCAGCGGCACGGGCCTGCCCGGCGGCCTCCTGCACTTTGCCCAATCCGATCAGCGTGGCGGCTTCCGGGCGCTCGCGCGACTGCAGGAGCGTGCCCACGATTTCCGCGCCCGCGCCGCGAACCAGCGTCGCCAGCTCTTCGAGCGACTCTTCAGCCGAGTAATCGGCAGCGCCTGCCGCGCCACCGGGCGCGCCTCCACGCTTCCCGGCGCGGCCCTTGATGTCGAGGCCGACCAGCAGAGCGCGCTCCCGAACAGGCCGCACGCGCAGAATCAGCCCTCCGCCGCTTCCATACCGGTTGAGCCGCCCATCTGCGAACTCGCGCCGGTGGCCGGCGACGGGCCGCCCGGAGCGTAGCCGTGCGCCGTCTTGGCCACCACCACGGTCGAAATCGCGTGCTTGAAAATGAGCTGCTCCTGGCTGTTGGATTCCAGAATCAACGAATACTTGTCGAAACTCTTGATGCGCCCCGATAGCTTTACTCCGCTCATCAGGTAAATAGTCAGAAAGGTCTTATCCTTCCGCGCGTTGTTCAGAAACGCTTCCTGGATGTTCTGCGCCGGCTTTTCCATTGTTTTTCCTTTGGCCCGGGAGGGTTCAATGTCCGTTGGACTTGTGGCCCAGCGCCGAATGCGATTTTACACCAAAACCGCGGCGTCGCGGCTGCCCCGCCACGCCGCGTACACTGGAAACGTGCCGCCCCTCATCAAGACCGTCATCTTCGACCTCGGAAACGTCGTCATCCCGTTCGATATCCACCGTGGGTATGCGGCCCTGCAACCCTACTGCCGGCATTCTCCCGCCGAGATCGCGAGCCTGGTCCGCGCCACGGGCATCGTGCCCCAGTTCGACGCCGGTCAAATGTCGCCCCAGGACTTCGTCCGCCGCTTTTCGGAGGCTCTCGGCCTCGATATCGGCTACCAGCGCTTCTGCGAATTGTGGAACGGCATCTTCCTTCCCGGCGAGATCGTTCCCGAGTCCCTGCTGGCCGCCTTGCACCGGCGCTATCGGCTGCTCGCGCTGTCGAACACCAACGCCATCCACTTCGCGACCGTCCGCAAAAAGTACCCGATCCTGAAGCACTTCGACGATTGCGTGCTCTCTTTCGAGGTGGGCGCCGCCAAGCCCGACCCGCGGATCTACCAGGCCGCGCTTGCCCGCGCCGGCTGCTCCCCAAATGAATGCTTCTTCACGGACGATGTACCATCTTATGTAGAGGCGGCCAAGCGCGCGGGGATGGAAGCCGTGCAGTTCGAATCGGTTCCTCAGCTCGAGCAGGCCATGGAAGCCCTGGGGATCGACTGGCGTTGAGCCGCGCATGAAGAGGGTATTAAGGCCCTTTACCCGACCGCCTTCACGGGCTTATAATACGACCAACCGTTAACATTTCACCATAGCAAAATGCAACGTCAAGGAGGGGGCATGCCCGACGATAGCCTCACCGTAGTCGACAACAGGACCTCCCGGTCCTACACCATTCCCATCCAGCACGGCACGATTCGTGCCACCGACCTGCGCCAGATCAGAACCGATCCCGCCGACTTCGGATTGATGCCTTACGACCCCGCCTTTATGAACACGGCTTCCTGCGAAAGCCGCGTCACCTACATCGACGGCGATAAGGGCATCCTCCTTTACCGCGGCTATCCCATCGAGCAGTTGGCGGAGAACTGCACCTACCTGGAGGTGGCCTACCTGCTCATCCACGGCGAGCTGCCGGACCGGCAGCAGCTCAATGACTGGGAGGCCGGCGTGAAGCGCCACGCCAGCATCCGCGAGAACATCAAGAGACTCATGGAAGGCTTCCGCTACGACGCGCATCCCATGGGCATGCTGGTCAGCTCCATCGCCGCGCTGTCGACGATCTACCCCGAGTCGCGCAACATTCACGACGCGGAGATCCGGGCCCGGCAGATACGCCGCCTGCTGGCCAAGGTGCCGATCATCGCCGCGTACATCTACCGGCTCTACCAGGGCTACGCCTTCGTGGCGCCCGATCCCGACCTCAGCTACACCGAAAACTTCATGAACATGCTGTGGCGGAAATCCGAGGCCAGGTTCCGCCCCAACCCGGTGCTGGCGCGCGCGCTCGAGGTGCTCTACATTCTCCATGCCGACCATGAGCAGAACTGCTCCACCAACGCCATGCGCTCGGTCGGCAGCTCACACGCCGATCCTTATGTGACCGCAGCGGCCGCGGCGGCTGCGCTCTCCGGCCCGCTTCACGGCGGCGCGAACGAGGAAGTGCTCCGCATGCTGGCCGAGATCGGCTCGAAGGACAAGATCCCCGCCTACATCCGGCGCGTGAAGGACGGCGAGTGCAAGCTGATGGGCTTCGGCCACCGCGTCTACAAGAACTACGATCCGCGCGCCCGCATCATCCAGCGCATCGCCAACCAGGTGTTCGAGGTCACCGGCCGCAACCCCAAGATCGATATCGCCATCGAGCTGGAGCGCATCGCCCTCGATGACGACTACTTCGTCAAGCGCAAGCTCTATCCGAACGTCGACTTCTACTCCGGCATCATTTACCAGGCCATGGGCTTCCGCCCCGAGATGTTCACAGTGCTGTTCGGCATCGCGCGCACTGCGGGCTGGCTGGCGCAGTGGGAGGAGCTGCTCGGCGACAAGGAGCAGAAGATCGCGCGCCCGCGCCAGGTGTACCTCGGCCACGAGTGCCGCGACTTCGTGCCGATGGAACACCGCGAGCACGCCGCCGCCGTGCTGTAGGACGAGCTTCAGCTTCTCCTGCGCCCACGGCCTATGGATGCCGCGGCCACCGGCCCCGTGTGGCTGCGCGACCCGCATGTGGCGGAATTCAACCCGGTGGCGGCGGGGATGGTGGACCGGATTGAGAAGTGGCCTTGGTCAAACGCCCTCGCACCGGGGCGACAAGCTGAAGACGGTCCTACTTCTTCTGCTCGGGGAGGATGATCTGCGTCTCGCCTTCGCGCTGGTAGCGCAACTGCCGCCGGATCTCGAGTTCCTGCTCCGAGGGGCTGTCGCGCAGCTTGCGGACGCGGTCGCGCTTCTCCGCCAGTTCCTTCTCCAGATCTGCGTTCTCCTTCTGGAGCCGGCGAATCGTCTCGTGCTTCGCTCTCAGGTCCGCGACCGCCTGCGGCACACGGAGCCCGAAGAATACGAACGCCACTGCCGCCAGGAGCACGAGCAAACGGCCGGCGCGAAGTACAAGTAGCTTCATCCCTAATTTGTTTATAATCCTGTTTGGCCTTGCGCGCCACCGATATTTCGCGCAGACCCTCGATTTCCGGCGCCAGGAGGTGTTTTGACCGACAAGATCGTCGTTCTCGT